>Ga0075420_100001641_pt1 | contig 19047 bp, 19 predicted proteins | sample SoiMetdeltSBSDD4_FD_75296 | JGI IMG/M metagenome (GOLD analysis project Ga0075420, IMG submission 75296) | Bulk soil microbial communities from a Populus tree surrounding site in Tennessee, USA - Soil MetaG P. deltoides SBSDD4 | ecosystem: Environmental > Terrestrial > Soil > Tree plantation... | reverse complement strand
GCGGCCCGCTTCACCTGGGAGGAGACCGCCCGCGGTACGCTCGCGACCTACCGGCGCGTGCTCGGCTGAAGAACGAAGTGGCTCAGGTTCGGCTCCAACCGGCCATGCGCCGGGTACTGCGGCCGGTACGGGGGGAGTCCGGTGTCGATCTGCTCGACGGACCAGCCGCACCGAGCCGCGAGCGCGCGCCACTGGGGCAGGGTCATGGCCCGATCGCCGAGCTGCGGGTCGTAGAGGGCATGTCCGCAGCGAGGTGACCCGGACGTGCAAGGAGAGCCCGCCGACCGAGGAGGTTGAGAAGCGCGGCGGCCGACGTGCGCATCGTGAAGGTGAGCATCGCGAGCCGGGACCACGGCGTCTCGTTCAGCAACACCAGGCGACCGCCGGGAGCGAGCACGCGGCGCAGCTCGTCGAGCAGCTCCCGGGGCCTCTCGGCGAGATGGAAGGCAGAGCTAATCACCACCAGGTCGACCGAGCCGTCGGCTACCAGCAGCGGCACGAACTCGCCGCAGACCGGTTCCACCCGGTCGATGTCGCCCTCGACCAACTCAACGGTCGCAGGCAGCATCTCCCGGATCAACCGCGGGGAACTGTCCCAGGCGACCACCTCCCCGATGTGGGGCTTGCGGGTGAGCATGCCGGTCAGCCAGACTGCTCCGCAGCCGAGATCGAGCACGCGCGCGCCGTCGCGGCACAGCGCCCGCCAGTCCACGTGGTCGGCGGCCTCGAGGTGATGAGTGTGGCACCGCGCAACGAACGTCCCTGAGCACCCCCTATAGCGACCAGTCCGGGACGCTCATCCCGGGTGAGCCCGGGGTTTGCCCTCGCTAGCCTCACCCGCTCGCCGTGCGGATCCTCTATCTGACCGACACCCGCGAGATCGGCGGCGCCGAGCGCCACCTTGTTGACCTCGCCGCCGGGATGGTCGATGCCGGCCACGAGGTCCACCTGCTCGCCCCCCAGGCGGATCTCGTGGCCTACGCGGCGCGGGAAGCGCCGGGCGCTCACGCCGCGCGCGCGTTCAGCGACGCCTATCACGACGCACCCACGCCGCGGCGGCGGGTGGCGGCGCTGGCCGCCCAGCTCCGCCGGATGGCCGGAGCCTTTCGGCTGATCGGGCCCGACGTGCTGCACGTGAACAACGGCGGCTGGCCGGGCTCCGATCTCCTTCGCCTCGCCCCGCTGGCGGCGCGGCTTGCGGGCGTGAACCGCCGCATCATGACCGTGCACTCGAACCCGTGGCCGCGCGAGGGCCGCGGCCAGAGCGTTGCCGACCAGCTGGTCTGGCGGAACACCCACGTGATCGTGTGCCCGACCCGGGCGGTGGAGGCGGGGCTCGGCGAGCGGCGCGGGTTGCCGCCCGGGCTGGCGCAGCTCGTGCACTACGGAGTGAACGCTCCGCCCGGCGCGGAAGCCGCGCCCGAGCTGCGCGAGCGACTGGCCTCGGACGGCGAGCTCGTGGTCGGCATGGTGTCGGCTCGCCCGGTCGCCCAGAAGGGCTACGACGTCTTCCTCGAGGCCCTGCGAGCGACAGCGGCGCCGGTGCGCGGCGTGGTGGTGGGCCGCTACCCGGCCGGGTTCGAGGAGCGCGCTCATGAGGCCGGCCTGGGTGAGCGGCTCGATCTGCCCGGCCTGAGGCGCGACGTGGGCGCCTACTATCACGCGTTCGACGTGCTCACGGTGCCCTCGACCGGCGAGGAGTGCATGCCGCTCGTGATCCTCGAGGCGGCCGCCGCCGGCACGCCGACCTTCGGCTCGCGCCTGTCGGGCATCCCGGAGGCGGTGGATGACGGGCGCAGCGGGCGGGTGTTCGAGCGCGGCAGCGGCGCGGCGCTCGCGGCGCTGCTCGACGAGGCCGCCGCCGACCGCCGGGCGGTGGCGGAGATGGGAGCGGAGGCGGAGCGGCGCTGGCGCGAGAAGTTCACGGTCGAGCGCATGCTCGCCGAGCACGAGCGGCTCTACTCGGGCCGCGACGCCACGCAGGCGTAGCCGAGCGTCAGGGAGCGCTGGCCGTCCAGCGCGTCCAGGCGCCGGACGAGCGGCGCGACGCCGTGCAGCGCGAGGGCGAGCGCGCGGCGGAGCGGCTCGCGGCGCGGAGCCGGACCGGTCCAGTAGGGAGCGCCGGCAAGCACCGTGGCCAGCGCGCTGAAGTACCCCCCGCGAGGCTCCAGGCGCTCGACCCGGAAGCCGGCCTGCTCGAGCACCTGCCGCAGGCCGTGCGAGGTGAAGCGCCAGAAGTCGTACGGCTCCTCGTGCAGCGGCCACAGGAGCGGCGCGGTGAGCCAGAGCCGGCCGCCCGGCACGAGCACGCGGTGCAGCTCGGAGGCGACCTTCACCGGGTCGGTCACGTGCTCGAGCACCTGGGTGTTGAGCACGGCGTCGAAGCTCGCGTCCGGCACCGGGAGCGCGTCGAGCGAGGCCACGATGTCGGCCGTGCGCGCGCCCTCGTGCATCGAGGCCTCCCAGTCGGCGGTCGCGTAGTCGCAGTGGGCGAACAGCTCGCGGTAGGGAGCGGTGCCCGCGCCGGCGTCCAGCACGCGCGCGCCGGCGGGCTGGGCCGCGGCCGCCTCGCGCATCAGATCGAGGATCGGTCGCCGCTCGGTGGGCATCTCGCCCACGAACCGCTCGAGATCGGGGGAGGGCGCGGCTCCGCTCATCGCGGCCGGCGAAAGACCCCGAGCAGGTAGCACGAGAGCAGCGGATGGTCGATCTCGTCGGCCCTGCCGAGGCGCCGGTAGAGGAGCCCCGCGCGGATGATCGCCTTGGCCACAAGTCGCGCCGGCGCGCGCCCGGAGCCCCCGGGCGTTATCAGCGCCGGCTCGAAGCCCCCGAAGTAGTCGAGGTGCTCGAGCGCGAGCCCGCGCGTGGCCGCGAGGCGTTGGAAGAGTCCGCGATCCATCGCGGCGAGGTTGTGCATGCGGAGGTAGGCCGGATCCGCGAGCCACTGGGACACGCGGTTGAGGCCGTGGAAGTTCGGTACTCCGAGGGCCAGGCGCCCGCCGGGGGCGACGAAGGCGACGTGACGGTCGAAGGCGGCCTCGAGGTCGTCGAAGTGCTCGATGAAGCCGAGCGAGAGCACGAGGTCGTGGGGCCGCGGCTCGAGCTCGAAGAAGTCGGCCTCGTGGATCTCCCCCTCCAGCCCGACGGAAGCGAGGTTTGCGCGCGACAGCTCGGCACCCTTCTGGCTGTACTCCACGCCGGAGAGCCGGGCGCCGAAGCGCTCGCCGTAGAACACGAGCCACTTGGCCGGCGCGCAGCCGATCTCGATCACGCGCTCACCGCGCTCCACCGACGCGTGAGCGGCCAGCTCGCGCATCACCGCTCGATCGAAGGTGAAGGCGGGGTCGGGGCGGCAGGGCACCTGTGCCCGCGCCCAGTAGAACTCGTCCTCCCAGAAGCCCTTGTCGGCGAGATTGGTGACCACGGAGCCGCCGAGGGTACTCAGGCGCCCGGGGAGCCAGCCCGCTCGACGAGCTGCTCCACGATGTCGCAGACGGCGCCGGTCGCGTTCGGGCGGGCGCCCAGCGCGTCGAGCATCTCGGCCTGGCCGGTCACGTCCGGCCTCGCGACCGCGGCGGCGAGGGCGTCGGCGAGCTGCTCCGCGTCGCGGGCCACCGGCACCGCCGAGCCGTCGAACGGCGGCGGCCGCTCGAGGCCCGCCACGTCGAGGTAGACCACCGGCACGCCGTGGCCTGCGGCCTGCAGCGTGGCCGTGGACATCGCGCCGATGCAGGCGTCCACGCCGCTCAGCAGCCCCTCGATCGGCGCGGACGCGTCGACCTCCACCCTCAGCCCGCTCGGCCCCGGGATGCGAGCCTCGGCGCCGTGGGTGCTCGGATGGGGGCGGACCACCGCGGTGGTGCCCGGACGCGCGACGGCGATCGCCTCGAGCGCCGCCTCGAGGTGCCGCTGGCTCACCCGCTCGGGCACGCGCGCGGACAGGCGCGAGTGGTAATCGACAAGCACGAGCGTGCGGTCGCACCGGGCGGCGCGCGGCGCCGCCTGCGCGAGCTGCTCGGCCGCGGGGTTGCCGGTGACCACGCCCCGCGCCGGCGACTCCGCCCGCAGGATCTCTCCGTCGCGCTCCGACCACAGCGCCGCCACGTCGACGCGCGTCTTGTCGCGCACCCCTAGCTCGGCGTCGTAGCCGTGCTGCACGATCAGGGAGGGCACGCCCGCCGACCGCGCCGCCGTCACGAGTCCCGCCATCGCAGGGGGCTCGTCGAAGGGCACCACGAGCGCGCGCACCCGGTCCGCGCCGAAGACCCGCCGGGCGCGCCGGGCGCTGGCGAGCACACCGGAAGCGTGCTCGCGGACGTACGCGAGGGCCCAGGCGTCGAGCGCCCGCGCGAGCTCGTCTCCCTGGACCGGGCCACGAGCCGCGGCGTCGATGGCGCTCGCCACGGGCTGGCCCGCAAGGCGGCGGGCGCGGGCCCCCGGGTAGCCCAGCCAGCCGCCCCGCGCCGCGGTCTCGAGCGCCGAGCGCAGGTCCAGCCCCGGGACGAGGACCCCCGAAGCCACGGGGCGCGTGCGCGCGTCGCCGGCTGCGAGCCGGCGCAGCACCGGGGTGAGATTCGGGTACGGCACGCAGAGCACGCGCCCGCGAACCCTCGCAGGAAGGCCCGCCGCGGCGACGGCCCGGACCGCGGTCGACGGGCCGCGCCAGCGCATGGTCGCGCCGCTCGCTGCCTCGCTCAGCTCGGAGGTGGCCACCCCCTCCCGCGCCGCCACCGCCCGGATCACGCCGGCGATTCCCGGCGCCAGCGCCCGCAGCGTCAGGGCGCGCGCTCCCGCGACCTCGATGGCGCGCGGCAGGGCGATGTCCACCCGCGCCGCCGGAACGAAGCATTGCGCGAGCAGCTCGAGCTCGCAGATCGAGGTCAGGTCGAGCCCCTCCACGGTGAGGGCGGCGGAGCGCCGCTCGCTCCACTCGCGGAAGCGCTCGCGGGCGCGCCTGTCCACGAGCAGGCGAGTGCTCTCGTCGAGGTGGTCGTCGAGCCCGGCGCCGACCGGCAGCTCGAGCCCGTGCTCGGCCGGGATCTCGAGCACGAGGTCGCGTCCCGCCACCGCGTCGCCGCCGGGCGAGGCGGACCACAGCGACAGGGTCCGGCCTGCGGTGGGCGCGGCCATCCGCTCAGACCACGAAGGCGGCGAGGGTGTACTTCGTGCTGGGCTCGCGCACCCGCTCGAGCCGGGCGAGAGCGAAGCCGGCCCGGTCGGCGAGCAGCGCCAGCGAGGCGGCGCTGAACACGTGCATGTGCTCGACGAAGAACTCCTCGCGCCCGGCGCCCTCCTGCGCCGCCGCCTCGCCGTCCGGCACCTCGACGTACACGGCACCCCCGTCAGCCACGAACTCGCGCGCCCGCGCAAGCATCGCCACCGGGTCGGCCACGTGCTCCAGGACCTTGTTGAAGGTCACAAGGTCGTAGCGTCCGAGGCCCGCCGCGGTCGCGAAGTCGGCCTGAACCGCCTCGACGCCCACCACCTCCGTGGCATGCCGCGCGCTCCGCGGGTCCGGGTCGAGCGCGGTGCAGGCCCAGCCCGCGTCCTTCATCCGGGCCGGGAACACGCCGAGACCGCTGCCCACGTCGAGCAGCGTGGCTCCCCGGGCGCCGCCCCGATCCGACCAGAAGCGCTCGATGCGCTCCACCCGCTGCACGTTGTCCGAGCGCTCGGGCGGTAGGCCCATGATTTGCTCGAAGGTCTCGCGCAACCGGTCGCCGGCGTAGGTCGAGTCCATGTACTCCCCCTCGTAGAGCCGGTCGAGGTCGAGGTCGTGGACCGCCAGGAAGTGCCCGCACGCCGCGCAGCGCCGGTACTCGCGCTCGTAGCGCTCTCCCTCGCGCAGCGGGAAGGCGGTCTCCCCCGCCGGCGGCTCCTCGTAGCGGAACGCCGTCTCGAGCCGCCCGCAGCCGCAGAGGGGGCAGCTCGTGGCGGAGACCTCGCTCACGCCAGGTGCTCCTCCAGGATCGCCTCGCCGCGGGCGACGGCGCGGCCGAGCCGCCGGCCCACCAGCTCGGCCTCGCTTCCCGGCGCTAGGCCGTCGCGGGGCCGCATCCAGGTCAGGTCCGCCTCCGCGAGAGTGGTCCCCTCCGGGAGGTCGCGCGCCGCCACGATGGCGCGCCGGACGGCGTCGTGGAGCTGCCGCTCCGCGGGCTGCACCTCCTTGGCCGCCGATCCGCCCAGGACCTGCGCGCGGCCGACGGCCGCCACCAGCCCGCGCAGCTCGTCCGGGGTGGCCGAGAGCTGGTGGTCGCGGAAGTCGGAGAAGTCGTGCGCCAGCGTCACGTGCTTCTCGAGGATGGCGGCGCCGAGCATGGCCGCCAGGACGCAGGCCTCGATGCCGAGCGTGTGATCGGAGTATCCGATCGGACAGCCGAGCTCCCGCGCGAGCATCGGGATCGCGGCGAGGTTCACCTCCTCTGGCGGGCAGGGATACGCGGTGACCGCGTGGAGGAAGGCGAGGTCCGCGCCGGCACCGCGCTCGGCGCGGCGGGCCTCGATCCGCGCCTTGACCCCGCGGACCCCCTCGAGGTCCAACAGCCCCGTCGACACGATGAGCGGCCGGTCGCTGTCCGCGAGCCGGTCCAGCAGCGGCACGAAGTCGTTGTCGCCCGACGCCACCTTGTAGGCGTCCACGAGGGGCTCGAGCAGCTCCGCGCTGCCGAGGTCGAGCGGCGTGCTGATGAACAGCACCCCGAGGTCGCGGGCGAGCTGCGCCAGCGACTCAACGTCGCGCGGGGCGAGCTCGAACCGGGCGAGCTGCTCGAAGCGGCGCTCGTCCTGGGGGCGGACGAAGCTCTCCACCCGGAAGGTCTGCAGCTTGACCGCATGGGCGCCGGCGTCGGCAGCGGCGGCCATCAGCTCGCGCGCCACGCCCGGGTCGCCCTCGTGGTTGTTGCCCAGCTCCGCCACCACGAGCGGGCGCTCGCCGAGCCCGAAGCCGCCGATCCGCATGGTCATGCCGCGCCTCCCAGGTGCATGTGCAGGGTGTAGGAGGTGCGCGCCACCCGGAAGCCGAGCCGCTCGTACATGCGGGTCGCGTTCACGTTGGCCGCCTGCGTGCCCACGCGCACGATCTCGGACCCGCTCTGCGCGTCGGCGGCCACGCGCGCGCTCAGCGCCCGGGCGGCGCCGCGCCCGCGCGCCTCCTCGGACACGGCCACGAGATCGATCACCCGCGCCGGGGGATCGCCGCCGCGGTCCACGAGCACGGCGAGGAAGCCCGCCACGCGACCGTCCACGTGCGCCACCAGCAGCTCGTCGCCGCGCGCGCCGCGCAGGTAGCTGTCGATCCAGTCGCGCTTGATCCGGTCGGCCGCGACCATCGCCACACCGGGATCGAGGTGGAAGCGCGAGTAGCGGAAGCTCGTCTCGGCGACGCGCCGAAGCGCCTCGCCCTGGTCGGGGAGCGCCTGCCCGACCCGCACGTCATCGGATGACGGGCCCGCGATGGCAGCCGGGTCGGCCTCGAGGGTGACCGCCACGTCGACGGGGTACATGCCCGCCCGGCACAGCTCCCGGACGCGTTCCACGGAGGTCGTGGGCAGCTTCGCCTGGTACATGGCACGCCCCGCCGACCGGCCGTGCTCGGCGAGCTCGGCGGCCGAGGCGTCGGCGTCGAGCGTGAACACCGGGCAGCCGACGCGCTCGCTCAGCCAACCGTCCTCGGCGATCGGCACCGGGCCGCCCGTCGCCTAAGCGCCCGACAGGACGCCGTCGGCCGTAAGCTCGCGATACCAGGCCACGTAGCGGTCCAAGCCCTCCTCGAGCGTGGTGGCCGGGTCGTAGCCGATCAGCCTGCGCGCCTTCTCGATGCTGAGCGTGCCGCGGTACGGGCGCAGGGCGTCGCGCTCCACGAACTCGACCTCCACCTCCGGGAAGTGCTCCTGGATCAGTGTGATCAGGTCGGACAGCGAGCGCGAGCTGCCCGCGGTGATGTTGAAGATCTCGTTGCGCGAGGCGGGGTCGGCGATCGCCCGGACCACGCCGTCGACCACGTCGTTGACGTAGGAGAAGTCGAGCCGCTCGTCGCCGTCGCCGTCGACGCGCAGCGTGGATCCCACGAGCGCGCTCTCGATGAAGATCTGGCTCACGCGCCGGCTCACGCAGCCCGGTCCGTAGAGCGCGGAGGGCCGCACGATGGTGTAGTCGAGGTCGAAGACCTGCTTGTAGGCGATGACCACCTTCTCGCCCGCGAGCTTGAGCGCGCCGTAGATGCCGATCGGCTCGAGCGGGTGGTCCTCGGGCACCTCCGGCACCTGGAAGTTCCCGTAGACCATGCTCGACGAGAAGTACACAAAGTGCTCCGCCTGGTCGCGCGCGTAGTCGAGGGCATTCTCGAGCGTGCGCAGGCTGTGGCCGAACGTGCTCATCGGATCCTTGTTCGAGCGTCCGGCGTGAGCGATCGCGGCCAGGTGCACCACCACCTGCGGCTGGATCTCGCCCAGCACGCGGGAGAGCGCGTTGTAGTCGCGCGCGTCCTGCACGTGGAGCGGGACCCCGGCCGCGTTCAGCTTCTGTAGGCGCTGCTGGATGATTTTCAGGTACAGGGCGCGGTTGTCGGTGCTCGGCGGCAGCGACGTGTAGTGGAGGAGGTTGTTCACCTCTAGGCCGTCGACCACGGCCACCTCGGCGCCCAGCTCCCGGAGCGCGAGCGCGAGATGGTGGCCGATGAAGCCCGCGCCTCCAACGAGCGCCACCCGCTTGCCGGCCACGTCAAGCACGCGCGGCCACCTCCTCGAGAACCGACTCGAAGGTCTGCGCCATCTCATCGATCTCGCCGTCCTCCACGTGCGGGCCGACGGGGAAGGCGATCGAGTCGGAGCTGATGCGCGTGGCCACCGCGCACGAGCCGGGCTCGTAGCCGTAGGTCTCGCGGTAGTACCTCGTGTCGGGCAGGGAGCGCGGGTAGTAGACGCTCGTACCTACCCCCTCCTCCTTGAGGCGGTCGATGACCCACTCGCGGCGCTCGGCCAGCGTCGGCGCCAGCAGGGCTACGAGGCAGTAGTGGCTGCTCCGCCTGGAGCCCTGATGGCCGCTGTCGAGCACGGTCACGTCGGGCAGCTGCCCGAGGCTCTCCGAGAGCAGGTCGAAGTTCCGCTCGCGCCGCTCGAGGAACTCGGGCAGGCGCTTCATCTGCTCGACGCCGATGGCGGCGCTCACCTCGCCGAGGCGGTAGTTGAGGCCGAGCGCGTCGATCTCGTAGGCGCCCGTGTGCCTGCGGTCGGCCAGCACGCTCTTGTCGATCCCGAAGGCGCGCTGCTTCGACACGCGCTCGGCCACGTCCTCGCGCGTGCTCACCACCATCCCGCCCTCGCCCGTGGTGATGTGCTTGACGGGATAGAAGGAGAAGCAGCCGATGTCGCCGTGCAGGCCCACGTGGCGGTCGTCGATGCGGGCGCCGAGGGCGATCGCGCAGTCCTCGACCACGAACAGGTCGTGGCGGCGCGCCAGCTCGAGCACCCGCTCCATGTCGACCGGCAGGCCGAGGTAGTGGACCACCGAGATCGCGCGCGTGCGCTCCGTAACGAGCTCCTCGGCCAGGTCGAGGTCGATGTTGCCCGTGCGTGGCTCCGCGTCCACGAACACCGGGCGGGCGCCGCAGGCCTCGACCGCGTGCGCCATCGCCACGTGCGTCTGGGCCGGCACCAGCACCTCGTCGCCCGGACCGACCTCGAGGAAGAGGTAGGCCAGGTGGAGCGAGGCCATGCAGGTCGACGTGGCCACGGCGTGAGGGGCGCCCGTGAAGTCGGCGAACGCCGCCTCGAACTCCTTCACCTTCGGACCGTGGGTGAGCGTCGAGCCGGCGAGCACCTCGCTCGCGGCGCGGCGCTCCGCGTCTCCCAGCATCGGCTTGCCAAACGGGATCGGCCGCATGAGTCGCGTGAGGTTAGCCAAACCGGGTCGGCGTGACGGGGCGGCCCTCGGCCACCGCGCGGTCGATCGCGAGGCACAGCGCCATCGTCTGGAACACCTGCTCGGGTGTGACCGCCGCGGGCCGGTCCGAGACGATCGAGTCGACGAACGACTCGATCAGGTCGCCCTTGCCCACGCCTGGATAGGCGCTCGTCACGGGGCGCGCGGCCACCCCGTCCTCCCGCCGCTCGAAGAGCCTGCCCTCGGGCACGCCGTTCACGAAGGTCGCGTCGCGGCCGAACAGCTTGATCCCGTGGTAGTGCGGGTGGACGCAACCGAAGTTGGCGCTGAACTTGCCGATCAGCCCGCTCTCGAACTCCACGAGGGCGACCACGAGGTCGTTGTACGCGAACGTCGTTCCCTCGGTCGCGATGCGGTTGCCCGAGGCGCTGACCCGCATCGGCTCGTCGCCCGTGATCCAGAGCAGCAGGTCGACGATGTGCACCGCGCCGCCGAGGACCACCGAGTAGTTCTCGACCTCTCCCCTCCAGCCCTCGGTGATCTTCCAGAGCCGGCCGTAGTCGTAATCGCCCTCGACGTAGAAGAGCCGGCCGAAGCGACCCTCGTCGACCTGTCGCTTGAGCTCGACGAAGCGGGGCGAGCGGCGGAGCGGGAGGTTCGAGGACAGCCTGAGCTCGGGACGCTCTGCCAGCAGGCGGTGGAGCGTGCGCGCCTCCTCCTCGCTCTGGCAGATCGGCTTCTCCACGAACACGTGCTTGCCGCGCTCGAGCGCGGCCCGCACCTGCTCGAAGTGGTGGTCGTCGTAGGAGGCCACGGAGATCACGTCGAGCTCCGGGTCGGCGATCAGCTCGCCCGCCTCGCGCGCAACTCGCACGCCGGGATGCTCGGCCTCGGCCGCTTCGAGTTTGGCCGGGTCGAGGTCGCACAGGGCGGCCAGCTCGCAGCGCGCGTCCGCGCGGTAGGCGGCCGCGTGCGCGGCGCCCACGCCGAGACCGATCACTCCGGCGCGCAGGCGCTTCATCGCGACGCCGCCGTGCTCACCTCGCGGTGGAGGCGCACCACGTCCGCCCAGCCGTACTCCGAGTGCGGCTCGCGCATCCGCTCCACGATCGCGTCGATGAGGGCCGCATCCTCGCTCGTGTCGATCGACACGTCGACCGCGGAGAGGTCCTCGGGCGCGCTGAAGTTGCGGACGCCGAAGCGCTCGTGGTGGCGGTACAGGTAGGGCGTGACGTGCTCGCGATCGTAGGCGTCCTCCATCTGCTGGTACGCCTGCCGGAACGCGCCGGCGCCCACCACCTCGACCGACTGTCCCGAGGGGAACGTGCTCGGGAAGACGTTGGTCACCACGCCGGCGCCGCCCTCGGCGTACAGCTCGAGGGCGTGGTCAACGAGGCGCGGATCGAGCAGCGGGCTGTCGCCGGTCACCCGGACGAAGGCCGCGAGCGACCAGCGCTCGATCACCTCGTGAAAGCGACCCGCCACGTCGTCCAGCGGGCCGCGGTGGCAGTCGATCTGGAGCCGCTCGCAGAGCTCGGCGACAGGGTCGTCGCTCGCGTCGACCGAGGTGGCCACCACGATCCGGTCCGGCCGGGTGGCGTGGCCGAGCCGCTCGACCATGTACTGCAGCGCAGGCCGGCCCGCAAGCGGCCGCAGCACCTTGCCGGGCAGCCGGCTCGAGGTCATGCGTGCCTGGCACACGATCGCCACCGGCCCTCCGGCGGCTCCTGCCTCAGAGGTCATCGACCCAGCGCAGCCAGAGCTCGAGGTTCACCAGCTGCCACAGGAACATCATGTGATTCTCCGCCGCGCGTCCCGAGCTCACGATCTGGTCGTGCTCGTCGATCAGCCGGCGTACCTCCCCCACGCGGTAGATCCCGCGTCCGCGGAAGCGCTCCGAGCCCACCAGGTCGAGCAGCCGCTCGCGGCCCGCGCCCGAGAACCAGGCGTCGGCCGGCGCGTTCCAGCCGGTCTTCTTCGTCCTTGTCCGCGTCTCCTCGGGAAGCACCCCCCGCATCGCGTCCCGAAGCAGGCGCTTGGTGATCCCGTCGCGGATCTTCTGATCGCCCCCGACCCTGAACATCAGCTCGGCCAGGCGATGGTCGAAGAAGGGGTCGCAGTTGCGGAGCCCGTACGCGAACGTCTGGCGGTCCTCGGCGCGCAGGCAGCAGGGAGCGGTCTCGCGGTAGAGGTCCTGCCAGGTGCGGTTCTTGAGGTAGCTGGAGAAGGGCGTGTCCATCACGGGCTCGTAGCCGGCGAGGTCGATCAGGCCCGGCTCGATCGCGTGGCGGTAGCGCTCGATCCGGGGCCGGTCGGGCAGGATCCTGCCCGGCTGGTCGAGGTCCACGAGCCTCGCGAGGGCGGCCTCCATCACCGCGCGGTCCTTGCGGAAGATCGGGTGGTCGTGGTGGCGGACCCAGGCCTCGACCTCGCGGTCCAGGCGCTCCTCCTCACCTGCCACCCGCAGGTCGGCGAACCGATAGGGGAAGTACTCGTACTCGCCCGCGTTCAGCTCGTCGCCACCGAGCCCGCCGAAGATCGTGTCGAAGCCCCGGCCGGCCACCTCCTCGCAGAGCACGAAGTGCGACAGCCAGGTGGCGGTCGCGACCGGCTCGTCGTGCGTGTCGATCATTCGCTCGACCAGGCCGAACACGTCCGGGTCGTCCACGCGCACGGGGTTCCAGGCCTCGACAGCGGAGTCGAGCATCGACGCGATCTCCTCCGACTCGTCGTACTCGCTGCCCGCGTAGACGGTCGAGAACGCCTGCTGCCTGCGGCCCGTGAGATGCACGGAGGAGGCGAGCACCGACGAGGAGTCCATCCCGCCCGAGAGGGTGAACGCCGGCGCCGAGGCGCGCCGGAGCCGGATGCCCACGGCGTCGAGCAGGAGCTCCCGGTAGCGGCCTGCGAGCGCCTCGCGCGGCTCGTCGAGATCGGGCGCGTCGTGGAGTGTCCAGTACTCGCGCAGCTCGAGTCCGCCGTCCGAGATGCGCAGCGCGTGGGCGGCGGGCAGCTGCGCCACGTCACGGTAGGGCGAGGCCGCCCGGTCGTTGTCGAAGGTCCGGTAGTGCGAGCCCGCGAACAGCCCCAGGAAGCGCGGCTCGACCGCCTTCTCGACGCCGGGCAGGGCGAGCAGCGAGCGCGGGCGCGAGGCGAACGCGAAGCCCTCCGCGTCGCGGAGGTGGTACAGCGGCCGGACCCCGAAGCGGTCGCGTCCGAGCCACAGCTCGCCGGAGCGGCCGTCCCAGTGCGCGATCGCGAAGTCGCCGTTCAGCCGCCCCAGCGCGCCGACGAAGCCGTGCTCGCGCGCCAGTGCCGCCACCAGCGCGGCGTCGCTCTCGTAATCGCCGAGCTCGGCAGCGTTGTAGATGCGGCCGTCGAGCACGCAGAGCGCGTCGGCCCGCTCGGCGAGCTGGGGGGTGCCGCCCCCGGCCCAGCCCAGCTCGGCGCGGTCCGCCGACCGCGTATGGAGCTCACCGCCCGGGCCGCCGGCGAGGCTCGCGCGCAGCATCGCCTCGAGCGAGCGCTCGGCCGGCTCGCCGCCGCGGCTCCCCACGATCCCGGCGATGCGCGACACGCCTACGCGCCGGATGCGGGCTCGCGCCGCTCGCCGAGGAGGATGCGCCACTCGTGCGGGATGTCCACCACCAGCTCGGTGCCGTCGCCGGTGCGCTCGTCCGGGACGGCGGTGACCGCGAACCCGTGCTCCTCCATGAACGACACGACCTCGCGGCGCGGGTAGGTGTTGTGATACACGCGGATGTGGCGGGCGCCCTCGTCGAGGTAGGGGTCCGGCGTGTAGCGCACTGTGAGCTCGGTGCCGAGGCTCTCGCGCAGGAGGATCCGCTTGCCGGCCGCCTCGAGGAGACGCTCGAGCGGCAGCGCGTAGTGCGGGCTGTTGGTGAGCACGTTGAAGCAGAGCACGTTGTCGAAGCGCCCCTCGATGCCCTCGATCGCGCCGAGCTCGAAGCGCTCGGGCGCGACGCCGGCACGCGGGCACAGCTCGGAGCGGGCGAGCTCGATCATCTCGGGCGTGTAGTCGAGCCCGTGCCAGTCGAGCTCGACGCCGCGGTCGAGGAACGACCACAGGTAGTAGCCCCCGCCGCAGCCCGCGTCGAGCAGCGACTCACCCGAGCCCACGAGCGGGCCGAGCACCTCGGCCGCCTGCCGGGCGCAGGTCATCTCCTCCGCCTCCTTGCGGCAGCGACGGCGGTAGAGGTCGAGGGTGGCGGCGTCGTTCGCCCAGGGGTTCCAGCGCCGGCCTGCGAGCCCCGCGACCGTCACTTGATCGCGTAGACGATCAGCATGCTCTGGCGGTAGCGGTCGTAGCCGCGCCGCTCCGCCTCGGCCACGGGAAGCTCGTACTGCGAGAGGCACGGGTCTACCACCGACCACCCGGGCAGCAGGTCGCGGACCTCGTCCTTGGTGAAGAAGTGGCTCAGCCCGATGTTGGTCAGGTAGAGGCTCGAGCCTCCCTGGTCGAGGATCAGGGAGCCGGGGTCGTCGGCGAGCGCCTCGCCGCCGCGGCGCTCGAACACCGTGTGGCCCTGCTCGAGCATGTGGCCGACGAACACGCCGCCGGGCTTGACCAACCGGTCGATCTCGCGGAAGGCCGCCCGGCGCTCCTCGAGCGGAAGGTGCTGGTACACGCAGGACTCGAGGATGCCGTCGAGGGAGCCGTCCGGCAGCGCGGGCACGTCGCTCACCGACGCCTCGATCAGGCTGCCCACGCGCTCCTCGAGGCCGCGCCCCTCGAGGTTCTGGCGCGCCAGCTCGAGCGCCGTGGGGGCGATGTCCACGCCGGTCACGGTGATGCCCTTCTCCGCCAGCCACACGAGGTTCGGTCCCGCGCCGCACCCCATCTCGGCGAACTGCAGGCCGCTCAGGTCGTCGTCCGCGTGACGGTCGCGCAGGTAGTAGGAGACGGACCGCACGAGCGCCTCCACCGGGGCCGTGTTGTAGGCCTGGCGCGCGATCTGCTCGGCGAACGAGTTCTCCCACGTCTCGCGCATGGCCTCTCGGGATGTGCTCACTGAAACTCCGCCTCCGGATCTCGCTGGAGGCCGCCAGGCTAGTGGAGGGGCGGGGCTAGATGTCCTCCAGGCGCCGGGCGGCCGCGGCCACGCTCTCGTCGTCGTCGAGCCATGCCACGACGCGCATGCCTTCCCGCTCGAGGTACTCCTCGAAGGCGCTCTCCTGGGCCTCCTCTACGAGCAGCAGGTACATGCGCGCCGCCGACTCCCCCTCGCGCGCCACCCCCAGCGCCAGCGCCGCCCGCAGGCCGTGCTCGCGCAGGCGGCCGTTTAGTGAGGGCGTGGCGTAGTAGCCCCACGCCTTGCGGGTCACGTCGAGCTCGGTGCCCGAGTCGGTGACCAGGGTCACCACCTCGTCGGACGCCAGCTCGAGGTTCGCCACGTGCTCGAGGGTCGCGCCGCGCAGGCCGACCTCGAACTCCCGCGGCGGCTCCACTCGCTCCAGCCTCATGCGTCGAACTCCTCCAGGAACAGCTTGGTGTTGAGGAAGTTGAACAGGAACTTGCTCTCGCTGTTGGGCAGCCAGTCGCGCCCCAGCATCGCCTCGATCCGGTCGCGCTTCACGTGCTCGAACACCGGGCTCGGCTCCAGCAGCTGCGCCCGCACCTCGGCGTCGCGCACGTCGAGGAAGGAGTGGATGGGGGCGTTGAAGCCCACCTTGCGCCGGTTGTCGAGGATCTTGTCGGGCACGATGCCGCGCATCGAGTCGCGCAGCACGGCCTTGGCCATGCCTCGCTGCACCAGGTGGCCGGTCGGGATCCCGAGCGAGTACTCGAACAGCGCCCGGTCGAGGAAGGGCGAGCGGTTCTCGATCGAGAACGACATCGCGTTGTGGTCGTCCTCGTGCAGGATCACTGGAACCGACTCGGCGAACAGCTCGTTGAGCATCCGGTTGCGCAGTAGCCCGCCGCCGTAGCGGCGCTCCGTGAAGCCCTCGTCGAAGGCCACCTTCAGGTTGGAGGCGAACTGCTCGGCGCCGAGGTACACGTGCTCGCGCCGGCCGGCGTCGTCCACGAAGTAGGACGGGTCCTTGAGGAACGGGTTGCGCACGGTGGGCTCCACGTGCTCACGCCAGCTCGCGAGCGAGCGCGCGTAGAGGTCCTCCTGCGGGTGCACGTCGTGCAGGTAGGCCAGGTGGTGGTCGTAGTAGCCGCTGAAGAGCTCGTCGGCGGCCGTGCCGCTCACCGAGATCCGATAGCCGCTCGCGGCGATGCTCTCCATCAGGAGCCAGTGGGCGTAGTAGGTGATCGTGTACACCGGCGCGTCGTGCTGGCGCACGAGGCCGCGCAGCCGGGGCAGGAAGTCGGCGGTGTCCACGGGAATCGGGGTGTGGCGCACCTTCAGCCGATCCACGGCGTGGTCGACCATCTCCTGCTCCTCGTAGCGCTCGTCGCTGTTCACGATCGTGAAGCCATGTACGTCGTAGTCGAGCTCGCGGCGAGCGATCGAGATCAGCGAGAGCGAGTCGATGCCGCCGCTCATGCAGAAGGCGAGCGGCACGTCGGCGCGGAGCCGCAGCTCGACCGAGCGGATGAGCCGCTCACGGGTTCCCTCCACTGCCTCCTGGTAGGAGATGCCCTCCTCGTCCGGCTCGGGCGGGGACCAGTAGGCGGCGCGGCGCTCGCGCCCTCCCTCGCCGATCCGCAGCGTGGAGCCGGGCGGCAGCTCCTCCACTCCCTCGAAGAAGGTGTCGCTCGTCTTGTAGAGCGCCTTGTAGCCGTTGACCAGGTAGCGGTGCAGGTGGCGGTGGTTCACGCCGAGCCGGCGCCCGGCGAGCGAGGCGATGAACTTGACCTCGGAGCCGAAGTAGAGCCCGTCGCCGTCGCGCCAGAGGTAGAGGGGCTTCTCGCCGAAGCGGTCGCGGCAGAGGCCGAGCTCGCCGCTCGCGGCGTCGTACATGGCGAACGCCCACATTCCCTCGCTGCGGTCCATCGCGTCCCAGCCGTGGTGGGCGAGCGCGGCGAGCATCACCTCGGTGTCGGACGTGGTGGCGAACTCGACCCCGAGGCTCTCGAGCTCCGCCCGCAGCTCCACGTAGTTGTAGAGCTCGCCGTTGTAGGCGAGGAAGCGCTCGCCGAGCTCGAAGGGCTGGTTCGAGCGCGGGTCGAGGTCAATGATGGTGAGCCGCGCGTGGAGCAGCTCCACCCAGCGTCCGTCGGGCGTCTCGAAGCGCCGGTGCGTCTGGTCGTCAGGGCCCCGGTGGCGCATGAGCCCGAGCGTGCGCTCGAGCGCGCCGTCGGCGAGCGGCTCCCTTCCCACGAACCCGGCGATCCCGCACATCAGGCCGCGCTCAGGCTCCCGCGGGCACCCGGTCCCACGGGAAGTCCTCGACGAGGAAGTCCTCGATCACCCAGACACCGTCCCGGCGCGACCAGATCTCCCGGTTGCGGAAGCGCTCGGCCAGCTCGAAGAACTGCTCGGTGGAGATCCCCACGTAGTCGCAGAACGCCTCGATGTCGGCGTGTGGGGTCTCGTCGCCGCGCTCGCGCAGCACCTCGATCGCCTCGTCGCGGGTCAGCCGCCCGTTGCGGATCTCGAGCGAGAGGTTGTCGTAGGTGCGCGTGAAGCCGAACTTGTGCCATTTCAGGTAGTGGTGGATCGAGATGAACTCGTCGTCGATGTCGGCGTAGTCGTAGTAGCCGGTCATCGGGCCGTCCGCGCGCGAGCGGAAGCCGTGCTCCCTCGCCACGCTCGCGGTGCGGGCGGGGTCCCAGGCGAAGAACCAGCCGAGGAACACCGCCTCGGTGCCGCTGGCGCTGAGCTCGTCGTCGCTGGGGCCGTAATAGGGGGTCAGCTGCTCGGCGGTGAGGTCGTCCGAGACCCAGTCCGACGCCGTGGTCCCGTGCACCGCCCCGTAATGCTTGATCCACGCCGCGTCGAGGCGGAAGGAGTCGGCATCCGGGCCCGTGCCGATGTACTCGGCGGCCGAGTTCTCACCCCACACCACCAGCGGCACGTCGTACCGCACCGCCACCGTAAGGGGGATGTTGAACAGCGCCAGGTGCATGGGGATTGCGGTGGTGCCGAAGCGCTCGAGCGAGCGCAGCATGAAGCGGCGCTCGACCTTCGGGTTCACGCTGAAGTCCACGTGGTCGATCCCCAGCTCGATGAGGTTGTCGAGGTTGCGCTGACCGAGGTCCGTGCGACCTGGCGTCCGCCAGGTGACCCCGAGTGGGCGCAGCCCGTGCTCGAGGCAGGTGACCACCTGCCACGTGCTGTCCTTGCCGCCGCTCACCGGGATCACGCAGTCGTAGGGCCGTCCCTCCCCCTTGACGCGGGCCACCAGCTGCTCGAAGCGGGCCAGGCGATCCTCGCGGTCCACCAGCTCGCCGCTGTCGCGGTGGCGCCGGCACGCGGAGCACGCGCCGTCCGGTCCGATCTCGATGCCCGGACGGGTGTCGGGGATCACGCAGGTCTCGCAGTAGCGCACGGCCGAGGATGCTAGCCCGGTGACTTACAGTTCCCCGCCATGACCCGGGACCGACGCGCGCTCATCACCGGCATCACCGGCCAGGACGGCTCCTACCTCGCCGAGCTGCTGCTCGAGAAGGGCTACGAGGTGCACGGGATGGTGCGGCGCTCCTCGACCGAGACGTTCCAGCGGCTCGAGACCTTCCGCGACGACATCGTGCTCCACACCGGGGACCTGCTCGACCAGCGCTCGCTCGTCGACGTGCTGCGCGAGTGCGAGCCGCACGAGATCTACAACCTCGCGGCGATGTCGTTCGTGGCGGCGTCGTGGTCGCAGCCGGTGCTCACCGCGGAGTTCACGGCCACGGGCGTGACCCGGATGCTCGAAGCGATGCGCGAGGTCGCGCCCGAGGCGCGCTTCTACCAGGCCTCCTCCTCGGAGATGTTCGGCAAGGTGCGCGAGGTTCCGCAGCGCGAGAGCACGCCCTTCTATCCGCGCTCGCCCTACGGCGTGGCCAAGTGCTATGGCCACTTCATCACGGTGAACTACCGCGAGTCGTATGACCTTTTTGCCTGCTCAGGGATACTTTTTAACCACGAAAGCGAGCGCCGCGGGCTCGAGTTCGTGACCCGCAAGGTCACCCACGGCGCGGCCGCCATCAAGCTCGGCCTGGCCGAGGAGCTGGCGCTCGGCAACCTCGACGCCGAGCGCGACTGGGGCTAC
>Ga0075420_100001639_pt1 | contig 19058 bp, 16 predicted proteins | sample SoiMetdeltSBSDD4_FD_75296 | JGI IMG/M metagenome (GOLD analysis project Ga0075420, IMG submission 75296) | Bulk soil microbial communities from a Populus tree surrounding site in Tennessee, USA - Soil MetaG P. deltoides SBSDD4 | ecosystem: Environmental > Terrestrial > Soil > Tree plantation... | reverse complement strand
TGGGCGTTGTTCGTCAGTCGCTGGGCGTTGTTCGTCAGTCGCTGGGCGTTGTTCGTCAGTCGCTGGGCGTTGTTCGTCAGTCGCTGGGTGTCGTTCGCCGGCCGTTGCCGGGGGAACGCGGCGACCGGGCCAGCCGGGCGGGCGCCCGGCGGCTCCGGCACCCCGGCGTGGACCCGGTCCAGCAGTCCGATGAGGTCGGCCACGGGCTGGCGCTTGTCCGCGACGCCGCTCACCCCGGCCTGGCGCGCGGCGGCCATCAGCGCCGCGTCCACCCGGGCGGAAAGAAGCACCAGGTGGGTACGGGGACCAGCCCGGTGCAGCTCCGGCAGGCGGTCGAGGGCGTGCTCGCTGCCGAACACCACGTCCAGCAGGCACACGTCGACGGGGTGCTCGCGCAGCACCGCGGCCGCCCGGTCCAGGTCGTGGGTGACCGCGACGACGTGCTCGCCCCGGTCGGTGAGCAGGTGGGCCAGTGACTCGGCGAAGACGACCTGGTAGTCGCAGATGAGCACGCGCATGTCGGATCCGCTTCGCGTCTAGGGCAGGCACGAGGCCGGCAGCCGGATCAGCACCCGGCACCCGCCCAGCACGCTGTCGCCGATGGCCAGCTCGCCACCGGACGCCTTGGCCAGGTCACCGGCGATGCCCAGGCCGAGCGAGGACCGGCCCGCAGGCACCGCCCCGAACCCTGGACCGCTGTCGTCGACCTGGGCGACCGCCCAGGGCCCGACCACCCCCACCTCCACCTCCACGTCGCCAGGCGGGCCTGCCGCGCGTACCGCGTTGTCCACGAGGTTGCGCAGCGCCCGCCAGAACGCCAACCGGTCGACCCGGGCCCAGGCCTCGCTCGCCTCGACCCGGACCCGGGTCGAGGTCGACAGCCCTACCGCGGCCACCACCTCGGCTGCGATCACGTCCAGGCGGGTCGGCTCGGCCGCCACCGGGCCCGGCCGGGCCTGCTCCGACACGCTCTCCTCGAACGCCCGGACAAGCTCGGACAGCCACTGGGTCTCGTCGACGATCTGGCGGGCCCGCTGCCGGCTGTCCGGTCCGATGTCATCGGCCGAGCTCAGCAGCGAGGCGAGCAGCGCGATCGTGCCCAGCTCGTGGTGGATGTCGTGGTTGATCTGGTGGCGGAGCCGGCCGCTGGTGACCTCGACGACCGCCGCCGGTGCGGCCGCCACACGTGTTGACGCCAATGCAGGGATGGTCATGACACTACCCCCCCGCTTCCGCTGCTTACGCATCGTCCCCCCGACACTGCGTTGCAGGTGCATTGCGCTGTGTCTACTTTTGTCGGAGAGCGGATGCGGGACAGTCGTCTATCCGACAGCCGGGGCCAACCTTTCATGCACTGTTTCCCGACGTCTCATCCAGTTGCCACAAACCGCCATGACACAGTCGCGCACTGTCCGGTCGCCCTGCCGGGCGGCGCGCCCTGCCGGCCGGCACACTTGGCCGGCGGTCACGGCCAGAACGCCGGTACCACCAGGTAGACGAGCAGGACGAGGAGGACCCGGGCGCCGACGACGCCTAGTGCGGAGCCGGTCCGCTGCCGGTACCAGCCGAGGACCCATCCGACGACGAGCGCGGCCAGGACCATCCGCGCCGAGCCGTACCCGATGAAGGTGGCGGCGTAGGCGGCGGCGGCGAGCGGGACCCCGGCCGGGCCGGCCACGCCGGTGGCGGCCGGGACGAGCAGGCCGCGGAAGAGCAGCTCCTCAGGGACCACCGCCAGGGCCAGGCCGACGCCCAGGACCAGCGCCGGGGCGGTGTCCCGCAGCTGCGCGGCGGGGGGTGCGAGCGGGTAGACCAGCAACGCCAGCGGGGCGGCCACCAGCGGCAGGGTGGCCTGTGCCGCCCAGCCGTGCGGTCCGGGCCGCAGCAGGCGCCACTGTGGCGGGCTGCCGCGTGCCGCTACGCAGACGGCCACCAGGGTGAACGCGGCGAGGACGACCAGCCGGGCCAGGGGGGCGAGGTCCGCCGTCGGCGCCGCCACGGTGATGAGCCGTACCACTGGGACCGCCGCGAGCACCAGCGGCAGTGCCGCGCCACGGTCGTCCGGGTCGCGGTCGCCAGGCAGGAGCGGCAGGGCCAGGCACACGGTGGACGCCAGCAGCCCGAAGCATGCGGCGGCGGCCGGCACCGACACCGTCAGCAGCCACTCCGAGAGCGCCAGTGCGCAGAGGTAGCCGACGAGCAGCGAGGGTGGGAACGCTGGGGCCAGCTCGTCGGGGCGGGCGGGACCGTCCGGGCTGCCGACGGTCCCGCCGCGGCGCAGCCGGCCGGTCAGCCCGCCGCGCCGCCCGCCGGCGAGCGCCGGACCGGCGCTAGGCCAGGTCACGGAAGCGCTCCAGGACTATCGCGAGGAAGACCAGCAGCAGCGGGAGCGCGACGACGTCGAGCAGGCGCAGGCCGTCCCGGCGAGGGAACGGCCGTGCGCTCTGCAGCAGGACCCGTCCGGTGAGCGCGGCCAGGAGCAGGAGCAGCACGACGACACCGGCCGACTTGGAGACCTGCGCGTCACCGCGCCCCAGGAAGTCCAGGACCGGGGGTGGCACCGACGGCGTCACGGCGCGTCCTCCGGCTCCTCGTCGCGGCCCGGCCCGGCCAGCGTTCCCCGGTAGAGCTCCACCAGGCCGGAGGCTGACGCCACCGCCACGAGTGTGGAGAGCCCGAGCGTGGGCGACCACAGGTCCAGGTAGATCATCGCCTGCGCGACCAGGATGCCGAGGGCGAGGCTCAGCCCGGCGCCGAGCATCACGGCCAGGCCCCCGTCGGCCAGGCCGAGCAGGCGTACGCAGGCCAGCCCCGGGACCACCAGGAGGTAGGCGAGCACCGGCGCGACACGGGCCCAGGCCGGCGCGTCGAGGACCACGAGCGCGAGCACGGCCGGGCCGCACAGCAGCAACAGCAACGGCAGCCGGTACGGCCGGAAGCGTTGTCCGGGCCCGCCGGTGGTGGCCTCCCCGGCCGGCCCGACCAGCCGCAGGCGCACCGGTTGCGGGCGGCCGGACCCACCGTCCTCGCGCGGCAGGCGCTGGTTCATCGGGTTCATCCGCTGCCTCCTCGGGGTCCGGCGAGGATGAAGATCTTGGCGTTGTTGTGCGAGTAGACCAGCCGGAAGCGGCCCGAGGCGATGATCTGGCGCTCGATGCTCTGGCCCCAGCCGGGCGGCTTGCCGTAGAACGTCTCGGCCCACACGTACTGGCCCTCGGTCATGATCAGGTAGGCGCCGCGCGGGTTGGACAGCATCGCCGCCTCGATAGCGGGCAGGCTGTCCGGGCCCAGGTCCTCGCCGAGCGGGGTGTACCGGAACTGCTCGAGGTCGCGGACCCGCCAGGGCACGTTGGAGGTGATCGCGACCAGGGTCACCCCGGGCGTCGCGTTCGCATAGAGCCACTCGATCGCCGCCGCGTCGCCGGCGCGCACCTGCTCGAAGCTTTCGTTGCCGTACCTGGCCACCAGGAAGCCACCGGTGAGCACGACGCTGAGCAGGCACGCCAGCACCGCGGCCAGGACCGTGCGCCGGGCCGGCCAGGCCGGCACCAGCAGCGCGACGACCAGCACGACCATGAACGGCAGCGCGAACGTGTAGATGCGCAGGAACACCTCGCCGCCGTAGTTCTGCGCGAACAGCAGCAGGAACGGGGCACCGGCGAGCGCCAGCAGGGCCAGGTCTCCCCGGCCCCGGTGCAGGCATCGCCACGCTCCCAGCGCGGCGAGTGCCCAGATCCCCAGTGCCAGCCCCTGCCGCACCTTCAGGACGAACAGGTGCCCGGGGTCGCCCCGGACCCGCTCGGTGATCCCGCTGTTGACGGTGTGGCTGACCCGGCCGAACGAGCCGACCATGTCCTGGAGGTGCCCGGACCAGTACGTCACGGTCAGGTAGCTCACGTAGCCGAGCAGGATGACGAGCAGCAGGGCGGGCAGCGCTTGGACGGCGCACCGGCGGATGGCGACCAGCATGGTCGCCGACACCAGGATCGCCATCGGGGTCAGCTGGTGGCTGGCGGCGCTCGCCGTGAAGAGCACGAGCACCACCGCCATCAGGCCGGCGAGCACGGCCGGGCTGGCCGCCACCGGCTCCGGCTCGTGCAGCGTCGGCGCCAGCGGGAGGCCGACCAGCCGCCGCAGCCGCCGCGGCCGCAGCGGCGTGGGCGATCCGGACGGGTGCCCCTGCCGGGCCCGCCGGCGCAGCCGGCGGCGGGCGCGCTCCAGCCGGGGCACCCGGAACCAGATCACCAGCACGGTGAGGATGACCAGGTAGAAGAAGTAGTTGAGCCCCTGCGGCGAGAAGTAGTCCTGCCCGACCCAGTTTGCGGGGAGGAACAACCAGACCGCGAGCCAGGCCGTGCCGGTCGCGCCGGAGACCGCGCCGGCCAGCTTGTAGACGGTCGCGGCGTAGAGCAGGTTCAGCGCGACCGGGGTCCAGCCGAGCAGCGGCATGGCGTCGGGCAGCCCGGCCGCCCTGGTCGCCATCGCCGCCCAGGCGAACACCCCCGGCCAGCTGAAGCGGGCGTCGAACTCGGGCAGGGTCTCGCCGGTGCGGGCGATGTAGTCGGTGAAACCGACGTGCAGCCAGGCCGGGACGAACCGGGGGAGCGGCTCGGCGAGCGTGGCCGCCCCGTGCAGCAGCACGGTGAGCACGACGACGTGTGCCGCGAGCACCACCGGGCGCACGTCGCGCCCGAAGAACACGGCGGCCAGGAAGCTCACCGTCAGCAGGGCGAGCGCCAGGTAGAGCTGCGCCGGCAGCGCCTGCACCAGGCCCATCGAGCCGATGTCCGCGGTCCGGGTGGCACGCAGCGCCCGGACGCCGAGCACCAGTGCCGCCGGCGGGGCCGCGACCAGGCCCGCCAGCAGCGCGGTGCGGCGCCAGGCCGCCGGGCCCGGCCGGGCCGACGCCGGGAGCGGGCCGCGGCCGGTCACTGCGGGCTCCGGACCAGGCGGACCAGGGCCGGCAGTACGACGGCTGCCGCCACCACCTGGGCGGTGAGGTAGGCGACCCCCACCGCGGCCACGCCGAACGGGCGCATCCCGAGCAGCGCGAGCGACACGACGATCGTGCTCGTGCCCGCCTGGACCGCCACGATCGGCCCGACCCGCTGGCGGAGCCGGCAGGCGGCGACGAACACGGTGACCACGAGCTTCGGCACCACCGCCAGCGCGAACAGCCGCAGCACGGTGCTGCTCGCGTCGGCGTACCCGCCGCCGAACGGGGCCAGCAGCAGCGGGGCGCACGCGAACAGCAGCAGGCTGCCGGCGCCGAGCAGGAGCAGGCCCCGGCGCAGCACGTCGCGAGCGTAGCGGGCCAGCCGGGACGGGTCCGCGGCGCTCTCCACCGTCAGCGACATGCCGAAGTGGTAGGCCACCAGCTCCATTGAGGAGCCGAGCAGCCAGCCCACGTAGAAGACCGCGTTCGCGCCCGCCCCGAGCACGCTGGTGACCAGCACCGGCAGCGCGTTCGTGCCGGCCTGGAGGAACAGGAAGCCGACGTAGTCGAGCGTGACGAAGCGGAGCAGGAGCCGCCGGGCGGGCAGCACGCTCGCCTGGGCCCGGCGGTGCAGCGGCGGCAGCAGCCGCCGGAACACCAGCAGGTTGATCGGGACCAGCGCGAGCAGGACCGGGACCGTCCAGGACAGGAAGATGCCGGTGCTCGGCGCCACCGCCGCCAGGGCCACCAGGAGCACGAGCTTGGCGACGCCGAAGGCCGCGTTCTCCACCGGCACCCACACCGCACCGCGCAGCGCCGTGAGCACGCTGTCCTGGAGCGTGAACACCCCCCATGCCGCGACGGCGACCACGAAGCCAGCGGCGAGCAGCGGGCCGGCGGAGCCCAGCCCCATCCGGTCGGCCACCCCGGGCACGAGGACCAGGAAGCCGGTGCCGAGCAGCAGGGCCACGCCGCAGCTGGCCGCGTACGCGTACCCGATGAGGGCGCCACCGCGGCGGCCGGCGGCCGGGAGGAACCGGGCCAGCGCGGAGTTGAGGTTGAGCTGGGAGAGCATGCTCAGCAGCGTCATCGTGGAGATGACCGCGGCACCGATGCCGAGCTCCTGCGGGGAGTAGAGGCGCGCGGCGAGCACCCAGTAGCCGATGCCGAGCACCGAGCTGACCACCGTGTTCAGGGTGAGCGCGTACACGTTGGTGTAGAGCGGGTTGCGCAGGTGGCCGCGCAGCCGGCCGGTGACCGAGCCCGGCCGGGCCGCGGCGGCCTGGTCGGGCGGGTGCTGCACCTGCGCGGTGCCGGGCGGCGGTGCCGTCATGGGGCGTCGCCGCCGGTCCGCGGTGTCCGGGCGGACCGGCGTACGACGTGCTGCCATGCGTGCCGGGCCCGCCGGTAGGCCCGCCAGCCCCGGGTGCGCAGGCGCTCGCCGGGCCAGGCCAGCGGCCAGCCGGCGCCGGCCAGGATGGTGTCGATCCCGGCTGCGCCGGTGCCCCGCTCGACCAGCACCCGGGCGACCGCGAACGGGTCGTCGCCGGGGTGGCTGAGCGCGTTCTTCACCGCGCAGGCCGAGGTGTAGCCGGCGGCGCGGACGGTGTGCCGGACCGCCGGGCTGTGGTACCCGTACGGGTACGCGAACGTGTGCACCCGCTGGCGCAGGCCGTCCTCGAGCACCCGCTTGCTGATCGTTACCTCCTCGTGCAGCTCGGCGCGGCGCAGGCAGTCCAGCGCCCGGTGGGTATGGCTGTGCGAACCGATCTCGACGCCGTTGCCGCGCAGGTCGGCGAGCTGGTCCCAGTCCAGCGACGGGTCTTTGCCCGGCCGTGTCCCGGCGCCCACCCGGGACGTGATCACGTACGCGGTCGCGGTGATGCCGTACCGCCGGAGGATGGGCAGGGCTGCGGTGGCGAGGTCCGGGAACCCGTCGTCGAAGGTGACCAGTACGGGCTTTGGCGGCATCGGCCCCCCCAGGCGCAGCAGCTCCGCGTACCCACTCACGGTAAGCGGCGTGCACCCCCGCTGTCGCAGCAACGCCATCTGCTCGTCGAAGTCCCCCGGCGAGACCGACCAGCGCAGCGTGCCGTCCCGCGGGGCGTCGCCGATGCTGTGGTAACCGAGGACGGCGACGGCGGTCATCGATCGTTCTCCCGGTGCCGGGTGGCCCGGGCGGTCCAGGCGGCCCAGGCGTAGTAGACCGGGCCCAGCGCCATCCCGCACAGCTCGACGAAGGTCAGGGACGCCGGGTAGTCCCGCCGCTTCCCGGCGTTCTTCGCCGAGCCCGGGCGCAGGGCGTAGCCGGCGCCGCGGGGCAGCCGGCGTACCAGGTCACGACGGCCGGACCGGTCGGTCACCAGGCACTTGGTCAGCACGGCGCTGAGCCCCACGCCGTAGTCGAACAGCGTGCGGCGCAGCGCGCCCAGCTCGCGCTTGTGTGCGTGCCACACGACCGCGGCCGGCTGGTAGGCCAGCGTGTGGCCGGCGAGCACCAGCCGCAGGAAGACGTCGATGTCCTCGCCGGCCCGGACCGCTGCGCCGGACCCGAGCCGGTGGTCGAAACCGCCCAGCCCGCGCAGCGTCCGGGTGCGGAAGGCCATGCTGGCGCCGGAGCCGTAGGTCCCCGGCAGGTAGGGGTAGAGCGAGCCCGGACCCGCGCTCACCCGGTGGACCTGCCCGTGCTCGACCACCTCGTACCCGGCCGCGTCGAAGCGACGGGGCAGGCAGCCCTTGCCGAAGCTGCCGTACTGCTCGACCCAGACCTGGGCCGGAGTGTCCAGCTCACCGGCGAGGACGTAGCCGGTGACCGCGGCTACCCGCTCGTCGGTGAACCCGTCGACGAGCGCCCGCAGCCAGCCCGGGTCGATGACCACGTCGTCATCGGCGTACGCGACGATCTCGCCCCGTGCCTCCGCCAGCCCCCGGTTGCGCGCGTGCGCCACGCCCCGGCGCGGCTCGGCGGCGTACCGGACCTCGGGCCGGGCCTCGGGCTGGGCCACGGGCTGGGCCTCGGGCCGGGCCTCGGCGCTGCCGGCGGTGTAGCCCGCCACCAGCGCGGCGGTGCCGGGCAGGTGCGGCGCGTTGTCGACCACGACGACCTCGTAGCTGGTGCCCGGGTAGTCGAGCCGGGTGAGCCCGTCCAGGCAGCGGCGCAGGACGGCCGGCCGGCCGCAGCTGGGCACCACCACGGTCACGAACGGGGCCAGGCCCGCCGGGACCGGCCGGCCGGCTGCGGCCAGCCCGTTGCCCGCCCCGGCCGGCCCGTTGGACTCTCCGGCCGGCCCGTTGGCCTCTCCGGCCGGCCCCAGCTGCTGCTCGATCAGCTCCGCGTGCGCCTGCGCGCTCAGCCCGCCCGGCGGCAGGTCGGCGTGCAGCAGGCCGAGGGGCTGCCCGTGCAGGCGGACCAGCACCTGGGCGGCGCCGTACCGGCGACCGTCCGGGCCGCCGGTGTCGGGCAGGGGCGGAACTGCCTCGGAGAGCTCGACGCAGGCCACGCGTACCGGTGCGGGACCGGAGCCGGCGGGGGGCTGCCGGTGCTTATGCTCTGCTCGCTTTGCCGGTGCAGAGCCGGGCGCCGCGACGGCGCCGCTGTCGCGTACCCTTCTCGCCCTGGCCTGGAGGTAGCCGCCGGTGGTCACGGCCAGGCCGGCCAGGATCGCGCCCGCGCGCAGCAGCCCGCCCGGGTCACCGCGATGGCTGGCCAGCAGCTCCCGCCGTACGCCGCGGGGCAGGGTCCGGCTGGTGTACTCGCGTTCGGACGACAGCCCCGCCGCGGTGCCCGCCAGCCGCGCCACCACCGCCTTGGACCGGCCCTCGGAGAAGCAGCGCCGGCGGAAGTAGCCCCAGGTGGCCCGGTCCGGCGTGACCCGGTGATGCACGCTGGCCGCGGGGTCGTAGAGGATGACGCCGTCCGGGTGCAGGCGGCGCATGCGGATGCACAGCTCGGTCTCCTCGCACCCGACCGGCACCTTCCCGACCCGGCCCAGGGCGGCGCTGAAGCCCCCGGTGCGGGCGAGCGCGTCGCGGCGGAAGGACATGTTGCAGCCGATGGGGTTGCGCACCGCAGCGACATCTGCGGGCTGCCCGGTGAAGCTGCACCCGACGACCCAGTCGAACTCCGGGGGCAGCCAGCGCGGCCGGACCCCGTCCCAGGCAGGCACCGCCCGCCCGCCGACCCCGAGCACGCGCGGGTCGGCGTAGTGCCGCAGCAGCCCGGTGAGCCAGCCGGGCTCCGCTGCGGCGTCGTCGTCCAGGAACGCCACGACCTCGCCCCGCGCATGCGCCACACCGGTGTTGCGGGCTCCGGACAGACCCTGCGGGCCGGTGTTCGCGAGCACGGTCACGCCCACGCCCATCGCGCCCTGCGCCCGCCGGAGCAGACCCTCGTTGTGGTCGACCACCAGCAGCACCTGGTCGGCCGGTGCCTGCTGGGCCAGCACCGAGCCGACCGCGCGGACGATCTCCGGCCAGCGCAGCTCGGTGTACGCGCAGATGACGACCGTGACGGTCGGGGCGCACCCGCTGGCCGGCGGATCAGTCACCTGCGCCTCCGGCAGCGGCGCACAGCACCCGCTCGACGTTGCCGCGAAGCCAGCGTGGGTTGTCACGGTGACCCTCCGAGTCGATGAAGAGCGATACGTGGCGCAGCCAGTAGAGGAGGACCGCCGGCCGGGGCGGGATGCCGCCCAGCCATGAGGCGACCCGCTCGGGCCGGACGCCGACGGCGACGGCGACGCCCTCGCGCAGGGCGCGGGCGACCACCCCGCCGAGCTCGTCCCCGGTCGTCATCCGCCGCGCCATGATGTGCAGGTGCAGCAGGTCGTGCAGCGGGAGCTGGCCGGCGCCGGCCTGGTCCCAGTCGACCACCCCGGTGGTCACCCGCCCCGACGCCAGGAGGTTGCCGGGCCAGAAGTCGCCGTGGATCCAGCAGGCGCGCACGGTACGCCCGGACAGGGCGGCCGACAGCTCGGCGCGGACCTGCCCGGCCGCCTCGAGCAGCCGTGCCCGCCCCAGCCGTGCCCGCCCCAGCCGTGCCCGCCCCAGCCGTGCCCGCCCCGGACGCGCCCACCCCCAGCCGGCGCAGTACGCCTCGATGCGCCGCAGCGGCTGCTCGACCCACGCCTCGACGGTGGCGCGGTCGAGCAGCCGCTGCTCGCCGGTGCGGGCGTGCAGGTCGGCGACGAGGGTGGCGGCAGTGTCGAGAACCCCGCCGTCGCGGGCACCCCGCAGCAGCGCCGCGCCCGGTGGCCGCCCCGGCACCGCCTCCTCCACCCAGTACCGCAGGCCGCCCGCCTCGCCGTGCCCGAGGTGCCGCGGCGCGACACTCCGCCAGCCGTCCAGCCGCGGGTCGGCGTGCAGCGCGGTGAGCACCTCGGCCTGGCGGTCCAGCCGCTGCGCCCCCTCCGCCGTGTATGGCACCTTGAGCACCAGGCGCCGCCCGGTCCTGCGGCAGCCGACCACGGCGACGGCCACCCCGGTGCCGGTGACGGTGACCTGGTCGGTCCGCCACCGGCCGGTCCCGCCGGTCCCGGCGGCTAGATGCGGCGCGGCCTCGGCGACCAGCGGGGACGTGACCTTGGCGACCAGGTGTGGTGCGGCGCCGTCGACCAGCGGGGGCGCGACCTTGGCGGCCAGGTGCGGTGCGGCTCTGGCGACCCGGGCCCGGCGCAGCCCCCAGCGCCGGCTGGCCGACCTCAGGCGGGCCAGCGACGCGGGCATGGCGGCGGCCACGGTCACCGTTCGCCCCGGGCCTGGTAGTGCCGCCAGATGTGGCCCACGACCTCGGCGAGCACCGCCTCCCGCGGCTGGCTCGCGTCGACGCGTACCACACCGGACAGGCGCCCGGCGATGCGCGCGTAGTGGTCCCGCTCGGCGGACAGGTGCGCGGGGTCGTACTCGCCGGAGCGGGCGTGCAGCAGCTCACCCGGCGCGTCGAGCAGCACGACCAGGCCGGGCCGCGGGCAGGACCGGCTCAGCAGCCGGAAGTACGGCCGCTTCAGCCAGGTCAGCGATCCTCGCGGCGGCAGCAGCGCGTCATAGGTGTACCGGTCGAACACGACCAGCCGCCCCAGCGCCCGGTGCCACACCCCGGTCAGGTAGCGCCGCCACACCGTGAACGGGCGGCGGGCGACCTGCCACGCCGCCTGCACCGGCCCGCGCGGGGCCTGCGCGGACGGCCAGAGCCCCAGGTAGACCCGGCGGACCGGGAAGTAGAACGCCGACTCGATCCCACCGGCCAATGTGGACTTGCCCGAGCCGTCCGGCCCGAGCAGCGCCACGCTCGCGCCACGCCGGCTCCACGCCTGCAACGGCCGCTCCACCAGGCGCAGGGCGGCGGCGCGCAGGTAGGCCGGCGCCACCCGGGCCGGGTGCGCCCACCACCACGCCCGGCGGGTGGCGCGGCTGGTCGCGGCCAGCGCCGCCCACCGCTGCGCCCGTACGTCCGCCAGCAGCGCGGCGCACCTGACCCACGGCGGCATCGCGCGCACCAGCGGGTCGTCCAGCGAGGCGGTGGGGGCGAGCCGGTTCAGGCGCCGGGTGTGCCGGTCGGCGAAGCCGCCCTTGTCGAGCAGGCAGTGCAGCAGCAAGGCCCAGAACTCGTCGTTGGGGGTGAGCACCCACACCCCGTCCTCGCGCCGGCGCCGCAGCAGGCAGATCCACGCCGCGCTGGTGCGGATCTCCGAGTGGCGGCCGAACGTCAGCTCGGTGACCAGGTCGAACTCGACCCAGGTGCCGGTCGGCTCGTCCAGGCCGAGGAAGAACGTGTGCGTGCCGCGGCCGTACGCCCGCAGCCGCAGCAGGCCGTGGCAGCGCATCACCTCGTACGCCGGGGGCAGGTCCTCGGCGGCGACCAGGACGTCCACGTCCCCGCCGCCGGCGAAGCCACGGACCAGGCACCACCGCACCCCGGCCCGGTCCAGCGCGGCCAGCACGGTACGGGTCAGCGGGCGGGGGTCCACCTGCGGGGTGACCGAAGGGCCAGGTGGCGCCTTGGTCTCGACGATCGTCACCATATCGGCCTCCTCACGACGTCGGTTTCGGCTGTTCGCTGAGGCACTCGTCGAGCGCCGGGGTCCACCACGCCGGGGCCGGAGGTGGCGCGGTGTCCGGCAGCGGCACGTACCGCACCTCGTACGGGGCTAGCCGCAGGCGCTGCCCGCGCACCCGCACCTCCACCTCACGCCCGGCGGTGCTCACCACCAGCAGCGCGTGCCGGCCGTGCAGGACGCCCACCTCCGGGACCGGCCAGGAGACCGCGTCGGCGGGCTCCGGGTCGGCCAGCAGCCGCTGCATCCAGGCCAGCGCCTCGGCGAGGGGGAGCGGGCGGCCGCCACCGGCTGACTGGGTCGAGGTCCACAGCGTGGGCGGGCCCCGGTACTCCTGCTCGGCCAGGCGCTCCGGCTGCCACAGCAGCGCCACCGCGGCCCGCTCGTCCGCCATGTGCAGCAGGGCCGCGACGGCGCTGGCCACCAGCTGCTGCTGCCCGAGCACCTCGGCGTAGCCGACGTGGAACTCGCTCCACCAGATCGGCAGGTCGGTGCGGTGGCGCAGCCACCGGGTCACCCCCCCGAACATCGCGGTGGCGAGCGTGGTCGAGGCGACCTGGCCGGAGTCGCGGGTGACCACGCCGCCGTCGATGGCCACGAAGTCCGCACCGTGCTTGTTGCGCAGCCAGTAGTCGATGGCGTCCAGGCTGCGCCGGTCGATCGTGCCGCAGGCCCCGGCGAGCGTGGACGGCCGCCCGCCCGCGGTCGGGTCCCCCCACACGTCGACGACCACGTACGGCCCGCCGACCTTCACCCCCGGCACGGCCTTCTTCAACGCGTCGTACACGGTGTTGTAGAACTTGGTGTAGGCCTCGTAGTCCCAGCGGTTGCGCAGGTTGTCCCAGAAGCCCTTCATCTCGTTCCACACCAGGAAGTGGCGCACCTGCGGGTAGCGGCGGGCGACCGCCACGGCCAGCCCGGCGAAGTCGCGGTAGTGCTCCGGCCGCGGTGCGGCGTGCAGCCGGGTCCAGTCCGTCTCCCCGGGCCGGCCGCCCTTCATCCAGTCCGGTGCGCAGCACAGGGTGATGACCGGGGTGCCGCCGGTGGCCCGGACCAGCCGCATCCGGCGGTCCAGCGAGGCCCACTCGTACACCCCGGGGCGCGGCTGCGGGTTCAGCGCCCCCCACCCGAAGATGTGCTGGTTCTGGTACGTCGCGGTGGCTCCGAGCACGCGCATGGCCGAGGCCCGGGCGTCGTCGTCGCCCCAGTTGTCGATCGAGTACTGCCCGTGGGTGACCCCGACGGCCAGCAGGTCCGGGTTCGGGCCCGGCGGCCGCCGCGCGGACCAGTCGTACCCGGCGGCGCTTGGCTGGTCCGGGCCCGGCGGCGGCTGGGCCGGGGCGAGCGCGAGCAGCAGGCCGGAGGTGATGAGGAGCACGGCCACGCCGAGCGTGAGCGAGGCGGCCCGGCGTCGGGCCCCCCGGCGCGGCCGAGGGGTGGACGGCCACCGGGGTGGCCGGGGCGGCGTGCCGGGCATGGCTATCCCCGGCCCGGCCGGAGCTGGAGGAGCTGGCGCACGCCGCTGCGGGCCCGGCTCGCCAGCGCACCGAGCGGGACCGGCTCGATCCGGTAGCTGGCCAGGTGCTGGCTCACCGCGCCGAAGCGGCTCTTGAAGAGGGCCAGCGGGGAGCCCGGGTCGGACTCGCCCATGAGGTAGCAGGTGCAGCCGGCCTGCGCCGCGTCCTCGATCGCGGTCCGGTGCAGCAGGTAGTTGGCGCAGGTCGGCCCGGCCAGCTCCGAGCGCATGGCGCCGCGCCAGTAGGCGGCCGTGCCGGAGCCGAAGAGTACGACGATCGCGGCGACCGGTTGGCCGGCGTGGAACGCCGCGTAGATCCGGCAGCCGGCACCCAGCGCGGCGGCGACCGTCCGCAGCTTCCGCTCGGGTTCGCGGCGGGCGGCCTGCCAGCGGGCCAGCGCCAGCGGGCGGCCGTCCCGCCCGGCCCACCGCGCCACCGAGCTGGCGTAGAGCTCGTGGAAGACGGGCACCAGGCGGCCGGTGTCGTCCCGCTCGACCACCACGCCGGCCCGCTCCGCCCGGCGGACCCGGGTGCGGGTGTCCGGGCGGAACCGGGTACGCCAGACCCGGTCGAAGCCGCCGTCCAGCGGCACGGTCTGCGTCATGCACGGCTTGCGGCGTACCCCGGATGGCATTCCCGCCTCCCAGACGGCCGCCGCGGCCGGGTCGGGACGCAGCAGGGTGCGCAGGCTCCGCCGCCGGGCCAGGTCCTCGACGACCATGCGTACGTCCTCCGGGCGCACCGGGCCGTCATCGCTGAGCAGGCCGCCCGGTCCCCACCCGACCGGCAGGCCGGCCCGGACCGCGAGCGGCGGCACCGCCCGCCGCCGTACCAGCGGCAGGACCAGCCGCCGGCCGTCGGCGGTCTGGTAGAGGCGCGACGCGTCCTCGTACCCGTCGACCGCGCACACGCACCCCAGCCAGGCCGGCGTCTGGGTGGGCAGCGCCCGGCGGGCGCGGGTGAGCACCTCACGCCAGGCCTGGGCGGGTGCCGGGGTCGACACGGCGAACCCGCCCGGCCCGGGCGGCTCCCGCCGTCCGGGCCGGGGGCGCTGCTGCGGCGCCCCGGCCAGCGGGGTCACGGTGCCAGCTCGAGGTACGCGTGCCAGTACCGCTGGGTGGCGTCGTTGCTCGCCATGACCACCAGCCCGGTGGCGCTGGTGACGCTCTGCTTGGTCGACGTGGCGTTGTTGAGGTTCGGCGACCCGCCGTCGCGGATGAACGGCGTGCCCCGCCCGAGCGGGAAGGAGAGGGCGTCCATGGGCGAGCTCTTCATGAAGATCGTCCCGGGCACTCCCGAGTAGGGGCACCCGCTGTTCGGCGCGGTTGCGAAGACGTGGAGCATCTGGTGCTCGGAGTCGAGCACGACGATCGGCCGGGTGTGGCAGTCGCTGATGCGGCCGAACGGGGCGCTGTCCCAGTCGCCGGTCACCGGGTCGCGGGCGAGCAGCAGGATCAGCGGCGCGGACGTGCTGGCGCCCGCGTCGTCCAGGCTGGTCTTGACCGCGGCGAAGACCCGCCCGGAGGGGTCGGCCTGCAGCGACTTGAGGTTGATGTGGTCGTCGGCGCTGTTCGGGCCCTGGATCGCCGTGCGGGTCGTCTCCCAGGTGTCCCGCGGTGCGCCGTTGGCGTGGACCGCGAAGTACATGGCTGAGTCGGTCTGGTTGCTCCACATCACGCCGATCTGGTCGGTGAACGAGACCACCGCGGAGATGTCGTCGGCGTAGAGGTCGTCCGCCCCGTCGACCGGGAGCGCGAACGGCGTCCCCCACACCATGTCGTCGCCGCTGGTGTTGTTCACGTAGACGCTGGTGCCCTGGGTCCAGGTCGCCCAGAGCACCCCGGTGGAGTCCTTGTCCAGGGTCAGCGCCTCGGCCGAGACGCCGTTTACCAGCACGGGGAAGCCGGTGTCGCGGGTGTAGGCGTCGGTGACCGGGTCGTACGAGAACCGGTAGAGCCGGGTCGGGTTGCCGGGCACCACCGCAGCGGCGGAGCTGGCCCGCCAGTGCGAGGCGACGTAGAGCCGGGTGCCGTCCCACAGCGCGTCGGACCGGGTCTTGGGCCGGTTGTCGACCATCGTGCCGGTGTCCACCCAGCGCTGCGTGGAAAGGTCCAGCCGGAAGATCCGGTGGGTCTGGCTGCCCGTGTGGAACAGCACCGACCACCACGAGCCGTCGTTCCACCACAGCTTGCTCTGCGGCTTCTCGCCGGTTGCTGCGGAGCCGTCCCCAGTGGTGGCCGGCCCGGCGTAGCCGACGTCCTCGGCGGCGAAGGCCGGCTGCGCGACCGTGACCGGCCCGGCCAGCAGGCCGGTGAGCAGGCCGAGGACCAGCAGGTGAGCCGGTCCCCGGCCGGCCCGCATGAAGCGGCGCCGGCTGGTCACAGCACTGTCCCGACGCCCTGCGGCTGCGGCTGGACCGGCGCGGGAAGCAGCTCGGCCACCGCGCGCCAGCTGCGCAGCGCGCGCTGGTCGATCGGGTCCACCACCGGGCGCGGGCGCCGCGACACCCGCTCCCGGACGAGGGTACGCAGCACCCGCTGGCCGTCCCGGAACGCGTGCAGGTTGGACATGCCCCACCGGCGGGGGAGCTCCATGCTCGGCACCTCGGCGATGCGCAGGTTGGCCTTTACCGCGTGCACGGCCAGCTCGGTCTCGATCTCGAAGCCGTGCGCGGTGAGCGCCAGCGCGGGCAGGCACTCCCGGCGGAAGGAGCAGTAGCCGTAGCACAGGTCGGTGAAGCGGATCAGGAACAGGGTGTTCGTCATCCGGGTCAGCGCGTGGTTGCCGAGCCACCGCAGCGGGGTCAGGTCGGTCGAGCCGCCGCCGCGGAGGAACCGGGAGCCCTTGACGAAGTCGTAGCCGTTCATCAGCGGCGTGACGAAACGGTGCAGCTCGGCCGGGTCCATGCTGCCGTCGGCATCGATCATCACGATGATGTCGCAGGTCGCGGCGGCGAAGCCGGCGCGCAGCGCGGCGCCCTTGCCACTGCCGTTCTCGGTGACGACCACGATGTCCGGGCGCACCGTGCGGGCGATAGCCACGGTCTGGTCCGTTGAGTGCCCGTCCACGAGGATGACCTCGTTGACGACCGCCGGTAGGCGCCGCAGCACCCAGGCGATGTTGCGCTGCTCGTTGCGGGCCGGCACGACCACGCTCACGGTCTGCCGCGACCGGTGGCCGTTGCCCGAGTGGCCGTTCCCACCCCCGTTCCCACCCCCGTTCCCGTTCGACGGGACGGCGGACGGCTGGTAGACGGCGGTCACCATGCCGTCGGGAAGAACTTCGATCTCAGCGGGCAGGTTCTCCATGGCTCACTCCGGTGGTCGAACTGCTACGGGACCAAGGAAGAGGAGCGTGGCCGGCGGCGCACGTCCCGGGACCGCTGATGAGGCGGGTCTCGGGTCCCGTCCCTGACGATAACGCTGACAGTGCGTGACACGAATGTGAACGATTGGTTAACGTAGGTGCCCTACGCCGATCGCACTAGTAGGAGCTGAGGTCCGCCTAGTCTGGCGAGACACGCAGCCCGTTGCGGAGGGCGAGCGCCACCGACTCGAGCGACGAGTGTGCGCCGAGCTTGGTGAGCAGGTTCTGGGTGTGGGTGCGCACCGTGTGCACCGACAGGTGCAGGCGCTGCGCTATCTCGGCCCGGGTCAGCCCGTTGACCATGCACTGGAGCACCTCGCGCTCGCGGGCGGTCAGCCCGTCCAGCCGGTCCGGCGGCGGTGCCGCCACGTGCGCGACCAGGTCGGTGAGCACCTTGCCGAGCAGGTCCGGCGAGAGCCATGCCTCGCCGGCGTGCACCCCGCGGATGACCCGTACCAGGTGGTCGGTGTCGACGGTCTTGGGCAGCCAGGCGCGGACGCCGTTGACCAGCCCGGTCACCACGTCCTCGACCGACTGGATGCCGGTGAGGATCACCACCCGGGTGCCGGGGGAGGTATCGCGCAGCGCCGCGGCGACGTCCAGCCCGCTCTCGCCGTTGTCGAGGCACAGGTCGAGCACTGCCACCGCGGGCCTGGCCCGGGCCGCCACCGCCCGGGCCTCTGCCGCGCCGTACGCGACGAGTACCGGGCCGAGGTCGGGCTCGCGGGACAGGCGTGCTTGCAGGGCGTCGGCGAACACCGCGTGGTCGTCGAGCACCAGAACCGAGACACCCACAGCTGGCACGATCCGTGCATTCGGGGCCGAGCGCATCATGCAGATGACGGAGACGCGCCTCGCGCACATACTCCCTGGCTCATCCGGCTCCGTGGCTCACCCCACGCGCACGTCGACCGCTACGACGTAGCGCAGCTGGCCACTGGCGTCCGGCCGGCTCAGCTGGCCGACGCGGACCGGCAGGACCTGGTCGCTGCCGGCGGCCACCTGGATGCCCAAGCCGTAGCTCACGTACCCCTCGAAGTCCCCGGCCGGGGCGTAGCTGCGCAGGTTTCGCAGGTTGACCTGCCGGTCGGCGGCGAGCTGGATCGTGCTGGCTCCGGCGTTGTCATGCGCCTGGGCAGGGGTGAACTGGATCCGCAGGACCGAGTTGCCGGTCAGCGGGATGGGAGCGCCGGAGCCCTCGCCGAGCAGCCGCGGCACGTACGAGAGGTTGTAGCTGGGGTAGGCACCCGCGAAGGTGAACGTGATCCGGACGTACCCGGGCTGTTCGGTCCCGTGGTCGCCGGTGCGGATCTCGACCAGGTAGGGCAGCGGGATGGCGGGCGGCGGGGCGATCGGCACGGCGACCCGGTTCGTCACCGTGACCGGGGTGCCCGGCACGCCCCAGCCGTAGGTGACGCGGTAGGCATCGCCGGCCCGCGTCGGCGCCGGTCCGCCCGGAGCCGGCTCGCTGGGCGTGCTGGCCGCCGGTGCGGCGGTTGCCGGCCCGGCCGTGCCAGCGGAGGCAGCGGGCGGGACGGGCGGCTGCGGGGACTGGGCCTGGCCGCAGCCGGCGGCCCAAACCGTCACGATTACGGACGCAACAAGAAGCCGTCTCATGACGGTCTCCTTCCACTGGTGGCTAGTGGCACTACGACGCCCGACCGGCCCCGCCGGTTGACCTTCCCTGGCTGTCAGTTTCGGGACAGTGTGCACGTCGACCCTGCTCACGACCCATCGATGTTCTCCACAGTGGACCGTGTTTCCGCGCCCGGCCCGCCGGGAAAAGCCGGAGGATGGACGACTCGCCGCGACGCATCGCCGACTACGGGTTCCTCTCCGACTGCCGGTCGGCCGCCCTGGTGAGCCGGGACGGCTCGGTGGACTGGTGGTGCCCGGGGCGGTTCGACGCGGCGTCGGTCTTTGCGCGGCTGCTCGACGATCGGGCAGGTCACTGGTCGATCCGCCCCGCGGTCCCGTTCCGGGTACGGCGGGAGTACCTCGCCGGCTCGCTGGTGCTGCGCACGGTCTTCGACACCGCAGGCGGGTCCGTGGCGGTCACCGACGCGCTGGCCCAGGCGCCCGGCACGCAGGGCCACGACCTCGGCGTGGCAGCGCCCCAGGTGCTGCTGCGGCACGTGGAGGGGCTCGCAGGCGCCGTACCGGTGTGGATGGAGTGCGCGCCCAGGA
>Ga0075420_100001636_pt1 | contig 19073 bp, 21 predicted proteins | sample SoiMetdeltSBSDD4_FD_75296 | JGI IMG/M metagenome (GOLD analysis project Ga0075420, IMG submission 75296) | Bulk soil microbial communities from a Populus tree surrounding site in Tennessee, USA - Soil MetaG P. deltoides SBSDD4 | ecosystem: Environmental > Terrestrial > Soil > Tree plantation... | reverse complement strand
GCTCCGGTGGGGTCGGCTCCATCGCCCTCCTCCCAGGCCCGAGCGGACCCGCAACCCATCTGACCTCGCGCTGGCAGCCTACGCCAGAACCGACCGCCATCCCGGGCGTCTCGGATGCCGGCACAGCCCATCCACCAGCACCGGGATCTGGCCAAGGGCGAGATAGGGCTGCCATAGGCGACATGACAGTTGGGTCACTGCCGCAATTGGTCTTGTTGGCGGAACTCGATCCGAGCACCCTGAGGGCCTGTGGGGTCGGTTCCCTTGGCCGCGCCCGAGTTCCGAGAGGTGATCGGCCGAATGCACGCCCAATTCCGCCGGGAGGCGTGGAACTCCAACGACCCAGCCGACATCCGCGCGCTCTTCACCCTAGGACGCGGCCTACGCCTGCGAGCCGTACAGCCGACCGTGGAGGGGCCAGGACGAGATCGTGCGCCAGTGGCTGTACGGTAAGGACGAGCCTGGCCAGGCCCAGTTCAGCTGGCACCCGCTCGCCATTACCTCCGAGGTCGCCGTCATCCAGGGTGAGATCGTCTATCCCAGTGAGGGCCACACCTACAGCAACCTGTGGGTCATCCGCCTCGACGCCGAGGGTCGCTGCGCCGAGTTCACAGCGTGGTGGATGCGCCACCCAGCCCGACGAGCCTCCTGTTGAACCTCAACCCAGCCGTAGACCAGCACCACACGCTTCATCTGCCCGGCTATCGGGGGAAGGTGGCGGCGCGGCCTGCCGGGTCGACACGGACGAGAGCAGGCCTCCCAAGCGGAGGATGGTCCGATGAACTACGTGGGGTGGGTCGCGATGCTCGGCAGGAAGGCGCACCGTGTCGAGGGAGTGCCTTACCGTGCCAGCAATCCAGGAGGGTGCGGAGGATGGGATGGGAAGACTGATCGCGTCTGAGTTCGTGACGCTCGACGGCGTGATGGAGGCGCCCGGACATGACCAGCATCCCGACGGGAAGAACGCCTGGGCGTTGCGCTACGCCGGCGCCGACCAGCAGCGATACAAGGCCGAGGAACTTTCGGAGGCCGGCGCCATTCTCCTGGGGCGCGTGACCTACGAGATCTTCGCCGCGTTCTGGCCGACGGGTCCGAGCGATGAAGGCTTCGCGGATCGGATGAACGCTCTCCCCAAGTACGTCGTGTCCAAGAGCTTGAGGACGGCGGGCTGGCAGAACTCAACCATCATCAGGGGAAATCCCGCCGAGAAGATCGCCGAGCTGAAGCAGCAGGCTGGAGGTGACATCTTGCTGTTCGGCAGCGCCGAGCTGCTCAACTCGCTCATCAAGCATGACCTGATCGACGAGTACCGGCTCATGGTGTTCCCCGTGGTGCTTGGAAGTGGCAAGCGTCTGTTCGGCGATGCGACCGACATCACGCACTTGCAGCTGGTCGACACCAGGACCTTCGAGTCCGGTGTCGCCGTGCTCACCTACCGGACAGGAGAGCGAGTCCCGTCGAGCAGGTACGTGGAGACCTTCGCCTGGACCCAAGACCAGCTGCGGTCGTGGCAAGCGGCGCAGAACACCGATCGCGTCCTTGCCACCGTGTTGTTCACCGACATCGTCGGGTCGACCCAGCAGGCAGCGGCGCTCGGTGACCAGGGGTGGCGCCGGCTCCTGGATCGACATGACCGCGTGGCGCGCGCCGAGGTCGACCGCTTCCGCGGCCGCTTCGTGAAGTCGACCGGGGACGGCATCTTGGCCACCTTCGACGCGCCCACGCGGGCGCTTCGGTGTGCCTTCGGCCTCACTGCTGGCCTCGGCGACATCGGGCTGGCGATCCGTTCGGCGATCCACACCGGTGAGATCGAGTTCCGCGGCGACGACATCGGAGGGATCGGCGTGCATATCGCAGCTCGGGCCCTGACGCAGGCCGGCGACCGGGAGGTCGTCGTCACGCGAACCGTTCGAGACCTCGTCACCGGCACCGACCTGGCGTTCAGCTCGCTCGGCGCGGTTGGGCTTCGCGGAATCCCCGGTGAATGGGAGCTGTTCGCCGCTTCGGCTGGATGACACCGATGATCCCCACCGACCCAACGCGGTTTCGTCGCGAGGTCGAAGGAAGATGCACCCACGGACAGGCGCTATCGGAGCCGGACTGCGGCCCTGCCCTGAGGCCGCTGACGGAAGGTCGACCGCACCGAAGGGTACATGTGGGGTGGTAGCACGGCTCACACAGGGGTGCGAGGAGCCAGGTCGAGCTGGTGATGGGTGGCGTTGGTTGGTTGACGGTTGGCCCGGGTGGGTGATGCGTGGTGGCGAATCGTCCGGCGCTGGGTGAGGGATCGAGCGGTGGGAGCGAGCGTTGAAGCCGACCTTTGGGTGGGGTCGCTACAGTTCACCTATGAGGGCGGCGGTGCATACCAGCTACGGTCCGCCGGAAGTGGTGCGGATCGCCGAGGCAGACAAGCCGACGGCCAAGGACAACCAGGTGCTCGTCAAGGTCCACACGACGACGGTGAATCGGACGGACTCCGGCTTCCGGGCGGGCAAGCCCTTCATCGTGCGGCTCTTCACCGGGCTCATCAGGCCGAAGGTGACGGTCCTGGGCAATGAGTTTGCCGGCGAGGTCGTGGCGGTCGGCGGTGGCGTCACGTCCTTGGCGGTCGGCGACCGGGTGTTCGGCTACAGCGGACTGCAACACGGGAGCCGGTTCGGTGCCCATGCCGAGTACCTGGCGATGCCCGAACACGGTTCGCTTGCGACCATGCCGGCGAACCTGTCCTATGAGCAGGCCGCTCCCAGTACCGAGGGGGCGCACTATGCCCTCACGATGATCAGGACGGCCAAGATCCAGCGCGGGCAGGACGTCCTGGTCTATGGGGCCACCGGCGCCATCGGCTCGGCGGCGGTGCAGCTGTTGAAGAGTATCGGCGCCCAGGTGACCGCGGTCTGCGGCACCGAGCACCTGGAGCTGGTCAGGGGCTTGGGCGCCGACCGGGTTATCGACTTCACGGCCGAGGATTTCACCAAGGATGAGCAGCGCTACGACGTGGTCCTGGATGCGGTCGGCAAGAGCTCGTTCTTCCGCTGCCGGCGACTGCTGCAACCGGGCGGAATCTACCTGTCGTCGGATGGAGGCCCGCTGAACCAGAATCTGGTCCTGGTGCTCATTACGCCGCTGGTTGGCGTCATTGGCGGGAAGAAGGTCCTGTTTCGCGTTCCGAGGGATGACCAGGAGATGGTGCGGTACTTCAAGGAACTGCTCGAGTCCGGAGCGTTCAAGCCGCTCATCGACCGGCGGTATCGGTTGGACCAGATCGTCGAGGCGTACCGGTACGTCGAGACGGGCCAGAAGATCGGCAACGTCGTGATCAGCGTCGCGTCTTCGAGCACGTGAAGCGCGTGTCGTTGTTGGTTGACGGTGATGGTGTGGGGCGCGTAGACCTGGATTCGCGTCCTGAGCAGGGGCTTCGTACCATCCGCCGATGCTGTTCCTGTTCTGGTTGATCGTCCGAGCGTTCACCCGCCTGCTGGTCCTCCAAGGCGATGGTGATGGCGCCAGGGACCTCGAGGTTCTGGTGCTCAGGCACCAGCTGCGAGTGCTGCACGCCAGGCTGGCCGACCGAGGTTCACCGCGCTTTACCGCGTCCTGCTGGCTGCGGCCAGCCGCGCCCTTCCCGGGGACCGGTGGGCATCATTCCTCGTCACACCACAGACGCTGCCGCGCTGGCACCGTGAGCTGGTCCGATGCAAGTGGACCTACGGCAAGGAGCGCAGGCCCGGCAGGCCACCGATCGACCCGCAGACCGTGGAGCTCATCGTGCGGATGGCCAGGGAGAACTCCCGGTGGGGCTGCATGAGGTTCTGCGGAGAGCTGCGCAAGCTCGGTGTCCGGGTGGGTGCCACCACCATCAGGGCGCTGCTGCGACGCCGTGGCCTCGGCCCGGCGCGAGACGCTCCGGATCGAGCTGGGCGCAGTTCCTGCGATCCCAGGCCGATGGGGTGGTTGTCTGCGCCTTCTTCACGGTGGAGACCATCTGGTTGCAGACGTTGTGCGTGCTGTTCTTCATCCAGCTCAGCACCAGGCGGGTCGTCGCGGCCGGGGTCACGGCACGTCCTGACTCGGCGTGGGTGACGCAGCAGGCGCGGATTGCCGCGATGGATCTCAGCGTTCGGGGAGCCCCAGTCAGGTGTCTGCTCGGCGACCACGACGCCAAGTTCACTTGCTCCTTCGACGAGGTGGTCGGTGGCGAGGGAGGTCAGGTGCTGCGCAGCTAGCACCGATCGCACGCTCAGTGCCTGCTTGCAGGATCTACTCCGGTGCTCGGCGTCGCCGGATCCCGGAGGCCAAGACGTCACGGATGCTGACCATGCCTGTGAGGCTCCGGCCCTCCACGACGGGGAGGTGGCGGAACCCGTTCCTCAGCATAAGCTGGGCCGCCTCCTCAGCGGTGGTGTCAGGACTGGCCGTTACCGGGTCCCTCGTCATCCACTGAGAAACCGGTGAGGTGGTGAGGTCCGAACGGGAAGCGGCCGCCCGCAGCACATCCCGCTCGGTCAGGATGCCGGCCAGCCAGGAGCCTTGCAGGACGACGGCCGAGCCCACCCGGGCCTTGACCATCATGGCGGTGACCTCGGCCACCGGCCGCTCGGCCGAGGTGGTGAGGACCTTGATCGTCATGATGTCGCGAAGCTGGGTCACCCGTCCCTCCCTGCGCCTGTCGGGATGCCCCGTTCAGCCGCTGCCGCCGACCTCATCCGTGTCGGGGTGATGGGCAGAGACGGCCGGGTCCATGAGCTCTTCGTTCAGCAGCCGCCACAGCGAGCCCGCCCACGAGCTGATGCCCGGCCACCTCCTCCAGAAGACCTGCATGCTCGTCTCGTCCAGCTGCCGGTAGGCGTCGTGGGGGCCGATGGCATCGGCAACCGCCTCCAGCCTGGAAATCGCGTCCAGGAAGCGATCAGAGATGTCGTCCACTGGCGCCCCTTTCAGCATCATGCGGACGCTTCGGCAAGTGTGGAGGGCGGCCTGCAGCCCGCGTTATCAGTCTGGCAGGTAGCCTCATCGCGCGACAGGTGCCGACTGCCGAGCCGGCGTCGCATCGACTTCTCGTCTGGCCTGTGGATGGTGGCGCCCTCGGCTGACGGCCTGAACCTGGTCGTGGACCAACATCGCCCCGAGAAGGTGCGTCCAGCTGTTGGGCACTGGTTCGAACCACACCGAAGCCCGGCAAGTCAGGGCGGCCAGGCGGCAAGGACACTCCAGCTACTGACCCCTGCCGTCGTTGGGCTTGTCACGGCCTAGAGGGCGGTCCTGCAAGCCCGGGTAGTACAACTCCGTTACCGAGCGGGAGTCGCGGCGCCGTGACGCCCGCCCAGCCGCCTCCGGCGGCGAGGCCCGCGATTCGTCAATCTCATCGCCCGCTCCTTCCCGATCCGAGCGGCCGTTCATCGCCCCCTTGGCTCGCCACAGCCGGGCCAGTTCCGCCGCCAACGGCCCGGTGCCACGCTCCAGATACCGCAGGTCATCGCGGCTGTAGAACGGCCGCCCGTAGATGCGGCAGGCCCGACAGCGCCAATCGCAGGTCTGCGGGGTACACGGATGTGGGTCGTCGGGCCTCGGCCAGCAGGTACATCTGTGGGCCTTGCCGAACCCTGAGCCGGGCGGAATGGCGATCTCCCCGGGCCGGCGGGTCTTCCGGCCGCTCACGAGGTGTCACCACCCTTGGCCTCGTTGCCAGGCTCCGACCAACCCGCCAGGTGGGCGGGCACGGCCAAGTCGGAGCCGCATCGCGCTCCACCGTACTCCCCGCCGGTCGGGCTCGCCGGGCACGGTCTGGGAGCGGCCGGCGACCCGAAGGCCTAACCGCCGGCGCCTCCTCCACCGTGGCGCTTGCCATCGCCCGGTGATGCGCCACCAAGCGAGGGTCGGGCCAACGAGGTCGCCAAACAGGTCATCAATGGTTCGCTCGGGACCGTTTCCGCTGCCGGGTGCGCCTCAAACGGGCGTGTACGGAGACTTGGAGCAACACATCCATGACGAGGAGCGCGTAGGGTGCGCAAGTGCGTTCATGCAGCTCGCCGGTCCTCTCCGACGTGGGTCAGCCCGGGTGTGGACGATGCAGGTTGTAGTGCTCGACATAGATCCGAAGGATCTGTTCCAACTTGTCCAGCGGTGGCTGGCCCGTCCGGCGGTGCGGGGAGGTCCGGGCGCCGGCGACCAGCCGCCGATGCCAGCAGCAGCGTCTCCGGCTTCACCAGGAAGCACGACCAGCGGCCCCGGGGCAACACGCGGCTGATCGCGGCCAGCAACGCGCGGTCGGCGGGCTCGAGCTTGGGCCGTGGGACCTGGCGACGGAGGACGCCGGCCTGGTCGCGCAACACCATCAGCTCGAGGTCCTTGGCGGCGTCCCCGCGGGCAAGCAGCAGCACCAGCAGCTGGATGGAGCGGCACAGCATGAGGTAGGCGAGCTTGGACAGCATGTGGAGTCTCCGTAGTCGGCTGGCGAGGCGCACCATACCAAGCGTCGTGCAGCATGGACTGGCTGCTCAGAGCCATGAACGAGTTGCGCACCCGACACCCTCGCACTACGGCTAGCCTGCGAGCACACCCGACGAGCCACCGGACAGACGTCACCCGAGGACGAAACTGAGGTGAGGCAGCACGATGAAGGGGTTCGATCCGTTCGACAGCTTCGGCCCGGAGGTCGCGTCGAGCTACGACGAGGACCTGCGTGGCGACGAGGCGGAGACGCTGGAGTTTCTCGCTGAGCACGCCGGGACCGGGCCGGTTCTGGAGTTCGCGATCGGGACGGGGCGCATCGCGCTCCCCCTGAGCGAACGCGGGATCCGGGTGGACGGCATCGAGCAGTCCACCGCCATGGTCGACCAGCTCCGCGCCAAGGCTGGCGCCGACAAGATCAACGTCACCATCGGAGACATGTCCACCGTCGAGCTGCCGGAGCAGTACACGCTCGTCTATCTCGTGTTCAACACGATCCACAACCTGGTGACCCAGGATGGCCAGGTACGGTGCTTTGAGAACGCAGCTCGGCACCTCGACAGTGACGGCGTCTTCGTCGTCGAAACCGGTGTGCCGTGGCGTGGTCCGCGCGAGGGCAGCTATATCGAGGTGCCCAAGGTGACGATGGACGAGGTCCACATCAGCCCGCACACCTACGACGCGATGACGCAGGTCCTCGACATCAGCCATCTCCGTCTCACCACCGAGGGTATCCGGATGTCCCCGCTCTCACTTCGGCTTGTCTACCCGAGCGAGCTCGACCTGATGGCGCGGATCGCCGGGCTGCGGCTCCGGCATCGCTGGGGCGGTTGGAAGCAGGAGACCTTCACGGTGCACAGTCGTCGTCATGTGAGCGTGTACGAGCGGCGATAGGCAGCCAACGGCCCGGCAGGCTGGATATCTACGAGGTCTGCCGCATCGATGGCTGGCGGGACAAGCATGCCATCGGAGATCGGCGAGATGACCATCTGCGTGGCATCAGCGCCGAGAACGGTGACCTGAGCCCTTGACGTTGGTCCAGCTGTTCCAGCACCTCGGCGCGGCGGCCAAGGATGACCACATGGTCGCCACGCTCGTCGAGGGCTGCCGCCGCCGCACGCCCGCGCGGGTCGGGGCGATATGGGCAGGGACGCCGGGTGACGGCGGAGGCTGTCGGCAGGTCGTTTGTGCACGTCACGAGCGGTGATCGGGACCAGGTGGGATGGCGCGGGACCCGCGGGGTGACGGCGCTACGACCTGTAAAATCGCCGGCATTGCCTACACAGGTTCGAATCCTGTTCCTGCCACACTTCCCCTCGGGACGGTCCGCCGGGAGTGCCTCGATCAGCTGCGCCGCGACGTCCTCGGTGGACTGATCCACGAGTACGAGTACGCAGCATGACACCCGACTTCTGGCACCCACGGGCATCACTGAGCCTCCGCTCTCACCTACCAGTAGGCGTCCGGCTGGCCGATTAGGTGCCCGTCGATGGGCCTCACGCGACGTGGACAAAGGGGCGTCGTTGGGGTTGGGGTTCTGCTGCCCGGAGGACCTCGCGGGTGACCGGTGCGACCTCGCCGCTGCCGAAGATCAGGAAGCGCAGCAGGTTCGCCACCGGGTTGCCCTCGGTCCAGTCGAAGTAGATGTGGGGGCGCTTGCCGGTGAGGTCGCGGATGTGCAACAGCACGGCCGCGATCGCGTTGGGGACGGCGGCACTCTCCATCCGCAGGATGCGGTATCCGTGCCGCTCCTCGCCGGTGACCTGCAGCTGGGCCTCGAACTCCGATGGGTCCGCCACCGTGACCTCCAGGAACAGCACCGGATCCTCGGGAGGGATCTGGTGGCGCGTGCGCTCCTCGTGCTCCTTCTCGATGTACTCCAGGATGTCCCGGGCATGTGGCTCGTTGGCGATGATACGGATCTCGCCCTTGGCGGTTGCCTCCTCGAGGAAGCGTCGGGCGGTGTCGTCCACCTGGACCTGGGTCACGCGCAGCTCGGTGGCCCGGGTCACCCGCGAGATCAGCGAGGTGACCAGGATGGCGGCGATGAAGAAGGAGGCGATCTTGACGCCGTCGGGTCGCTCGATGATGTTGGCGATCGTGGTGTAGGCGAACACCAGGGTGATCAGGCCAAAGGCCAGCAGGGCGGGGCGCCGGCCACCTCGCCTGACCGACAGCGTCACCGCCACGGCCGCCGAGGACATCAGGACCAGCACGCCGGTGGCGTACGCCCCGGCCTGAGCTTCGACATCGGCCCGGAAGATGAGCGTGATGGCAGAGGCGATGGCCGTGAACGCCAGGGCGAGGGGACGGACCGCCCGGGTCCACTCCGGAGCCATCCCATAGCGAGGCAGGTATCTGGGCACGATGTTCAGCAGGCCGGCCATGGCCGAGGCGCCGGCGAACCACAGGATACTGATCGTGCTGAGGTCATAGGCAGTCCCAAACCCGTTGCCGAGGTACTGGTGGGCCAGGTAGGCCAGGGCCCGGCCGCTGGCCTGGCCGCCCTCCTCGAACTCCTGGTGCGGGATCAGCACCGTGGTGGCGAAGCTGCTGGTGATCAGGAACCCGCTCATGATCAGGGCCGCGGTCGTCAGCAGCTTGCGGGTGTTACGGATCCGGACCCGCGGGTACTCCGGGCTGTCGTGCGGGTCTCCCCGGACCAGGGGCATGACGGCCACGCCGGTCTCGAACCCCGACAGGCCGAGAGCCAGCTTGGGGAAGACCAAGAGGGCCACCCCCACCATGGCCAGCGGGCTGCTGTAGCTGCTGGTCAGCAGCTGCCGCCAGTCCACCACCAGCTCCGGGTTGGCGATCAGGTGCTCAAGGGCGACGGCGACCACGACGAGGTTGAGCGCCAGGTAGACGGCCACCAGCCCGACCGCGATCCCGATGGCCTCGGTGAAGCCCCTGAGGAACACCCCGCCCAGCAGCGCGATCAACAACAGCGTGACCGCGACCTGGTGACCCTCGAGGAAGCCGGGGACCAGCGGATTCTCCAGGACATGGGCGGTCGCGTCGGCCGCCGAGAGGGTGATGGTGATGATGAAATCGGTGGCCACAAAGCCGAGCAGCACCAGCACGAACAGCTTGCCCTGCCACCACGACAGCAGCCGCTCCAGCATCGCGATCGAGCCCTCACCGTGAGGGCTCTCGGCCGCGACCCGGCGGTAGATCGGGAGGGCGCCGAACAGGGTCAGCAGCACCAGCAGGATGGTCGCGACCGGCGCCAGCACCCCGGCCGCCAGTGCGGCGATGCCTGGCTGGTAGCCGAGGGTCGAGAAGTAGTCCACCCCGGTGAGGCACATGACCTTCCACCATGGATGCTGGTGGCGCTCGGTGGCCTGGGTGTGCGGGCCCGGCAGCTGGTCGGTCCGGGTGGTGAAGCCCTCCAGGAGCCAGTTCCGGAAGCGGGCCGACAGCCGGGGACTCCCGGTGTTCCCCGTTGTCGTGGCCACCTGCCCCTCCCACGCCAACGTTCCTGTCGGGCGGCTGGCCAGCCAACCGGCGTCGCGATCAGCTTAGCAACTGCTTGCCTACGGCCATCCAAGTCCTGGCCGGGGGGCACCCGGGGTCACGGGTACCCATCGGTCTTCAGGGTCAAGCCGTAATGCGCCGGCGTCAATGCTGTCGTCTGGACTGGGATGACACTGGCCGGATGCCGGCGGTTGACGAGGTCGAGCAGCATGGCGCCGCTCCGGTGACGGCGGCGCAGACCGGCGTAGGAACGCTGTTCAAGGGAGTGGCGAGATGGAGCTACAAGAAAGGGCTCGTCTGTATGTCAGGCGGCGCCAGCACTCAGTACGAGCCGACCGCCGAATGGTAATGCCCACGCCGCCCGAGGGTGTGGGAGCATCGGCTCGACGGACAACCCAGAGGTGTGGACCCATGGACTATCCGCCGTTGCCGCCGGATCGCTGGCCCGATGCGCCTGGCCGCTATCCTGACCCCGCCGTCCGGGTGCTGGATCCGCGGTTCGACCGCTGCCGGCTCCACAACTCGGCCGTCGAGCGGATCGCAACCGGCTTTCGATGGGTCGAGGGGCCGGTCTGGTTCGGTGACCACCGTTGTCTGGTATGGAGCGACATCCCCAACAACCGCATGCTGCGCTGGGATGAGGCAACGGGCGTGGTCGGCGTGTTCCGGAGCCCGTCGAACTACGCCAACGGGCACACCCGGGACGGGCAGGGTCGTCTCGTCTCCTGCGAGCACCTGACCAGGCGGGTGACCCGGACCGAGCACGACGGCTCGATCACGGTGCTCATCGACCGCTTCGACGGCCGACCGCTCAACGCGCCCAACGACGTGGTGGTGGCCTCGGATGGCTCGGTGTGGTTCACCGATCCCGGCTACGGGATCATGTCCGACTACGAGGGTCGCGAAGCGGCATTGGAGCTACCTACCGCGGTCTATCGGCTCGACCCCGACCGGGGCAGGGCCGAGCCGGTTGTCCATGACCTCGAACGGCCCAACGGCCTCTGCTTCGCTCCCGACGAGTCGCGCCTCTATGTCGTGGACTCGGGGTCCGAGCCGGGGAGCATCCACGTCTACGACGTCGCCGAGGGGCGGGTTGGTGCCGGCCGGCGCTTCGTGGACATGAGTCCGGGGAGTTCGGACGGCATCCGCTGCGACGCCAACGGGAACCTGTGGGCCGCCGCCGGTGGCGGTGGCGACGGCTACGACGGCGTCCACGTCTTCGCGTCCGACGGGGCCCTCATCGGGCAGATCGTTCTGCCGGAGGCCTGCGCGAACCTGTGCTTCGGTGGTGTCGCCCGCAACCGGCTGTTCATGGCCGCCAGCCGCTCCATCTACGCCGTCTACGTCCACGCCACGGGAGCGTAGGCATGGTGCTGCGCCATTGTCCTCGTGCGGGTGCGCCCGCTGGCCGGGGTGGAGGACGACGAGGGATGTCGCTGTTGCGGTGCAGGTGATCTCCACCGACACTCCCGAGCGGGGTGATCACCTGCCCTTGGTGTAGGCGTCGTGGTAGTTCCACCACTGGTACGGCGGGGTTTGCGGGTACCCCTCCGGCGAGTCCTCCCATTGCTCCTGGCGGCCGAGCGCGGTGATGTCGAGGTAGTTCCAGGTGCTCCCCATCTGCTCGTCGCCGCGGGCGTTGACAAGGTAGGTGCGGAAGATCCGGTCGTCCTCGCGGATGAACGCGTTGGTGCCGTGCCACTCGTCGACGTCGAAGTCCTTATCGAAGTCGTCGGTGATCGTGTACCAGGGGATGTGCTGCCATCCGTGGCGCTGCTTCAGGCCCTGGATCTCGGCCTGGGGGGCGCGCGAGGCGAACGCCAGCGTCGTGTTCCGCGCGTTCAGGTGGGCGGGGTGCGCGACCTGGTCGGCGACGAACGAGCAGCCCACGCAGGCCCGCTCCGGATACGAGCCGCCTTCGGCGTAGGTGGTGACCTCGGGCCCGTAGAAGGCGCGGTAGAGGATCAACTGACGGCGGCCATCGAAGAGGTCGAGCAGGCTCGCCATGCCGTCGGGCCCGTCGAACTGGTACACCTTGTCCACGGCCAGCCATGGCATCCGCCGACGCTCGGCGGCGAGCGCGTCACGGGCGCGGGTCAGCTCCTTTTCCTTCACGAGCAGTTCCTGGCGCGTAGCTTCCCACTCCGCCGGCGACACGATCGGGGGCGTCTTCATGCGGACTCCTCTCAAGACTTGGGGCCGAGGTCGTCCCGAGCGTCCAGCTTCGCGTCGCGACCACTGGACGGTGGGGCGTCCGTTGGTCCGCTCATGCGACTCGTGCAGCATCGCATGCCGGTGGAACAGCGTCGACGTGACGGGCGGGCACAGCGACGAACGTCGGCATCTGCCGGTAGCCCTTGAGCCGGCGGAAACCCGTGGAGTGCGGAAATTCGTTCATGCAGCTCGCCGGCACCCACCCCGGCGGGCTCCGTCAGCGGCATCAGGATCGCCGGGCGGAGCGGGTGGCTCAAGCCTGAGCGCGCGATGTGGCCGATGCCGGTCGTAATGCTCGATGTAGACGCGTAGCACCTGCTCCAGATGGCGGCGTCCCGGATCAGCAGCCAGTCACCTGCTTGACCGGTTGCACGAGCGCCAGGGCCAGACCCTGGGCGAGCTGTGCGCCGATCTCCGCATGGCACGTCAGTCGGCCACCCAGCACCTGGCCGTCCTCGAGGCCGCCAACCTGATCAGCTCGGTGCGGCGAGGGCGCGAGAAGCTGCACTACCTCAACCCCGTCCCGCTCCATGAGGTCCAGGAGCGGTGGATCGACAAGTTCGAGCGCCCCCGTCTCCGGGCGCTCGCCAACCTCAAGCGACAAGCAGAGGAGGAGGAGGAGGAGGAGGAGATGACCGACAAGCCGACCTACGTCTATGTCACCTACATCCACAGCACAGCGGACCGCGTGTGGCATGCCCTGACCGACGCTGACCTGACCGGCCAGTTCTGGGGACACAGCAACGTCTCCGACTGGGAACCCGGCTCAACCTGGGAACACCGTCGCACCGACGGCTCAGGCATCGCCGATGTCGTCGGCACGGTGCTCGAGGCCGTGCCGCCCAAGCGCCTGGTGATGACCTTCGCCTCCCCGCAGCACGCCGCCGCCGAGTCCCAGGTGACATTCACCATCGAGCCGCATCGGGACATCGTCCGGCTCACCGTGACCCACGAGCACCTGGCCGACCAGGCCGACTACGAGGCCGCCGCCGCCGGGTGGCCGGCCGTCGTCGCCAACCTCAAGTCGCTGCTTGAGACCGGACGGGTCCTCCCCCAGGCCCCCTGGGAGCTGCACGCCGAGCTCCGGGCCGCGCAGCTGGCCGGCAACGATCCAGGCTGAGGACCGCGTCACCAAGGAACGGACAGCTCGCGGCAAGCCGACCAGGGCCGACGCAGGACGTGGGCTGATCCACGAGTACGAGTGCGCACCATGACCTACCGACTTCTGGCACCTCATGGGGCAGCGCTGCAAGGACCGGCCCATGTATGCCGGGCTGCAGGGACGCCAGCGGCGAGCCGGCTTCGCGGTCTCGAACCCGCGGCCAAGCACCGCCCGGACAGCCTTGACAAGTCGGCGTAGCGGCGGTCGATCGCTGCGCCTGGCGCGGTTCAGCCCCGCCGCAGACCAAGGGTGCTGGTCGTCACCAGCCCGAGCCCGCAGCCGAGCTGGACGACCCACCAGGCGCCGACCTGGCTGTGGTGGCCGGACACCGGGCACGCGACGGTCGAGACCACGAGCAGGCCGGATGCCAGCAGCGAGGCCGCCATGCTCCAGCGCCGTCGCAGCCAGAAGCCGGCGAACGCGGCCACCACCGCGGCCAGCAAGACGGTGCCGAGCACGTTGAGGAACCACGGGTCGACGGCGTTCGGATTGGTGGGCGGCGGTTCGACCGCGATCCCGATCCCGAGGAGCACGACCCAGGCGACCGCGCCGATAGCCGCCCAACGCCCGCTGAGTGGTTCGAGCAGACGCCGCCGAAGCAACATCTTGAGGACGGCGGCCGCCGGCCCGTTGCCCGCAGCCGCGGGCGGCACCTGCGCGTCCACCCCACTGTCCTCAAGCGCCACAAGGTCGTGGTCCTCCAGCTCCCGCTCGTGCCTGGTCAGCTCGTCAAGGCGATCTTTGGTCGTGGCCATGGCTGCTACCTCCTTGGCGCCGCGCACGACGTGCGGGCGTCCCGCTGATGGTGCAGATGCGGGGGCGACCCGGGCTCCTGACGGTAGATCTTACGCGGCGGCCGGACCAGGCCTCAGCGTCAGAGCGACCGGACGGCCTCGGCCACCAAGAGGTCGCCGCTGAACAACTCGAACGTCACCCCGATCGTGTTCGGGGCATCCAGCACCTGCGCGATGACCGCGGCGACATCGTCGCGCGGGACCTCCCCGCGACCACCCAGTTCCGTGGATACTCGAACGCGCCCGGTACCCGGATCGTCGGTGAGTGACCCGGGGCGGACGATCGTGGAGTCCAGGCCGCTCGCCAGCAGATGGCGATCGGCCTCGGCCTTCGCCTCGAGGTAGGGCCGCATAGCGCCGGACGCGGCGTGCGGCCGGTCCGCTCCGATCGAGCTGATCATCACGTACCGACGCACGCCGACCGCCAGGGCGGCGTCGACGAGCTTCACGGCACCACCCAGGTCGACGGAACGCTTCCGTTCCGGACCGCTGCCCGGGCCCGCACCGGCGGCGAAGACCACCGCGTCGGCGCCCTGGACATAGGTGGCAAGGCCCGCGTCGGCCTCCAGGTCGCCCAGCACCGGCACCGCGCCGACCGCCTCCAGGTCGGCGGCCTGCCGAGGGTTGCGGATCAGGCCACGGGCGCGGTGACCCTTCGCGGCCAGCAGCCGCAACAGGCGCAAGGCGATCTTCCCATGCCCACCAGCCACCAGGACGTCCATGGGTGGAGTCTATGTGTCGGGCGGGGGCCGGCGCGGGCTGGCAGCGAGCAAGGGCTCGGTGGGTGGGCTCCCAGCACACCCCCATGGCAACTCGTGGGGTCCAGAAACTCAGACCGGCCCGTGACGTGAGCATACCGTCACCTCCGGCGGAGTTGACAGTCGACTGACTACATGTCAGTGTCCTGACATGATCCCAACAGACGAACCCCGCACCCCCGAGGGGGAGACCGCCACCCAGGTCATCCTCTCGCTGTTCCGCGCCAACGGCCTGCTGCTCGCCGCCGGCGACCTGCTGGCCGCCGACCAGGGCCTCACCTCCGCGCGCTGGCAGGTGCTCGGGGCGATCACGCTCGCGGAGCGGCCGCTGACGGTGCCGCAGATCGCACGGCGGATGGGCCTGACACGCCAAAGCGTGCACGCCACCGTCGGACGGCTGGTCCGCGACGGCCTCCTCGCCCTGGCGCCCAACGCCGACCACCGCCGCTCCGCGCTGGTCTGCCTGACCCAGCCCGGCAGCGCGACGTACTCGGCGATCGACCGGCGGCAGGCGGCCTGGGTGAGCCGGCTCGCGGTCCGGATCGGCCGCGCGGACCTGGAGACGACCGCACGTGTCCTGGAGGAGCTCTGCCGCCGGCTCGAGGACGACGCGCAGGACACCCCCAGGGCCGGCGGAGAAGGAGGAGGAGACGATGAGGACACCGCCTGAACTCCCAAAGCGCATCCAGCCTTGCTCGGGCCGACCAAGGAGCCAGCGATGAGCCAGTGGTGGGCTGTCCCGATGCTGCTCAGCGGCGGCCTGTTCGCCGGCGGCGTGAGCTCGATCGCCTGGGAGCGCATCCCCGCCTGGCGACCGACCGACCTCTCGCAGTTCCGGACCGGGTTCGCGCACACACTGCGACGGGTGGACCGCCTCCAGCCGGCGCTCCTGGTCGTCTGCGTCGGCTCGACCATCGGCTTTGCCAGCAGCGTGGGCGGCACCGCGCGTGCGCTCGCCATGCTCGCCGCCGGCGGCTTCCTGGTCGTCCTGGTCGGCTCGGTGGCCGTGCTGGTCCCGGTCCAGCGGCGGCTGATCGCGTCGGGGTCGGCGCCGCCGGCGGCGACCCTCGAGCGGCTGAGAAGCAAGTGGCTTCGCGGTCACCTTGTTCGCACCGCAGGCGCGCTGGCCTGCTTCGCCCTCGCCGTCGTCGCGGCGGTCCTGTGAGCACGCCAGCGACGCCGGCGGTCCCATTGGCGCGCACCTCGCCAGCACACCACCCCCAACAACCGCGATCCCCTCTGCCCAACAGGGATCAGCCACCTGAAGCCACGTCACGTCGGCCGAGAAGGAGGCCTTGATGTTGCAGCGCACCGAGATGGACGACCGCGTAACGCTGGCCGACCAGCTGCCCCGGGAGGTCGGACCGGTCATCCTCATCAACACCTTCCGGGTGGCCCCCGAGGACAGCGACGCCCTGCTGGAGGCCTGGGCGGCCGATGCCGCCTACCTCAAGCAGCGGCCGGGCTTCATCTCCACCCAGCTGCACCGCGGCATCGGCGGGAGCACGGTGTTCGTCAACCACGCCGTCTGGGAGTCGGTGCAGGCGTTCGGGGACGCGTTTGGTGATCCGCAGTTCCAGGCGACGTTCGCCCGCTACCCCGACTCGACGGTGGCCTCCCCGCACCTGTTCCAGAAGGTGGCGGTGCCGGGCATCTGCGTGGACCGCTAGCTTGTCGACGACAAGCCCCCCGTTCACCGCTGTGAACCCGAACGGGTGTGCGGTCGCAGCACCGGTGATGTCCAACGGTTCCCCGTCCGGCTAGGTTGGCCGATAGTTGTAGGTGGCGACCTGGCTGACCGGCACGTTGGCCAGGAGCCAGACGTAGGCAGCCCTCCAGGGTGCTGGATCGAAGCCGCAACCTCCAACCTCCAGCGTCCGACCGGTCCCGCTGGGTAGGCGCCGCGCCCGGCCTGGACAGCGGTCGCCGCGCGGGTCAGGCTGGCCGGCGATGGTCAAGCCCTTCACCCTGGCCGTCCCCGAGGCGGAGCTGGACGACCTGCGGGCGCGGCTTCGCGCGACCCGCTGGCCGGAGCCGGCGACCGACCCGGCACAGGGCGTCGCCCTCGCCGACCTGCAGGACCTGTGCGCGTACTGGGCCGACGGCTACGACTGGCGGGCCACCGAGGCGCGGCTGAACGCCACGCCACAGTTCCGCACCGAGATCGACGGCTTACGGATCCACTTCCTGCACGTCCGCTCCGGCGCCCCTGACGCGTTCCCGCTCGTCCTCACCCACGGCTGGCCCGGCTCGGTGGTCGAGTTCCTCGACGCGCTCGAACCGCTCACCGCGGCCGGCTTCGACTGCGTCGTCCCGTCGCTGCCCGGTTACGGCTGGAGCGACAAGCCCGCCGAGCCCGGGTGGGGCGTGGAGCGCATCGCGCGGACCTGGGCGGTGCTGATGGGACGGCTCGGGTACGACCGCTACGGCGCCCAGGGCAGCGACTGGGGCACGAGCGTCAGCGCCGCGCTCGGCCAGCAGGACCCCGAGCGCGTCGCCGGCATCCACCTCATGCCACCGCTCGCGCCGACGGGCTCGGCCACACGGCAGGCGGACGATGACGCCGGCTACTCGACCCAGCAGCGGACCCGGCCGCAGACGATCGGCTACGCGCTGGTGGACTCCCCCGTCGGCCTGGCCGCCTGGATCACCGAGAAGCTCCTCGCCTGGATGGACCCGCGCAGCCCGGTCACCCGTGACCGGATCCTCGACAACCTGATGCTCTACTGGCTGCCGGGCACCGCTGCCTCGTCGGCGCGGCTGTACTGGGAGAGCCTCGGCGACGTGACCCGGTGGCTCCAGGGCCCGCTCCAGCCGCGCGACCTCGTCCACGCCCCGACCGGTTGCACGATCTTCCCCTATGAGCTCCAGCGCCCGTCGCGCGAGGAGGCCGCCCAGCGGTTCACGGCCATCCGCTACTGGAGTGAGCCTGACCGCGGCGGCCACTTCGCCGCGCTCGAGCAGCCGGCGTTGTTCGCCGATGAGGTCCGTGCCTTCTTCACCCTCCTCCGCCAGCCGCGGTGAAGGGGTGGGTGGCCCAACAGAGCCGCAACCTGCTCATGACTTCGTGCTCACATCGAGGCCAGCAAGTGGAACTCGTCGTCGTGGAGCCGCAGCGCCGAGGCGGCCAGGTTCTCCTCCAGGTGCGCGACCGACGAGGTGCCGGGGATCGGCAGCATGACCGGCGAGCGCCGCAGCAGCCAGGCCAGGGCGACCTGGGCCGCCGTGGCGTGGTGGCGCCGTGCGACCTCCACCAGTGCCCCTCCAGCCTCGACGAGGCTGCCCGCGCCAAGGGGGAACCACGGCAGGAACGCGAGACCCTCGTGCTGGCAGTGGTCCACGACGGGCTCCCAGGCCCGGTCGGCGAGGCTGTAGCGGTTCTGCACCGAGGCGACCGGCACGATCTTCCGCGCCGCCTGCACCTGGTCGACCCCGACCTCGGAGAGCCCGACGTGGCGGATCTTGCCCTGCTGGCGCAGCTCGGCGAGCGCGCCGAACTGGTCGGTGGCCGGCACCGTGGGGTCGATCCGGGCCAGCTGGTACAGGTCGATGCGCTCCAGCCGCAGCCGCCGTAGGCTCCCCTCCACCGCCTCTCGCAGGCGCCCAGGGTCCCCCTGCTGGCCCCATCTGTCCGGTGGGTGGGTCAGCCCCTTGGTCGCGATCACCAGCCCGCCCGGGTAGGGATGGAGCGCCTCGGCGATCAACCGCTCGCTGGTCCCGGGGCCGTAGAACTCGGCGGTGTCGATCAGGCGCACCCCCAGCTCCACGGCACGGCGCAGCAGGGCGCGCGCCTGCCCGCGATCCTCGGGAAGGCGCATCGCGCCGAACCCCAGCCGGTGCACCGTCCGGTCTCCGCCGAGGGAGAACGTCCCCGCCCAGAGTGGTCGTCGTAGGATCTGAGCGGCGAGTGGGGAGGCGCCGTGGCAGAAGCAATCGTCGGTCGTGAGGCAGAGCTCAGCGCAATCGAGCGGTCCTCCCCGCGTTCGTTAGGTATACCGCGGTCCCATGGCGTGTGACCGGCGTGAAGCATCCACAAGCCTCCGAAGGCCATTGCGGGCCGTGGACGGCTGGGCTCCGGGGTCGATCGTGAGGGTCTCACGCGATAGTGCTCGGTAGTCCGCGTTGAGATCAGGAGGCTCGCATGTCGAGAGCGGGAAGCCCCGTGCCCCGGCCGCCTGCCGGCGCCTCTGGGCAATCGGTCGGACCACCGACGTCGGAGGC
>Ga0075420_100001634_pt1 | contig 19094 bp, 16 predicted proteins | sample SoiMetdeltSBSDD4_FD_75296 | JGI IMG/M metagenome (GOLD analysis project Ga0075420, IMG submission 75296) | Bulk soil microbial communities from a Populus tree surrounding site in Tennessee, USA - Soil MetaG P. deltoides SBSDD4 | ecosystem: Environmental > Terrestrial > Soil > Tree plantation... | reverse complement strand
CAACCCGTTCCTCGGCGAGCGCGGCGTGCGCCTCACACTGGCGCGGCCCGGGCTCTTCCGGGCCCAGGTGCGAGCCATTCTGCGCGCGTCGACGGCAGGCAGGGTGGCGATGATGTTCCCGATGATCGCTACCCTCGTCGAGTGGCGCGCGGCGCGCGCGCTCGTCGAGCGCGAGCGCATGGCGTTAGGCGTGCCGCCGATTCCCGTCGGCATCATGGTCGAGACCGCGGCGGCGGCGCTCATCGCCGACCGGTTCGCGCGCGAGGCGGATTTCTTCTCGATCGGGACGAACGACCTGACGCAGTACACGCTGGCGATGGATCGCACGAACGCTCGCCTCGCGCCGCAGGTGGATGCGCTGCATCCGTCCGTGCTCCGGCTCATCGAGCGGACGGTGTCGGGCGCCAACACGCACGGTCGGTGGGTCGGCGTCTGCGGCGCGCTCGCCGGTGATGCGCACGCCATACCGGTGCTTCTCGGCCTTGGCGTCACGGAGCTGAGTGTCGATGTCCCGCTCGTGCCCACAGTGAAGGCGCGAGTGCGATCGCTGAGCATGGACGCGTGTCGAGCGACGGCGATGGAAGCGCTCGATGCGGAGGACGGGGCACAGGTTCGCGCTCTCGTGGCGCGGCGACACGGAGGGGGAGGAGGAGGGTCCGAATCATGAGCCAGTGGCGCGCGGCGTTCGGGTGGCTGCAAAAGATCGGGAAGTCTCTCATGCTGCCGGTGTCCGTGCTTCCCGCGGCCGGCATCCTGCTCGGTGTCGGGAGCGCGAAGTTCACGTGGCTCCCCGTCACGGTGTCGAACGTGATGGCGCAGGCGGGCGGTGCCGTCTTCGGCAACCTGCCGCTCATCTTCGCGATCGGCGTCGCGCTCGGCCTAACGGGAAACGATGGGGTTGCGGCGCTCGCGGCCGTCGTCGGGTTCGCCGTGATGCTCGCGACGATGGGCGTGATGGCGCCGCTCGTGGGCTACGAGCCGAGGCCGATCATGGGGTTGCCGTCGATCGAAACCGGTGTGTTCGGCGGCATTCTGATCGGCGCGGTCGCGGCTATCCTGTTCAACCGGTACTACCGACTCCAGCTTCCGGCTTACCTCGGGTTCTTCTCAGGGAAGCGGTCAGTGCCGATCATGACTGCGTTCATCGCGATCGTCGTCGGCATCGTGCTCAGCCTCGTGTGGCCGCCGATCGGAACGCAGATCGATCACTTCTCGCGATGGGCGGCGAGCGGGAATCCGGCCGCGGCGTTCGCGCTCTACGGCGTCGTCGAGCGCTCCCTGATTCCGTTCGGGCTTCACCACATCTGGAACGTGCCCTTCTTCTTCGAGGTGGGCACGTACATCGATCCGGCGACGGCCAAGGAGATTCACGGCGAGATCTACCGATTCACCGCGGGCGATCCGACGGCCGGCCACCTCGCGGGCGGCTACCTGTTCAAGATGTACGGGCTCCCCGCCGCCGCGCTCGCCATGTGGCGCACCGCACGACCGGAGAACCGCGCAAAGGTGGGCGGCATCATGATCTCGGCTGCGTTGACGTCGTTCCTCACGGGAATCACCGAGCCGATCGAGTTCGCCTTCCTGTTCGTCGCACCGCTTCTATATGGTATACACGCGCTGCTGGCAGGCGTCGCGTATTTCGTCGCCGTCACGCTCGGCATTCATCACAGCACGACGTTCTCGCACGGGCTCATCGATTTCGTCGTCCTGTATCCGAACTCGCAGCGCGGTTGGTGGCTGGTGCCGCTCGGGCTCGTATGGGCCGGGATCTACTACACGCTGTTCACCACGCTCATCCGACGCATGAATCTGAAGACGCCCGGCCGTGAGGCCGAGGTCGCCGAGGCCTCGACGGGTATGGGTGACGCCACTCCGGCTCCGGGAGCCGTGCCCGTTGGAGCCCTGGCCGGCGACGGTATGGCGCCGCGGCTCGTGGCTGCTTTCGGGGGAGCGGGGAACATTCGGAGTCTCGATGCGTGCATAACGCGACTCCGGGTGGAGCTCGCCGACATGTCGCGCGCGAGCCCGGATGCGCTCAAGGCGCTCGGCGCGTCGGGCGTCATGAAGGTCGGAAGCGGGATGCAGGCGATCTTCGGGACGCGCTCCGAGAACCTGAAGACCGACATGGAGGAGTACATGCGAGCGGCGGGCGCCGCCCCCGTTGCTGCACCCGCGGCGTCGGCGCCGGTGTCCCGCGCCGTCACATTCACACCGGAACACGAGGCGCGTGCTCGCGCGATCGCCGCGGCACTCGGCGGGCTCGATAACATCGAGACGGTCGAGGCTGTGGCGATCACGCGCCTTCGTGTGACGCTGCGCGACGACGCGCGCATCGACGAAGGCGGCCTCGATGGTGCGGGAGCGAACGGCGTCATGCGGCTCGGCAGCGGCGTGGTGCATGTGATCGTGGGCGAAGATGCGGACGGACTGGCCGCGGCCCTGACGAGTGTCACGAAGCGCCCACCGACGGTCGGCGCTCGCTGATGTCGACGGTTGCGAGTGCGTCCTATCCGATGGCGTGCCACGACCGCTAGCGAAGCTCGTGTGCATCGACGTCGACGGTACGCTCGTCGGCGTCGGTGGCGCGGTCCATGACCGCGTCTGGCCCGCTGTGGAAGCCGCGCGGGCGGCCGGCATCCGCCTCGCGATCTGCTCGGGACGACCGGGCTTCGGCGTGACCCGTGCGCTCGCCGCCCAACTCGAACCCGACGGCTGGCACTGCTTTCAGAACGGCGCGAGCGTCGTGCATTTGCGCCACGGTGAGTCGCGGTCGGCTGCACTGTTGCCCGAAACGGTGTCGATGCTCGTCGAGCGCGCGCGGCGTCACGGCCGGCCGCTCGAGCTCTACTCCGACGACGACTACGTCACCGAGCATGACTCCGAGATGATGCGCCGTCACGCCGGCTTCCTCGGTATCGCGTTCGAGCGGCGCACGTTCGAGTCGTTACATGGCGCCGCGGTTCGCGCGCAGTGGGTACTGACGCATGCTACCGCGCCGGCCGTGCTCGCCGAGCCGCATCCGGGCCTGGAAGTGTCGCCGTCGCTCGCGCCGGCAATGCCTGACGGCGTGTTCGTGAACCTCACGCGCGCGGGTGTGAACAAGGGGATGGCCGTGCGCGCCGTGGCCGCCGAATATGGCGTTTCGCTCGAGGATGTGATGTACGTCGGCGACGGGTTGAACGACACTCCGGCGCTCAGCATCGTCGGGCACCCGGTCGCCATGGCGAACGCGGAAGACGTCGCGCGCGAGCTGGCCCGCGAAACCGTCGGTGACGTCGAGCATGGTGGACTGGCCGATGCCCTCGACCTCGCGATGAATGGCAGACGTTAGGCGTGGCGGCGAGCCGCTGCGGGCGGCAGTCGTCGGATACGGGCTCGGGGGCGCCGCGTTTCACGCGCCGTTCATCGACACGACGCCCGGTCTCGAGCTCGTGGCGATCGTTACCGGAAACCCCACCCGACGGGAGCAGGCCGCGCGTGCGTACCCGCGCGCGCGCATTGTTGCGGACGCCGGGACGCTGTGGGAGCCTGGCGCAGGAATCGACCTGGTCGCCATCTCCACCCCGAACCGCACGCATGTGCCGCTCGCGCTCTCGGCAGTCGCGGCCGGGCTGCATGTCGTCGTCGACAAGCCACTCGCGCCGGCGGCGAAGGAGGCGCGCGAGGTGGCGTCGGCCGCGCGGGCACGGGGTGTGGTGCTCGCGCCATTTCAGAACCGCCGGTGGGATGGCGACTTCAAGACCCTGCGACGTCTCCTGACCGACGGCACGCTCGGCACGCCGATACGGTTCGAGTCGGACTTCGAGCGATGGCGTCCGCACGCGACGGGCGGCTGGCGCGAGCGCGGCACGCCCGAGGAAGCGGGAGGACTCCTGTTCGACCTCGGGAGTCATCTGATCGATCAGGCGCTCGTGCTCTTCGGACCCGCGAAGACTGTCTATGCGGAGCTCGACCGACGACGCGACGGCGTGGAAGCGGACGACGACGTGCTCGTGGCGGTGACCCACGTGTCCGGGGTCCGGTCACACCTGCGAATGAGCGCGGTCGCCGGGCAGCCCGGTCCTCGCTTTCGCATGCTCGGCTCGGCGGCCGCGTACACGAAGTGGGGGCTCGACGTGCAGGAGGATGCGTTGCGCGCCGGCAAACGACCCGGTGCTCCGGATTGGGGGACGGAGCCGCAGGAGAACTGGGGCACCGTCGGCGCGGGCACCGAGCTGCGGCCGGTGCCGACCGAGCGGGGCGACTACGCGGATTTTTACGCAGGCGTCGTTCGGGCGATCCGGTACGGCGCTCCGCCGCCGGTCGAGCCTAACGAGGTGATTTCCGTGCTCGAGATCATCGAAGCCGCGCGCGATTCGGCGCGGCGGTCGGTCGTCGTCACGCTTTGAGTCGCGCCCCGTCGCGTGTTGGCTTCGTCGCGCCACGTCGCGCCACGTCGCGCGGTCACTCGGCTCCGGCGGCTAGCGGCCCGCGGCGTCGAAGCAACGGCGGCCGACTCGGGCGCGGCGACAGGGTTCGCGAGCCGTTGGCTCGCGCACCCGCGGGCCGACGCCGCCTGCGCCGAGCGACCGCGCTCCTCCCATGCTCCCGGGGCGGGCTCAGAATCGCGCGGACACGCCCAAGTGCGAGCGCGCGGCCGCGCCGCGCGCCGGGTCGGAGCCGTCGAGGGGAGGCGGCGTACCTAACGACGCAAGCGTGGGGGAGGCGGGCGCGTCGCGGCGGAGGCGGCCTATGCGAGGCGCCGGCAGCCGGCGGGACAGCTCACCCACTCGACGAAACAGCACACTCGACCCGCCGGCTCCGGGCGCGGAGCATCCAGCCGCCGGAGGCGCGATGCGCCCGCCGACCAGACGCGATGCCGACTAGGCGCGATCTCGACCACGGACCTATTCAGCTCGCAGGGCTACCATCGGATCCACCTTGGATCCGGCCCGCGCCGGGATGAGCACCGCCACCGCGCTGGCGGCCAGCACGACGAGCGCCACGCCGCCTAACACCCACGGCTCGACAGTCCCGACGCCGTAGAGCTGCCCGCGCACGAGCTGGGCGGCCGCGATGCTGGCAACGAGCCCGATCACGATGCCCGGAAGCACCACGCGCATTGCCTGACGCAGAAGCAGCCCGATCACATCGCGGTTCGTCGCGCCGAGCGCCATGCGGAGCCCGAGCTCGTGGGTGCGACGCGAGACGAGGTACGCCAGCACGCCGTAGAGCCCGCAGACCGCCAGCACAAAAGCGAGCAAGGCGAGCGATCGCATGACCACCGCGGCGACGCGTTGGACACCGATCGAATCGGCGATGCGCTCCTGCATCGTGCGGACATCGTAGACCGGCAGGCCCGGCGCGACGACCGCGAGCTCCCGCGAGATGACTCCCGCCAGCGCCGTCGGGTCATCGCGCGTGCGGACGAGAAACGCCATCGAGCCGTGCGGGAAATGCTCGTGCGACAGGTAGACCTCTTCGACCGGTGTCTCGCGGAGGCCGCGATTGCTCACGTCGTCCACTACGCCGACGATCGTGCGCCACGTGCCGGCGTCGCTCCCGACCGCGATCCGCTGGCCGAGCGGATCCGTCGTCCCGAACACGCGCTCGGCCGTCGTGCGATTGATCACGGCCTGTCCGTCACTCGACGCATCGGCGGTTGCGTCGAGCAGCACGCCGCGCACGAGCCGAAGCCCCATCGCGGTGAAAAAGCCCGCATCGACGTATCGAACGTCGGCTTTCGGGATCTCGTTAGGGTTCACGTCGGTGCGAAGCACGCCGGGCGCATCGGCGTGGCGAGTCTGAACGAACAGCGAGTTGCTGCGCCGTTCGCCCGGCCGTGAGAACGGCAGGCTCGACGTCATCCCCACGGCGCGGATGCCGGGGAGCTCCGCGAGCCGAGATCGAACGCGAGCGTACATCGCGAGGCGCGTGGCCGGACCCTGATACGCTACCGCGGGAAGCGTGAGCCGGAAGCTCAGCACCCGGTCCGTGGAGAACCCGGGGTCGGCGCGCATCAGCCGATCGAAGCTCGATACGAGAAGCACCGCGATGACGAGCAGCATCACTGACCCCGCGACCTCACCGGCGACAAGGCGTGTGAGCACCCGGCGTCCCGCGTCCGTCGTCGCCGCGCGCGTTCGCGCGAGGGTCACGCGGTGTTGCCGCAGCTGAAGCAAGGGCGCGGCGCTGAGCAGTGCAGCCGTCGCGACCGTCATCGCCGCGATGTATGCAAACACGGCGGGGTGAAACGCGACCGATGCGAAGTGGCCGAGATAGACCGTCGCCAGCCGGTCGATTGCTCCGAGGCTCGCGAACGCGACGATGCCGCCGAGCGTCGCGCCAAGCGTGGCGAGCACGGCACTCTCGGTGAGGAGCTGCCGGGCGATTCGTCCCGACGACGCACCGAGTGCGACGCGCACCGCGATTTCCTGCCGGCGGACGGCGGCGCGAGCGAGCAACAGGCTCGCGACGTTCGCGCAGACGATGAGCATGACGGCGCTGACCGCCGCGAGCAGCATCAGCAGCGCCGGCCGCGACGGCCCGAGCAACGCATCGTGGAGGGTCGTCAGCTCGAGCGTCCACCCGGCACTCATCAACCGGTCCGATGCCCAGATGCGCGCCGCGACCCCGTTGATCTCGCGTTGCGCCTGGGCCACCGTCGTGCCGGCCCGCAGTCGTCCGACGATCTCCAGCAGGTGGTTCGCCCGCCACTCGAGCATAGGGCCCGAGAAGAACCCCATCGGGATCCAGGCATCCGCGCCCTCTGGCGCCACGAACCCGTCGGGCATGACGCCGACGAGCGTGTACGGCCGCGCGTCGAGCGATACCGTGGTGCCGAGTGCGTCAGGACGGCCGCCTAACGTGCGCTGCCAGAACGCGTAGCTGACGACGACCACGCCTGCCGCACCCGGACGATTCTCCTCTTCCGAGAAGAATCGTCCGAGCACCGGCTGCACGCCGAGTGTTCGCGCGAAGTTGGCCGAGACGATCTGTGCCTGCACGCGCTCGACGTCGCGCTCGGTACCGACGTTGAAGCCGGTCGCTGCGAAGGCGGCCAGGTCGGTGAAGCTCCGGCTCTGTGCGCGCCAATCGTGATAGTCCGGAATTCCGGCGCGCATGCCGCGCGAGATCTCGGACGGTCCATTCTCGCGAACGAACACCAGCTGCTCGGCGTCCCGGTAGGGCAGCGATCGAAGCAGAATGGCGTTGACGGCTGTGAAGACGGCCGTATTGGCTCCGATCCCGACGGCGAGCAATACGAGGGCAACGAGGGTGAAGCCCGGGGCGCGGCGCATCATGCGGACCGTGAACCGAACATCCTGAAGCGTCGTCATACTCTGGTTGGCTCGAGGGGTGGGCCGGTCGGCAGGTACGCTGCGCGTTATGCCATCTCGTGGAAAGGGCGGTGGGACGCACCGCGCGAAAGCGGGACGCGTCGATCGTGGATCTTTGGGCTTGACGGTCCAGCGTTGGGGTTGAGAGTTCTGCCGAGCCCGCAAGGCCGCCAAGGGCGGACCGGATCGCGGCCGATCGACGCCACGTTCCTGTGGCCCGACCTTCCAAAGGAGTGTATGAAGCCACCCCGAATGAAGACATTGTCATTCGCCCTGGTGCTGTCGCTCGCGGCGCTCGTGCAAGTCCCCGTCGAGGCGCAGGTGCGCGCCGATCCCGGGACGGTGATCAACGGGCGCGTCGCGGTGAGGGTGTATGTCGTGCTGGCGGACAACGATACGCCGTACGAGCCGGTGCGCGGCGTCCAGTTACGCTTCTTCCGGACGACCGCCGACACGGCCGTCGTGGTGCGGACGGACGATGCGGGCGCGGCGACTGCGCTGCTGCTGCCTGGCGAGTACCGGCTCATGTCGTCATCGCCGGTCAACTGGAAAGGGTATCGCTACTCGTGGAACCGGCTCGTTCAGGTGAGGCCGGGTCTGTCGACGATCGAGCTCGGCGCGGGCGCAGCCGAGCGGAGTGAGATCGTCGAAGAGTCACCGTTGGGTCCAACGGACCCCGGCGCACAGGCCCAGGCAACCGCTGCGGCGGCCGCACTTCGAAAGGATCCCGGCATGGCGACGCTGTACTCGTTTTTCGCACCGGGGGCCGGGCACCTGTATGCGCAGGAGCGTGCGACGGGCGGGGTGCTGCTCGGACTCTCGTTCGTCGGTCTCGCGGTGACGGGCAATGCGCTTTCCTGCGCGACGGCCGACGACTGCGAATCGACCACCGGCCGCATGACGTTAGGTGCCGCGGGCGCGCTCGCGTTTCTGGGATCGTGGGCGTACGGGATGTTCGATGCCGACGACGCCGTCCGACGGTTCAACACGAGCCACGGCGTTCCGATGGCGAGTGTTCGCCCGGTCATTGCACCGGGAACGTCCGGCCGCAGTCGCCTCGGATTGTCGGTCGCACTCCCGCGTTGACACCGAGGAGGTCGACAATGGCGCGTTCGTTCGGACGCGACGCGACGGCGGCGTCCATCTCGCTCGCGCTCGCGGTCGGCGCGCCGGCCACTGCGCTCGCACAGCCGGCCGCGTCACGGGCCCTTGTTGGAGCCACGCTCATCGACGGCCGCGGCGGCCCCGTTGTCGCGAACGCGAGCGTTGTCATCCGCGACGGTCGCATCGTGTGCGCCGGGACTCGCGCCGCGTGCCCGCCACCCTCGGGTGCAGAGGTGACCGACATTTCGGGACGATGGATCATGCCCGGCATCGTCGATGCGCACGTCCACTACTCGCAAACCGGGTGGGCCGACGGCAGGCCGGACGCGCTCGACATGCGCCAGCGGTTCCCGTACGACTCGACGGTTGCCGCGCTTCGCGATCCCACACCGTTCTGGAGGTCGTACCTCTGCTCGGGCGTGACCGCGACGTTCGACGTGGGTGGATATCCGTGGACATGGGGACTCCGCAGCAGGGCCGAGTCGTCGCCTAACGCGCCGCATGTGGCCGCGGCGGGCCCGCTGCTGTCCACGCGCGATCACTGGCTGAATGTCCCGGGCGAGCGTCAGTTCCTCCATATCGGGAGCGACAGCGCGGTAGACGCCGGGGCGCGCTACCTGACGCTGAATCGGACCGACGCGGTGAAAGTCTGGTTCCTCGCTCGCGGGACCGGGCCGGACACCGCAACCATGCGCGCCCGTCTGCTGCGCGCCGGAGACCACGCGCGTCGAGCGGGCGTACCGCTCATCGTCCACGCGACGAACCTCTGGGCTGCGCAGCAAGCCGTGGACGCCGGGGCGAAGCTGCTCGTCCACGGCGTTTCCGATCGCGAGGTGGATGACGCGTTCCTGCGCGCCGCGAAGGCCGCCGGAACCGTGTACATCCCGACGTTGATCGTGAGTGACGGCTACGGTCAGCTCGGCGCGCGCCGCTTCGCGGCGGCAGCGAACGATCTCCGGTGCGTGGACCCGGCGACGCGCGCGAAAGCGTTTCTGACCGACTCACTCCCCGGGCGGCCCGACGACGCGCAGCTGGCGACGAGTCGCGCGCGCGCCGCCGCCGTCGCCGCGATCGACGCCGCGAACGTCATGAAGGTTCATCGCGCGGGAATCCCGATCGCGATGGGGACCGATGCGGGCAATCCGCTCACGCTCCACGGTCCGTCGGTGTACCTGGAAATGGAGGCGCTCCAGCGCGCGGGGCTCACGCCGATGGAGGTCATTGTCGCTTCCACGCGCAACGGCGCGCTCGCGATGGGTCGTCTGGCGGACTTCGGGACGATCGAGGCAGGGAAGATCGCAGACCTCGTCGTCGTTGGCGCCAACCCGACGGCTGACATCGCGAACGTTCGCCGAGTCGAGCTCGTCGTGCGGGCCGGCGTCGTGCAGCGGCGGCAGGATCTCGAGTACGCGCGGCGCGTCGCGATCACGATCGACGACCTGCCGGTCGTGTCCCGGAACTTCGTTCAGGACGAGGAACACGAGCGAATAACCGAACGCCTCGTGGCGACGCTTCGCGCGCATCGTGTCCCGGCGGTCGGGTTCGTCAACGAGCGCAAGCTGTACCGTGGCGGCGTGCTCGAGGAGCGGCGAGTCGGTCTGCTGCGCCAGTGGGCTCGTGGCGGACTGGAGCTCGGAAACCACGGCTTCAGCCACCTCGATCTGCACACCGCACCGCTCGAGACGTTTCTCGACGATGTCGCGAAGGGTGATGCCGTGACCCGGAGGGTTCTCGACGAAGCCGGCCGGCGTCCGCGCTACTTTCGCCATCCATTCCTTCACACCGGTCGATCGCTCGATGTGAAGCTGAGAGTCAATACCCGCCTGGCGGAGCTTGGGCTTCAGGTTGCGCCGGTCACGATCGACAACGGCGACTATATCTTCGCCGCGGCGTACGACGATGCCGTGGCCCGGCGCGACAGTGCGGCAGTGAGCCGGATCGCCACGGACTACCTCCGCTACATGGAGCGCGTGTTCGCGTACTACGAAGCGCAGTCGATGACGCTCGTCGGCCGTGAGATCCCTCAGGTGCTTCTCATTCACGCGAACCTGCTCAACGCCCAGCACTTCGGCTCGCTCGCACGGATGATCGCCGCTCGCGGGTACGCGTTCGCTCCGCTCGACGACGTGCTGGCTGACCCCGTATACCAGTCGCGCGATGAGTACGTCGGTGCCGGCGGCATAACGTGGCTGCATCGCTGGGCGCTGACGCGCGGCGTTCGCGGGTCGGCCCTCGCCGGCGAGCCGGAGGTGCCCCGCGATATTTCGGCAGCTGCCCAGCGGGCAGCTCGGCAGCAGTAGTTCCGGCGGCGAGGCTGGTCGTTAGGCCGCTGCCTCTCGCGTCGACTACGTTTCCGTCACTGACCGACCGCGCGAGGACGACCCCGCGCGCGAGCTGACCCGCGAGGGCGACCTCGCAGTTCGGATGCGAGGGCATAATGGTGTGGGCCGTTCTTGTGGTCGCGGGCCTGTTCGAAATCGTCTGGGCCATCGGGCTCAAGTACAGCGAAGGCTTCACGCGACTGTGGCCGAGCGTCGTCACACTGGTGTCGCTCGGCATCAGCATGGTGCTCCTCGGCGTGAGCGTGCGCGTCCTGCCGTTAGGCACCGCCTATGCAGTCTGGACCGGCATCGGGGCGGTCGGAACCGCGATCGTCGGTATGGTGCTGTTTCGCGAGCCGGCAACTGTCGGGCGGATCGTCTGCCTCGCGCTCGTGATCGGAGGCATAGCCGGGCTGAAGGTGGTCGGGCGCTAAGGAGAACCTAACGGTGGTCATTCGCTACGAGATCGACTCGGCGGCAGGGTTGGTGCGAGTCACGGTGTCGGGCGATGTCACGTCCGCCGAGGTCTTCGACTACTACGCCGCGGTCGCGGCGGACCCGGCGCTCAGGCCCGGCCTCTCGATCTTCGCGGACTGTCGGGGGGTTACCTCGGTGCCCCCGTTCGCGGAGCTGAGCGCGGCGGCGAACGTGCAGCCCCGCGCGCCGGCCGATCTCCGCCCGAGCCGTGCGGCTGTGCTCGTTTCGTCGGGATGGCTGTTCGGGATCGTTCGCCAGTTCGCCGCGCTGGCGGAGCGCGGCGGCATCCTGGTGGTCCCCTTCTACGACCGCGACGAAGCGCAACAATGGCTCTCGCGAGAGCGAGCGCCAGCGCCCGCCGAGCGCCTGTCGCGTGGGGAGCCCGGCTCCGCCGACGAGCGTCCTCGGTAGCGCACCAGCGCCAGCCGTAATTGTCGAGGTCGGTTTGATGGGCTTGTTGGTTCGGAGGGCTCTGAACCATCCGCCTAACCGGATGTGGTGCGCGTGCTCCGCACGTTGTAGCACACACGCCATCATGATGCCCGTTAGACGGCGGTTAACCGGTTCGTGGATGGAGCTGATCGGGCGGCTCTCATGCGTGTCTCCCTCTAACGCTTAACCGCCCGTTCGCCACGCTGATGTCGAGCCCGGCGCGGCGATTGCGAATGGTCGAGGGGTTCGCACGACACCGCTCGCCGCCTACCCAATGGACGCCACACTTTACTTCCAACTCGTCGACGCGATTGCGAGCGTCCGTGCCCCGCGCGACCTGGCCGCCCTCTGTGAACGCGTTGCCGGGACCGCTATGCACCCCCTCGAGCGCCGCGTGCTCGAGCGTGCCATTCGCGCCCGGTCGGAGGCGTTGGACCTCACCGAAACGATGCTCTTCCAGGCGCTCAAAGTCCCGGACCCAGCCCACACACGCCGCGCGACGTGGCCGGGTGCGAAATGACCGCACCCACCACGCCCGAGTCCTTCGCTGACGCCCTCGCGACCCTCGATTCGATGATGCCGACGGCCACGAAGCAGTACCTGCTGTCGCTCGATGAATCCGACCTCGAGCGGGAGCACTGGGGTCTCGGTCTAGCCGTCCGGAACGTGCTCGGCCTCTGGCGCGAAGACGCACCGCTCACGCGCTGGTTCGAGCTCCGCGGATTCGCCCAGACCGGCGACATGAGCAGCGCGATCCTCCGAGCCTACTGGCGCCGTCTGCACGGCCTGTCGCCGGAGCCGGAGCCCCAGCTCCGGTAGCACAACGCAACCCGCTCGGCCCGCGTTTGGCCGGCGGCCGGGCCCGCGCTCGGGAGCCTGAGGATCCTTCCCTTCGTCGCTGGCGCTCCTCGAGGGCAGGCGCCTGTCGGCTCAGGATGAGTACTCGCGGCGAAGCGTTGCGGGCGTCACGCCGAGGAATCGTTTGAGCACGCGCGTCATGTGGCTCTGGTCGAAAAACCCCGCCTGCATCGCGACTTCACTCAGCGGCCGCATCGTCGTCGTGAGCAGCTCGCAGGCGCGGCGCACACGCAGTCTGCGCACGTAATCCCCGACGGTGCAGCCGAGGTGATCACGGAACGCGCGCGCGACGTGTACGCGATGAACGCCGGCGATGAGCGCAAGGGTCGTCAGCTCCGGGACTATCGTGAGGTCGCTCGCGAGACACTCCTGCAGATGGGCGAGCCACGACGGAGGGTGACGATCGGCGCGCCGCTTCTCCCACCGCGCACTCTGGGCGAGCAGCTCGAGCGCGATGCTCTCGATGACGAGCCCGGACACCGAGCGAGGGGAGTCGGTGCGCATCTCGGCGTATACGCGGTCGGCGAGGCTGATGATGCGCTCGTCCTGGAAGATCGTCGGCTCCGATGGGGCAGGAACGCGGTCCCCGGCGCCGATGGATGCGAGCGGTTCGATCACGAGGCACCGGCCGCCGACGTTGCCGTAGCAGCACCCGTGACCATCGCCGGCAGGCGAGATGCGGATGTTGGGCGCGACGCGCCACACGGACGAACGCGCGCGGCGTTCCTCGAGCGCCCCGTGCGCGAGGAAGCAGATGTGCGCCGACTCGCGATGTTCGGCCTGCGTCGTGACGTTGTCCGGCCAATCGTGCTCGACGAGGCGGATGCGCCCGCGCGTGAGGTCGGTGGTTCGACGGAGGGCGGCTTCGTCTGGAGTGGCCAGTCGCATGGGTGCGTCACTCACCGCGGGTTCCAGCGGCATTGTGGACGTGCCCAAAAAAGCAGTCATTCGGGACCGGGCCAACAGGTCAGTGACAAGCGGAGATATGCCGGTACCAGCTGGGCCTCGTGGACGTCGTTTGGTCCCTGAACGGGACTGGTCGATCGACGTCGTGGGACGAATCCCGGATCACCAAGGCTGGCTCGCGGCTGATCGGGTGATCGTTCAGCCTCACATCGCATCGAACGAACGCACCGGCGTTCGTTCGATGCGGTGTGACTCTACCCCGACCTGACCCCAATTCTAGAGCGTCGGTCGCGTCCCGGTCGCTCGGCCGAGGTCGGTGAGCACGGCGCGCCTGCGATCGCGCGCGACGATGACGCGCGACCCGTCGTTCATTCCGAGCGCGAGTCGGCCGCCCGTGAGGTTCGTGACCGAGCGAACGCGATCGACGTTCACGATCCGTCCGCGGTGCACGCGAAGGAAACGATCGGGACCGAGGTGGCTCGCGATGCGCGAAATCGGGACGCGGCTCTTGAGCACCGTGCCGCCATCGAGGTGAATTTGCACGTAATTGCGCGCTGCTTCGACGTACGTGATCTCGCCCACGCGAACCGCGACCTGCTTGAGCGCGGTTTTGACGAGGATCACGTCTCGCGCGCCGCCGGGGGATTCGGCCGCCGATGCGGGTCGGACGAACGAGGGCGGCACGCCCGCGGGTTGAGAGGGCATGGCGAGGGCGGCGCCGGCGCTTGCGAACCGGCGGGCCGTGGACTCGGGGGTGGCGTCGGCGCCGGGGCGCACGACGACACGGATGTCCAACAGATCTCGGCGATAGGTCATGATTCTCCTGGCGGCATCGGGACGTCCCGCAGACGGTCTGGGACCAAAAGGATGTGGCCAGGACTATTCGCCCGTCTTGTACGCGCGTAGCACGCACAGGACGGACGTGACGTTTCGTCAGGCGGCGGGCGGTTGGACTCCGATCCTCGCTCGCGCGCTGCCGAGCTCCCGCTTGAACAGGTGAAGGACACAGCGCACTCCACCATTCTCGCGGATCTCGCGTGGACGGAGTCCGGTGTAACGCACCATCATGTTCCGCAGGGCGGTGCCCGACGGGAAGTCGAGGCGGAGCGCGGCCTGCTCGAGTGTGTAGATGGGTTCGTCGAGCAACCGCGCGGCGGCGATGATGCGGCACCACCCGGCGACTCGACGCGGTTGTGGCAACCCCGAGCGCTCGAGGCGCCGGACGAGCGTGCGCCGGTCGAGCCCGAGCGCATCGGCGGCGGCGCGAACGGAGATGGGCCCGTGCGCTCTCGTTAGGCAGTAGGACACGAACGGCCAGGCGCCCGCGGACACGACGCTGGCGAGCTCGTCGCGCATCGTGCTCGTCGCGCACGCTGCCGTTGCGCTCGCGAGCGCGGCCCCGAGCGCGAACCCGACGTCGTCGAAGCCGGCGCGCACGAGGTCGTGCACGCCGGCGCGCGCCATGGCCAGGATGTCGCCCGACGTGGCGCGTTCGTCCGCAACGTAGGCGATGACCGGCACCGACGGCATGCCGGCGCGAAGGGCCGTGACCGTCTCGCTCGCGTCGTCGCCGTTTCTGTCGCGTGGCTCTACGATGGCCGCGCTTGCGCCGGTCGCCGCCGCGAGTGGTAGGAGCTCCGACCGGAGATCACAAAAGTTGATCTCTGCTCGCCCGGCCAACGCCCCACGAACGCGAGCGCGGCATCGCGGTCCGACCACGAGCGCGACGACGGTCAGCCGGCCGGTCGACGTCGTGCCCCTCAGCATATGACAATGCCCCCGGCGATGTCCGTCCGGGGCATGGCGTCGCGGTATCGGTAGCGCTCCCGCCACCCAGAGCTCTCCATGTCACGCACGGTTCGATTGGTCATGTTCGTGTCCGCCGCGTCAGTGTTGGGGGCCTGTGCCCAGAGTCCGACGGGTCCAACGAATCCCACGCAACCAGGCGCCTCGACGCAACGGCCTGTGCCGGCCAACGCGAGTCCTGAACGCGGGTGCGATTGGGTCAACCCTTGGCTGTGCTGAACACCGAAGGTTCCTGGGGTGGCGAGTCCGTCCACGCTTCGAGCGATCTGATGACGCCCATTCCACCTGGAGCGAGTGGAGCTCGGGCGATAGGGATCTCGGTTTCCAGTCTGTGCGCGATCTCATAGAAACCGTGCACGTGGGCGATCGTGGAGGCGCGCCTGGCGGCGGCGTCGCCCGCGGATGCGTCCCCCAGCGCGCGCCGCGCGCGCGCAACAGCGAACCACGCGCCGGCAGTCTCGAATGGAAACGCGTCGTTCGCCTCGGCCGCGATGAGCCGCTCCGCAGCGCCGACTCGTTCGACATCCCCCAGTCTGGCGGCCGATCTCACGATTCCGGCCAGGTACGGGAGACGGAGTCGCGGTGCGTTTGCGCGAGCCAGTGCTGCCGTGAAGCCTCCGAGCGCGGCGGCGTCATAACCGGCCTTTGCACACAGCTGGGCGAGATTCCCCAGGACTTCCGCAGCGCGCGCGGCTTCGGTCCGCGCGACGCTGAGCGCCTGCCACCCGTGAAACAGCGCGGTGTCGAAATCGCCGGCTTCGGCGGTCACGATCATCAACCCCTGGTGCACGCCGCCCGTGACGTCGGCGAGCCCGAGATCCGTCGCCCCCTCGAGTGCGGTTTCGAACAGGCGACGTGCTTCGGGATAATTGCCTCGAGTGCGCGCCAGAATGGCTTTCGCCGCCGACTCACGCACCTCGAGCTCGCGAACGCCGGCTGACCTGCCGATGTCGCCGGCAGCGGTGACGAGATCGAACGCCGAGTCGAGGTTGCCGAGCGTCCGGGCGATTCTTCCGAGCTGAATGAGCACCATACCGCGGTCCAATGGCGTCGCGTGCGGTGTCAGCGCGGAAAGGTCAGTCAGCATCTCGCGTGCGAGCACGACTGCGCCCGCCTCTTCGGCATCGGCAGCCGCACCACGCACCTGTGTCACGATCGCGCCGACGTACGCCTCATCGCCGTAACGGGCGAGTGCCGCCGCAACGGCGGCTGGGCGCCCGCTGTCGTCGGCGCGAGCCGGCGGTGTGGCCGCCAACTGCGCAGAGGGCGCGTCGGAGAACCCGGTCGCGAGCGCGTGGATGGCGCTCGCGAGCCGCCGCGCCGCCGGAGCGCGACTACGCGTCGGCGCCTGCGACAGCCGGCGCAGGCCTGTCGAGAGAATGATCCAGAACTCGTCACCCGCTGCGAGCCGCTTCTTCCCGTGGGCGCGCGCGAGGTCGTCGCGATAGGCGTCGAGTGGCGATCTGTAGCCAGGCATGAATGAGCGTCAGCGGGAACGAGCGACCAGTAACCTGTCACGACGAGCTCGCGTGCGCGAGTCCTCCTATAGCTCGCTTCCCAGACGATCGCGAAACGCGTCGCGATAACCTCGGCTCAGCGTCAACTTGGCGCCCGTCGAGAGCATGATGACGTACTCGCCACCGAACATGGGCTGCAGCTCGCGCACCCGCGTGAGGTTCACGATCGCCGACCGGTGGACCCGCGCGAAATGGCGTGGGTTCAGCTTGCGCTCGAGTGCCTTGATCGGTTCGCGCACGAGGTATCGGCCTTGCGACGTGTGCACGCGTACGTAGTTGTCCGCTGCTTCGATCCAGTCGACATCGTCGACCTGCACGACCGTCACGCGCCCTTCGCTCTTGACCAGCAGCCTGTCGGCGTACTGCTCCCGCGCACGGAGCTCGGTGAGCACCGCCTCGAGCCGCTCATCGAGCGCCTGCTGCCGGCGCTCGCCGAGCCGCGATCGTGCGCGCCCGAGCGCAACGCGAAACCGCTCCTCGTCGAACGGCTTGAGCAGGTAGTCGACGGCATGCACCTCGAACGCGCGGATCGCGTACTCGTCGTACGCCGTCACGAACACGACTGCGGGAAGCGGCTCTCCCTCGAGCGCGTCGAGCACGCCGAAGCCGTCGAGCTCGGGCATCTGCACGTCGAGAAACGCGAGCTCCGGACGCTCGGCGCGAATGAGATCGACCGCCTCGGGGCCGTTTCGCGCTTCGCCGACGAGCGTGAGGCCTGGATCGGCGGCGATGAACGTCTTCAGTCCCCGCCTGACGAGTGGCTCGTCGTCGGCGACGAGCACGCGAATCACGCGGGTCTCAGTCACCGGTGGCGGCGGCTGCCGGGGCGGCGAACGGGATCGGCTCGACAGGAACCTCGTACCGCTCGTCGGTCGAGAGCTGGAAGGGAATGCGGATGCGTGCCACGAAGCCGCCCTCGTCACGATTCGCGAACGTGAGCTCGTGACGGCTGCCGTAAAGGCGCTCGAGCCGAGCCTTCGTCGTGGTCAGCCCGATGCCGTCGCGTGGTTGTTCTCCCGGGGCGAGCCCGGCGCCGTTGTCGCGGATCTCGAGCACGAGCCAGTCGCCATCGCGACGCGAATGAACGTCGATGCGCCCGACGCCCGCGTTAGGGCTCACGCCGTGCTTGATCGCGTTTTCGACCAGGGGCTGGAGGATGAGATCGGGCACGAGGGCAGCGAGCGTCGCGGCCTGCACGTCGTAGGTGATCTCGAGCCGGTCGTGAAAGCGCATACGTTCGATCTCGAGATACAGCGTGAGGATCTCGAGCTCCCGGCGAAAGCTGACCTGAGCCGTCGTCGCCCGGGACAGCGTTAGGCGCAACAGATCGCCGAGCCGTGTGACGACGCGGGTCGCCGCCGTCGGGTCCTCGCGGATGAGCACGGTGACGGCGTGCAGCGTGTTGAACAGGAAGTGCGGATGCACCTGCATCTTGAGCGCCTGCACCTGCGCGAGCGCCAGCTGTGCCTCGAGCTGCGCGGCGCGGACCTCGCGCTCGCGAAAGCGGCGATGGTACCGGAGCGTGGTGGCGATGCCGAGGACGGCGGCGTACGTGAAGGCGCCGCTGAGGAGGCGAGTCAACACGGCCGTGGAGTAGATCTCCAGTCGCGACGTCTGCATCCGCGCCATCTGTTCGGGCTCGAGCACGGCGGTCAGCGCGAGGGAGAACCACATCCATACGAGCTCGACGGAGGCTCCCAGGACGAACGCAATCAGCAGGTGCGTCAGGATCGCGCGCCCGATGCGTCCGCGGGTGAACGAGACGCGCTCGCTCGCGTAGAAGATGAGGGGTGTCACGAGCGCCCACGTCATCCATCGCGGGAACTGCATGAGCGCCCACATCCACTCGCGCGCGAGCATGCCGCGCAGCGCGTAGCCGGCTGTCGACTGAAGCACGGCGATCGAGGATGGGATCAGCCAGGCGAGCAGGATGATCGACCACCGCGGTCGGGAGCCGACGAACGCGCTCTCGAAGTCCCACCACCCTGGTCGGTCGGATGCGGGTGTCGGCTCGGTCTTCAATGGCCTCTCATCGGCGGTGATCCGAACAGTACGCTGGCGAAGTCGCTTGTCGCCACCGGTCCTCCAGCCTTCTACCTGTAGACCGTCGTGAAAGCATTAACCGCAGAGGTATTGCGCAGCAGCGCCAATGCGCGTTTCGGCGCTCCGCGCCACGAGCCGCCTGGGGTCAGAGTCGGCCGCTTCCCTGCAGGCGCGGTTGAACGATGCACGTCCGACTCCATCCCCCCGGGGGCGGCCTAACGCGAGGCCGTCCGCGGCGGAAGCGGCTGCACCATCCCACGCAGCGAGCCCACGCGGTCCACGTCCCAGCCACGCTGGCGAATCCGTTCCAC
>Ga0075420_100001633_pt1 | contig 19095 bp, 21 predicted proteins | sample SoiMetdeltSBSDD4_FD_75296 | JGI IMG/M metagenome (GOLD analysis project Ga0075420, IMG submission 75296) | Bulk soil microbial communities from a Populus tree surrounding site in Tennessee, USA - Soil MetaG P. deltoides SBSDD4 | ecosystem: Environmental > Terrestrial > Soil > Tree plantation... | reverse complement strand
ATCGCGGCCGGGCCGAACTCGCCGACGAACGCGGTGCCGATGATGATGGTGAGATTCGTCGTCACGGTGACAAGCGCGGCCACCGCACCGACGCGCAGGATGTCGCGAAAGAGCGGCCAGCGGAAGCGCATCGCGCGCAGCGAGGGATTGAGCACGCTCCGTCCGCCCCACAGGTAGGCGACAAACGCGAGGCAACCGAGGACGTAGTACGAAAGGAGGGCCACCGCCCCGCCCGCGATCCCGAGCGCCGGGAACGGCCCCCAGCCGAAAATGAGGGCCGGCGACGCGGGCACGAGGATCACGACGCCGACGCAGGTAACGGCCGCGGGGAACGCCATGTTGCCGGTACCGCGAAGGACGGCAGCGAGCGAGTTGAACAGCCACACCAGCACCGCGCCGGCGAAAACCCAGTTCGAGTACGTGAGCGCGGCCTCGAGCGCGCGACCACTTCCGCCCATCACCTGGTAAAGCCAGCGCCCGCCGCCGACCACACCGGTGGTGAAGGCCGCGCCCAAGCCGAGCGCGATGACCACAGCATGTAACGCCAGCGCATTCGCGTCCGCGCGGCGCCCGGCGCCCAGCGCCCGCGCAATTGACGAAGCGATGCCGCCGCCCATCGCCCCCGCGGACATCATCTGCATCAACATCACGACTGGAAAAACCAGCGCGACGCCGGCAAGCGCATCGGTGCCGAGCTTGCCGATGAAGTAGGTTTCTACGAGGCCCGCGGCCGCCTGCGCCAGCATGATCAGCATGTTCGGCAGCGCGAGCCGCAGCAGCGTGGACGCGATCGGCGCTTCGAGCAGGGTGCGGGTGCGCGGATCCATCATATGATGAGCGTCATATATGAAGTCAAAAAAAACTAGCCGGCTGCCGCGCGGATCAGCTCGCGTGCTGCCTTGCGGATGCGGTTGGAGAGCTGCGTGTCATCAACCGCGCGCGCGAGCACCAGAGTCCCGACCAGGGTGGCGGCGATGCCCATCGCCTTGTCGTGAGCTGTGCTCCTGCCCCATTCAGGGAATTGGCGCTCGACGAGGCCGATGAGGTCCTTGATGCGCCGGCTCGCCACACGGCGCACTGGCCCTTCCTGGCGCGGCACCTCGCTCCCGGCCGCGGCGATCGCGCAGCCCTGCTCCGGAGCGGCCACGTGCCCGTCGGAAAGATAGGTGTCGACGAGCGCCATGAGCTCCTGGCCCGGCTTTGCCGCGGCGATCGCACGCGTGAGGTGCTCGATCGATTCCGCACCCGCCTGATCGGCGGCCGCCGCCAGGAGCGCGTCGCGCGACTCGAAGTGCGCATAGAAGCCGCCGTGCGTGAGCCCGGCCTCCTTCATCACGTCGGCGACCCCGACGCCTTCGTAGCCGTGCTTGCGGATGGCGCGCGCCGCCGCTCGCAGAATCCGTTCGCGGGTTTCTTCCTTCTTGGAGCCGGCGTTGACCTTCGGCATATGACTCTCATCATATTCCGAGGGCATGCAGCGAGTCAAGCGCTGCGTGGAAAGTCCCCAGTGGAAGCCAAGGGGTAGTACTTGATGCGTTTAACCCCTTGAAGGAATTTGGCGCGCCCGGCAGGATTTGAACCCACGACCCCCTGGTTCGTAGCCAGGTACTCTATCCAACTGAGCTACGGGCGCGAGGCGCGGATTATACCGCGGGCTACAGCTCGCGGCCGAGCAGGCGGTCGAGCGAGTACGGGCCGCCGCCACGCAGCGCGATCGCGAGCATGACGAGGCCCCAGAACAGCGGGTATTCGTAGCCGCGCTCGCCCCAGCCGAATTTCGGCAGGTGGTGGTAGACGATCACGCACATCTCGATCGTGACCGCCGCGGCCCAGAAGCGGGTGAACAGGCCGAGCGCGATGCACAGGCCGCCGAGCGTTTCCAGCGTGATGAGCACGATCGCCAGCGGCTCGGCGGGCGCGATGCCGCGCTTCACCAGCGCCATGTTCGCGGTCGCCGTCACGCCCATCATGAGCTTCGGCCATCCGTGCGGGATGAGCATCAGGCCGGCGGTGACGCGGATGAGGAGCCACGAGATCGGCTCGGCCCAGTCGTAGAACGCGCGCAACCCCGGGATCAGCAGCCTCGGCTTCGCCTGTTCCATGGTTTTCCTCCCCTTTCAGGTAGATTAGCCGAAAAGGAGATGCCATGGCTTTCGTACTGGTGGTGAACATCCGGATCAAGCCGGAGAACGTCGACAGCTTCATGCAGGCGCTGAAAGTGAACGCGCGCGAGGCGCGCAAGGAGCCGGGCTGCCGGCAGTTCGAGGTGCTGGTCGATCCGAAAGAGAACACCAAGGTCATGCTGTTCGAGGTCTACGACGACGAGAAAGCCTTCGAAGCGCACCAGGCGACGCCGCACTTCAAGAAGTACCTCGCCGAGGCGGTGCCGATGCTCGCCTCACGCGAGCGTCAGGTGTTTACTAAAGCAGAAATCCCCCGATAGCGCCGCCCGCAGCGAGGAACCAGAGCGGGTTCAGCTTCGAGGCGAGCATTGCGCCCGCGGTCGCCGCGGCGATCGCCCACAGGCGCCAGTCCGGCGCGCCGGGCGTGGCGAGAATGAAACCACCCGACAGGATGAAGCCGACCACGATCGGCGCGATCGCGCGCTGGATCGCGGTACGCCACGGCGAGCCCTTGAAGCGGTCCCAGAGATCGGCCACCCACCAGGCGAGCACCGCGGCGGGACCGCACATGCCGGCAAGCGCGAGCAGCGCGCCGGCAAGGCCGCCGACCTTCCAGCCGATCAGGCTCGCGATCAGCACGTTGGGCCCGGGCGCGGCCTGGCCGACGGCGAAGATCTGGATGAACTCCTGCGGTGTGATCCAGCCTTTTACGTCGACCGCATAGCGTTGCAGCTCCGGCAGCACCGACGGCATGCCGCCCACGGAGATGAGCGAGAGCAGCATGAAGTAGAGGGTCAGCTCGAGCAGGATCACAGCCACCCCTTCCGCGCGCAGGCGATGGCGATCGCGAGCGAGATGGGAAGAACCAGGAAGAGAGAAATCCGGCCGATGCCCGCCGCGAGGAAGCAGCCGGCGATCAGCGCGAGCGCGGCGGGCCGGCGCGCGAGCACGCGCCCCAGCTTGATCGCCGTGCCGATGAACATGCCGGCGCCGGCCGCGCCGACGCCGGTGACTACGGCGCGCAGCGTCTCGTTGGTCGCGGCGAAGTCCGCGTACAGCGCGAAGAGCGCCAATACCCATATGAAGGGCAGCGCGAAGAGGCCGAGGAACGCGACGACGGAGCCCGCCAGGCCGAACCAGCGCTTGCCGTAGACGATCGAAGCATTGCCGATGTTCGGCCCCGGCAGGAACTGGCACAGGCCGATGGTCTCCGCGAAGTCCGCCTCATCGACCCAGCGCCGCTCCTCCACCATCACGCGGTGCGCCCACGGCATCACGCCGCCGAAGGAGCGGGCGCCGATGGACAGAAAACCGAGGAACAGCTCGGTGAGCGACCGAGGTGGGCTGACCTGCATCTTTGTTTAGCCGAATATACACTGACGGTATGCGTGCCCTCCTCGCCGGCCTCCTGGCGGCCTCTGCCATTTCGCTGCACGCGCAGCCGCTGCCGATTTTCGACGCGCACGTGCACTACAGCCACGACGCGTGGGAAGTGGTGCCGGTCGAGCAGGCGATCGCGATCATGCGCAAGGCGGGCCTGAAACGCGCGCTGGTGTCGAGCTCGGGCGATGATGGCCAGCAACGCCTGTTCACCGCGGCGCCCGACCTGGTGATCCCGGAGCTACGCGTCTACCGCACGCGCGGCGAGATCGGCTCGTGGTTCAGGGACGAGACGCTGATCCCATACCTCGAAGACCGCCTAAGGAGATACAAGTACGTGGGGATCGGCGAGTTCCATCTCTACGGTGCGGATGCCGATCTGCCGGTCCCGCGCCGGATGGTTCAATTGGCAAGGAAACATAATCTGTTCCTGCACGCGCATTCGGACGTCGACGCGGTCGAGCGCCTGTTCAAGCAGTGGCCGCAGGCCCGGATTCTCTGGGCGCACGCCGGCTTTGACCGGCCGGAGCGTGTGGCCGAGATGCTACGCAAGCACAAGAACCTCTGGTGCGACCTCGCGTTCCGCACCGACCACGCCTCGGGCGGCAAGGTCGACCCGGCATGGCGCGCGGTGTTCATGCAGTTCCCCGATCGCTTCATGGTGGGCAGCGATACCTTCACTCCGGAGCGCTGGCACTACATCCCCGAGCACGCCGAGTGGTCGCGCCGCTGGCTTTCGGACCTGCCGCGCGACGTCGCCGAGCGCATCGCATGGAAGAACGGCGAAACGGTCTTCGGCTCGCTGCTGCAGCGGCCGGACTAGCGCTCGCAGGCGCCGCCGGCGCCTGCGTGCCGTCTCTGGAGGGGACGCGCCTGGAGTCCCCGCGCTTTGTCCTTGCCTTTCAGGGATCCCCTGAGGTCGGAAAATTCTTCGCGGTCGAGATCGCGGTCTGCAGCAAGTCCTCGGCGCCCCCGGAATCGATCAAAGTGGATGCCCACATGCCGGAGCACCGGCACGGCATGAACTACGCGCCCGAAGTGAAGCCGCTCGGCCCCGGGCGCTGGCGGGCCGAGGGGCTGCTGCTCCACATGCCGGGCAAGTGGGAATTCGTGTTCGAGCTTCGCGCGGCGGGAAAGACCGACCGGATGGCGAGCGGTTTCCAGCTTTCGCAATTCACGCAGCAGGAGATCGCCCGCATCCTGCAGCACGGCCCGTGGCCGCCGCCGGCGGTGCGCGATCCGAGCAATCGCGTGTCGGGCAAGCGCGAGGCGATCGCGCTCGGCGGGAAGCTCTTCTTCGAGCCGCGCATCTCCGGCACCGGCTCGGTGCTGTGCGCAAGCTGCCACGTGCCGTTCCGCGGCTTCCAGGACGCGCGGCCGCGCGCCTTCGGGCTGAAGGAGGTCGAGCGCAACACGATCGCGGTCGTCAATGCGGGCTTCTACCGCTGGTACGGCTGGGACGGCGCGAACGACAGCCTCTGGTCGCAGAGCATCCGGCCGCTGCTCGACGAGCGCGAGATGCGCTCGAGCGCGCCGAAGGTCGCGCAGGTGATGCGCACGCTCTTCGCCAAGGACTACGAATCGGCGTTCGGACGCAAGCTGCCGGCGAGCGACGAAGAGGTGCTGGTCGATGTCGGCAAGGCGCTCGCCGCCTACCAGGAAACGCTGGTCAGCGAGCGCACACCGTTCGACGATTTCAGGGATGCCTTGGCGAGCGACAAGCCGAGCGACTATCCGGAGGATGCGCGGCGCGGCTTGAAGATCTTCGTCGGCAAGGGAAACTGCAGCACCTGCCACTTCGGCCCTCATTTCACCAACGGCGAGTTCGCCGACACCGGCGTGCCGTTCTTCGTCGCGCCGGGACGCGTAGATCCCGGCCGGCACGCCGGCATCCGCAAGCTGAAGGACAGCCCCTACAACCTGCTCGGGCGTTACAACGACGACCCGGCGCGCAGCACTGCAACGGGCACCCGACATGTCGAGCTCCAGCACCGCAACTTCGGCGAGTGGCGCGTGCCGAGCCTGCGCAACGTCGCCCAGACCGCTCCTTATATGCACAACGGCAGCCTCGAGACCTTGCGGGACGTGGTGAAGCACTACTCCGAACTCAGGGAGGACCGCCTGCACGCGGACGGCGAGCGGATCCTCAAGCCGTTGCGGCTTAGCCAGAGCGAGATCGACGATCTCGTGGCATTCCTCCAGTCGCTGTCGCCGTAGCCCGACAGGCCGGTTGGGTGGATCATGCCCGGCCGTGATTGATTAGGTTCACAAGGGCTGATTAGCATGACACCTCCCTCAACATGGAGATTCGTCCATGCTCGATAAGAAAGTATTCGCGGTCGCCGGCGCCCTTCTCTTTGCGCTGCCGCTGGCCGGCCAAGCAGAAAACGAGCAACAGCTCATCGAGCGCTACACAGCGCTCGCGGGCTCAAAACAGAACGCGACCTCGCTGGTGACCGGCCTGCGCGACGGCACGAAGGTCACGCTCCGGCGCGGCGACACGCGCGAGACCTTCACGCCGCCCACCGAAAAGATGGGGTACGGGAACATCGACCACACGCTCGCGCTCGCTGAAGCGGCGCTAAATGAAAAGGGCATTACCCGGCCGACCCCCGCGCAGCTCGAGTCGGCCACGATGGAGATCCTCCGGCTGCGCGCCGACGGCATGGGCTGGGGGGAAATCGCCAAGGCGCAGGGTTTCAAGCTCGGCGATGTCAAGCGTGCGGACCGGGCGGCACCCGAGCGGGTGGCTAGGTCCGAGCGCCCGAACAAGCCGGAGCGCCCCGAGAAACCCGAGCGGCCCGAGCGGCCGGAAAAACCCGAGCGACCCGGCAAGGGCCGCTAGCCGTGCGCAGTGCCCTCATCACGGCGTGCGCCGGGATGGTCGTCGTCCTTTGCGCGCAGGCGCAGGAAAGTCCGCTCACCCTAGGCGCTGGGGTGCACTACAGCTCGGGCGACTACGGCAGCACGATCGAAACGCGCATCCTGAGCCTCGCCGCGACCGCTCGCTACGAGACCGGTTCTTGGGTCTATCGCGCGACGGTGCCCTATCTCAGCGTCAAGGGCGACACCAACGTGATCCCCGGCGTCGGACAGGCGAGCGGCGTGCCGGTGCGCGCAGGCTCGGAAGCCGGACTCGGCGACATCGTCCTCTCCGCGACCTACGCCGCGTACTACAACAAGGCGACGACGCTCGGCATGGATCTCACCGCCAAGCTCAAGCTCGCCACCGCCGATGAAAGCAAGGGACTCGGCACGGGCGAGCACGACCTGGTCCTGCTCGTCGAGCTCTACCAGACTTACGAGCGGATCACGGGCTTCGGCGGCGTGGGGTTCCACATCCTCGGCGACTCGCCCGCGCTGCCCCTCGAGAACGCGTGGAGCGCGAGCCTCGGCGCAACCTACAAGCTCGACGAGCGCGACAGCGTCGGCGCGATGCTCGAAGGGCGGCAGCGCGTCGTGGCGGGCGGGTCGCGCCAGCGCGAGCTGGTCGGGTTCTTCACGCGCAAGCTCGATCGCTTGTGGAAGGCGCAGCTCTACGCCCTCCTCGGCATGGCCGACGGCAGCCCGGACTGGGGCGCGGGCCTATCGCTCGCGCGCCCGTTTTGAGGAAAGAAAAATCGCCGCGGCGAGCGCGCCGGCCGCGTAGATCGCCCACGCGGAATTCCAGCCCACCGCGTCGCGCAGCAGCCCGCTGAAGAAGAGCGCGCTCCCCATGCTGGCGGAAGAGACCAGCGTCCACGCGCCCTGATACGCGCCGCGCCGGCCGGCGGGCGCGAGGCGCGCCACCGCCGCCGGCACCGCCGAGCTGAACACGAGCTCGCCGAGGCTGAAGACGATGGTTCCGGCGATGAGCGCGCTGCGTGTATCGGGGATCAACGCATAGCAGGCGAAGCAGGCGGCGACGAGCAGCGCGGCGCCGCCCAGCATGCGAAAGGGCCCCGGACCTTCCATGCGCGCGGCGACCGGAACGGCGAGCAGCGCGACGATGATGCTGTTCAACCCCAGCACCAAGCCGATGAAGCCTTCGCCCAGCCCGCTCTCGGCGGCGAAGAGCGGCGAGGCGGCCACGACGAGGCCCATGCTGAACGGGAAGACGAAGGCGACCGCGGCGAAGCCGAGGAACACCCGGTCGTGCGAAACAGCGAGCGCCGCTTTGACCACGCGCTCCCGTTGAGAAACTTCGATTGGCAGGGGGCCGCGAAGCCCGAACAGGTAGAGCGCGGCCACGAGCAGGTAGCCCGCGGCGCTCGCGGCCGCGAGCAGGCCATAGCCCTGCTCCGCGACATAGCCCGCCGGGCTGACCGCGAGCGTATAGGCGACGCTGACCACGGTGTAGTTCAGCGCGAGCGCGGATTGCCGGCGCTCGGCGGGTGCCAGGTCGAGGAGCAGCGCCGCACCGACGGGCATTTTCACCGCGCTCGCGATGCCCATGGCGAAGCTCCAGGCGAAGAGCGACGCCGGACCGCGCACCAGTAGAAAACAGGGCAGCACCACCGCGGTGACGAGCGCGGCGCCGAGCAGCAGCGGCCGGCGGCCGATGCGGTCGCTGAGCGCGCCGAAGAACGGCGCAGCGAGGCCGCGCAGCAGGTTCTCGCACAGGAACGCGAGCCCGACGGTCGCGAGCTCGATGCCCGCCTCGCGCACGAAATAGATGCCGAGGAAAGTGACCAGGCTCATCCGCGCGGCGACGGTGATGAAGTTCGCCGCGAGAACGATTTTTATTCTTCGATCTAGAAACCCCAGTAGTCGAGGCCTTCGGGCAGCGGCTCGCCCAGCGTGAGCGAAGCGAGCTTGGCGTACTGGCCTTCGGAGTAGAGCAGCGGCTTGCCCTTCTTGCCCAAGGCCACCTGCTCGACCTCGCCGAGAAAGATGGTGTGTGTGCCGTGCGCCATCTGCTTGACCACGCGGCAGTCGAACGACACGAGCGCGTCGATCAGCACCGGCGAGCCGGTGCCCAGGCGCGTCCAGTCGCGCGACTTGAAGCGCGTCTCGCCGCTCTGCGCCCCGCTAAACGCGGTCGAGAGCTCCCAGTCCTCGGCGCGCAGCACGTTGACGCAGAACGCCTTGCTCTTCGCCACCGCGCCGTGCGTGGTGGCGAGCTTGTTGATGCACACGAGCACCGTCGGCGGCTCGGCGCTCGCCGAGCACACCGCCGTCGCGGTCATGCCGTAGCGATGCCCGGCGTTGGTGCTGGTGATGATGTTGACCGCGCCGGCGAGCGCGCGCATTCCGGCCTTGAACTGCTCGGCGTCGACCGGCTTTGGATTCGGGTCTTTCTCCTCCCTCATGCGAACATTCTAACCATGGAGACGAATTTCCTCGGGCAGGCGCTGATCTACCTCGCGGCCGGCGTGATCGCCGTTCCGCTCTTCAAACGGCTCGGACTCGGATCGGTGCTCGGCTACCTCGCGGCCGGCATGGCGATCGGCCCGTGGGGGCTGCGGCTCATCGCCCATCCGGAAACGGTGCTGCACTTCGCCGAGTTCGGCGTGGTGATGCTGCTCTTTCTCATCGGGCTGGAGCTCGATCCAAAGCGGCTGTGGACGTTGCGCCGGCCGATCTTCGGCATGGGCGCCGTGCAGGTCGCGGTCACGACCGCGCTCGCGGCCGGCGTCGCATGGGCGCTCGGCCTGCCGCCGGTGGTCGCTTGGATCGCCGGAATGGGCTTCGCCATGTCCTCCACCGCGATCGCGCTCGCCTCGCTGCAGGAGAAAAACCTGCTTTCGACGCCGGGCGGCCAGGCGGGGTTCTCGGTGCTGCTGTTCCAGGACCTGGCGGTCATTCCGTTGCTGCTGACCGTCGGACTGCTGAGCGAAGGCCAGCGCGCAATCGACTGGCGCGCCGCGGCGATCGGCATCGCGCTCATCGCCGGCTTGATCATCGGCGGGCGCCTGCTGCTGCGGCCCGCACTGCGCGCCATAGCGGAAACCAAGTTGCGGGAAGTCTTCGTCGGCGCCGCGCTGCTCCTCGTGATCGGCATCGCGGTGCTGATGGAGGCCGCGGGGCTGTCGATGGCGCTGGGCGCGTTCCTCGCCGGCGTGATCCTCGCCGACAGCGAGTACCGCGAGGAGCTCGAGGTCGACATCGAGCCGTTCAAGGGCCTGCTGCTCGGGCTTTTCTTCATCGCCATCGGCATGAGCGTGGACCTGGGGCTCTTTCTGCGCTCCCCGCTGCTCGTCCTGGGTGTCGGGCTGGGCATCGTGCTGCTCAAGCTCGCGATCCTCTTTCCGATCGCGAACCTCTTCGGCTACTGCGGGCGCGCCGACGCGGGACTATTCGCGATCGGACTGTCGCAGGTCGGCGAGTTCGCCTTCGTGCTGTTCGCCGCCGCGGGCTCGCTGCTCCCACCCGAGACGCTCGCGCTCCTGAACGCCGCGGTCGCGGTTTCGATGCTCACTACGCCGCTTCTCTTCCTCCTCTACGAGAAAGCGCTCGCGCGCCAGCTCGCGCCCGGAACGGTGGACGTCGTCGACGAGGGCAACGCGGTGATCGTCGCCGGCTTCGGCCGCTTCGGACAAGTGGTATCGCGCGTGCTCGCCGGACTGCGCATCAAGGCCACGCTCATCGACCACGATCCCAATCAGGTGGAGCTCGTGCGGCGCTTCGGCAACCCGGCTTACTACGGCGACGCCTCGCGTCTCGACGTGCTCGAGCGCGCCGGCGTGGCGCGCGCCCGGCTGCTCATCGTCGCGATCGACGACGAGGAAGCGGCTTTGCGCACGGTGAAGCAGGTCCGCCGCCGCTATCCGCACCTGGCGATCATCGCCCGCGCGCACAGCCGCACCGACGCGTACGAATACCTGGACCTCGGCGTGCCCGCGGTGCGGGAGACCTTCGGCTCGGCGCTCGATGCCGCGGGGCTCGCGCTGCGCTCGCTCGGCCTCGGGCCGGTCGCGGCGCGCCGGGTGCTCACCCAGTTCCGGCGGCACGACGAAGAGCTGATGGAGCAGATGGCGGCGCACCGCGGCGAGGTGCAGCAGCTCATCGCGCTCAACCAGCAGGGGCGGCTCGACCTGGAGAAGCTGCTAACGGCGGAGGTTCACCAGCGCGATCCCGGCGGCGATGGCGAGCGCGGCGGCGGCGAAGTGCGCGCTGAGCGGCTCTGACAGAAATACCACGCCCGAGAGCATGCCGAAGAGCGGCGTGAGGAACGAGAGCACCGAAAGCCGCGCCGCCAGGTAGCGCGTCAGCAGCCAGAACCACGCGAGGTAGCTCGCAAACGCGACGATCACGCTCTGGTACGCCAGGCTGGCCACGACCAGGGGGGTGATGCTGGAAACGCCCTTCTCTCCCAACGCGACCGAGGCGAGCGGAAGGACGAGAGCCGAAACCGCCAACTGGTAGAACAAGGTCTTGGTCGCGCTCGCGCGCGCAAGGCGGGTGGCGCGGATCAAGACGGTGGTCGCCGCCCAGAGAACCGCAGCGACCAGGCCGCAGAGGTCGCCGACCCAGGTGTTGCCGCCCGAAAAGAAGCCTTCCGAAAAGGCGAGCACCAGGCCGGCAAAAGCGAGCAGCACCCCGCCCCACTGCAGGGCGCCCAGACGCTCGCCCGCGACAAAAAAGTGCAGGCCGAGCGCGGTGAGCGGCGGCGCGAGATAGACGAACACCGACATGCGCGAGGCATTGGTGTGGGCGAGGCCGCCGTAGATAAACGCGAACTCGAACGCGAACAGCAGTCCCGCCGCGATGCCCGCGGCGAGCGTCCCGTCGCGCTCGAACAGGCTGTACTTCCTGAAAAAACACCACAGCAGCACCAGCGCCGTGGCAACAAAGGACCTGATCCCTGCCTGCATGACCACCGACACGTCGGGCGCGATCCATTTGATCGTCACCTGCTGGAAACCCCACAGCGCGGTGAGCAGCACCATCACGGAGATTGCGGTGGCGTCCAGCGCGCGTCGCTCTTGACTCATCGCGCCGATTTTGGCGTAACATCAGCTCATGCCGCGGAGGAGGAAACCGGCCGTTTCGCCGAAAGAGGAAGCCCTGCAAGGGCGCATCCTCGAGCGTCCGGACGGCTTCTACTGGGACTCGCGCGAGAGCAAGGAGCTGCGCGGCCCGTTCGAGAGCCGCGCCGAGGCCGAAGCCGACATGCTCGCCGGCGGCGCGACCGAGGAAGAATTCGAAGGCAACGACACGCTGCAGGAAGCCGAGTCGGAGCTCGGCATCTCCGAGTGGATCGACCCGGACACGGGCGGGCCGGCGGAGGACAACGTCCCCCGAATCGAGGACCACTAGGGAGCCCTGAAGTAGCGCCCTGACGTCGCCCGCTTTCGCGGGAACGACGCTAGCTTCCCTAAGCTAGTTTTGCGAGCAGGTGGTTCAGCTCGTTCGGATCCAGCGGCTTGACCAGGTGATAGTCGAAGCCTGATTCCAGCGCGCGCTTGCGGTCGGCTTCCTGGCCGAGCCCGGTGAGCGCGACCAGCGTCACCTCCCTGCCCTGCTGGCGCCGGATCGCGCGCGCCACGTCGTAGCCGCTGCCCGGCATGGCGATGTCCAGCACCGCCACCCGCGGCTTGAATTCGCTGCCGATGCGTAGCGCCGAGGCGCCGTCGTACGCGACGCGCACGTCGTGCCCGAAATGCGCGAGCAGCCGCTTCAGCGAGTCGGCGGCGTCGCGGTTGTCGTCGGCCACGAGCACGCGCACCGGCTTGACGCGCGCTTGGCGTGGCGCCGGCTCCCGCACGGTCGCTGCGCCCTGCGCCAGCGGCAGGTGCACCACGAACTCCGCGCCGCGCCCCTTGCCGGCGCTGCGCGCCTCGATTCGCCCGCGGTGCAGTGCGACGGTGCCGCCGACCAGGCGCAGGCCGACGCCGGCGCCCTCGCCGAAGAGGTGCGCGGCCTCCGCGGCGTCGAAGCCGGCGCCGCTGTCTTCGACCGCGATCACCACCTCGCGGCCCTCGACCGCCGCGCTCAGGGTGATCGTGCCGTGCGCCGGCGTGTGCCGCGCGGCGTTGCGCAGGAGCGTCGCGAACACCTGCGCGAGGCGCGGCGGATCCGCGTCGAGCAGGGCGCGCTCGCTGGGCAGCAGCACCGAGAGGCGATGGCCGGCGGCGTTGACGTGCGGGCGGCTCGACTCGAGCGCCATGTCGACCACCGCCTCGAGCGGCACGCGCTCGGTCTGCAGCGCGAGCTTGCCGCGCGCGATGCGCTCGATGTCGATCAGGTCGCCGATCAGGCGCGAGAGGTGCTCGATCTGGCGCTCGATCACGCCCTGGCTCCAGGCCACCTCCGGGTCCTGCGGCCCCTTGCGCGCGAGGATCGCGACCGCGTTGCGGATCGGCGCGAGCGGATTGCGCAGCTCGTGCGCGAGCGCCGCGAGGAACTCGTCCTTGCGGCGATACTCCTCCTTCAGCGCCTCCTCGGCGAGCTTGCGGTCGTGGATGTCGCTGCCGATCGCGACCCAGCCCTCCACGGTCGGCGTATAGCTCCAGGAAAGCCAGCGCTCGCCCAGGCCAGGGAAGCGCGCGAGGCGCTCGTACTGCACCGGCTCGCCCCGGAGCACGCGCTCGATATGCGGCTCGACCGCGCGCATCGCCTCGGTGCCGATCACCTCGTGCAGCTTGCGGCCGATGATCGCGCCGGGCGGCTGCGCCATCCACGCCGCGTAGCGCGGATTCACCCAGAGGAACGTGCGGTCGCGCGCGCAACGCACCGCGGCCGCCGGCATCGCATCGGTGACGATGCGCAGGTCGTTCTCACTTCCCATTGGGCGCATGCTAGCCGCAGCGCACAAACCGCCATATCGCTCTTTCAACTACATCAAGCGGCTTTCAACAATTCCTTGCGCAGGCTCGCGCCCTGACGTATGAGTTCGTGCTGAATTTCCTTTACGTCGATTCCGCGCGGCCGCACGCCGCGGCGCGCGGCGATCGCGGCCGTGATCCCGGCGGCCTGCCCGGTGGCCATGACGATCGGCATCACGCGATAGGACGAGTGCGCCTCGTGCGTGCCGGAGATGCAGCGGCCCGCGACCACCAGGCCTTCGGCGTTCTTCGGCATCAGGCTGCGCAGCGGAATGTCGTACGCCTCGCCGGGCGGCAGGCGCTTGAGCACGGTGCCGGTGCCGGTGGGATTGTGAATGTCGACCGGATAGGCGCCGCGCGCGATCGCGTCATCGAATTTGCGCGCCGAGAGCACGTCGTCCGCGGTGAGCGTGTAGTCGCCGATGATGCGGCGCGTCTCGCGCACGCCGACGTTCACGCCACTTTGCATGACGTAGGCTTTCTCGAAGCCGGGCACATAGCTGCGCAGGAACTCGGCGATCTGGCGCATCTGCCGCCGGCTCATCCATTCGGCGTAGGACAGGTCCCAGACGTCGGTGCCGAGCACGCGCGTGACGCGCGTGCTGTTCACGCTCACCTCGCCTTCGTGCGGCGTGGCGAAGAAGAGAATGTCCTCGCGCGGCAGCTTGAGCGCGCCCGCGGCGGTGGCCTTGCGCACGAGATCCCACAAGCCATGCACGCCGCGCCATTGCGCCGGGTTCTCCTTGACGTAGGCGTCAAACGCCGCGCGCTGGAACTCGGCCATGCGGAACATGAGCGTCATCGGCTGCACCAGGCCGTCGGCGCGCCCAACTTCGGTCGGGGTGCCAGCCTGCACCGCGACGTCGGCGTCGCCGGTGCAATCCACCGTGACCTTCGCGCGGATGGCGAGCGGGCCCGACTTGGTCTCGAACACCACGCCCTCGACCGCACTCTCGCCGAGGATGCCGCTCGCGAATGCGTGGAACAGCAGCTGCACCCCGGCCTCGTCGAGCAGATCGACCGCCACCAGCTTGAACCATTCCGGATCGAACGGCACCACGTAGCCGGTCGCGAGCGTGGGCGGGATCGCGCCGCCGACGCTGACCAGCCGGGCGAGCAGCTTCGCGAGCACGCCACCGACCACCGCCTCGCCCGGCCCATGATCGGTTGGCAGCAGCGTAGTGGCGCCGCGGCGCTCCTTCGTGGGCGTTTGCGTGTGGAACGACATGAGCGGCATCACCAGCGCGGCGGTGGCGTTGCCACCGAGGAAGCCGTAGCGCTCGGCGAGGATCACGCGCGCGCCGGCCTGCACCGCGCCCAGCGCGGCGCCGAGCCCCGCGGGGCCGCCGCCGACCACGAGCACGTCGGCCTCGCCCGCAAGCAGCGCCTGGCGGGGCGGCAGCTCTATGCTGGGCGCATCGTCAGGCCGCTTTAGCGTGGGCATCGCTTTGCGTCTTTTCCCCTGTCAGCAGCCCCAGCAGCAGCCGGTGCGTTTCGCGCGCGCGCTCCTGGAGCGCCGGCAGCGATTCCGCGATGCGCGTGCGCATCGAGCGCCGCCGGTCCCACGAGTCGTCCAGGTACGCGATCAGGCGTCCCGCGTTCACCAGCTGCAGCGGCGGCGCGGGCACGCCGAGCGCCTCGAGAAAGCCGCTCACCTTGCCGGCATAGGGCAGCGCGGCGAACGGCGTGCCCTGGATCGCGGCGAAGATCAGGAAGTGCAGCCGCATGCCGAGCGCGAAATCGAACTTGCCCAACCAGGAAAGGATCTGGCCGGAGGTGTACTCGCCCTTCAACACCGTGGCGCGCTGCGCGCGCAGCATCTTCGCGATCACCGCGTGGCTGTGCTGGGTGTCGAGCACCGAGCGCTCCATCGGCACGAACACCACGTCCGCGTTCCAGCGATCGACCATGAAATCGGCGGCGTTGGCGAGCAGCGCGTGATAGACCTCTGCGTCCAGGTCGGGCGCCGCGACGCCAGGCTCGCGCACCGACATGCCGATCAGCCGGCGGCTCGAATCGAGGCCCTCCGCCTTGAGGATGCCGCGCGGCAGCGGCTCGGGCTTGAGCAGGAGCGCCGGGTCGGCCGTCACGACGATGTCCCGGTGCACGCCGGCCTCTTCCAGCGTGCGGTGGGCGCTCTTCTCGCGCACCGTCACGATCTCCGCGCCCGCGAGCGCCTCGCGCACCGCCGCCTGCGCCGCCGCGTGCGTAAGCGGACCCGCGCCGATCGCGTAGACGAACACCGGGACGTGCTTCTCGCGCGCGAGCTGCACCTCGCGCAGGTAGGTGCGCGCGTCGGCGTCGTACAGGATGCCGCCGCCGCCCAGGATCAGGAGATCGAGCCGCTCGACCTCCGGCAGGACCTCGGCGCGCGAGAGCTTGCGCACCGGCACGGCGCGCTCGACCCCGTGGCGGCGCTTGGTGTCTTCCGCGTCGCGCGAGAAAACCGTGACCTCGACCTTCGGCAGGTCCTTGCGCAGCTGCGCGATGATCGATTGCAGGATCGCCTCGTCGCCGAGGTTCAATCCGCCGTACGACCCGGTGATTCCTACACGGTAGATGTCCTTGTCCACTGGCATATCGGGCAAGACCCAGCAAAATAGGTTCCCGCGGAAACCGCCGGAAGGACTATTTCCGGGCTTGGGCGATAGGGTTGACGGGGTTCTTGCCCCCCAGGACCCGGACCACCTCCTGGGCTGCGCCCCACTCGCCGCGCTTTTGCGCTTCGCGGGTCGACCCGCCGATGTGCGGCGTGAAAATCACGTTGCCCAGCCGGATGAGCGGGTTATCCCTGCTCGGCGGCTCGATTTCCATCACGTCGATCGCCGCGCCCGCGATGCGCTGTTCGTTCAGCACCGCATGCAAGGCCGCTTCGTCCACCACGCCGCCTCTCGCGAGATTTACAAGGTAGGCCGACTTTTTCATGAGCGAGAGCTGCCGCTCGCCGATCAGGTGACGCGTCTCCTTGTTCAGCGGGCAGTGCAGCGTGACGAAGTCCGCCTCGGCCATGAGCTCCTCCAACTGCACGAACCGGCCGCCCAGCGCCGTGACGTGCGATGCAGGGATATAAGGGTCATGGACGAGCAACGCCATTTCGAACGCGCGCGCCCGAAGCGCCACCCGCGTCCCGATGTTGCCCATGCCGACGATGCCGATCGTCTTGCCCGCGAGCTCGGAGCCGAGGAAGCGCACGTAGTCGCTCCAGCGGCTTTCCTTGACCGCGCGGTGCGCCTCCAGCGTGTGGCGCGCGAGCGCGACCATCTGCCCGAAGGCGAGCTCGGCGACCGCGGCCGCGTTGCTGCCCGGCATGTTGGTGACCCAGACGTTGTGCTCGCGCGCCGCGTCGACGTCGATCCGCGACAGATCGACGCCCACCCCGGTGCGCGCCACGATCTTGAGCCGGCCGCGGCTCTTCTCCATGTGGCTGCGGGTGATCCTGCCCTTGCGGCTGATCACCGCGTCGACCGCCGGCGCTTCTGCTTCCCAGCGCTCGGGCTCGGCCCAGGGGTCGACCACCACGATCTCGGCGCGCTCGCGCAGCCAGTCGAGCACTTCGGGCTGGAATTTTTCTACGAGAACTCGGCCGAGGGACATGGCGGACGAAAAGGAGGCCATGTTATCAAGCCGGCTCAGGGTGTCCCTTAGATGCCTTGGGGGTGCACGGCGGGTGGCGGCGCCTTAGTGAGACTTAGTGGGCAGTTCGCCCCCTAGACGCATCTCGGGGCGCACCCTAAACGACTAGGGTTCCCCCTAGTGATGCCGCGTAAGACCCTTACGCCTAAATTTGGCGCTACTCGCGTCGAACTAGGCGGCGACGGTGGGGCAATAAATCACTACACCCGTGGGCCGTGCTCCGCTTACGAGCGGGATCATCAGGGCGTAGATTGGCCGCACGTAGCATCAAAAGGAGTCGGCCATGATGAAGACAGATTATCTTTTCCTCGTTGGAGCGATGATTCCAAGCTTGCTCATCCTCGCCGGCGCGGCTGTCTCCCTGGCGGATCTCACGTTGCCTGTGCTGACGCCGGAAACTACCGTCGCCGCTCCGGCCGACCTATGGATGCGGACTCCGGCCACGTGGCAGGAGTGGGCGAGCATGTAGCGTGCGGAATACCGCGCGCAGCATGCCGCAGGCGCTGGCCGAGGCGCTGTAGGACGCGCCTGTCGGTCTGGCCACGAATCGAAAGGGACTTGCCCGATGCGCATCGCGCTCTCCCTCACCCTCGCGCTGACCCTACCCCTACTTAGCCTGCCCGCCGCCGCCGGCCTGATCGCCGAGGAGAGCTTTCGGCCCTCATTCCCGATCTACGCGAACGGCGGCCGCGGCTTCGCTACGGCGTGGACGCAGGGCGGCTTCAATGCCTTGGCCTCGCGCTACGTGCCGCGCGACCGCTCGCTTTGCTACCGTTGAGCGTGGTCAAGGGAGGTCAGCGCTGCAATGCTGGCCGTCTCGCTCCTTAAGAAACGACTTTCGATCGCAGCAGCGCGACATCGTTTTTCGTTAGCGGGGTGCCGGCGCGGAGCTTCGCGTCGATCTGCGCCAATCGTGCGGCTAGACGCCCCAAGCGAGAAATCTTGCCCAGAACCTTCTTCTGCTTCTTCCCTGCAGCACTCGCCATCTTTCTCCCCCGCGACGAAACAGAGCGTCTACGAATTATCGGGTGCCGCCGCTCTTTGCTGCAACCCTAAACTGTCCGGTCGCCCTACTGCGAGTCGTTGTGGTACGCTGAAGTGCTCCTTCCGCTCTAGCAGGTTGGATCGGCCGGGCATTGCTGACGAGCCGGGTCAACCCCGCGCGACGGCCGCGATGTCGGCCGCGACGCGGTCCGGCTGCTCCCAATTCGGGCAGTGGCCCGTGTCCTCGTAGATCTTGATACGTGCGGTCGGCAGCTCGGCGATGAAGCTGTCTTGCTCGGTCCTGGAGAACAGCGCGTCCTTGTCGCCCCACAGCAGCTGCGTCGGCGCTTTGATTCTCGCGAGCTGCTTCGCATCGTCGTATTCGATCAGCTTATCGATCGCGAGTTGCCAGAGGCGCGGCGGCAGCTTGAGGCTCTCTTCGATGATCCGGTCGAAGAAATCCGGCGGAATCGGGCGAAATGCCGTGCTCGCTTGGAAGTCGCGAGCGAACTGAACAGGGATTGGATCCGGCAAATCGCGTAGGGAACTCTGCAGGTCGCGCGTGACCGCGTTCGACCCAGAGAAGCCGGTGCCGATCAATGCGAGCGCTGCGACGCGGTCCGGATGAGCGATCGCCGCGCGCCGTGCGACAAAGCTGCCGAACGAATGACCGACGAGCGTCGCGCGCGGAATGTCGAGCGCGTCGAGGAACGCGATCGCGTCGTCAGCCATCTCGGGAATCGAATAGCCGAACTCCGGACGATCCGAGTCGCCGAAGCCACGCTGGTCGATCGCGAGCGCGCGCAAGTCATCGGGCAGCAGCGCGAGGACGCGGCTGAACGAGAACCAGGAGTCGGGCCACCCGTGCAGAAAGAGAACGGCACGGCCGTCGGGCTTGCCGAACTCGGCGTAGTGCAGGCGCGGACCCGTCGCGACGCGGATGCTTGCGGATCGATCGGTCACGAGCGAGCTCATCGTCTAATTAGCGGTTGGATATGGGCGCAGACGGATGTGGCTCGTGAGCGATTCGGCAATGGGAAAGGCTAAGGAACGACCGCCACGCCGGCCACCCAACGTTCCCAGCGCACCAGATCCCCTCTAAAGCGGATAAATCCGAATCCGCGTGGGGACGCCAAACCTTTATAAGCCCCCGATCGAGTCCGAACCGGGATGCCAAGCTTCGTATCCAGCCACGGGGACCGATTTCGGGCATACCTAGCGGTCCA
>Ga0075420_100001630_pt1 | contig 19105 bp, 19 predicted proteins | sample SoiMetdeltSBSDD4_FD_75296 | JGI IMG/M metagenome (GOLD analysis project Ga0075420, IMG submission 75296) | Bulk soil microbial communities from a Populus tree surrounding site in Tennessee, USA - Soil MetaG P. deltoides SBSDD4 | ecosystem: Environmental > Terrestrial > Soil > Tree plantation... | reverse complement strand
TCGTCGGTCGCGTCGAGGTCGACGCCGGGGTTGCGCTCACGCAGCGCCCGCAGCGGCACGGCGGCGAGATCATCGGCGCGAACGCCGATCAGCGAGCCCTTGAAGGCACGGCCGATCGGGGTCCGGACGGCATCGACGATCACCGCCTCGGGCATCTATAGCCCCAGGTCGCGGACGCCGAGCTCGTCGAAGCCGATGTGATGAGCGAGCTCGTGACGAACCGTGATCAGCACCTGCTCGCGCAGCAGCTCCGGATCGTGGCCGAAGTCGCGACGCAGCGTGTCGCGGAAGATCACGATCCGGTCGGAGGCGCCGTCGCGTGTCGCACCGTCGCCCTGGTAGAGGCCGTAGGCGCGGTGCCGGCGGCCGTCGTCGGAGACGATCACGGCGACGTTGTGCTCAAGCGCCCGGTGCAGCACATCGGGCAGGTCGTCGATCGCCTCGGCGACGAGCTCGGCGAAGTCCGCGTCATCGAACGGGTCGAGCTCGAGGAACTCGCTCTCGTCCGGCTCGACCTCGAGCCCGTCGGCAGCGAGCTGCTCGGCGCGGACGACGATTCGCTCGAACTCCTCCTCCGACTCGGGCTCGCTCCAGCCGGCGAGCCTGAGCCCCACGGCCGCGACGATCGTGAACAGCACACCGGCGCCGAAGCCGACCACCGCAAGCGTCTCCACGGCCTTGATCCAGCCGACGCTGCTGAACCCCTGCAGCGCGACGATCGCCGTCAAGCCGATGCTGAGCGCGAACGCGGTCGGCCACGCGACGCGCCTCATCGCGCCAGCGCCCGGCCGATCACGAGACGCTGGATCTCGTTCGTGCCCTCGTAGATCTGCGTGATCTTCGCGTCGCGCATCATCCGCTCGACCGGGTACTCGGTCACGTAGCCATAGCCACCCAAGACCTGCACGGCCTCGACCGTCACGTCCATCGCCGTGTCGGAGGCGAACAGCTTCGCCATCGAGCTGTACGTGGCCAGCTCGGGGTCGTTGCGATCGGCCATCGCGCTCGCCCGGTAGAGCAGCTCGCGCGCGGCGGCGGTCTTCGTCTGCATGTCGGCGAGCTTCGCCTGCATCACGGGCAGCTCGATGATCGGCGAGCCGAACGCGACCCGCTCCTTGGCGTAGCCGACCGCGTAGTCGATCGCCCCTTGGGCGATCCCGACCGCCTGCGCGGCCGCGCCGAGCCGCGATCGCTCGAGTGTCGCCAGCGCGACACCGAGTCCTTTGCCGACGTCTCCGATGCGGTTCGCGTCCGGGACGCGCACGTCGTCGAACATCAGCGAGCCGGTCGGCATCCCGCGGATTCCGAGCTTGTGCTCGAGCTTGCCGACGGCGAATCCGGGGCGATCGGACTCGACGATGAAGGCGGTGATCCGGCGCGTCTCGCTGTCGGTCAGGGCGAAGACCACGTAGAACTCCGCGATTGACGCATTCGACGTCCAGCTTTTGGTACCGCTGATGATCCACTCGTCGCCATCCCGGACCGCCCGCGTGCGCATCGACGCCGGGTCGCTGCCTGCCTCCGACTCACTGAGCGCGAACGCCGGCGACCATTCGCCGCTGGCGCAGCGTGGCAGCCACGCCCGCTGCTGTTCAGGCGTGCCGAAGAGCCGGATCGGCAGCGTGCCGAGGTCCTGCACCATCAGGATCAGGGCGCTCGTCGCGCAGGCCCGCGCGACCTCCTCGACGGCGACGTTGAGCATCAGCGTGCCGGTGCCCGTGCCGCCGAGCTCGGCGGAGAACGGCAGCCCGAGCAGGTCGTGCTGGGCGAACAGCTCGCGCAGGTCCCACGGGTACTCCGCAGAGGCGTCGATCGCCGCCGCGCGCGGTGTGACACGCTCCCCGACGATGCGCCGGATCGCGTCGCGGAACTCCGCGAAGTCGGGCGGCAGCTCGTACACGCCGGCGCTCGTCCCCGCTTCCATGCCGCTGATGGTACGCCCGCGATGAGCTCCGAAGTCCGGCTCGCCCGTCGTGACGAGCTCGACGCGATCGTGCGCGCGTTGACGGACGCGGGCTTCGGGCCCTACGTCGGCCGGCTCGTCAGGTACCCGTGGGAGCAGCCGAGCGGCGCGGTGATCGTCGCGCCGGGCCGGCGCCGCAAGATCCACGGCGCGGCGTGTTGCGCCAGCTTCGGCGCGACGGGCTGGATCGGCGCCCTCGGCGTCGTGCCGCGCCACCGCGACCGCGGGATCGGCTCGGCACTGACCGACGCCGCCGTCGCATGGCTGCGTGACGCGGGAGCGACGAGCGTGCTGCTGTACGCCACCGACGAAGGCCGCCCGATCTACGAGCGCGCCGGCTTCGCCTCCGGCGGGCGCGCTCGCGCGTGGCGAGGCAGCGTCAGCTTCGACCAGCTCGACCGCGTCCGCCCGTTGCGCCCCGGCGACCGCGCGGCGCTGCGTGCCGTCGATCGCAACGCCACGGCCGAGGGGCGCGAGGCGATGCTCGACGCGATCGACCCGCTGCGCGGCTACGCCAGCGAACGCGACGGCAGGCTGAGCGGGTACCTGCTCGAGTCCCCTTGGGGCGCCGGGCCCGCGGTGCTCGCCGACGACCCGCAGAGCGGCATCGACCTGCTCGCCGCTGCCCGCGGCGCCGCGAGCCACCAGTCGGTGCTGACGTTGCCCGATGCCAACGCCGCCGCCGTCGGGGCGCTCCAGCGCTGGGGCTACACGGCCGTCAACCACGCCGAGCGAATGTGCCTCGGCCCGCCGCCGGCCTGGCGGCCGGAGCGGGTCTTCGGGATGTTCAACCTCTTCTGGGGCTGAGATTTCGGCAACGAGTGGTGCTCAGTGACAAACAACCCAACCCGAGCTGACTGACGCCGATAATGTCAGTGGGTGACCGGCGACGAGAAATATTGGCTCTGGCTGCGGGTTGCCGATGATCGCGACGACACGTGTCTGTACGTCATCGAGCACTGGTTCGCCGACAAGCCGCACATCGAAACGATCCGCGCTCTCTTCGAAGAGGCCAAGCGGGACTACGCGCTCCTGTACCCAGATGAGCACGCCGCCGATTTCTCGGTCGAGCTACGTCGGCTCCGACCGACGGATAATCACCGGCCCGATTTTCCGCTGGCGCTGGACGATCGGTAGCGACCCCACGAAGACTTCGGCCTACGGAACGTTCTTGTTCTCGGAGTGAGACCCCAGCCTCAGAAGCGGAAGACGATCAGCCCAGGGTCCGTTCGCCAGAGCTTGCCTGCGGCGAGGTAGTAGCTCGGCTGCGGATCGATGCCCGTGCCCGAGAACGAGTCGGTGCCTTCCGGGAGCAGTCGGTTGCCGGCGATCGGCGCCCGGAGATCGGCTCGTCCACGTATCTGGCTGCTGAGGCTGTAACGGACTCCACCAACAGCGTCCGTCAGCCACGCCACGCGGTACTGCGTCACCGGGCGTAGATTGCGCGGTCGCCCGGCGAGACCCGAGACGATGCGAGCCGGCCCATTTCCACTGAGCCTGCGTACGGCGATGCCGTAGCCGGCGGCGGACCGGTACACGTAGGCCACCCGCGAGATTCCACCGAGCACGGCAGTCTCAAGCGGGATCGTGGTCGCCAGCCTGACCGGAGCCCGTGACGGCCGGTCAAGCCGCATTCTGTAGATGCCGCGACGCGCGCCCGTGCTGCGTACGAACACGAGCACGCCGCGATCGATCGACGGCGCGACTTCGTCGGCGTCTGCGCTCGACGCACCTGGAACCCGGATCTCGGTCCGTGTAGCGACGTCGAGTCGCACGATGTCGCAATCACTGGTGTCCTGTGCGCAACGGCTGTAGTAGGCGAACGTCGGCGGCGCGGATCGGTCGATCTGCGCCCTCGGCGGTTCGGAAAAGCCTCGCACGGGCACGGGGGTGGGCGCGGAGTCCGCACGCCGGATCGCCAATTGCCACACGCCGGCCCCGGACGTCCCGTCGCCGGTCGGCTGAGCCCACAACGCGAACGCCGGCTCTTGCCGTTGACGGCCGAGGCCGATGGGGACCCCGACCACCCCGGACGCGGTCAGGTTGACGGCACCGGAGGCGTCGGCGGTCACTTCGTCAGCAGACACCGGCGCGGCCAGGCCGAGGGCCGCCATGACGGCGATAACCAGGGCTCCAGTACGCGACATGTCGTACCTAACGATCGAGCGGATGGAAAGTCACAGATTGCTCAACGAATGGACAGAACCAATTGCAAACGCGGCCAGGATTAGGCTTACGACGATGGCGGTCCGGCTCGTCCTCTTGACCACCGTCCTCGTCGCGTTCGGCGCAGGACCCGTCGCGCATGCGGACGAACCGCCGCACGTGTGCACCCTCATCGGCTGCGCGTCGGGCATCACGCTCGACCTGCAGGCGCTCCGAACGGTGCCGAACGCCTCATCCGTGACCGTCTGCCTCAACGACCGCTGCCGGCGAACGAGCATCGGAACGGTGAACGGACAGCGCGGCACGCTCCGTCGCGACGACGGCAGGCTAGACGGCAAGCGCCCTGCGTCGGTGACGCTCGTCGTCCGCCGGCGGGACGGCCGCGTGCTCCTGCGGGCGACCAGGGTCGTGAGGCTCCAAGCCGTGTGGCCGAACGGCGTGGACTGTCCGCCACCCTGCTGGGTGCGCAAGCTCACGCTCGACGCCGACCAGCAACTGCTCAGAGTCGCCGCCTGAGACGGCGCTCGCGTACGCACCGCTCCGGGCCTAGATCACCGTCAGCGAGCCCACGACCTCGCGCCACCATGAGCGATCGGCTTCATCCTCGGTCGCCCGCAGCCTCCTGCGGGCAGCGTCGATCAGCTGCCGCGGTGAGCCGATCAAGACGCTCGCGCCGGTCACCGCAAAGCGGCCGTCGACGAGCGCGACGACCGCACCGGGACGGTCGCGACGCGTCCGCATCTGCTCGACGACCTCGATCGAGGACACCATCCGCGGACGTGACGGGTCGCCGTCGGCCTCGGTCCACGGGCGCGACGTGAAGACGGTCGCGCCACGCGGCACGGCCTGGCGCCGGCGCGGCTCCTCGAGCGGGCCCTCACGCCAGAGCCGCAGCTGGCGCCGGAACTCGACCGCCGCCTCCTGGCGGACGAGCACATGGAGCCGGTCGCCGGCCTCGACCACCGACGAGCCGCGCGGTGGGATCGCCTGGACGCCACGGACGATCACGTTCAGCAGCGCCTCGCGCGGGAGCCCGAGCTCGCGCACGCGGCGCCCGACGACGGCGTCGTCGGGCCCGACCGGGAACTCGACGACCTCTGCCCCGAGCCGGCGGATCGTGCCCTCCTCCATCAACGGGGCTGGAATCGCCGCCTCGTCGCTGGTGACGCCGAGCCGCTTGGCGAGCGCCTCGAACGTGCTGCCCTGCAGCAGCGTGCTGATCACGACGGCGAAGAAGGCGATGTTGAAGAAGCTTGAGCTGCTCGGCACGCCCGCGATCACGGGGAACGTCGCCAGCACGACGGGCACGGCGCCTCGCAGGCCCGCCCAGCCGAGCACGACCCGTTCGGCAAGCGAGAAGCGGAACGGCCAGCCGACGATGATCGTCGCCAGAGGCCGCGCGATGACCGTCGTCACGACCGCGAGGATCGTTCCCTTCAGCCAGACGTCGTCGAGCTGCGACGGGAAGACGAGCAGGCCGAGCACGAGGAACATCGTCACCTGGGCGAGCCAGGCGAGCCCGTCGTGGAAGGTCGCCATCGTCTGCGTCGCAGCCGAGTTCGTGCTGCCGATCGCGAGCCCGGCGAGGTAGACGGCGAGAAAGCCCGAGCCGTGCAGGACGTCGGCGGTCCCGAATGACAGTGCCGCGAGCGCCAGCGACGCGACCGGGTACAGACCGGCCGACGCGAGCCGCAGCCGCGGCAGCATCCAGATCGCGAGGCCACCGGCGACGACGCCGACACCGAGGCCGATCCCGAGCTGCTGGGCGAACAGCCCGACCATCTGCAGGACGCCGTAGTCGGGCCGCTGGATCCACTCGATGAAGCCGAGCACGAGCAGCACGGCGACCGGGTCGTTGAGCCCGGCCTCGGCCTCGAGCGTGCGCGCGAGCCGCCGCCGCAGCGTCGAGCCGCGCAGCACCGCGAACACGGCGGCGCCGTCGGTCGCGGCGACGATCGAGCCGATCAGCATCCCCTCGACGGTGTCGATGTCGAACAGCCACGCCGCCGCCAAGCCGGTCACGACCGCCGTCAGGAGCGTGCCGAACACCGCCAGGGCGACCGACGGCGCGAGCACCGGGCGGATCTCGCGGAAGCCCGCCGCCATGCCGCCTTCGAACAGGATCAGGGCCAGCCCGACGATGCCGACGGTCCGCGCCGACACGTAGTCGTTGAACTCGATCCACCCTGTCCCGTCCGAGCCGATCGCCATTCCCAGCCCGAGCACGAGGACCAGACCGGGCACGCGCAGACCGCGGGCGAGGAGACCGGCGATCAGCCCGCCGGCCAGCAGCGCTCCCGTGACCAGGATCAGCTCGCCGTCGTGCACGAGCGTCGAAGGCTATTGGCCGTCGTGGCGCCACCGCGGGCGCGACAGCCGACGAGGTACTAACGTGGCCGACCGTGAGCTCCACCGGAACGAGCGACATCGAGGTCACGCCCGAACAGGCCCAGCGGATGGTCGAGCACGAGGGTGCGCAACTGATCGACGTCCGCGAAACGTACGAGTGGGACGCCGGCCGCATCGCCGGCGCACGCCACATCGAGCTCAACGAGCTGTCCTCGCAGGCCGAGACCGTCGACCGCGATCGTCCGGTCGTCTTCCAGTGCCGTGCCGGCGTGCGGTCGGCGATGGCCACGGCCGCCTTCCGCGCCGCCGGCTACGACGCCTGGTCGATGGCCGGCGGGCTGCTGCGCTGGTTCGAGGACGGGCTGCCGCTCGAGCCCGCTGACGGCAGCGTCGCCGACCACTGACGGCCGCGGCTAGCGCCGCGACGCCGGGTACGCTCGCGCGCGAGTGAACCGCAACCTGATCACACGGATGGGCACCGCAAGCGGCGTCGTCGCGGCGCTCGTGGCGGTCGTCTTCGCGGTCCTCGTGACCGCCGTCCGCGAGCAGCGGGACTCGACCGAGCGCGCGCGTACCTCCGAGCAGGTCAGCTCGACCGCGGTCGAGCTGGAGCGGGCGATCACACAGGTCGACCTCGGCGTCCGCGGCAATCTCGAGGCTGCGCCCGACGTCCGCGCCGCCCGCGCCCGCGTCCCGTCGCTGCTGACACAGCTCGACGACCTCGTCGGCGACTCGCAGCCCGACCGTGTGCGAACACTCGGCGACGAGACGCGCCGCTATCTCGCCGACCCAGCAGCGGGCGCAGCAGCGCCGTTGCTCGACACGATCACCGGCGTCATCGCGCGGGAGCGCGACACGGCCGAGGAGCGCCGCGCCGACGCCGACCGCAAAGCGAAGCTCGCGATCGTCCTCGGCATCGGCGGCCTGATCGGGTCGGCGCTGTTGATCGCACTGCTGACGACGTACCTGACGCGCTACATCGTCGTGCCGTTGCGCAAGACCGTCGGCGCCTCACGGCGCCTGGCACAAGGAGACCTCAGCGCCCGCGTGACCGAGGAGGGCGACGCGGAGCCCGTCGAGCTTGCCCGTGCCTTCAATCAGATGGCGGCCAGCCTGCAGGAGTCCGAGCGCGTCCAGGACGAGTTCTTCGCCCTGGTCTCACACGAGTTGCGGACGCCGCTGACGTCGATCATCGGCTACCTCGAGCTTGTGCTCGACGACGACGAGCAGCTGTCCGACGACGCTCGCCGTTTCCTCGAAGTCGTCGACCGCAACGCGAAGCGGCTGCTGCGGCTCGTCGGCGACATGCTGTTCGTCGCGCAGGTCGAAGCCGGGAGGCTCTCGCTCGAGCGCGGCACCGTCGACCTCGACGCCGTCGCGGCGCAGGCGATCGAAGCGGCGCGTCCGGCCGCCGCGCGCGCCGGCGTGACGCTCGAGCTGGACGCCCAGCCGGTCGGTGCGCTGCACGGTGACCGCGACCGGCTCGGCCAGATGCTCGACAACCTGGTCTCGAACGCGATCAAGTTCACGCCCGAGGGGGGCACGGTGCGCGTCGGCGTGCGCCAGGGCGAGGAGGGCGCCCGGCTGGAGGTCGCCGACAACGGGATCGGCATTCCCGACGACGAGCAGAAGTACCTGTTCGAGCGCTTCTTCCGCGCGTCGACGGCGACGAAGGCGGCCGTTCCCGGAGCAGGCCTCGGGCTGACGATCGTCAAGACGATCGTTGAGGCCCACGGCGGCCGTCTCGCCCTCGTGAGTGCCGAGCGCGACGGCACGACCGTCCGCGTCGAGCTGCCGTACGACGGCGGCGTGACGGCGAGCTAGCCGTCGGTCGTGCGGTAGCGGTAGCCGAAGCCCCGCACGGTCTCGATCGGCAGCCGCTCTGGCGGCAGGACCGCTTCGAGCTTGCGTCGCAGGTAGCCGACATAGAGCTTGACCTGCTCGGTCGCGACGCCCGCGTCGTCGCCCCAGACGAGCTCGAGGATCTGGTCGCGCGAAAGCACCTGGTCCGGATGACGGACGAACGCCAGCAGGAGACGGAACTCGAGCGGCGTCAGCTGCACGAGCTGGCCGTCGATCTTGACCTCGGCGTTCGAGATGTCGATCGCGACAAGGCCGTCGTCGTAGGTCTCGCGCTCGGGTGTGCGGACACCGGCGCCGCGGCGTAGCAGAGCCCCGCAGCGCGCCAGCAGCTCCTGGCGACCAAACGGCTTGCGGACGTAGTCGTCGGCGCCGGCGCGCAGGCCGCGGACCGCCTCGAGCTCACCTTCGCGCGCCGTCAGCATCAGGACCGGGACGTCGGTCATGTCGCGAATCCGCTCGAGCGTCGACCAGCCGTCGAGCTCAGGCATCGCGATGTCCAGAACGATCAAGTCGGGCCGAGCGTCATAAAGCATCTTCAGTGCTTCACGACCGTCCTCCGCTTCGCGCACGGTGTGCCCGGCGCGCTCGAGCAGCTCGCGAACGAGCCCCCGGACATCTTCGTCGTCATCGACGATCAGGATCCGCCCACGGCTCATACCCGGCTCACACCGCCTCCCGACCCGACTCCGCCCGCACAGCGGGACGTTGCGCGGCGATGGCGAAGATCCTCATCTGCGAACCGGTAGTCGAGACGCGAGAGCTTCTGGAGAGGCTCGTGAATCGCATGGGGCACGTCATCGTAGGCATCGACGACCTGGAATCGGTCGACGTCCTCGTTTTCGAGCCTGGTTCGTACGCCGGACAGGCGATCGCGCGGCGCGTCCTGGAGGCCTGTCCCGATGCAAGCCTCGTCGCCTGCAGTGCCGAGCCGCTGTCGCCGGCGCAGGTCACGATGCCCCGCCTCGTCGCGACGCTGCTGCAGCCGTTCTCGCCGGAAGACCTCTCGCGCGCACTGCTCGCGTGCACGACGAACAAGCCATACGGCGACGCGGCCGCACACGGCGCGTGAGCCGCCACTGAGCTCTGGGGGCACACAAGGGCGCGGGGCGGTTGAGGGACCGTCCCGCGCTCATGCCTGACGGCTCCGTGCGCGGTGGACGCTCTCAGCCGCCGCGGCGACGAGCCGGCATGCCTCGTCGACATCGTCGACGATATGCAGGAGATCGAGGTCGTGCTCGCCGATCATCCCCTCGGCCACCAACCGCGATCGGACCCAGGCGATCATGCCGGCCCAGAACTCGCTGTCGTAGAGGACGATCGTGAACGGCCCGGTCTTGTGCGTCTGCACCAGGACGAGCGCCTCGAACAGCTCGTCGAGCGTGCCGAAGCCGCCGGGCACGACGACGAAGCCGCTCGCGTAGCGGACGAACGCGACCTTGCGCGTGAAGAAGTAGTGGAAGTTCAGCGAGACGTCGAGGTAGAGATTCGGGTGCTGCTCGAACGGCAACTCGATGTTGAGGCCGACGGAGAGCGCGCCGGCTTCGCGAGCGCCGCGGTTGGCCGCCTCCATCGAGCCGGGGCCGCCGCCGGTGATCACCGCGAGCCCACGCTCGCCCAGCCCACGCCCGATCGCGCGCGCGGCCTCGTAGTGCGGGCTGCCGGGCTCGGTCCGGGCCGACCCGAACACCGACACCGCCGGCCCGACGCCGGCCATGACCTCGAACGCCCGCTCGAGCTCGGCACGCATCCGCTCGACGCGCTCCGCGTCCGTCGCGTGCGTCGCGACGAGCGTGCTCTCGGCAGCAAGGACCTCCTCGTCGGCGGTGCGCGGCTCGCGAAAGGGCTCGACAGCCATGGCGACGCTAGGTGGACGTCGTTCGCGGGTGCACGATCAACCGCAGCCCGTGCAGACCGCGCTTGGCGACGGTGACGACGAGCAGGCGTTGCGGAGTCTCCGCGAGCGTCAGACGGGCGACGCCCGAGCGATTCGTGACCCTCGACCGGCCGCCGGCGCGGACCGTCGCACCGGCGAGCGGGCGCGTCGACGCCTTCGATCGGACCGTCGCGTGCACGACCAGCGTCGCCCCGTCGAGCTCGGCCGACGCCGCGACGCGGTATCTGGCCGACGCCTCGTGCCGCTCGAGAAGCGCCCGCACGTCGCCGCTCGCCGCGGTCGCCGGGGTTGCCCCGGCGAACACGATCAGCGCGACGAGCGCTGCGAGCAGGCTGGAACGCGGCATCGGCCGCCAACCGTAGCTGACGGTCCGGAGCCGCGGTCGTCCCGCGGCGGGCCGGCGACTACAGGCCGACCGGGTGACGGACGACGTAGCCGTCGGACGACCGCATGTCGGCCTGCCAGCGCGTACCGCCCTTTGAGCGTCCGCTGGTGTCGAAGCGCAGCCCGGCGACGACCATGTAGGCGTGACTCGACTTGCCATAGATCGTCACCCACTGGCCCGGCCCGGCCTGGCCGAAGCTCTCGAGGCCGGTCGAGTCGCGCGCGACCGTCAGCAGGTTGGCCCCGTGCAGCGCGTAGGAGACCGAGCCCGAGCAGTCGTAGCCGCTGTCCTCGAACGTCCCATGGCCGCCGCCGTACTTGTAGGGCTTCGTCGCGATCTCGTTGCCGGCGGCGATGATCGCGAGCACGCCCGCGGGCGCCCCGGCGGGGGCGGTCGCCGTGCCGTCGGGGTTGATCGTCGCGGTCGGGCCGGGTGTCGTGCCGTCGACCGCTGTCGAGGCAGGAACCGTCGCGAGGTCGAAGCCGCCGTCGTCGAGGACCTCGCGCAGGCGGTTGATGCTGTCGACCTGGACGACGCCGTTGACGGTCAGCTCCGCCCGCTTCTGAAAGCGGCGCACGGCGCGGTAGGTGCCGGTCCCGTACGTGCCGTCGATCGAGATCTTCATCCCGACGCGGTTGAGGAAGTCCTGGAGGATCTTGATGTCGTGGCCGCGCATGCCGCGACGGAGCGGAACACGGTCGCCGAGATGCAGCGCCTTGGCCTTCGTCGTCGTCTTGGTCTTGGTCGTCGTCGGAGACGACGTGACCGTCTTCGTCGTCGTCGGAGCGGTGGCCGGCGCGCTGCCGTAGGCGGAACCGCCGACCGAAGCGACCGAGCTCGACGCGGTCTGCGTGCTGGAGCTGGCACCACCGGCGGCCGCGTAGACGCCGCACGGAAGCGCGAGCAACGACGCAACGACAACGGCAACGACCAGTCGACTGGCTGTGAAAATGACGGCGCTTCCCTTTCCTTCGTCGCCTACGGGGTGAGCTGACGGGCTCGCGCAGAAGGAACAGCGCTACGCCGCAACGGTGCGGCGATTCGCCCCCGGTCCGGACGTCCGGACCAATGGTTCCCCCGCTCTCTCCGGCTTGGCGCCAGAGAGACTCGGCTGGTTTTGGCTTCGGGCAGAGTAGCTGAATTCCTGCATTTCCGTGGAGTTGGCGCCTTCGCCGCCCCGCTCGAAGCGGCGCTCGCTACGGCAGACGAGCGGTCGAGCGGTACATCTGGTCGGCGTAGTCGTCGACCATCCGCGCCGCTCCGAACTGCGGCCCGATCGTCTTCAGAGCGTGGCGAACGCGAGCGATCCAGTCCCGCGGCATGCCGTCGGCGTCACGGTCGTAGTAGGCCGGGACGACCTCCTGCTCGAGCAACCGGTACAGCTCGTCGGCGTGGGCCGCGTCCTGTGCCTCGTGGTCGTCGTCGACGTCGCCCGACAGCCCCCAGCCGTTGCGGCCGTCGTAGGCCTCCGGCCACCAGCCGTCGAGCACGCTGAGGTTGAGGCCGCCGTTGACGGCCGACTTCATCCCACTCGTGCCGCTCGCCTCCAGCGGCGGCCGCGGAAGGTTGACCCAGACGTCGCAGCCGGCGACGAGTCGCGACGCCATGCCGAGCTCGTAGTCATGCAGGAAGACCATCCTGCTGCCCGCGTCCTGGACGCTCCGCATCTCCAGCGTCCGCTGCACGAGCAGCTTGCCCTGCTGGTCGCGCGGGTGGGCCTTGCCGGCGATCAGCAGCTGGATCGGCCGGCCGCGGTCGCTCGCTCGGCGGCCGCCTTCGCCGTGCAGCAGCTTCAGCAGGCGATCGGGATCGCTCGTCAGCAGCGTCAGGCGCTTGTACGTCGCCATGCGCCGCGCGAAGCCGATCGTGAGCACGTCCGGGTCGAACGTGCGCGCGGCGGCCTCGACGTATTCGCGCGTCTCGTCGCGCGAGAGGCGGTCCGCGACGCTGCGGTCGCGCACGTAGTCGACGAGGTCGGCGCGCTGGCGGTTGCGCACCGCCCACAGCTCCTCGTCGGAGACGCCGTCGAGCGGCGCCCACGTCTCCGGCTCGGTCGCGCGATCGAGCCAGTCGTCGCCGAGGTGGCGGTCGAGCAGCTCGCGCATCGGGCCACCGATCCAGGTCGGCAGGTGGACGCCGTTGGTGACGTAGCCGATCGGCACCTCGTCGACCGGACGCCCGGGCCACAACGCCTGCCACATCTCGCGCGCGACCTCGCCGTGGCGGCGGCTGACGCCGTTGGCGGCGCGGCTCGCGCGCAGCGCGAACTGCGTCACGCCGAACGGCTCCTCGAGGTCGTCGGGGTTCGTCCGCCCGTGGCGGACGACGGCGTCGGTGTCGATCCCGAGCCCGCTGAGCGCGTCGACGACCTCCGCCGCCGGATACGTGTCGTTGCCGGCCGGGACCGGGGTGTGCGTCGTGAAGACGGTGCGATCGATGTCGCCGAGCTCGAGCGAGACGAACGCGGCGTGGCCTTCGTTGAGGTGGACGAGGCCCGGCTCGATGCCCATCGCGCGGACCGCCCGCAGGCCGCCGACGCCGAGCAGCACGTACTGGCTCAGCCGCGTGTAGGGATCGCCGACGTAGAGCTGCGACGAGATCCAGCGTGTGATCCGCGAGTTCTCGGGCCGCTCCGCGTCGAGCAGGTACAGCGGCACGCGGCCGACGTCGACGCGCCAGATCTGCGCGACGACCTGCTCGTCGTGGATCGGCACCGTGATCGTCAGCGGCAGGCCGTCGTCGCCGGTCACCAGCGTCGCCGGCGCGCGGTCGGGGTCGGTCTCGACCCAGTACTCCTGCTGCCAGCCCGAGTGGTCGATCCGCTGGCGGAAGTAGCCCTGGTGATACATCAGGCCGACGGCGATCATCGGCGTCGCGCGGTCGGAGGCCGCCTTGAGGATGTCTCCGGCGAGCGCGCCGAGGCCGCCGGAGTAGATCGGCAACGAGCGGTGGACGCCGAACTCGGCCGAGAAATAGACGGTCGGATTGGCGGGATCGATCTCGCCGAGCTCGGCGGCGGGCCGCGCCAGGTCGGCCTCCAGCGCCGCCTCGACCGCCTGGATCCGCGTCAGGTACGCGGGATCGGAGGCGGCGCGATCGAGCGCCTCGAACGGTGCCTCCTGCAGCAGCCGTATCGGGTTGTGGCCGCAGAGCTCCCAGCGATGCGGCTCGAGCTCGGCGAAGACCGCGTCCCCGTCCGGAAGCCAGCTCCAAGCGAGGTTGTACGCGATGTGCGCGAGCGGCGCGAGCGGCTCCGGCAGTCGGGCCGCGAGCGCTTCGGCGGCGTTGTGAAGGTCCTTGGCTCCAGCGTGCACGTCGCTCATGAAAGCGGGTCTGGTCGTCAGACGTCTTTGGACGACTGGCGACACCGAGGGCTCCGGGCATGTGCGCTGGGGCCAGAGGGCCGATCGGCCTGGACGAACGTCCGAGCACGGCCGGTAGCGTTCGGTGGCGATGGATCTCGTCCGCGATCGCCCGAACGTCGAGCTTCGCGACGATCCCGAGCGAGCGCAGATCGTCGTCCTCGGCTTTCCGTACGACGCCCGCCTCGTCGCCGCGGTCCGCGGCATCCCGGGCCGCCGCTTCGACTGGGACGCGCGCGAGTGGTGGGCACAGGTGGACGACTGGGTCGCGGTGCACGTCGCCGACGTGCTCGCCCGTTTCCCCGAGTTGACGACGACCGCCGAGGTCGACGCTTGGCTCGCCGGCGTCGAGCGGCGCTGGATCGGCCGCGTCACGACGGCTGCGCACGACGGCCGCGGCTGGTGGCGGCTCGACACGCGTGCCGGCGAAGTGCCGGCAGAGCTGCGCGAGAGCTCAGCCGCCGTCGAGGGCGTCGAGTCGGCGCTGCTGGTGCCGATGACCGCCCGCAACGCCGACGTCCTGCGGGAGCAGCGGTCGGCGCGGCTCGACGCCGCCGCGACGCGCTGCATGCAGATCGTCGAGATCGGCGACACGCCGCCGCCGGCGCGGCTCGACTACGTCGCCGGTGTCGACGGCGAGGCGCTGCGGCTCGAGGTGCTGTGGTCGCCCGAGGCGGGCGAGGCGTTCGACGCGCTGCCCGGAGCCAGCAGCCGCCGGATCAGCCTCGACCCCTGGCTGACCGAGCAGATCGACGCCTTCCTCGCCCTGCACGGCGTCGCCGTGACCGCATCGGCGGCGCCGGTGCTCGAGCGCATGCGCGAGGAGCACCGCGAGGCCGGCGAAGCGGTGCGCCGATCGCGCGCCACCGCCGCCGACCCGATCGAGGGGCTCGAGCTCGGCGGCACGCTCGAGCCCTTCCAGTGGGCCGGCGTCCGCTACGTGCTCGACGCGCGGCGCGCCTTCCTCGCCGACGAGCAGGGGCTCGGCAAGACCGTCGAGGCCCTGGCCGCGCTCGAGGCCGACGACGCCTACCCCGCGGTCGTCGTCTGTCCCGCGTCGCTGAAGCTCAACTGGGCGCGCGAGGCGGCGCACTGGCTCCCGCACCGCGAGGTCGCGGTGGTCGACGGCCGCGTCGCCGTCCCACCGCGCGGCGAGATCACGATCCTCAACTACGAGATCGTCGCCGCCCATCGCGACGCGCTCGCCCGCCGGGGCCTGCGGGCGCTCGTCGTCGACGAGTCGCACTACGTCAAGAACCCGCGCGCGAAGCGCACACGAGCCGTCCGCATGCTCGCCAACGCCGTCGCCGCCGACGGCCTGCGGCTGTGTCTGACCGGCACGCCGGTGCTCAACCACGCCGAGGAGATCGTCGCGCAGCTGCGCGTGCTCGACCGGATCGACGACTTCGGCTCGGGCGCGGCCTTCTCACGCTGGTTCAACGAGATGGGCGCCCGGTCCGAGGAGCGTCTGCACTGGCACCTGCGGCGCCACTGCTTCGTGCGGCGGCTGAAGGCCGACGTGCTGCCGCAGTTGCCGGCCAAGCGCCAGGTCGTCGTCCCCGTCGCGCTCGACAACGAGCGCGAGTACCGGCTGGCCGAGGAGGACGTGATCGCCTGGCTGCGCTCGCAGCCGCTCGAGCTCGACGAGCTCGACGCGAAGATCGCGGCCACGCTGCGTGCCGAGCGGCTCGCTCAGCTCGGCACGCTGCAGCGGCTGGCCGCCCGCGGCAAGCTGCACGCGGCGCTGCACTGGATCGATGACTTCCTCGTCAGCGGCGAGCCGTTGGTCGTCTTCGCGCGCCACCGCGAGGTGCAGGACGCCGTGATCGAGCGCTTCCCCGACGCCGCTCACCTGGTCGGCGCCGACGCCCTCGCCGCGCGCGAGGCGACCGTTCGCGCCTTCCAGCTTCCCGACGGGCCGCAGCTGATCGTCTGCGCGACGCGCGTCGCCGCCCAGGGGATCACGCTGACGCGTGCGTCGAACGTCTGCTTCCTCGAGCTCGAATGGACGCCGGCGATGCACGACCAGGCCGAGGATCGCTGCCACCGGATCGGCCAGCGCGATGCCGTCACGGCGTGGTACCTGCTCGCCGCCGACACGATCGACGAGACGATGGCGCGGCTCGTCGCGCACAAGCGCGCCCACGTCGCGGCCGTCACCGAAGGCCGCTCGCTCGACGGCGAGGCAATCGTCGAGGGCGTCATCCGGGAGCTGCGCGGCGCGGCGCCGTTGCGGCACCTGAGGCCGGTGGCGTGAGCATTCTGGAGCCGAACGAGGTCGCGATCCGCGGCGAGATGATCCGGCTCGGTCAGCTGCTCAAGCTCACCGACGTCGTCGACAGCGGCGGCGAGGCGAAGGCGCTGCTCGCGGCCGGTGACGTCAGCGTCAACGGCGAGCGCGAGCGGCGGCGCGGGCGCCAGCTGCACGACGGCGATCTCGTCGCCGTTCCCGGGCAGCTGTTGCGCGTCGTCGTCGCGAAGCCAGCCGAAGGCTGACGAATCCGTCCAGCCGGCTTGCGTCCGGCGCGATTGCGGCCGATGCTCATGCCAGGCTTCTTCACATCCCGTTAGGGAACCCGTATGGCAGGACGGCTATCGTCCCGCCTGGTCCATCACGAAGCGAGACCCCGCATTATGGCTGCGCAGACGGCGCCCCCGCTCCCCGAAGACGTCGAGCCGACAGCGAACGAGACGCTCGATCGCACTCTCACCGGGTTGGTGACAGCACTTCCCGTGCTCGGGCTCGGGCTCGTCGCCTGGCAGCTCTGGGGCAGCGCGCTCGGCTGGAGCGACGTGATCGTGTTCCTGATCATGTACGTGATCACCGGCCTCGGCATCACCGTCGGCTTCCACCGGCTGCTGACGCACCGCTCGTTCAAGACCTCGCCGGCGGTTCGCGGCATCCTCGCCGCCTGCGGCAGCATGGCGATCGAGGGCCCGGTCATCTCGTGGGTCGCCGACCACCGCAAGCACCACGCCTTCTCCGACAAGGAGGGCGACCCCCACAGCCCGCACGTCGACCACGGCCACGGCCTCCGCGGCGCGCTGCGCGGGCTCGGGCACGCCCACGTCGGCTGGCTGTTCATCCACACGGCGCGCGGGCGCAAGACGCGCTACGCACCGGATCTGCTCAAGGACCCGGTGATCGTCTGGGTCAACAACACGTTCTTCTTCTGGGCCGTCGCCGGCTTCGTACTGCCGTTCGCGCTCGGCGTCGCGATCGGCGGGACGCTGCTCGACGGCCTCACGGGCATGCTCTGGGGCGGGCTCGTGCGGATCCTCGTCCTGCACCATGTGACGTACTCGATCAATTCGCTGTGCCACTTCTTCGGGCGCCGGAAGTTCGAGACCGACGACCAGTCGCGCAACCTCGCCTGGCTGGCGCCGCTGTCGTTCGGCGAGGCCTGGCACAACGGCCATCACGCGTTCCCGACCTCGGCTCGGCACGGCCTCGGGCGCTACGAGGTCGACATCGCCGCGAGCGTGATCTACGTCCTCGAGAAGACGCGTCTCGCCTGGGATGTCGTGCGCATCGACCCTGAGCGGGTCGCGGCGAAGCTCAAGAGCTAGCGCGGGGCACACCTGCTAGACCACCCGCCATGCTGAGCAACCCCGACGCGCTGCGCCGCGAGATCGCCGAGGCCCTTCCCGACCGTCCGTTCAGCATCGCCTGGTGGGACGGCGTGACGACGCCCCCGACGACCGAGGGCGGGCCGACGTTCACCGTTCGTTCCCCGACCGCCGTCGGCCATCTGCTGCGCTCGCCAGGCCAGCTCGGCCTCGGCCGCGCCTACGTCAGCGGCGAGCTGACCGTCGACGACATCGACAAGGTGATCCCGGTCCTGTCGAAGTGGAAGCCGCCGACGATCGACGCCGCGACGAAGCGCCGTCTGATGGCGGCAGCGGCCCGCGCCCACGGCGTGGCGATGCTCCCGAAGCCGCCCGAGGTGGAGCTGCGCCCGCAGGGGCGCCTGCGCTCGCTGGTCCGCGACTCGCGCTCCGTGCGCCACCACTACGACGTCGGCAACGAGTTCTTCGCGCTGTTCCTCGACGAGACGATGAACTACAGCTGCGCGATCTTCTCGCGCGGCGCGACGACGCTCGAGGAGGCGCAGGACGCCAAACGCGAGCTGATCTGCACGAAGCTCGCGCTGCAGCCCGGCGAGCGCGTGCTCGATGTCGGCTGTGGCTGGGGCGCGTGGGCGATCCACGCGGCGAAGCGCCACGGCGTCGAGGTCCTCGGCATCACGCTGTCGCCGCCGCAGGCCGCCGAGGCGCGCCGGCGCGCCGAGGCAGCGGGCGTCGGCGACCGCGTCGAGTTCCGCGTGCTCGACTGGCGCGAGCTCGACGACGGCCAGTTCGACGCGATCGCCTCGATCGGGATGTCCGAGCACGTCGGCGACGACTCGATCGACGAGTACGCCCAGCGGCTGCGGTCGCTGCTGCGCCCCGGCGGCCGGCTGCTCAATCACGCGATCGCCCGCCTGCGCCACAACGACCCGCCCGCCGGCCCGTTCTCCGAGCGCTACGTCTGGCCGGACGCCGCCCCGCTGCAGGTGTCGCGCGTCGTCAGCGCGCTCGAGCATGCCGGCCTGGAGATCCAAACGGTCGAGGGCTTCCGCAAGGACTACTCGCAGACGCTGAGCCATTGGGCGGAGCGGCTCGATGCCAACCACGCCGAGGCCGAGCGGCTCGTCGGCGCCGAGCGGATGCGCGTCTGGCGGCTCTACCTGCGCGTCTCGCAGGACGGCTTCGACACCGGATTCCTGTCGATCTTCCAGGTCCTGACGCGGCGGCCCGACTAGTCGCCGTCCGGCTCGGCGGCCGCGCGCGCCGTTCGCTCGGCGTGCGCGAGGCGCTCCTGCGCCTGCTCGGCGGCCCGCGTGAGATCGCGCAGCCGCTGCGCCGACGTCGGCCGCGCGCCGTAGGACTTCGCCCGGTAGAGGTCGAGCTTCTGCCGCGCGTACGCGGCCTCGGCGCGTAGGTCCTCCAGCCGGGCGCTCTCGCTCATGGCTGAAAAAGTACCTGCTACCGTGATGGTTGTGCGGGCAATGTCGCCCGCGAGGTTCTTGTCTCTGAGCGCTCCGCGATCCGGGTCGAATCTCTTCCCGAATCGCAGCGCG
>Ga0075420_100001627_pt1 | contig 19117 bp, 13 predicted proteins | sample SoiMetdeltSBSDD4_FD_75296 | JGI IMG/M metagenome (GOLD analysis project Ga0075420, IMG submission 75296) | Bulk soil microbial communities from a Populus tree surrounding site in Tennessee, USA - Soil MetaG P. deltoides SBSDD4 | ecosystem: Environmental > Terrestrial > Soil > Tree plantation... | reverse complement strand
ATCGATCTCGAACGAGCGAACGGCGTCATCGAGCGGCTGAACTCGCATATCCGCCGCTACGGCTCGTCGCCAGCGCTGCAAATCAGCGTCGGCGCCGCCTGCTGTCCGACCCATTCGATTCGTGCCGACGAGCTGCTCAAGGTCGCGATTGCACGACGCTCCACCACGATCGCGCCATCTCGTCCTCCGGCCACCACGCTGACCGACAACAGCACGCCCGCTGCAGAGTCGCGGCCGGCCGTCGCTCAACAGACTCCGATAGACGACCGCGAGAGCGGTCCTGCACTGACTGGAAAGCAACTATGACGACACTGACTACTCGCATCGGCGTACTCGTCCTTGGCCTTGCGCTTCTGCCGGCAGTCGGGACGGCTCAGAACAGCCAGACTCCGAACGGCAACGGCACGCGCACAACCGGATCCACCACCGCCGTGACGGCGGACTACCGGCTCGCCCCGGGAGATAAGTTGCGCGTGGAGGTGTACAAGGATACGCAGCTCTCGCAATCGCTGCAGGTGCGCCCCGACGGCAAGGTCACGCTGCCGCTCATCGGCGACATCGTGGCGAGCGATCTCACGCCGATCCAGCTGAGAGACAGGATCGCCAGCAGCCTCAAGGAATACGTCACCAACCCGGTCGTCACGGTCATCGTCGTCGAAGCCAGCCCGGTGATGGTGTTCGTGATGGGCGAAGTGAACCAGCCGGGATCGATCCCGATGCGCGGGCAGATGACCGTCCTGCAGGCGCTCGCCATGGCGGGCGGCTTCCGTGAGTTCGCCAACACCAAGGACATTCGCATCCTGCGCCGTACATCCGTCAACTCCAAGGCCGTCGAGACCATCCGCTTCAACTACAACGACGCGGTGAAGGGCAATGTGGCACCGCTGTTCCTCAACCCCGGTGACATGGTGGTGGTCCCGTAGGCCGTGCAGAGGAGGTACAGCATGACGACACGGTTCGGCCATCGCGCTGTTGGCGTGGCGGGCGCACTCGTCCTCGCGCTTGCCTCGCCGGCATCGCTTCATGTCGGGGCGCAAACGCGATCGAGCGAGACCGCCTCGCCGCCCGCCGGTTGGGTCTTCACGCCTGGGATTTCGGTTGGCCAGACGTATGACAACAACGTCCTTCTCGCCACGCAGGGCAACGAACACATCACGGATTTCCTGACGGCCGTGTCGCCGCGCGGCGCGCTCGCGTTCAGGGGCCGTCGCGACACGTTCTCGCTCGATTACCGCGGAAGCTTCCAGATCTATCAGGAACTCTCGGAGCTGAATGCCTTCGATCAGCGCGGCAGCGTCTCTTACGTCCACCGATTTTCGCCGTCGTTGAACTTCTTCGCCCGCAACAGCGTGTCACGTTCGCCAACGACGGACGACATCGACGTGCCGGGCGTGCAGTTCCGGCGGCAGGGCGTGTTGCTCAATGACTTTCGCTCGGGATTCGACAAGCGTTTTACGCAGCGCTCGTCGATGACTGCTGCGTATACGTACCAGTACATCAGATTCGACGACGAAGACGTGCTGGTGGATACCTTGCGTCGTGGCGGGTACGGGCACGGCGGATCGGTTCAATACGGATATCGGCTGCAGCCGCGAGTCTCCGTCGGCGGCGAATATGACATGCGCCGCGGCACCGTTGACCAAACCGAGGAATTTGACGTGATGAACGCGCTCGCCACGGTCGACTGGCGTCTGACCCAGCGCGTGGATCTGTCGGGCGGCTTCGGCCTTTCCTGGCTCAAGACCGGCCGCGACGAGCAGCGCCACACCGCGCCGGCCTTTCGCGTCAGCTTGAGCGGTTCCGGCCAGCGCGTCGGCTGGAACGTCGGCTATCGGCGATCGTTCCTGCCGTCCTTCGGCTTCGGCGGCACGTTCCAGAATCAGGAGTTCCAGGCCAACGCGTTCGCGTTGCTGACTCGGCGCCTGGACATTAGTGGAAGCTTCGCGGTTCGCGAGAACGATCCACTCAATAACACCGATCCGCTCGTCACGGCGAACGTGGGTCTTCAATCCGTGTGGACCCGCACGTCGATTTCGTACCTGGCGACACGCTGGATGCGCATCGAAGGGTTCTACATCGCCGTCTTTCAGGATTCGCAACGTCCCGGCGGCGAAGTCAATCGCTCGAGGGTTGGAGTCCAGGTCGCCACGTCTACTCGCATGAGGATCCGCTGATGGAAGAACGCAGTCTGCACCTACTCGACTACTTGTCCGTCGTCAAACGCCGCCGCATGTGGCTGGCCATACCGCCGGTGGTGGGCCTGCTGGTCGGCGGAATACTCGCGCTGACGCTGCCACGCGAGTATGAGTCGTCGACCACGCTCGTCGTAACGTCGCCGACCATGGACAGCGACCTCGTGAAATCGACACCGGACGATCTCGCTGAGCGGGTCCGCGCGATTTCACATGAGCTGCTGAGTCGATCGGTCCTCGAGCGCGTGGCTCGCGAAGAGGGACTCGTCGACGGCTCGTCCATGGATGCGGCAGTCGGGAACATTCGCGCCCGAACGAACGTCGCGCCGGCGAAGCCGATGGTCGCGCCGACCTCGCGCTCTGGTCCCGACATGTTCATCGTCAAGTACGCCGGGCGATCGCCGGAGCTGGTCCAGCGCGTGACCAACAAGCTCGCGACGGCGTTCATCGATGAGCACTCGAAAATGCGCGAGACGCGCGCCGAGGAGACGTCCGCCTATTTGGGTACGCAGCTCAAGCAGAGTCAGGACAGGTTGAAGACCGTCGAAGAGAAGCTGCGCAAGGTCAAAGAAACCTACATGGGCCGCCTGCCCGAGCAGACGGCGGCCAACCTGCAGATGGTTGCCGGCCTGCGCCAGCAGCAAGAGACCACGTCGATGTCGCTGCGCAACGAGCAGGATCGCCTGGCGATGATCGAGCGCCAGATCGAAGCGATGCGCCGCGGTGCTGCCGAAGCGCCGATGAGCCGCGGAACATCGCCGATGAACGCCCAGCAGCGATTGTTGGCGCTGCGCCGGCAACTCGACGAAGCCTCGGGCATGTATACCGAGAAGCACCCCGAGATTCAGCAACTCAAGGCGGAGATCGCCGCAGCCGAAACGCTTGCGGCGCAGGAGAACTCGAGGCCGCTCGCCGAACGCGAGCCTGCGCTCAATGCCGACCCAACCTATCGTCAACTGCTGGCCGAGCGCGAAACCTCGCGGCTGCGAGTCCGCGAATACGAGCGATCCGTAGGGCGATCGGCGGCGGCGATGGGCTCGTATCAGAGCCGCGTCGACTCTGCACCCATGGTCGAGCAGCAACTGCTCTCGCTCAACCGTGAGTACGAGCTGGAAAAGCAGCAATACAACAGCCTCGCGGAACGCCATCAGGCGGCCTTGCAGGCTGAGGATCTCGAGCGGCGCCGGGCCGGCGAGCAGTTTGCGATTCTCTACCCCGCGTATCGGCCGTCGGACCCAAGCTCACCCAATGTAGCGCGGCTGATGTTGATCGCGATTGGCGGTGGAATCGTACTGGGCGGCCTGCTGGCCTTCGCGCGGGAGTACCTGGATCGCTCGGTGCACGATGCACGGGCGTTGCAGAGCCAGTTCGAGCTGCCGGTGCTGGCTGAGATTCCCCACATTGCGGCCCGGTAAGCGACAGAGGAGAGCACGATGAATCGTATTCAGCAGATTCTTTCGAAGGCCGAGCGTGACGGTACTGCGCGACGATCCAGTGTCGGCGACGAGGTCCCGGCCCGTAGCGCGGGCCCGGCCGTCGCGTCACCAACTGAAACGATCTACGAACCGCCGCGGTTCGAACGTTCAGTCGACACGATAATCGACGCGCCAGCGTATGAAGGCGACGAGCCATCAGCCACGCAAATGGCCCTCGAGGCCTCACTGGATCCGATTGCCCTCGAGGCCTCACTGGATCCGATTCTGGTGGCCGCGCTTGAACCGCTCTCACCCGCGGCGGAGCAATACCGCGCGCTCAGGGCGCGCATTTCCCAGAGCGAAGAGCATCATCCGCTCCGGGTGATCCAGGTCACGAGCCCCGGCAAGGCTGACGGCAAGAGCGTGACCGCGCTCAATCTCGCGCTCACGATGGCCCAGGAGTTTCAGCGCCGCGTGCTGATCCTCGACGCCGATTTGAGGTCGCCGAACGTTCATACACTGCTCGGGCTTCCACCCGGCCCAGGCCTGGCGGATGTCCTGACGGGCACCGCTGCACTCGAAGAAGCCCTCGTGGAGATTCCCGAGCATCACCTCACCGTGCTTCGTGCCGGGCGGACGTACGAGCGGCCCACCGAGATGCTCGGCTCGGGCCCGATGCGGCGGCTCGTTGACTCGCTGCGCACGCAGTTCGATCGGATCGTGGTCGACTCGGCGCCGACGACGGTTGCCGATGCCGGCGCGATCGCGCCGTTGAGCGACGGGCTGTTGCTCGTCGTTCGCGCGAGCGCGACCACGACGCCGGCCATCTCGCGGGCGATCGCCACGCTCGCGTCTTCGAAGCTTCTGGGGCTGGTGTTCAACGAGAGCAACGCCCCGGCACAGGAGCACTACGCCGCAAGCGCCTGACAGGCGCTCGCACTCGGCGGGCGCCAGACTCCGGGGCCGGTCGTACCATGCAACTCTTCAAACGTTCCGTCTCTGCGCGCGGCCTCACGGCGTTCGCATTCGAAATTCTCCTGATTGCCGGCTCGCTGCTGCTGGCCACTCGCTTTTTCGGACCTGCTGACGATCCCGATCTGATTTGGCGGATCCTTCTCGCCACGGGCCTGTTCCTCGTGTGCCTGTACTACAACGACTTTTACGACCTCACCGTCGTGCAGTCGCACCGAGAGATCATCGTTCGCGTCCTCCAGGCGACCGGTGCGGCCTCCATCATCCTGGCGCTGATCTACTTCGCGCTGCCAGCCGTTGCCGTCCAGGACCGCGCGTTCTTTCCGTCCGTTGCGTTATTTCTGGCGGCTATTCTCATCTGGCGATTTGCGTTCAACGTCGTCATCCGCACGCCGCGGCTGGTCGAGAACATCCTGATCGTCGGCAGTGGCCCGGTCGCAATGAGCGTCGCCCGTCAGATCTTCGAGCAGCACGATTTCGCGTACCGCATCATCGGGTTTGCTGACGAAGGGCAAGCCTCGGCGACTCCGCCCGGCTACCCGCGGCTGATTGGACGCGTCGAGGATATCGGTGCGCTGGTCGCCAGATATGGCGTGGACCGAATCGTTGTGGCGGTCACCGATCGTCGCGGGCGCCTGCCGGTGCTCGAGCTGCTCCACGCGAAACTCTCGGGTGTGCACGTCGAAGAAGCGGCGACGACCTACGAGCGGTTGACCGGCAAGGTCTTGCTCGAAAACCTCAAGCCAAGCTGGGTGATCTTCTCGGATGGCTTCCGCGTCTCGCGCCTGCGTCGCATTCTCAAGCGAGCCGTTGACGTGGCGTTTTCGCTCGTGGGCCTAATGATCGCCGCGGTTCCTATGGCGCTGACGGCCATCGCGGTGTGGCTCGACGATGGATCGCCGGTTCTGTATCGCCAGACCCGTGTCGGTCAGCACGGTCGCGAGTTCACGCTGTTCAAGTTCAGGTCGATGCGCAATGACGCTGAAGGCGCCGTGCCGATCTGGGCGACGGAGGGCGACAACCGCGTCACGAGAATCGGCCGGTTCATCAGGCTGACGCGCCTCGACGAGCTGCCGCAGCTCTGGAACGTCCTGCGCGGCGACATGAGTTTCGTCGGGCCCCGTCCTGAGCGACCGTACTTCGTGCGCCTGCTCAGCGAACAGATTCCCTTCTACCATGAGCGCCATGCCGTGAAACCGGGCGTGACCGGCTGGGCGCAAGTGAAGTACCGCTACGGCGCGTCGGTTGAAGATGCGACCGAGAAGCTTCGCTACGACCTGTATTACGTGAAGCATCTCTCAGGTTTCTTCGATCTGACGATCGTATTCGACACCGTCAAAGTCATCCTGTCTGGAAAGGGCGCGCAATGAGCCGCACCGCCGATCGCGCCGACGTCGATTTCTGGGGCGACGACGACCGGACGGTTGCACGCGTGGCCCACAACGTGTCCACGCGCTATCTCGCCTACATCATCGATGCTGTGCTCGGGCTGGTGATGCTGCCGTTCAACCTGGCGCATCTCGGCATGGCGGCGTACGGTCTCTGGGCCCTGACCACGTCCATCACCGTGTATTTCTCGATGCTGGATCTCGGGTATGGCGGCGCGCTGGTGCGCTTCGTCGCGCGCTATCGCGCCCAGCGCGATGCGAGAGCGCTGAACGAAGTCCTGAGCACGCTGTCGGTCGTGTATACGGGTATTGCCGCCCTGACCTACACCGCCGTCGTCGTGATCGCCCTCAACCTGGACGCAATCTCACGCCTCACCCCCGCGGAAGCCGCCACGAGCCGGATGCTCCTCCTCATCGTCGGCGTCAACGTGGCGTTGAGATTTGTGTTCGGCATTTACGGCGGCGTGATCGTCGGCTTCCAGCGCTACCACCTCAACAACGTGACGAGCATCGCCACCAGTCTGATCGTGGCTGGCGTGAATGTCGTCGTTCTGCTCGCAGGCTACGGAGTCGTCGAGCTTGTCGCCGCAACGACGTCGGTGCGTGTGCTGGCGCTCTTCGTCTATCGGTTGAACGCGTTCCGCGTGTTCCCGGCCCTGAGCGTTGACTGGCGGCAGTTCCGCGCCGCGCGGTTACGCGAAATCAGCGGCTTCAGCGTGTTCATGCTGCTGCTCGACGGCGCCTACAAGGTCAACTACTCCTCGGATGTTCTCGTGATCGGCACGCTCATCGGTGCGCCCGCCGTGGCGCTGTGGGCACCGGCTCAGCGGCTCTGTGAAGTGACCTTGCGCCTCTCGAATCAGGTGAGTGAAGCCCTGTTTCCCATCGTCGTGGATTCCGACGCGAGTCAACGAGCCGCACGTCTTCAGTCAATCCTGGTGCACGGAACCCGATTGTCACTGGCGTCGGTGCTTCCGATTGCCGGAGGCGTCATTCTGCTCGCCCACCCGCTGCTTGCGGCATGGATCGGTCGGATCGGTCCATCATTCGGCGAGACCGCAAGCATCGTGCAGATCCTCGCCGCGGTCGTCATCATCCGAGTGGGATCGTCGACCGCATCGGTGGTGTTGAAAGGTGCGGGTCTGCATCGAACTCTTACAGCGCTCATCGGTACGATGGCAATCGCCAACCTTGTGTTGAGCATTGCGCTCATCCGGCCGCTCGGACTCATGGGCGTCGCCGTCGGGACGTTGATACCTGTCGCCGCGATCTCGTTGTTCGGCTTGGTACCCCTCGCCGCACGTCGCGTGAAAATTTCGCTCGCGCACTTGTTCCGCCACGGAGTGTGGCCAGCGCTCTGGCCCGCAGTGATTGCTGGGTCGGTTCTCTTCGTGACGCGCAATCAACTGCCGGCACGGTTGTCGGCGGTGGCTCTTCAGTTAGTGCTCGGCGGCATCGTGTACCTGTCGATGTTCCTGCTCGCCGTCGGCTCGGATGGACGCCGAGAGTATCGTCGCCACGCGGATGGACTCCTCAAACGATCCTCACAACAGATGAGTCCTGTCGGCACGGCAAATGCTTCGTAGCGTAGCTCGACACTGTCATGACCGAACTGACGCGCCAACCATCACTGCGAGAAACGATCTGCTGAGCCATGTACGAACGCTTTTACCACCTTCGAGACCGTCCGTTCGCATTGAGCCCGGATCCCGACTACCTCTACCCCAGCCGCGTCCATCGCGAGGCGTTGGACTATCTCAGGTTTGGCATCGAGGGGCACGCGGGATTCGTGGTGATCACCGGTGAGATCGGATCGGGCAAGACGATGCTTCTGCAAGTGCTGCTGCGCAATCTCGATGGCCAGACGACGGTGATCAGACTCGTCAATACGCTGCTGACGGGTCGTGAGCTGCTCGAGTCGATGCTGCTCGATCTCGGCATGGACAACCCACCGCAAACCAAGCCGGGGATGCTGCGGGAACTTGCGCGCCTGCTGATCGAACAGCGCGCGAACGGTAAGCGCGTCGTTGCCGTCATCGACGAAGCGCAGAACCTCTCGCGCGAGGCGCTCGAGGAACTGCGGATGCTCTCAAATCTCGAAACCGAGAAATCGAAGCTGATTCAGATCGTCCTGGTCGGCCAGCCAGATCTTCGGGATGCGCTCGAGGATCCGACACTGGAGCAACTGCGGCAGCGCGTGACGGTGCGGTATCACATCGACCCGCTGGATCCGCCCGAGACCTCGCAGTACATCAACCATCGCCTGAAGCGCGCGGCGATCGGAGCGCCACTGGAGTTTCCGTCGGACGTCACGAGCGTTGTGCACGCGCGCAGCGGGGGCGTGCCGCGACTGATCAACGTGATCTGCGACGCGGTGCTCCTGTGCGGCTATGCCGAGGAATCGCATCAGATCGATCTGAATCTCGTGCGCAGCGCCATCGAAGAACTGGAGTCGTCCAGCGTGCTGCGGCGCTCGCCCGGGGGATCGAGCAATGGTAGCGGCGCCTCATCGGCGAAGCCGCCTGCGCCTGCGCCGCAACCAACCGTGTTCAAGGCAGAGCCCCCAAAGTCAGCACCGGCCGCAGCCCCGCAGCCAGTTCGGCCGACAGCTCCAGTGGCAACCGCACCACCGATCGATCTGCCGCTGCGTCAGCCGGAGTTCGTTGCCGCGCGGCCCGCGCCAGCGGCGCGGCCGTCGCCAACGGTGCGTCCTCAACCCCGTCCCGCCGCGATTCCGGTCGCGCACGCACGACCGGCGCCCCCGAAACCGGCGGCGTTCCGGCCAGAGCCGGCTTGGCATGCCGGCGCGTGGCAGTGGATGAAGACGGTGCTCCTGGGACTTCCGTCAGAGGAGGGACGGCGATAGCCCGATGGACGTCCTCCGCATCCTGGAAGTCTTGTTCTGGAGCGCCTTCGGCGTCACGTTCTACGTGTATTTCGGGTATCCGCTCCTGCTCGCCGCATGGGCGCGGCTGGCTCCGAAACCCGTGCAGCGATCGGCCGTGACGCCCGGCGTCTCGATCATCATCGCGGCGCGCAACGAAGCGGACGATCTGCAAGCGCGGATCGAGAATCTGCTGGCCTGCGACTACCCGGCCGATCGCCTGCAGATCATCGTCGTGTCCGACGGATCGACGGACGCGACGCCTGACATTCTCGCGTTCTACCGCGAACAGGTCGATGCCGTGCTGCTGCCGTCCGGCGGGAAGGCCCGCGCGCTCAATGCTGGCGTGGAGCGGGCCATTCACGAGGTGCTCGTCTTTACGGACGTGCGCCAGCAATTTGCTCATGATGCGATTCGCGCGCTCGTCGCGCCGTTGGCAGATCCGCGGGTTGGCGGCGTCTGCGGCGAGTTGCTGCTCGACTGTGAGGCTGGCGAGGGAACATCGACGATCGGGGAGGGAGTCGGCGCGTACTGGCGCTACGAGAAGTGGCTGCGGAGGCAGGAGAGCCTGGTCGGATCAACGCTTGGATCGACCGGTGCGATTCACGCCCTGCGCCGCGAGCTGTGGCAGCCGCTGCCGGCGGAAACAATCCTCGACGACGTGTTGGCGCCCATGCAGGTAGTGCTGTCCGGATCGCGCGTGGTCTTCGAAGGCACTGCGCGTGCCTACGACCGCGCCGCGCCACAAGCCGCCATGGAGTTCCAGCGCAAAACGAGAACCCTCGCCGGCAATTTCCAGCTGCTGCGGCTGCAGCCCCGGCTCCTCCTGCCGTTCGTGAATCCAGTCTGGCTGCAGTTCGTGTCGCACAAGCTCGGTCGCCTGCTGGTGCCCTATGCGCTGCTCGTCGTGCTGCTGACCAGCGGCATCCTGGCGACCCATCGATCGATTTACGCGATGGCGTTCGCGGCACAAGTCGCGCTTTATGGCTTGGCACTGTACGGCGCGGTACTCGATCGTCGGGAACGCGAGAGCGTCGAACCAAGCGCCGAACGATCGGCAACGCATGCGTAGTCGGGTAAGTGTGTGAAAGGGAGCAGAGGTATCGTTTCATGATCGAGATCATCCAGCGCTTGGCCCGCGTGTCGTACACGTTCGTGATGATGAACGCCGCAGCGGTCACTGGGCTCGTCGCCGTGAGCGTCGGGCGTCGAGTGTGGCGGTAGCTGAATGTCCGAGCGCCTGACGTTCAACCTGCGTTCGGGCACGCGGGAGCTCCGCGACCGCATTGCCTGGGTGCCGGCCCCGGCATCAGGCAGTCTCTCGGAAGCAGCGGCGCCGTACCTGCCGCCGATCGAACGACCCAATTGGGGCTTCTGGGGCGTCTTCGCCTTCACCGCTCTGTTGTTCTTCCGCCCACAGGACACCGTACGCGCACTGGCGCCGCTTCATCTCCCTGAGGTCGTCGCGATTGCCGCGCTCATCGCCATGATCGGCCATCGCGTGAGCCGATCGATGCCCCTGGTGCGTATCTCGCCAGAAGTCGTCGGCGTCTGCCTGCTCGCGGCAATCATGCTGGCGACGGTTCCGTTCTCCATCTGGCCCGGCGGCGCGCTGGGCACGTTCACGGGCGTCTACTTCAAAGTCGTGCTGGTGTTCATCCTGATGGTGAACAGCGTCCGCAGCGTGGTCGCGCTTCGCTGGTTCACCTGGCTGATCCTCTGCGCAATGGGGTACGTCGCGGCGCGTGGTGTTTTCGATTTCGCCACCGGACAGAACCTGATCAAAGGCGAGCGCCTCCACGGATCGATCTCCGGCCTGATGGGCAACCCCAACGACTTGGCCATGAACATGGTGACTTTCCTGCCGCTCGCGGCGATGATCGCCATCGTTCGCGGCCGGCCGGTGCCGCGCATGTTTGCAGCCGTCATCGGCTGCATGATGGCCGCCACGATTCTGTTCACCAAGTCGCGGGCCGGTCTTCTCGGACTCGCCGCAATAATGGTCGTGTTGTTCTTCGAAGCGCGAAAGTTCCGCCGCGGGATCGGCGTGGCGGCGGTCGTCGGCATGCTCGTCGCGCTGCCATTCATGCCTACGTGGTTCTGGACACGACTGGGCAGCATCGCCAACGAAGAGCAGGACGAATCGGGTTCACGGCAGGCACGCAAGGATCTGATGTGGGAAGGCTGGCAAACGTTTCTTGATCACCCCTTCACGGGTGTCGGAGCGGGTCAGTTCAAGAACTACAACCCGCCCGACCGGTTGGAACCCTGGCGCGAAACCCACAACGTGACACTGCAGGTTGCCGCCGAACTCGGCATTTTTGGTCTGCTCGCCTTTCTGTTCTTGATCTATCAAGCGATTGCCGCGCTCGCGTGGACGCGGCGGATGTTCGGGGTCACGAAAACGCGCGCGCGTCCACCGTCGACACTGACGCCCCAGATCCCTGTGACCGACGCTTTCCGCCCGGAGGAGCGCGAATGGCTGCGCATGCACACGTCAGCCATGTCGGCGAGCCTGGTCGGCTGGCTCGTCTGCGCGCAGTTTGCGTCGGTCGGTTACTACTGGACGTTCTACTACCTGTTCGCGTTGATCGTCGCGGCGCGCGAGCTGACGCAGGATCGCATCATCGCGGCGCACAAGGCGACGCGGCCTGTGGCCAGACCAGCCTGGAAGGAGCGGCTCAGCGCATGAGCCTTCGTGACACGGCATGGCGCTTCGTCGACGGTGCACGGGCGATCGACGTCGCCCTGACGCGGCGGAGCGACGCGCGAAGCGTCCTCGTGGATAGCCGCACGGCGATGAACTACGTCATGGCGGCGCCGGTTCAGGCAGCACTGGCGCGCGATCCACGGATCCGCTTCTACGCGACGTCCACGGACGCCGCCTTATCGCTCGAGGACATCTACCGCGATGCGCTGCCAGCCACGACGCTGATCAGGCCAGCGGCCGCAGCGCTCATGCGGTTCGACGCGTATCTCACATCCGACCTTCTCTGGGCTCGCCTGCCGCGCGGGACGCGACGGATTCAAATGTTTCACGGCGTGTCTGGCAAGTACAGCCACGACTACGACTCACCCACGTCGTCGATGCGCCGTTGGCACCGGCTGTTCTTCGTGAACCAGCGCCGGATGCAGAACTTCATCAATGCTGATGCGATCGATGCCGCCAGCGAGGCGCCGCGCCTTGTCGGCATGCCGAAAGTGGACTGCCTGGTGGATGGATCGCTGAAGCGCAACGACATTCTTGGCGGGCTCGGTATGGATCCGGCCAAGCCGACGATCCTGTACGCGCCGACCTGGTCCGCAGCGTCTTCGCTCAATATCATGGGCATCGATCTCATTGGCGGGCTGCTCCGGCGCGACTGGAACGTGATCGTCAAACTGCACGATCGATCCCGAGATCCCCGGCCGTTCTATTCCGGCGGCATCGACTGGGTTGGACACATCAAGACGGTGATGGCTGGCAGAAGCGGACATCTCGTCAACGACGCCAACATCTGTCCGTACCTTGCCGCGGCCGACGCCATGATCAGCGACCACAGCTCGGCGGCGTTCGAGTACTTGCTGCTCGACCGGCCGCTCGTGCGCATTCACGTGCCGGAGCTCCTGAAATCGTCGAACAGCAACGAGGAGTACGTCCGGCTGCTCGCCGAGGCCTCAGAATCTGTCGAGACGGCGCCAGCCGCGATCGATGCAGTCGAGCGTGGGCTGGCGAGCCCGCGCGCCCGCTCCGGCTCGCGCCGCAGCGTCGCAGACGATCTTTTCTATCGGGCCGGCACCGCGACGTCACGAGCCGTTCACGAAATCTACGAGCTGCTGGAGCTCGACCCTGTCGCGCTGCCAGCCGTCGCTGCTCGGCCAGAACCCGCGCTTCCGACAGCGGCCTTCAACCACTCGCGCGACGCGTTGTAACGTGATGACGCTCGACGTCATTCTGCCAACGTTCAATCGTGAAGCGCTCCTCGCGCGCGCGCTCGACAGCCTGCAACGCGCGCGAGTGCCTGCTCAGCTGAACGTGCGCGTGCTCGTCGTCGACAACGGATCAACCGACGGCACTCGCGCACTCGTTCGAAAGGAAGTTGCCCGGTTCGACGGCTGCCTCAAGTATCTGTTCGTGCCGACGCCAGGCAAGCCACACGCACTGAACGCAGGGATTGCGGCCACTGCCGGCTCGTTCATCGGCTTGATTGACGATGATGAGGAGATCGAAGCGGGATGGTTCGAGTGCATCGCGAGGCAGTTCGCATCGCCCGACATCGATTTCATTGGCGGGAAATGTTTGCCGCTGTGGGATGCACCGCCCCCGGCATGGTTCGGCGAGCGCTATCGTGGAGTCGTCGGCTGGGTTGATCCCGGTCCGGTTGCGCGGACGATGGACGCCGATTATCCGGGCATCCTGATGGGTGGCAACGCCGTGATTCGCCGCCGCGTGCTCGAACGCGCCGGGCTGTACTCGGCGGCGTTGAATCGAAACGGCGCGACGCTGCTTGGCTGCGAAGACGAGGACATGTACCACCGCCTGCTGGCGATCGGGGCGCGCGGACGCTACGTGCCCGAGTTGGTCATTTATCATCACGTGCCTGTAGCACGCTTGCAGAAGCGGTATTTCCGGCGCTGGTGTTTCTGGCGTGGCGTGTCGCTCGGCGTGATGGATCGCGATCGGCCGGCGCCCGTGCCGTACTTCGCAGGAGTCCCTCGCTACACCATCGGCCGTGCGGTGCGCGGCGTGCTTGCCAACGTTGCTGGCACGGTTGGCTTGGGATCGGCGACCACGCCAGCACCGCGCTTCGAGCATGAGCTCGCCTGCTGGGATCTGGCGGGGTTTTTTTGGGGAAAACACCTCTACCGATCGCCCGCGCCCGCCGTTTCAACACCAGCCGCGCTCGAGCAGGAGCACGTGTGAGCACCAGCCCCGCGTTGTCGATCGTCCTCCCGACCTACAACCGCGCGGCGGAACTGCCGGTGGCGATCAAGAGCGCGCTCGATCAGACGGCTTCATCCGACTGTTACGAGATCGTCGTCGTCGATAACAACTCGACGGACGGGACTGCCGATGTCCTGCGCGAGCTGGCGAGGCAGTATTCCGGCCGCGTGTTCGGTGTATTGGAGACGCGTCAAGGCGTCGCGTACGCGCGTCAAGCTGGGATTGAGGCAGCGCGCGCCGAACTCGTCGCGTTCTTCGACGATGACGTTCGTGTATCCCGCGAGTGGGTTGCAACCATTCTTGGAACATTCGAACGGCATGCGGATATCGATGTGGTCGGCGGCAAGGTGCTGCCGGCTTGGTCCGTTCCGCCGCCGTCCTGGCTCACCGCGGTCCATTGGGCTCCGCTCGCGCTTCAGGATTTCGGAGATGAGGAAATGTTTGTCTCACGCGAGAACCCGCGTGGGCTCATCAGCGCGAACCTGGCGTGCCGCAAGCGCGTCTTCGAGCGCCTTGGTGGATTCTCGCCGCAGTTTCAGCGCGTGAAGGATGGAATTGGATCGCTTGAAGACGATGAATGGATCCGCCGGCTATGGAGAGCAGGTGGACGAGCTGTATACGTGCCCGATCTCGTCACGTATACGGACGTACCCGCATCGAGACTCACGCGTACCTACCACCGGCGTTGGCACAAGGGCCACGGCCGCTTCTACGCGATGCTGCGCGCCGATGAGATGGAACGGAGTACCGTCGGGGCGATTCTGGGAGTTCCGGCACATCTCTATCGTTCGGCGATGGCGGACGTAGTAGGATGGATCCGCGCAGCGATTGCCGGCCAAACTGATCAGGCATTTCTCCACGAAACGCGGTTGAGGTTCTTCCGGGGGTTCGTTCACCAGCGTTTCGGCGAGAGACTACGACGCCACCGGCCGGTGGAACGCCTTTACTCTTAAAGGCATCGTCCCTGCACATCCAACGGCCTGAAGCAAGGAAGCTCGACCACAAAACCCCTGCAAGAAACGCCCGATAGCTGGCATTGCGTTAGCAGTGCTATCGGCGCGTGCAACAACACCACAACACACCCTGCGACGAGAGATCGACCGATGCCCATTCACACTCATTTTGCGTGTGCCTCTTTGCGCCGATGGACCAGCCGCGCATGTGCTGTCGCCGTCGCCGTTTTCGCGACCGTGGCCAGTGCTTTCGCTCAATCGGCGGACGAGTTCCTGTGTGACAACTCCTTTCAGGATTGCCGCACGCCGATCATTAACCTCATTCGGCAGGAAAATGTCGGGCTCGACGTTTCATTCTGGTTCATGACGGACACGCGCTATTCAACGGAGATCATCAATCGCTGGCGTGCTGGCGTGCCGGTGCGGATCATCCTCGACTTGCGTGCCGACACGAACTATCCCGCGAATGCCAACGTGCGGCAATCGCTGATCAATGCCGGCATTCCCATTCGCCACAAATTCACGAACGGGATCAACCACTGGAAGATGATCCTCTACGCCGGTCAAGCCAAGGTGCACTTCAGCGCCGCGAACTTCGCGAACGGGTCATATTCGTACTTAGAAGGGTTCCCGTACACCAGATACGTCGACGAGGCTATCTACTTCACCAACGATCCAGCGCTTGTGCAGTCGTTCATGTCTAAGTTCGACGATCTCTGGACGGACACGACGCACCACCAGAATCTGGCGAACGTCTCGGGGCCGCTGACGAGGAACTATCCAACGTACACGCAGCATTCCTCGCTGAATTTCCCGCCCGACCAGGACTATCAGGACCGCGTCGTGTCGGCGCTGCGTCAGGAGACGGCGCAGATCGATGTGGTGATGTTCCGAATTACGTCGGCGAAGGTGCCCGACGAGATGATCCGGAGGCGACTGGCAGGTTTGTCCGTCCGGCTGATCACCGATCAGGACCAGTATCGGAACGGAACGTACATGTGGCACTCGTACAACGTCGACCGGATGTACGTGGCCGGCATTCCGATCAAGTGGAAGCGAGATGAAGCCTCGATCGAAGAGGACATGCACCAGAAATCCTTCGTCCTGCCGACGCGCGGGATGGCCATCTTCGGCTCGTCGAACTTGACCTCCTCGTCCTCCGACAAGCAGCGCGAGCACAACATCTTCAGCACCAAGCCGTGGATCGTTCAGTGGTTCGTGGATCAGTTCAATCGCAAGTGGAACAACCTGCGGGCCGATGGCACGCCGATTGGTACGACGATGTTCCAGGACTACGTCCCCGGGTGGCCTGAAACGCCGGTGAACGTGTCGCCGGGCAATATGTCCGGGGGAGTAGCGACCTCCATTCCGCTTCGCTGGGAAGGCGGGTGGTGGGCGCACAAGTACGACATCTACTTCGGCACCACGAACCCTCCACCGTTGATCGCCCAGAACTACATGCCGGGCTCGGCGACAGCTGGCGTCGTGTCAACGAAGGAATCGTTCAACCCATGCACGCCTCCGACCGGCTTCACGTCGGCGTGCCCTGGAGGGCTCGCACCGGGCACGACCTACTACTGGCGCGTCCGCGGCAAGACGATGGTCGGCGATGCGCGCGCGATCAGCGGACAGGTGTGGAGTTTTACAACCGCCGGAGGCCCGCCTCCGCCTCCGACTTCGGACACGGCACGGATTCTCGCCGACGCCTACGTCCGCGCCGGAACATCAGCCGGTTCAAACTTCGGACGAGCCACTGAACTCATCGCCAAGTTCGGGTCTGACCAAAACTACGTGCGCGAGTCGTACATGAAGCTGGACATCAGCAGCGTGCAGCCTGGCGACTCGGTTCGCTTGCGCTTGGTTGGAAGGCTCTCTGACACTCGCGCCGCGAGCGTGGTGACGACTATCTATCCGGTCAGCAGCACGACGTGGACCGAGACCGGCATCACGTGGAACAACAAGCCGGCAGCCGGAACAGCTATATGGGCTTCGTGGGCTGTATCTGGAACCACGAACACGTTGTACGAGATCGACCTGACGTCCCACGTTCAGGCACAACGGGCCGCCGGGCAAACCGTTATTACGATTGTCCTGAAGAACAACGTTGACACGCTCCCGTATGTAACCTTTGGTTCGCGAGAGTCAGGGAACGCACCGCGGCTGCTCGTTGGCCCCTGACGGACAACTCAGAACGCCGATACGACTCGCGCGTCCGGGGCTGGCGTATAGCCAGCCTCGGCGAGCGCCTGACGGAGCGCCCGCAGGCAGCGGACGACGTCGGCGCGGGTGGTGAATCCGAGCGTGCCGATTCGCAGCATCCGCGGCTTCCAGTAGTCACCCTGCGCGCCCGCAACCGCGATACCGGTGTTGCGCGCGATCGACTTCCGGATGGCGCCGGCATCCAAACCGGTTGGCAGAATCACAACCGTCACTGAGTCGGACTCGTAAGGCGCGCTGGGCATGACTCGCAAGCCGAGTTCCCCAACACCCTGCCGCACGAGGCGCGCGAGCGCCGAGTGACGGTGAGCGACGACCTCCCGGCCCCCCTCCGCTCGAAAGAGTTCCAGCGCGCGTGCCGTGGAGAGCAGGTGAAACACGCTTGGCGTGTCAACCAGCTGGCCGCGATGCAGTGCCACGAGCGCCCGCAGCAGACCAACGGCGTGCACATGCTGCAAGCGATCGAACGCATCGAGATACGTGTCCACGGCCCGATCGGCCGACAACGATGGCAACTCGCCGTGGTAACCGGCTCTCGCAACCATCCACTGGATGGCGCGGTCGCTGACGACCCCGTACGCCAGGCCTGACGAGACACCGAGCGCTTTCTGCGATCCGAGGAACAGAATGTCGATATCCAGCGTGTCAAAGTCGAGCCGGTGCGCGAGCGCGCCGCTAATCGCGTCGACGATCACTGCGATCTCAGCGTTATACGAGCGCGCAGCGCGGGCGATCGCGCGGATCGACTCCTGGTGATACGTCACCCCGCTGCTGGTTTCGTTCTGCTGGAAGCACAGGAACGAGATCGGCGGGTGGCCGGCTTGCCGATCCTCTTCGAGGAAATGACGGACCCTCTCGGGCGTGATTGCGGCGCCCCACTGATCCTCTGGCACCTGCAGGACTTCACACGATCGACCGCGCGCCCGCGCGATCTCAACGAAGCGATCGCCGAACTTTCCGTGAGAGATGACGAGGCCTCTCGATCCCGGCATGGTAAGGCTGGCGATCGACGATTCCATCAACGCCGTGCCCGGCCCTGAGATGACGACGGCCCTCTTCCTGGATCCCAGCCATGCAGCCAGGTCCTGACTAATGGTTGTGCTGACGTCGACAGCGCTCGCGCGCGACGTGTCGTACGCGTCGGCAACATCGAACACGTGTGGATGGAATTTCGTGGGTCCGGGCGCAAATATCGTCGATTCGGTCCCCGTCAGGATGAAGTGCAGCGCCATCTCGGCGACTGCCCCGGAATTCCCGTACGGCTCATTGATGATTTGGATGCCGCGCTCGCTGAGGATTTCCATGCCGTCGTAGAGGTTGTCCACGCCGACACCGGGCCGGATGACGTATCCAAGGTCGTCGATCGCGGCGAGCGCTCGAGCCGCAGCAGCATCGATCTTTGTCCGGCTGCGGAGCATCAGGATGTGGGGGCGCACGCGCTCGACCGCGGCAATAAGCCGCTCGTTCGACATGGGCCCGGCTGACACGTCGTGAACCTCTGTCGGGATCCCGAAGTCTTCCTCGAGACGGGCGAACGCCATCGACTCGACGTCAAACGGATCGGTCAGCAGGATGCGAAGTGGACCACCGGCGGCAAGGTCGCGTGCGGCGGCGCTTGATTCCTGCTCCACCGCACCGGTGATCAAGTGCGAATTCACGACGCTCAACGTGTACTCAGTTGAGCGATCGCGCGTTCCGCGCATGCCGGCTATCAACTGTCGAAGGATCGTGTGCGTGTTGCGCGCCACTGCCGCTTGCGGCGCCCGGCACGATCCGCCGACGTGCGCCGTATAGTGGACGTCGTCGTTGCCCATCAACGGGTCACCGGCCGGTGGCATCTCGTCGGAGAAGTACCGCAGCCAGCCGTTGTTGACGGCGGCGGCAAGAGCAGGCCGATCGACGAGCGCTCCACGCGCCGCAGCATTTACGATCAGATCGAGCCGGCCCGCCGCTTCCGCCTTCTCCAGCAACGCACGGCTCACCAGCCCGCGGTTGAAGTACTGAGCGGGTTTTCGGAAAAGCCCAAGCGCTCGCTCGTCGTACACCACCGGCAGCAGGACAATCGTGTGGCAAGTGGTAAACAACTCCTCGAGCGAGCGGCACACCTCGACACCACGATCGGTCCAGGCGCGAGTCCCTGCTCCCTGCGCGAGCGAGGGGGAATACACCTTC
>Ga0075420_100001625_pt1 | contig 19126 bp, 15 predicted proteins | sample SoiMetdeltSBSDD4_FD_75296 | JGI IMG/M metagenome (GOLD analysis project Ga0075420, IMG submission 75296) | Bulk soil microbial communities from a Populus tree surrounding site in Tennessee, USA - Soil MetaG P. deltoides SBSDD4 | ecosystem: Environmental > Terrestrial > Soil > Tree plantation... | reverse complement strand
TGCGACCAGCCGTCTCGGCCAGGAGGACCCGGAGTCGGTCGACCGCACGCTGTCGCCGGCCGAGGTGGTCGACGGCATCACCCCTCGTGACCGGGCTGGCACTTGACGATCATCGGCTATTCGGGGGAGTTCAGCGACCAGACGTTCGTGTTGTACTGCCTCGCTCTGGGCGTCGCGGGCTCATCATGCTCGCCATCGCCGCCACCGGATTCGGTACTCCATCGGTGGGCGCGCGCGTGCTCAATGCCTTGTTCGGCCTCGGGTTCATCGGCTACGCGGGGTATCTGTTGTTCATCTTCGGCGGCGGCGAGTTCCGCATGTTCGTCTACGCCTTCCTCGTGCCGGTGTTCGCGTTGATCCAGGCGATCCGCGGGTTCGCCACCCGGAGGAGGGCGCCGGCCGCTACCGAGTGACCTCGTCGCAAACGGCTTCCAGCTCGGCGGCGGCCAGCCTCACCGCCGCCGCGTGGTGCCGCAGCCACGCCCGCAGCCCATCGGGTGTACCGGTGGCGAACGCGCCGGACGCGCCCACGTACTCCGGTTCCCGCGCCAGGTGGCCGACCTCGACCGCGAGCAGCCCGCGCGGATCGAGCCCGCCGGCCATCAGGACCAGCCGGGCGGCGGCCCGCGCCACGACGCCGTTCGGACCGGCGAACGGCCGCACCGCGAGCAATTCACCGTGTACGACGGCAGCGCGCAACAGCGCCGGGACATCGGACGGGACGGCAGTCTCCAGGAGCGTGTCGAGCCGGGCCACCCCGGCGACCGGCCGGCCCAGCGAAGCCTCGTCGACCACGTCCCGGGCGGCCAGCACGTGCAACCGGGCCAGCGCCTGGCGGGGCGCGGCGGACCACACGTCGACCAGTCCGGCGAGCGCGGCGGCGGTTCGCAGCGCACCCTGTACCACCGGGTCCGTGACGAACCCCGCGCGCACGTCCTCCCGGTCGTACCCGTGCCCCTCGAGCGCGGCACTGGCCACGGCGGAGCGCAAGTTGACCTCGGCCGCGACCGCGCCACCCGACCGGCGCAGCGCGCGGTGCCGCAACGCGCTGTCGACGGCCTCGCGCGCCTGGTCGAGGTCGGTGGCGACACCGGCGAGCTCCAGGAGCGGTCCGAGCATACGCGGAGCGTAGTCGTGGCCCCGACGGTCGCCGGAACGGCGGTCCACTACTAATCTCCATCGCATGAGCGAGACTCTGGAGAACCTGCTGCAGGAGACGCGGCAGTTCCCGCCGCCGCCGGAGCTGGCGGCGAGCGCGAACGTGACCGCGGAGGCGTACGCCGCGGCCGAGGCCGACCGTCTGGCCTTCTGGGCGGAGCAGGCGCGTCGCCTGCACTGGACGAAGGAGTGGGACCAGATCCTCGACTGGTCGAACCCGCCGTTCGCGAAGTGGTTCGTGGGCGGGCAGCTCAACATCGCGTACAACTGCCTCGACCGGCACATCGAGGCCGGGCGCGGCGACAAGGTCGCGTACCACTGGGAGGGCGAGCCGGGTGACACCCGGACGATCACGTACGCCGACCTGCACAGCGAGGTGTGCAAGGCGGCGAACGCCCTGATCGGGCTGGGCATCCGGCCCGGTGATCGGGTCGCCATCTACCTGCCGATGATTCCGGAGTTGCCGATCTCGTTGCTCGCGTGTGCGCGCATCGGCGCCACGCACAGCGTGGTGTTCGGCGGCTTCTCGGCCGACGCGCTGCGCGGGCGGATCCAGGACGCGGACGCGAAGCTCGTCATCACCGCCGACGGCGGCTACCGTCGGGGCAACCCGTCGGCGCTGAAGCCCACTGTGGACGATGCGGTGAAGGACTGCCCGAGCGTGGAGCATGTGCTGGTCGTCCGGCGTACCGGCCAGGAGGTCGGCTGGGACGACGCACGCGACCTGTGGTGGCAGGACACGGTGACCCCGGCCAGCGCCGAGCACGTCGCGGAGTCATTCGACGCGGAGCACCCGCTGTACATCCTGTACACGTCGGGCACGACCGCGAAGCCCAAGGGGATCCTGCACACCACCGGCGGCTACCTGACCCAGGTGGCGTACACCCACCACGCCGTGTTCGATCTCAAGCCGGATACCGACGTCTACTGGTGTACGGCCGACATCGGCTGGGTCACCGGCCATTCGTACATTGTGTACGGTCCACTGACGAACGGCGCCACCTCAGTCATGTACGAGGGCACGCCGGACACCCCGCACCGTGGGCGGTTCTGGGAGCTGGTCGAGAAGTACCGGATAACGATCCTGTACACCGCGCCGACCGCGATCCGCACGTTCGCCAAGTGGGGCGACGACATCCCGGCCCAGTTCGACATGTCGTCGCTGCGGCTGCTCGGCTCCGTGGGTGAGCCGATCAACCCCGAGGCGTGGATGTGGTACCGCGAGCACATCGGCGGCGACCGTTGCCCCATTGTGGACACCTGGTGGCAGACCGAGACCGGAGCCATCATGATCTCGCCGCTGCCCGGGGTCACCGCGACCAAGCCCGGTTCGGCGATGGCGCCGCTGCCCGGCATCGTGGCCGACGTCGTGGACGACACCGGCAAGTCGGTACCCAACGGCGGCGGCGGTTTCCTCGTCGTACGCGAGCCGTGGCCCAGCATGCTCCGCACGATCTGGGGCGACGACCAGCGGTACATCGACACGTACTGGTCCCGCTTCGAAGGGCTGTACTTCCCCGGCGACGGCGCGAAGAAGGACTCCGACGGGCACCTGTGGCTGCTCGGCCGCGTCGACGACGTGATGCTGGTGTCCGGGCACAACATCTCCACCACCGAGGTGGAGTCGGCGCTGGTGTCCCACCCGTCTGTGGCCGAGGCCGCGGTCGTCGGTGCCACCGACCCGACCACGGGTCAGGCGATCGTCGCGTTCACGATCCCGCGCGGGCACGTGAATACCGAAGGCGAGGCCGGCGAGGAGCTCATCAAGGTACTGCGGGACCACGTCGCGAAGACGCTCGGCCCGATCGCCAAGCCCCGCCAGATCATGCTCGTACCGGAGCTGCCGAAGACGCGATCCGGCAAGATCATGCGCCGCCTGCTGCGTGATGTGGCCGAGAACCGGTCCCTCGGGGACGTCACCACCCTGCAGGACTCGTCGGTCATGGACCTGATCCGCACCGGCATGCAGACCGGCAAGTCCGAGGAGGACTAGCTCCCCTCCTCCGTCGAGGCTAGCCCAGGAGCGCGTCGACCACGGTCGTGGCGCGCCCCTCGTGCTTGGCGTACGCGTCGGGGTAGGCCGAGACCTGAACGGCCTGGGCCGCTTCGGTCAGTGCCATGTCGGGCCACCCCGATACGTTCGCCAGCGCGTTGTAGAACTGCTCCGCGGCGTACGCCGGCCGCATCAGATCCGCCACCGCTCCCCAGCCGGAGCTCGGCCGCTGCTGGAAGAGACCCACCGAGTCGTGGTCCGAGCCGACGCCCTCGTGCGGGTAGTCCAGCGATTCGGGCAGTACGTCGCTCGCGAGGTTGTACAGGTCGCTCTCCTGCATCGCGGTGGCCACGGCGATGATCATCCCCCAGCGGGAGAACTCCAGCGTCTTGCCGACCTTGACGATCGCGGCCGCGTTGTTCATCTGCGCCTGGGTCAGGTCGGCGACCGGCACCGGCAGCGCCGGCGCGGCCGGCTTGGTCGGCGTGGGCTTCGCGGTCGCCTTCGGCGTGGTCGTGGTCTTCACGGGCGCCGGGGACTTCGACGGCGTCGGTGACGGCTTCGCGACGGCCTTGGTCGGCGACGGCGACGGCGACACCCGTGCCCGTGACCGGGAAGCGGCCTCGTCGCGCAGCCGGGTCGCGTCGTCGACCAGGCTGGCGGCGACGGCGGGCCGCTCGGTTGGCGGATCGATGGCGTTGCGGCTCTCGATGGTCGCGACGAGCCCGAGGCAGCACAGCACGCCGCAGGCCAGGGCGAGCCGGGCCGGGCCGGCGGGCGCCGTCCGAGTCGGGTCTCGATGACGGCCGGAAGGTAAACCTCCCCGCGGGTCCCGCAGCGCGCGCCTTTGAGCACTGCGGGACTCGCCGCGGGGAGCGGCATGGGTCGGACGGTACTGGTATCGCTGAATCCAGTGCGTCTGGCTGGGGGTGGCGGCAGAGCGCATTCGGTGAGGCTAAGCGGCGTCGCCTTTGAGGAGAACACGCTGATGTATGGCCTGCGCCACATTTTGTCCTAACTGATCGGTCAGCCAGATACGTCCCTATCCACAGGTGGACAAGCTCGGTAAGCCGGGCATGTCCGGAAGTCCACACCGGACCGTCGCTTAGCCGGCGTCGCTGCAACCTTGCGACTACTGACCGTGACTACGACGTGGGGGTACCGGCACCGCGCAGTATCACGTCAACTCCGGCCGGCAACCGGCTCACGACGAGCCGCTGTCCGCTGATGGTGTTCAGCTGAACGATCTCGGTAGCGTCCGGCACGACGTGCAGGAGCAGGATCCCTTCGTCCGGCAGGGCCACCTTCGGGTGCCAGGACCCGTCGTCCCGAGGCAGGTCGAGCCGGGTGATCACGTGTCCGTCGGCCAGGTCGACCTCGACGATGGCGACCACCGGCCCATGGACGAAGTACGGATCCACGGTCCCGGACGGGAAGAGCGGGACCATCGCGGTACACGAGCACGGGGTGAGCACCGGAGGTAGCGCGTACTCGCCGGCTCGGCCGACCGACGGCGTCACCCTGTGGTGCTCGGTCCGGCCGGTCCGGGGATCGAGCACGTCGTAGCCACCCTCGAACGGGGTGTCCCACACGATCCAGTTGCCCTCGTTGGTCACGACGGTAGGCCAACCCGGCACACGGTCCAGGAACGTACCCTTGCCGGTGTTCATGTCGATGATCGTGAACTCGCCCATGTTGTTCCACGAGAGCACGAGCCACCGGCCGTCCGGGGACCACCGGGCACCGGTCCAGCCGCTCTTGCCGCGAAACAGGCGTTCCCGCTGACCGTGCAGATCCCGCAGGTAGAACTCGATACCGTTCGACCAGCCGAGCCACCGACCGTTGGGCGAGAGCGTGACCAGGATCGTGCCGAAACCCGGCGCCTCGGGCAAGGCGTACTGCTTGCCGTCCGGCAGCACGAGGAATGGTTCGCAGGCAGATCTGGTCGGGGTGCAGCGACCGTACACAAAGGACGCCGTCCCGACCGCGCGGTTGGCCGGCAGGGGTGGTGCCGTCTCGAACGCGACGGCCGCGGGATAACGGTGGTCCACCTCCGCCGGTCCGTCGGCCGGCAGCCACGGCAGCCCGCTCAGCACGAGCCCCGACAGAACCAGACCGGCAACCCCGAGGGGTACCGCGGTCGACGTGACCCGACGACGACGAGCCCGGGCTACCGCGGCGTCGGGATCGGCGTACGACCGGGCGCCGTCGGCCAGTTCGTGCATCCGTTCGCGAAGACTCATGCTGTGGCCTCCTCGCTCAACATGTCGGGGGCCAGCGCCCGGAGGCGGGCCAACGCGTCGTGCGCCTGGGACTTGACCGTGCCGACTGAACAGCCGAGCACTTCGGCCGTCTGCGCCTCGGTCAGGTCCTCGAAGAACCGCAGTACCAGGACCGCGCGTTGCCGGACCGGCAGCTGCGCCAGGGCTCGGGCGAGCGCGATCCGCCGTACCACCGAATCCGCGGCATCGGCGACGGCGGCCGCACCCGGCGCGGCGAGCGCCCCCGCACCCACCTCGGTATAGCGCCGGCGGCGCCACCAGGAGGTGCGCTCGTTGACCATCGCGCGGCGGACGTATCCCTCCGGATTCCCGCCCGCGAACACCCGTGGCCAGTGCACGGCCGTCCTGGTCAGCGCCTGCTGCAGCAGATCTTCCGCCAGCTGGTGGTCGCCGGTGAGGAGGTACGCGGTCCGCGACAGTGCCGGCCCGCGGGCCAGCACGAACTCGCGGAAACCCTCGTACCGATCCACGCGAACCAAAACGCCGGGCCGGCCCTAAAGGTTGGGGGACCGTTCGGTCAAGGGCGTTCATCCGTACGGGGGATGCCAGAGCATGTATATGGCCATAGAGTCGTCCCAGATCGGGATTCCCAGAAAGGTACTTTCTATTCGGGAGGAGCCTAGTGAGGTTCGAACCTGTGCCGGGGCCGACCGGATCGGTTGTGTCGGTGACACCCCTCGATGTACCCGCCGATGTGGTACAGCCTGATCGGATCTCCCCGCTCATCGGGGTGCTCGCTGTGCTCGTCCTTGCCTCTGCCGCGTACGCCATCGGCCGGCTCCACGCCGGTGGCAACTACCGCAGCGGCTATCGCGAGGGGCACCACGACGGAGTGAGCCGGGTGCTCAGACAACAACTGGAGCAGATCCGCCTTGTGATGGCAGGGGCAGTCGTCACAGGGGTGGGGGCCGCCAGACCGCGACCCGTACCGCAAGGGAGCGTGTACGAGAGCGTGAGCGCGGTGACCGAGACGCGGGAGCTGATGCCCGTGGGGGCGGCGGAGCCCCGAACTAACGGGGGTCGGCATCACAAAGAGCGCGTCCGGAAGTAGATACGCGGTCCTCCAAAAGGGGAATCGGTCGTGGCGACGCAGGGGGCTCGCCGCGGCCGGTTCCTCCTTTTGCCTCTGCTGACCTTCGCTGACGTTCGCTTCACTGCGCGCCCTATGCGCCGCCTTCCCTCGTCGCTACGCTCCTCGGTCCAGACGCCGCGGCGCTCCGTTCCGCTCTTGCGCCAACCTGGCGCAACCCGTTGTCAGTCAGTTCAGGTACCCGGCCAGCGGGATCGGGTCCGGATCGTGTCGCCGTCCATTCTCGGGACCGTGACCGCCGTGAATGTGCTCGTAGCTCACGTACAGCGCCCCCTGCCGCCACTCGCGAGTGCGCAGCAATAGCGTCCGGCACTCCCGGCACAGATGGCTGACGGACGGCGGCTCGAGCGAGGTTCCGATCATCCCTGCGGTGTTGCCGGTCGCCAATTTGGTGATGCGAAGGCGGCCGGAGTCGGCGACGTCATTGGCGCGCCGCTTCGATGAAGATATAGCCATCTCGTCAGGCCAGACCGCGCCTGCGCAGCTATGCGTCGAGGAGGGCCGGCCATCGGCCGACCGCTACAACAACCACCTTCGTGATGCGAATGACAAGACCAACAAACATAGTTTCACCCCTCACCGAGCGATATCCGCCACGGCGCTCGGCCCACCCTGACCACGATGGCGTTGCGGTATGTCGAGTCCTTGTTCACGACTCAGCGGAATGTCCCCCGGTGCGCGCCCAGTACGACGCGCACCACCCCATACGAAGTGGCGTCCGGCAGCTGGCGGCGCAGGAAATGCGCCAGCCACCGATCTATTGCCGGCCATTCGGTCCCCCCGCCTGGCTCGTACTCCGTCAGGAGACGCCGCACCCGGGGACAGGGGGTGCGGTTCCCATTGCAATTCACCCGGTGAGGAGACGGCACGCGAGGGGTTCGCCGCCGGCCGAGCCCGCCAATCCCGGTAGGCGATGCTCGTTGGCGCCGAACGTCCGATCCTCACCTGGTACGAATATCTTGAAACATCCAATCTGGGATGCCCATGTTTGTCACCCGGCTTCGCCTCATAGGCAGTGTGATCTGCATCACATGAGTAGCGTAATCGCTACCTTGCTGAGACATGAACATGGGGTGTCTCGTCGGATTTTCGACTACACTGTGTTAGCCCTTCGGTTACGCCACGCCGGGCTACAAGTGCAAGTTTCTATCCGGGAGTTGCCTTCGTAGGTGGCGGGTCTTGGGAGACCCGTTGTGGGGTGGCACACTCTGGGGCATGGCGAGGAGTCCCGTCGGGCCGAGACGCCGGCTTGCCAGGGCGCTACAACGCCTGCGGACCGAGGCCGGCCAGACGATCGACGATGTCGCCCGGAACACGGAAATCAGTAAATCATCCCTGTCCAGGATTGAAAACGCCCAGATTAGCCCGAAAGTTTCCGATGTAAAGGTTCTACTGCGCTACTTCGACGTGCCGGCGGACGACACCGAGAAGTTCCTGGAAGAGGCTCGTGCCGCGCGTCAGCGCGGCTGGTGGATTACCTATACCGACGCCGTACCGGACTGGTTCTCGATGTACCTCGGATTCGAGACCGAGGCATCGGGGATTCGCACCGTCGACTGTCAGCTCGTGCCCGGTCTGTTGCAGACCGCGGGCTATGCCAAGGCCATCATCGAATGCGAATCCAACCATCCGCGTGATCCCGACCTGATCGACCGTCGGGTTCAGCTGCGAATGGAGCGCCAGACAATTCTCTACGGTACCGACCCGATGTCATTGCATGTGATCATCGACGAGAGCGTCATCCGCCGTCAGGTCGGCGGACGCGAGGTGATGCGAGAACAGATCGCTCGCCTTATCGAGGCCGCCCACCTGCCGAATGTCAAGCTCCAGGTCATCCCCTTCAGCGCGGGGGAATATCCGGCGTCGGGTACCGCATTTTCCATCGTCTCGTTTCCCGACGACGAGCCCGACGTGGTCTATGTCGAAAATTTCGGGAACGGTTCCTACGTAGAGCAGCCGCCGCAGGTCGCCCGGTTTACAATGGTCTTCGAGCAGTTGACAGAGCTGGCCCTGGATTCTGGTCAGACAATTTCACTGCTCGTTGACGCAACATCCTAAGGGGCGAGAGGCAATGAAGAGGAGCAGTGTCTCCTGGCGTAGGTCGACGCTCAGTAACGGGGAGGGGAACTGCGTCGAGGTGGCGTGGATCGGCGATCGCGTTGCGACCCGCGATAGCAAGGATCCCGCTGGGCCGGTTATCGTCATCGACGGTCGGGCGTGGTACGAATTCCTCGCCGCGGTGAAGTCTGACGAATTCAACTGAATATAAGCGCACCACGAAAATGGCTGGCCCCGGGTGGGGCCAGCCATTTTGCTCCGCGGCCGGGATGGGCAGGTCACCCGCGCGGGAGTAGACCCAAGTGGCGGGCGCGATCGACCGCCGCCCGGCGGGTCCGGACATCCAGTTTCCGGTACAGGCTCTTGAGTTGCGTCTTCACCGTGTTCCGGGACACGCACAACTCACCGGCGATCTCGTGCGCCGTCAACAGCGTCGGCAGGTAGCGCAGGACCACGGCTTCGCGCTCGGTGATGGTCTCGGGCAGGACGCGTCCCGGACGTACCAGCTCTACCGAAGCGTTCGCGTCCAGCCCGTCGACGAACCGGTGGTACGGCTCGACGACATCCCGGTACCGGACGAGCAGATCGCTCAACGAGTCACCGCCGAGCCGGAACGGGCGCCGGAAGCCTTCGGGCTCGGCGGCCGCCAGCGCGTGACCGAGCGCGATGCAGACCGCGCCGCGGAGGCCCAGCTGCGCGGCGGCGAGCGCGTCGACCAACCACGCCTCGATCCAGGCGCCGATACCGACCGACGCACCGGGAGCGTGCAGCGGTGCGAGCAGGCTGCGGGCCCGGGCCGGAGCCCCACGAGTCAGGTGGGCACGGGCCGCGGTGATCCGACCTGGCGCGCTGACCGGGTCGAGGTGCCGCAGATGCAGTACGCCGTCCACAGTGGCCAGTGCGACATCCGGCCGATCCTCCAGCAGATGCTGCTCGGCCGCTGCCACGCTGAGCCATGCTCGCAGCATGGGCGGCGGGCCGGACTTCCGGAACTGCTGGCCGGCCAGCGCCAGCGCGGCTCGCGCCCGGGCCAGCTCACCGGACGACTGCCACATCCGGGCGCGCAGGATCTCGGTGGCCACGGTGGTGGTGGCGCCACCCCGATCGTCGGCGGCCGCCCGGGCGAGGTGGCGTTCGGCGCCCTCGGCGTCCGTCCGCTCGAGACAGACGATCGCGAGCGCGATGCGGGCCGCCGTCGCGGGCGAACCACCGACCTCCGCCGCGCGCAGTGCCGCGGTCGCGCGATCGGACGCGTCGCGCAGCTTTCCGCGTACCGCCGAATGCAACGCGTGGTGCCCGAGCGCGTCACCGACCACGGAGTCCAGGCCATGCCGGGTGGCGATCTCCACGCTCTGGTCGAGTGAACGGGCCGACGCGTCGAGTAGGCCGCACCACAGCTGGCCGACACCGGCATGCAGGTGGGCCACGGCCCGGATCTGCTCGACGGTCGCGGGTGCGCCGGTGCCGGTGGCGGTAGCGGTAGCTAGCCTGCCGAGCAGGTCGCCGGCCCGGCGTACCAGGTCGGCATGCTCGTCCCGCAGGCGCATCGTGCCGATGTCCGCGAGCCGGGTCACCGTCTCGACGAATGGCGTCGGCAGCGCGGCCGGTGAACCGATGGGTTCCGGTGCCAGGCGGCTGGCGTACCGCCACCGGTCGGCGGCGACCGCATGGCGCACCGCCAACGTCGGCTCGCCGTGCTCCGACCACCAGCGCGCCGCTCGTACATGTAGCGCGGGCAGCTGGTCGGAGAGCTGGTCGAGCGCTTCGCGGCGCAGGAAGTCCCGGACCATGCGATGGCTGCGTACCCAGCGTCGTTCCCCGTCGTCGTCGACGAACAGACCCTGCCGGATCAGCTCGCGCAGCCGTCGCGGGGCATCCGCGGACCCGGTCAGCGCCTGGGCCAAGCTGCCGCAGAGCCGGTCGACGATGCTCGTACCGAGCAGGAACTCCTTCAGCTCCGGTGGTTGGCCGGCCAGCACCTCGCGGCGGAGGTACTCGTCGGTCGACTGCAGGCACAGGCCGGCCGCCCACCCCTCGGTCCACTCGACCCGTTCGCGCACCTCTGTGGTCGGCGTACCGCTGTCGAACAGCGCGGCCGCTTCCCCGGCGGTGAACGCGAGGTCGGCCGCTCCGATCTCGGTGAGCTCGGCCGTGCGGCGCAGCTGGGCCAATGGCAACTGCGGCTCCACCCGGCTGCACAGGACGATCCGCAGTAGCGGCGGGCGTTCGCGGATCAGCGAGGCGAGGACCCGCATCGCCGCCTCCGCCACGATGACCTCGGCCCGGTCGAGCACCAGTACCGCCGGCACCGGAGCGGTGACCAGCCTGCGCAACCGGATCGGATCGTTGTCGGCCTCGTCGAGTGTCACCCACCGCACCTGGGCCGGATCGCGCAGCGCCGCCCACGCCGCGACCGCCGATGTCTTGCCCCAGCCCGCCGGCGCGCATACCAGCGTGACCAGACCGTCCATGCCCTTGTCGAGAATCGCGTTGATTCTGGGCCGGTCGACGAAGCTCGGCGTTACGCCGGGCGCGTGCAGCTCGTGTGGCATGCGAAGTTTTCTTTCCCCCGTGTTGTTGATCGCGAGGCTACCTAGTGCTACACAACCCATTTGCGGCTTCGCATCCACCAAGTTATAAATCGAACCATTTGAGTGACCCCTATATCCGACAAAAGGATGATTAACCAAGACGACGGGTGGCCGCATCGCCGATCAGGAGCAGATCCTCCGGATGCACCCACGCATCCGCGACGGTGACGCCGCCGGCCCGCACGATCGCGTCCCGCAACGGGATCGCCCACCGGTGCTCCACGAGCGTGATGGCGGCCGAGGTACCGGGTGGGATGGCCTCGGTGGCGTACCAGACCTCGTCCGGGTCGTCGTTGGTACGCAATGCCTCGTCGCCCGCGATACTGAGGCCGAGCAACGAAACCACGGCGGTACCGCTGTCCGCTGGCGCACTGTCCACTGTGGCGACGTTGCCGTCCTCGTCCTTGGCCACGAGCAGTACGTCCACGAGCCCGAGGATCTCCTTGTCCCGCAGGCGTTTCAGCTCGGTCAGGATCTCGCCCGCGAACTCGCCGTGGGGGAAGCCGATAACCATGAGCTGGACTGGACCGTTTTGCATGCGTACAGCCAACCGGCCGAACGAAAGGTGCTCATCACCCTAACTAGGTGATAAGGGGCGTACTACCCGCGGTCCGTCTATCTCGATGACAGCCGCCAGCTCGCGTCGGCTCGTCACGCCGAGCTTGAGGTACGCCCTGGCCAGGTAGTTGTTCACGGTGTTGAGGGCCAGGCCGAGCCGGTTGGCGATCTCGCGGCTGCTGTGTTGGCGGGCGAGCATCGCTACCTCCCGTTCCCGCGAGGTGAGTGTCGAGATTCGCCGACCGGACAGCAGTGGAGTAGCGGTGACCTCGCACTCGCCGAGGTACGCCGTCATGCGCTCGGCGAGCTGCGCGGCTCGGTTCGGTCGACCCAGACGCGCCTGCTCGCGAGCCGCGGTCGCGCAGGCTTCGGCCGCGTGGAGGGCGAAGCCGAGATCGTGGAACGCCGTGGCGGCCCGCTCCAGCGCCGTCGAGTCCCCGGTCATCAGAGCGCCGGCGGCCCGGGCGTAGAGGGGTACGACCGGGCCGCTCGTCGACGCCGCCAGCTCGGCCAGGCGGGCGTGGACGGCACGGGCCGCGCCCAGCCGGGCGGCGTCGTAGAGCGCCCGGGCCTCGAATGCCGGCTGGCGAGTGGCCGCGGCCTGCTCAGCGGCTGACAGGGCGCGGTCCCGGGCGCGGGTGAGGTCGCCGATCGCGGCGAGCACCCAGGCCCGGTCCAGTTCCTCCCAGGCGCTGAGCAGCCGACCGGCCGGCGGGGCCGCCTCGGCGCGCGCGAGCCAGGCGATCGCCTCGTCGGCGTCACCGGTCAGGGCCATGGCTCCGGCCAGCGCGGACATCGTCGGGCGGACCAGGCGATACGCGTTCTGATCCGCCATCAGGGCCACCGCTTCGGTCAGGCAGCGGACCGCGCCGACTGCCCGGCCGCGGGCGAGGGCACACAGGCCGCGCAGAGCCGCCCAGCCGCCGACGACCGGCGCGGGGCGCTCCGCGGAGACGGCTGACCGGTACCCGTCCTCGGCCAGCGGGCCCGCTTCGTCGGGTCCGGCCACGGCAAGCAACCCCAGGCAGGCGCCGTACCCGGCCCGGCCGCGCCGCAACTCCTCCGGCCGACCGAGCAGGCCGGCGGCGACCGCGGCCACATCGGAAGCCACATCGAACCGTGAGCTAGCCAAGGCGCCTGGACCTTCGGTCGGCGCAGATCCAACCCAAGAAACTCCTAAGGCCAGGGCCAACGCCTCGTCGCAACGGCCGTCGAACAGGCGCACGGCCGCACGGCAGGCTTCGGCCATCGGGTGGTTGGCCGCCAGGTCCAGCGCCTGCTCGGCGTGTCCCACCTGACCCTGACCCCAGTACGCGATCGTCGCCCTCGTCACCGCCCAGTCGGCGAGTTCGGGATCGCCGTCGTCCGGTTGCGGCGGCAGGGCCTCGGCGGCCGCGGTACCGTTCCCGCGCCGCTCGAGGACCTTGGCGAGCAGTAGGTCCGACCGTCCACTGTCGACGGACCGCGCGAGCCGCTCCGCGAGGTCCAGCTCGCACCGCCGGTACGCCAGCCGCGCGCCCGGCAACAGCACGTCGGGTCGGTCGATCCGGCCGGCCGCGAGCTGCCATCGCGCCGCCAGCAACGGATCCACACTGTCCACATCGGACAGTTCGGCAAGGAGCCGCTGGTAGATCTCGCTCGCCCGGCTCGCCGGCAGCGTCGTGCGCACCACCGCGGCGCACAGTGGCTGGGCGGTACGCAGTACCGCGCCGTCGACGCGGACGAGGCCGGCGGACTCCGCGGTCGCCACCGCCACGCCGCCGAACAGGCGGGCGACCAGCCACAGCGGTACCGGTTCGGCACAGGCGACCAGTTCCAGCACGGCGTACGCGGCCGGATCGAGCCCGGCCAGCCGATCGGCCATCAACTGGGCCAGCCGTGGCGTGCCGAGCGGAGTACCGTGCTGCCGCCATACGCCGTACTGCCGGCGCAGCGTCCCGGTCTCCACGCCGGCCTGGATGAGCTCGAGGAGCACCATCGGGTTCCCGGCCGCCGCGGTGTGCAGCCACCGCCGCGTCAGCCCGTCGAGCGGACCGCCCAGCGCGCGGTCCACCAGCTCATCGACGGCGGCCGGCGACAGTGGCCGAAGCGGTACCTGCCGCGCCACCCCGTCCTTCCACAACGCGACGAGGGCATCCGCCACGGGTGCGGTGTCGTCGATCGTCAGCACGATGTACGCCGCACCCTGCACGGCCAAATGGCTGACCGCGGTAGCCGAACCATCGTCGAGCAGGTGGGCGTCGTCGACGCACAGAACCCCCTGCTGCCGGCCACCCCAGGCCGCCACCTGCTCGACAACCGCACGCAATGTCGCCACCCGGTCCGCGCCGCTCGGCCACTTCTCCGGCAGCAGGTGCGACATCGCGCCGAACGGTACCGATGCCGCGCTCCGGCTACCGCTCACCCAACCCGTACGGTGACCGGCCGCATCGAAGCGCGCCGACACCGACCTCGCCAGCCGGGTCTTCCCGATACCCGGCGTGCCGAGGAGAACCACCCCCGCCTGGTTCGCCGCGGCGAACCCCGCCTCGATGGTCCGCAGTTGCTCCTCGCGCTCGAGCAGAGGAGGCCAGACTCTTTCCATCGATGTCGACGCTAAGTGAGCGCGCTAGGCTGGCGCTCAGTTGGTGCTCAGTTGGGGGGTGGCCGAGCACCGGTCCGGGATGGGACTGACTTGATACGGTTTCGAGTACTCGGACCGTTGCGGGTGTGGGACGGTGCGGCCTGGTCACCGATCCGCGCGGCACAACAGCGAGTGGTGCTGGCCATCCTGTTGGCCGAGGCCGGGCATGTCGTCGGTACCGAGCGGCTGGTGGACGAGATCTGGGGCGAGCGCCCGCCACGGGCGGCGGTCGGCGCCGTCCAGGACTACGTCATGCGGCTACGCCGGGTGCTCGGCAGCCGGCGGGACGGGCCGTTGGTCACCCGCGGCCGAGGGTACGAGCTGGTCGTCGACGACGGCGAGATCGACGCCAAGGTGTTCGAGCGATTGGCCGAGTCCGGCCGGCGGGGCCTCGTCGAGGGCCGGCTGGAACGGGCAGTGGCCCAGTTGACCGATGGGTTGGCGCTCTGGCAGGGCGCGCCATTGGCCGACGTACCGCCGGCCCGGACCGTGGCGGCCGAGGCGGCCCGGCTCGAACAGCGCCGGCTGACCGCGACCGAGGACCGGCTCAGCGCGCGACTGGAGCTGCGGCAGCACGCCGAGGTGGTGACCGAGGTCGCCACGCTCGTGACCGAGTACCCGCTGCGGGAACGGTTGCACGGGCAGCTGATGCAGGCCCTCTACCGGTGTGGTCGTCGGGCCGAGGCACTGGCCGCCTATGGCCGCGCGCGCCAGCTACTCGTCGACGAGCTCGGCCTCGAGCCCGGTCCCGAACTGCGTGAGCTGCATCGGGCGGTACTGGACGACGACCTTTCCGTGGCGCGGACCGGCACCGGTCGCCCACGCCCGGTCGTTCCGGCCCAACTCCCGCCCGACATCGCGGGTTTCACCGGTCGCGACGCCGACCTCGAGCGGCTCGACGCGCTGCTGGATCGCGGCGGCGCACTGGTGGTCTCGACGATCGCCGGTACCGCGGGCGTCGGCAAGACCGCGCTGGCCGTGCACTGGGCGCACCGCGTCCGCGACCAGTTCCCCGACGGCCAGCTGTACGTGAACCTGCGCGGCTACGCCGCCGGCTCACCGCTGCGCCCCGTCGACGCGCTCGCCCGCTTCCTGCCGGCGCTGGGCGTACCGGCCGACGAGGTTCCCGCCGGCGCCGAGGACGCCGCTGGGCTGTACCGCAGCGTGCTCGCCGAACGGCGGGTCCTGGTGCTGCTGGACAACGCCGGCCATCCCGACCAGGTCCGCCCGCTGCTCCCCGGCAGCCCGGGCTGCCTCGTCCTGGTCACCAGCCGCGACAAGCTCGGCGGGCTCGTGGCTCGCGACGGTGCCGTCGGCCTGCCGCTAGACGTCCTGTCGCCGGCCGAGGCGCGCACGCTGCTGGCCCACCTCACCGGGGCGGGCCGGGTCGACCGCGAGGAGTCGGCCGCCGCCCAGCTGGCCGAGCTGTGCGGCCACCTGCCGCTGGCGCTGCGGATCGCCGCGGCCAACCTGACCGCCCGCCCGCTGGTCACGATCGCCCGGTACGCCGAGGAGCTGGCGGCCGGCGACCGGCTCGCCGCACTGCAGGTCGACGGGGATCCGCACGCCGGGGTCCGGGTCGCGTTCGACCACTCCTACGCGGCCCTGACCGCCGACGCCCGGCGGCTCTTCCGCCTGCTGGGCCCGACTCCGGGGGCGGACATCGGCGTACCGGCCGCCGCGGCGCTGGCCGATCTGCCGACCGCGCAGGCGGCCCAGCTGCTCGACCGGTTGGCGGCCGCGCACCTGATCGAGGAGCACGCGCCCGGCCGGTACGCCTTTCACGATCTGCTGCGCCGGTACGCGGCCGACCGGGCCGCCACCGAGGACGACGAGCGCGACCGGACCGCCGCCCTCGCCCGGCTGTACGACTTCTACCTGCACGGCATCGACGGCGCGGCCCGCCGGGTCTACCCGCAGATCCTGCGCCTGCCGCTGTCGGATGCCTGTAGCGCGCACCCGACCGTCGACTTCACGGACACCGCGCAGGCGTCGGGCTGGCTCGACGCCGAGCGATCGAACCTGGTCAGCGCGGTCGGCCACGCCGCCCGGCGCGGACCACCCGAGGCCGCCTGGCGGCTGGCCGACGGGCTGCGCGGTTACCTGTACCTGCGGATGTACACAGTGGACGGTACGGCGGTCGCCGCGGCCGGCCTGGCAGCCGCCGAACGGGAGGGCAACGTCCGGGCCCAGGCGGCCTCCCAACTGGGTCTCGCCACCCTGCACTGGATCCAGGGGAAGCACCAGGACGCGATCGACGCGTACCGCCGCACGCTCGAGCTGACCCGGCGGGCCGGCTGGGCCGAGGGCGAGTCCACGACGCTGGGCAACCTCGGCAACGTGCACTGGAGCCTCGGTGAGCTGCGCGAGGCCGCCGACCGGTACACCGCGGCGCTCGCCGTCGGGGGGCAGACCGGGCGGCTTCTCGGCCAGGCGATCCAGCTGGGCAACCTCGGTCTCGTCTACTGGGGACTCGGCCAGCTCCAGCAGGCCGCCGACCACCTCGAGCAGGCCATCTCGCTGTACCAGGAGCAGGGCTCGCTGAGCAGCGAGGCCAGGACGCTCGCCGGGCTGGGCGAGGCGTACCGCGCGCTCGGGCGGCTCGACGACGCGTCGAACGTGCTCACCCGCGCGCTGCACCTGCACCAGGAGGTCGGCGACCGGGTCGGGGAGGCCGACGCGATCCGCGCGCTCGCCGACGTGCACCGGGAGGCTGGCCGGTACGCCGAGGCGAACGAGCTCGTCCGGACCGCGGTGGCCGCCGCCCGCGACATCGGCGATCGGCGGTTCGAGGCCGACGCGCTGGCGGCGGAGGCCACGATCCATCACCACGTCGGCGATCTCGAGGCGGCGGTCATCGGCTACCGGCGGGCGGTCGTGCTGGCTCGGGAGGCCACCGACTCCTATGTGGAAGCCGAGGTCTCGATCATGCTGGCCGGCGGGTTGCTGTCAGCGGGCCAGCTCGACCGGGCGGCCGCGTACGCCGAGGAGGCGCTGGCCACCACCCGCAAGCGCGGGTACCGGATGCTCGACGCCAACGCGCTGACCACGCTGGCCGCGATCCAGCTCCGCCGCGGCGAACCCTGGTCGGCCGCCGAACGGGCCGACCAGGCGCTGGCCGGCCACACCGCGACCGGCCACCGGCTCGGGCAGGCCCGGACGCACCTGGTGCTCTGGCGGGCGCTGTCCGCGCTCGGCCGCGACGCCGACGAGCACCGCGAACAGGCCGAGACCCTGTTCGCCGCCATCGGAGCGCCGATGGCAGACCACGTCCGCCTGCTATTGGGCCGCTAGCTCGAACCAGTCGTACTCGGCCCGGCACGGTGGGCCGGCCGCGATCGCCATGCGCCGGGCGTCGAGGTCGATGATGATCGAGTACACGCTCTCCGACCGGTCGTAGTACGCGTCCCGCTCGTCGACGTGGCGGCAGATCGACAGCGGGAAGCTCGCATGGTCCCGGAACACCATGGCGAGGTCCTCTTCGCTCACCTTGCCCGCGGCGGCCGGTTCGGCAAGCAGCCGGCGCGCCCGGGCCGCCCGGAACAGCGACGAGCCGCCCCAGTCCTTGATCGTGTCGTAGATCGATACCGCGGTGTCGAAGTGGTTCGCGTGCGTGACGACGCCGTCGACCGGGTGCAGCCAACCCGCGTCGCCGGGGGCGATCTCCACGTCGATGATCTCGCCGCCGCCGTCGCCCACCTGGCCGAGCAGCAGGTTGATCGAGGATGTGCGCGGCGGGCGTACCGTCGCGCGCAACGCCCGCGCCAAGCTCTCCGCGTCGAGCGCCGCCCGCAAAATCACGTGGTACGGCACACCGGGTGCGCCCAGCCCGTCCCGATCCGTGCCGAGCATGTTCACGCAGAGTCCGACGCCCGCCGAGTTGAGCCCGGTCTTGGCGAGCATGCCGGCCTCGGTCAGCGTCAGCACCACGTGGCCGTACTCGTCCGTGGTACGCAACAGGACCATCGTGTCCCGCTGATCCGGATGCCAGTCCCAGTTCTGGCCGAGGAGCAGGTGACCGGAGGCGGTGTGGGTACCGAGCACGCCCACCGACGTACATTCGCTGTTCAGCGCGGCGTAGATCAGCTCGGTACGGGCATTGATCCCGTAGATCGCCTCGACCGGTACCCCGGCACCCTCGGCGACCGCGTCGAGCATCTCCGCGATGCGGGGATGGTGCTCCGCGGTGGCCGCGCGGTAGCCGCGACCTGCCGCGTACACGGTCTCCCGGTCGAGCCCGGCCTGGATCGCGAAGCGGCGGTCGTACGCCTCGACGTTCCGAGCGATGACCTCGGCGGCGGCCGCGCCGTACGCGGCACCGCACTGACCAGGTGATCCAGAGACGTCGATGAAAGGTAAGGGCCGGGGGGCGGTCATGACCCGAGGCTACCCGGGCGGCCTTAGGCTGAGCACCGTGAACACCGGGGTGGACGAGGCATGCGTGATGCTCGACGGGCCGTGGACGCACCGGTTCGTCAACGCGAACGGCAGCCGGTTCCACGCGGTCGAGGCCGGGACCGGGCCGCTGGTCCTGTTCCTGCACGGCTTCCCGGAGTTCTGGTGGGCATGGGAGGCGCAGCTGAGTGCGCTCGCCGACGCGGGGTTCCGCGCGGTAGCCGTCGACCTGCGCGGGTACGGCGCCAGCGACAAGCCGCCGCGGGGGTACGACGGCTACACGATGGCGGCCGACGTGGTGGGCCTGATCCGGGCCCTCGGCGAGCGGTCGGCGACGCTGGTCGGTACCGGGTACGGCGGCATGCTCGCCTGGACGAC
>Ga0075420_100001621_pt1 | contig 19135 bp, 16 predicted proteins | sample SoiMetdeltSBSDD4_FD_75296 | JGI IMG/M metagenome (GOLD analysis project Ga0075420, IMG submission 75296) | Bulk soil microbial communities from a Populus tree surrounding site in Tennessee, USA - Soil MetaG P. deltoides SBSDD4 | ecosystem: Environmental > Terrestrial > Soil > Tree plantation... | reverse complement strand
GCGACCCACGCGGTCGGCCCGCCGCACGCTGCGACAGGCCGACCGCGGGGTTGCTAGCGGCCGCAGACGGGCCAGGGCTGCGCCCCGCGCCGCGTGTACGTGATCGCGGCGCGCAGGTACTGCTCGCGGATCGAGGCCCGCGCCGGGTCGCCGCTGCCGCCGGCAGCGGTCCAGGCGGACCCGTTGAACTGGAACAGCCCGCGATACGTCCCGCTGGCAGAGACCGCCTGCGGGTTGTGGCCGGACTCGCAGGCCGCGATCGCTCGCAGCGTCGGCCGCAGCCGTGCGATCAGTGCTGTCTCGCGATGGAGCCGGTTGAGGGTTACACGCAGGTGGCGGTTCGAACGTTGTAGGTCCTCCAGAGACCGTGTCTTCGTGTGCCGTGCGTATTTCGTGACGCGGAACTTCGCCCCCGTCCGGTGTGCGCGAATTCGCGCGAGCCGGATGTTGCGCTTGGCGGCCTTGCGATGCGCGGCGACGTGCGCCGCCGCGGTCGTGGCCACCGGGTCCTTCACGGGGGTGGTGTCGGATGCCGTTGCCGTCATTGCGACGGCCGGAGCCGCTGGGGCAGTGAGAGCTGCCACGGCGACAAGTGTCCTTTTCATCTGCATGGTGTTGGGGAATGCCTCCTGGCGAGCACGCGACCCACGCGTGTTGCGTGGACGTGCCGAACCGATCGGGTGCGTCGGGTGCAAGCAATCCGTGAGGTGCGTTCCTCCGTGGAAAAGCCGGTCTTGCCGGCCATGCGCCTCGGGGACGCTCGCGGGGACGTGCTGAGCACATCCGGAGCCCGAACGGGGCACATCCTAGCGAGACGGATCGGACGGACCCCGGGTTATGTCACTTCGAAAGGCGAAAAACCCCCAGATTCCGGGCCCTCAGGCGAACTCTGAGAAAACGGTGAGTACGTGCCTGAACAGGAAACCAGGGGTCCACCGGGGGAGCGCATAACCTGCCGCACGTGAACGTGACCCTCCCTGACGGGACCCCGCTCGAGCTGCCAGACGGCGCCACCGGCGCCGACGCCGCGCTGGCGATCGGGCCGGGCCTCGCGCGCGCCGCGCTCGCGATCAAGCAGAACGGCGAGCTGCGCGACCTCGCGGCGGCGGTCGTCGACGGGCCGATCGAGATCGTCACGAAGAGCAGCCCCGAGGCGCTGGAGTTGATTCGCCACGACGCCGCCCACGTGCTGGCGACCGCGGCGGCGGAGCTGTACCCCGGCGTCAAGGTGTCGATCGGGCCGCCGATCGACAACGGCTTCTACTACGACTTCGACTTTCCCGAGGGCACGACGCTGACCGAGGACGACCTCGCGCGCCTCGAGACGGCGATGCGCGCGCACATCAAGGCCGACGAGCCGTTCGAGCGCGCCGACGTCACCGTCGAGGAGGCGCTCGAGTTGTTCCGCGGCGAGGACCAGCAGTACAAGGTCGAGCTGATCGAGGATCTCGCCGCCGCTGCCGACCCGGCGCAGCCGCTCACGCACGTCAGCCTCTATCGCAACGGGCCGTTCCTCGACCTCTGCCGCGGGCCGCACAGCCCGTCGACGGGACGGATCGGCGCGATCAAGCTGCAGTCGATCGCCGGCGCCTACTGGCGCGGCGACGCGAACAGGGCGCAGCTGACGCGCGTCTACGGCACCGCGTTCTTCGACAAGAAGGAGCTCGCCGAGCATCTCGAGCGGCTCGAGCAGGCGAAGGCGCGCGACCATCGCCGGCTCGGCCCGCAGCTCGGGCTGTTCACGTTCTCGGACGTCTCGCCGGGCTCGACGTTCTGGCTGCCGAAGGGCGCGTCGCTGTTCAACTCGCTCGTCGCGCTCAACCGCTCGATGCAGAGCGAGCGCGGCTACGTCGAGGTGAAGACGCCGCAGATCTACGAGAGCCACCTGTGGGAGACCTCCGGTCACTGGGGCAAGTACAAGGAGAACATCTTCGTCAGCGAGTACGAGGGCCGCGAGTTCGGCGTCAAGCCGATGAACTGCCCCGGGCACGCGCACCTGTTCGGGCTGCAGCGCTGGAGCTACCGCGACCTTCCGTACCGCTGCGCCGAGCCGGGGCTGCTGCATCGCCGCGAGCCCAGCGGCACGCTGCACGGGCTGATGCGCCTACGGCACTTCTGCCAGGACGACGCCCACATCTTCTGCCGCGAGGACCAGATCCAGAACGAGGTCGCCGCCTGCCTCGACTTCGCGGCGACCGTCTACGAGCTGTTCGACCTGCCGCTGCGGTTCGAGCTGTCGACGCGCCCCGACGATCGCCTCGGCGACGACGAGCTCTGGGACAAGGCCGAGGCGGCGCTCGAGGACGCGCTGCGCGCCCACGACCTCGAGTACGCGGTCAACGCCGGCGACGGCGCCTTCTACGGCCCGAAGATCGACCTGCACATGACCGACTCGCTCGGCCGCTCGTGGCAGCTCGGCACGATCCAGCTCGACTATCAGATGCCGGCGCGCTTCGGCCTCGAGTACACGGGTGCCGACAACGCCCAGCACACGCCGGTGATGATCCACCGCGCGATCTTCGGATCGTTCGAGCGCTTCATCGGGATCCTGATCGAGCACACCGCCGGCGAGCTGCCGGAGTGGCTCACGCCCGTACAGGCGATCGTCCTGCCGATCGCCGACCGCCACCTCGACGCCGCCGGCGCTGCCGCGGACGGGCTGCGGGCACACGGAGCGCGGGTGGAGATCGACGAGCGCGTCGAGTCGATCGGGCGCAAGATCCGCGACGCTGAGCTGCAGAAGATCCCGTACATGCTCGTCGTCGGCGACCGTGAGGCGGAGGACGGCACGGTCGGCGTCCGTCGTCGCCACGAGGGCGACCTCGGAAGCATGACCGTCGACGCGCTGGCGCAGCGGTTGCACACCGTCCCATCGCCTTGATCGACGCGGCTATACTTCTTCTCGTTGACTCACCTTTACTTCCCGGCGCTCATCGCTTGACGCGCCTCGCATCCAGCTAGTGCCGGTTCCTCGTAGGTTCGACCGGCGCCTTCCCGAGCGGGACACGACTCGGACGAACGAGCGCATTCGCGTTCCTCAGGTTCGGCTCATCGACGAGACGGGCGGCCAGGTCGGTGTCATGGACACTGCCGAGGCGCTCCGTTACGCGCAGAGCAAGGACCTCGATCTCGTCGAGGTCGCACCGGAGGCCAAGCCGCCGGTCTGCCGCGTGCTCGATTACTCGAAGTATAAGTACGAGCTGGCGCAGAAGCAGAAGCAGGCGCGCAAGCACCAGCAGCAGATCAACGTCCGTGAGATCAAGTTCCGGCCGAAGATCGCGCCGCACGACTACGCGACGAAGAAGGGCCACGTCACCCGCTTCCTGCTGGCCAAGGACAAGGTCAAGGTCACGATCATGTTCCGCGGCCGCGAGGTCACGCATCCCGAGCGCGGCGTCGCCCTGCTTGACCGCCTGGCTGAGGAGCTCGCCGAGCTCGCGACCGTCGAGCAGCGGCCGAACCTCGACGGGCGCAACATGACGATGGTCCTCGGGCCGTCGAAGGCCGTCGTCGCCGGCGAGCTCGAGAACGCCGACGAGGCCGTCGAGACGCCGGAGGGCGCCGAGCCGGTCGCCGAGGTCGTCGACGCCCCCCGCGCGAAGCCTGTGACTCGCGACAAGCAGGCCACGCAGGTCCTCGGGTCTCCGGAACAGCTGGCCGACTGAGCGCCCGCCTGGGTTTCGCAATGGCGATTCCTCGAGCGTCGAACGCGACGCGCTAGGATGCCGGACGCGTTATGCCGAAGATGAAGACACACAGCGGGGCGAAGAAGCGCTTCAAGCTCACCGCCAAGGGCAAGGTGAAGGCTCGGCACGGTTTTACGAGCCACATCCTCGAGAAGAAGTCGCCGAAGCGGAAGCGCCGTCTCGGCAATCCCGCGATCCTCGGTGACCACGACTCGCCGCGTATCAAGGTGCTGTTGGGAGCGAAGAAGAAGTGACCCGCGTCAAGCGTTCCGTCCACGCGAAGAAGAAGCGCCGCAAGACGCTCGAGCTTGCCAAGGGCTACCGCGGCGAGGCGCACTCGAACTACAAGCGCGCCAAGGAAGCCGTCATGAAGGCGGATTCCTACGCGTACCGCGACCGGCGCAACCGCAAGCGTGACTTCCGCCGCCTGTGGATCACGCGCATCAACGCGGCCGCTCGGATCAACGGCCTGAGCTACGGCCAGTTCATGCACGGCCTCAAGCTGGCCGGTGTCGAGCTCGACCGCAAGGTGCTCGCCGACATCGCCGTGCGCGACGCCGAGACGTTCTCCCGATTTGCCACGGTCGCCCGCGAGGCGTCCGAAGCTGCCGCTGCCGCCGCCTAGGCGCCACCGACAGACGAGGATCCTTACGGGCGCCCTACGAGGCGCCCGTTGTCGTTCTCAGACCCGATGATCACCTCACACCACAACCCGACGCTGCAGGACGTTCGCCGGCTGCTCGCCGGCAAGCGGGCCGCGACCGACGCCTCAGGCGAACGCCGCTTCGTTGCTGAGGGCGAGGACCTGATCGCCGCCGCCGAACGCGCCGGCTGGACCCCGGCGCTGCACCTGCGCGCCGACGTCGACGTCACGGCCGAGGCGCTGGCGAAGGTCTCCTCGCTTGCGTCGGGCACGCGTGAGCTTGCCGTCTACGAGCAGCGCTGGGCGCTGGTGGCACAGCCGCTCTGCGTCGCGCTCTGGGGCGTGCGCGATCCGGGCAACGTCGGAACCGTTCTGCGCGGGGCCCGCGCCTTTGGCGCGACCTGCGTCGCGATCGGCCCAGGCACCGCCGATCCGTACGGCGCCAAGGCGGTGCGAGCGTCGATGGGGGCGATCTTCGAGGTCGCCGTCGTCCGCGTCGCGAACGTCGCCGAGCTGCCCGCGCCGCGCGTCGGACTGGTCGCCCGCGAGGGCGCCACGCTGGCCGGCACGAGCGCGGCGACGCTCCTGATCGGTGCCGAGCGTGAAGGGTTGCCCCCGGAGGTCGTGGAAGGATGCGACGCCGTGGCGCACATCCCGATCGAGAACGAGTCGCTCAACGCCGCGATGGCGGCGACGATCGCGCTCTACGAGGTCTCGCGATGAGCGAGGTGCTCGAGCGCGTCGCGGCGCTGCGCGCCGAGGCAGAGGTTGCGGCGACGAGCGCGGCCGATGTCGCGGCTCTCGAAGAGGTCCGCGTGCGCTTCCTCGGCCGTAAGGCCGAGCTTCCGAACCTGCTGCGCGGCGTCGCGGACCTGCCGGCCGAGGAGCGCGGGACGGTCGGCCGGGCCGCCAACGAGGCGCGCCAGGCGCTCGAGCGGCTGATCGACGACCGCGGAGCGGAGCTCGAGGCGCTCGAGCTGTCGTCGTCGCTGGCCGGCGACCGCATCGATCTGACGCTGCCCGGCGACCCGGCACAGCCGGTCGGTCGACTGCATCTGCTGACGGCGACGCGACGGCTGATCGAGGACATCTTCCTCGGCATGGGCTTCGACGTCCTCGAGGGCCCCGAGGTCGAGACGGTCCACTACAACTTCGACGCGCTCAACCACGATCCGGCGCACCCGGCGCGGGCGCTCTCGGACACGTTCTACACGACCGATGGCGCCGTGCTGCGGACGCACACGTCGCCGATGCAGATCCGTGCGATGCAGGCGCAGGAGCCGCCGATCGCGGTCATCGTGCCGGGCCGGACCTACCGGCGCGACAACGACGCCACGCACACGCCGCAGTTCCACCAGGTCGAGGGCCTCGCCGTCGACGTCGACATCACGCTCGCCGACCTGCGCGGCACGCTGCTGACGTTCGCCCGGGCCGTGTTCGGCGAGCAGCGAGAGATCCGCATGCGGCCGCACTTCTTCCCGTTCACCGAGCCGAGCGTCGAGGTCGACGTCAGCTGCTTCGCCTGCGAGGGCAGCGGGACGTTGCCGAACGGCAGCCGCTGCAACCTCTGCAAGGGCTCGGGCTGGATCGAGGTCCTCGGCGCCGGCATGGTCGACCCGAACGTCTTCCGCGCCGTCGGCAGCGACGCCTACGACCCCGAGCGCGTGCAGGGGTTCGCCTTCGGCATGGGCGTCGAGCGGATCGCGATGCTGCGCCACGGCGTCCCGGACCTACGGCTGCTCTACGACAACGACCTGCGCTTCCTGGAGCAGTTCGGATGAGGCTGCCGCTCGCCTGGCTGCAGGACTACGTCCGCCCCGAGCTCGACACGGCAGCGCTCGTCGACCGGCTCGACATGACCGGGACCGCCGTCGAGCACGTGCTCGCCTACGGCGTTTCGGGTGTCGAGCACTTCGTCGTCGGCAAGGTCCTCAGTGCCGAGCAGCATCCCGACGCCGACCGGCTGCGCGTCTGCCTCGTCGACGTCGGCGACGGCGGCGAGCCGAAGCAGATCGTCTGCGGCGCGCCGAACGTCGCCGCCGGCCAGACGGTCGCCGTCGCGCGGCCCGGCGCGGTGATGCCCGACGGGACCAAGCTCAAGGCGGCGAAGCTGCGCGGCGTCGTCTCCGACGGGATGATCCTGGCCGAGGACGAGCTCGGGCTCGGCTCCGATCACGCCGGGATCATGGAGCTCGACGATTCGCTCGAGGCCGGCACGCCGCTGGCCGACGTGCTGCCGATCGCGACCGAGGTGCTCGAGCTCGAGATCACGCCGAACCGGCCCGACTGCCTCGGCGTCTACGGCGTCGCCCGGGAGGTCCACGCGATCACGGGCGCGGCGCTCGCCAAGCCCCCGTGGGCGAAGGATCCACACCCCGCAGGCGCGACGATCGACGGCGTGTCCGTCGCCGTCGACTGTCCCGAGCTCTGTCCCCGCTTCACCATCCGGGCCTTCGACGACGTTCGCGTCGGTCCGTCGCCGCTGTGGCTGAAGGGGCGGCTGGCCGCTGCCGGCGTCCGCTCGATCAGCAACGTCGTGGACATCACCAACTACGTGATGCTGCTGACGGGCCAGCCGATGCACGCCTTCGACGCCGACCGCGTCAGCGGCGGGCGGCTGACGGTGCGCCTCGCGGCCGATGGCGAGACGATCGACACGCTCGACGGCCAGACCCGTTCGCTGACCGCCGGCATGGTCGTGATCGAGGACGCCGACGGCCCGACGTCGATCGCCGGTGTGATGGGCGGCGCGCGCTCCGAGGTCGACGGCGACACGACGCGGGTGCTGATCGAGGCGGCGACCTGGGACGGACCGAACATCAACCGGACGTCGTCGGCGCTCGGCCTGCGCAGCGAGGCCAGCGGGCGCTTCGAGAAGGGCCTGTCGCCGCAGCAGACGCTCGAGGCGCAGGCGGTCGCGAGCGCGCTGATGATCGAGCTCTGTGGCGCGCGCCCGGTGGATGGGACGGTCGACATCGGCGCCGATCCCGATCCCGCCCGGCCGCAGGCGCCGATCCTGCTGCGCGACGAGCGGATCGAGGCGCTGCTCGGCGTCGCGATCCCGCGCCGCCGCCAGATCGAGATCCTGACGTCGCTCGGCTTCTTCACGACGCCGGGCGACGACGGCCTCGCGGTCGGCGTGCCGCACTGGCGCCGGCGCGACATCACGCGCGAGGCGGACCTGATCGAGGAGGTCGCGCGGGTCCACGGGGTCGAGACGCTGCCGTCGACGCTGCCGCCGCGGCGGCGGCTGCGCGCCGCCCGGCTGACGCACGCGCAGAGTGTCCGGCGCCGGGCCGAGGACACGCTCGTCGGCCGCGGGCTGCTGGAGGTTGCCGGCTGGAGCTTCACCGAGCCGTCCGTCTTCGATCGCCTGCAGCTGCCGCCCGGCGACCACCATCGCGAGCACGTCGCGCTCGTCAACCCGATGAGCGAGACGCAGTCGATTCTGCGGACGGTGCAGCTGCCGTCCCTGCTCGACGCCGCGCGGCACAACCTCGCCCGTGGCGCGACCGACATCGGCGTCTTCGAGTCCGCCGCCGTCTACCGGCCGGCCGGCGCCGACGCCGCGGCCCCGGCGACCGAGGTCCACGTGCTCGGCGCGCTGCTGATCGGCGCGTTGCCCGGCACGGCGAGCTGGCGGGACGGCGCGCGCGCGGCGCGCGGAGCCGACGCCCCGGCCGCGAAGGGCATGCTGGCGGCGGTGCTCGACGCGCTACGGGTCGACTGGTCGGTCGAGACGGGAACCGAGGCGTTCCTGCATCCCGGCCGCGCGGGCCATGTCCACGCCGCCGGCCGGCGCATCGGCTGGGTCGGCGAGGTGCATCCGCTGGTCGCCCGCGCGTGGGAGATCGACCGCACCGCGGCGGCCTTCGCCGTCGATCTCGGGCTGCTCGCGTCGCTGGCACCCGAGGTCGCCGCCTACCGCGACCTGACGAGCTTCCCGGTCCTGCGCGAGGACGTCGCGATCGTCGTCGGCGCAGACCTGCCCGCCGGGCGCGTGCTCGACGTCGCACGCGAGGCCGGCGGCAAGCTGCTCACCGGCGTCGAGGTCTTCGACGTCTTCGCGGGCGAGGAGCTCAACCCGCCGCGTCCCGGAACCGTCTCGCTGGCGCTGCACCTCGAGTTCCGCGCCGAGGACCGCACCCTCGCCGACACCGACGTCGCGCCGGTCCGCGAGAAGATCGTTGCTCATCTGCGTGACGAGCTGGGAGGTGAGCTCCGTGGCTGATACGTACCGCGTGCTCGTGGCCGGGGCGTCGGGCTACGCGGGTGCGCTCGCGGCGCGGCTCGTCGACCGCCACCCGCAGCTCGAGCTCACCGCGGTCACCAGCCGCAGTGACGCCGGCCGCCGCCTCGACGAGCTCTACCCGCACCACCGCGTCTCGCGCGTGCTCGACGTGCTCGACCTCGAGCTGATCGCCCAGCCGCCCGACATCGACGCGGCGATCGTCGCCTACCCGCACGCCGCCGCGGCGCCGGTCGTCGCCGAGCTGCGCGCGCGCGGCATCAAGGTGGTCGACCTCTCCGCCGACTTCCGCCTACGCGACGTCGCGACGTACGAGCAGTGGTACGGCGAGCATCCCGTGCCGGAGCTGATCGCCGACGCCGTCTACGGGCTGCCCGAGCTCTATCGCGAGCAGCTGCGCGGCGCCGACCTCGTCGCCTGCCCGGGCTGCTTCCCGACGGCGTCGATCCTCGCGCTGGCGCCGCTCGCCCCGTATGTGACCGACGTCGTGATCGACGCCAAGACAGGCGTCTCGGGGGCGGGCCGTGCCGCGACGGCGCGCACCCACTTCGTCTCGGTCGCCGAGAACGTCCTGCCGTACAACGTGACCGGCCACCGCCACGTGCCCGAGATCCGCCAGGAGCTGGGGGTGTCGGGCGCGCCCGACGGCCTCCCGGTCAGCTTCGTCGCCCACCTCGTGCCCTTGGACCAGGGCGAGCTCGTCTCCTGCTACGCGACGCTGAGCGAGGACGTCGATCCCGCCGCCGTGCTCGCCGAGGCCTACGCCGACGAGCCGTACGTCGAGGTCGTCGACACGCCGCCGGGCGTGCGTGACGTCCGCGAGACGAACGTCTGCCGAATCCACGCCGTGCGCGACTCCACGGGCCGCGCGCTCGTCTTCGCGGCGATCGACAACCTGTGGAAGGGGACGTCGTCGCAGGCGATCCAGAACCTCAACCTGATGCTGGGGCTCGACGAGACCGCGGGTTTGCAGTGAGCGTGATCCGCAGGGAAGGCCCGTTCTTCCGCTCGCGCTGGATCGAGGTCGCGCCGCATGTGCGCGAGCTTCCCGAGGGCGGCCTGCCGGCGGGCTTTCGCGCCGCCGCCGCGGCTGCCGGCGTCAAGCCGACCGCGGATCCGGTGTTCGACGTCGGGCTGCTGGTCTCCGACGAGCCCGCGACGACGAGCGCCGTGCGCTTCACCGCCTCGGGCGTGCTCGCGGCGCCGGTGCTCGTCACGCGTGACGACTGCCAAGTCGACGCGCTGCGCGCCGTCGCGGCGAACTCCGGCAACGCCAACGCCGCCACAGGCGAGGCGGGGCTCGAGGCGGCGCGGCGGATGCAGCGCGACGCCGCGGTCCTGGCCGGCGTCGACGCGGAGCGCGTGGCCGTCGCCTCGACCGGCGTCATCGGCGTCGAGCTCGACGCGGGAGTCGTCGCCGCCGGCCTTGACGCCGCCGCGCGCGAGTTGCGCCGCGACGGCGACGCCGACTTCGCCGCGGCGATCATGACCACCGACGCGTTCGAGAAGCGCGCGACGCTCGCGGTCGAGCTTCCCGGCGGCGTCGTCATGCTGGCAGCGCAGGCGAAGGGCGCCGGCATGATCTCGCCGAACTTCGCGACGATGCTCTGCTTCGTCGAGACCGACGCCGCGCTCAGCGCCGAGACCGCCGACCTGCTGCTCGGGGTGACCGTCAAGCGCTCGTTCGACCGCATCTCGGTCGACGGCCAGCTGTCGACCAACGACACCGTCGTGCTGCTCTGCTCGGGCGCCAGCGGCGTCGAGGTCGCGCCGGAGAGCGAGGCCGAGCTGCGCTTCGGCGAGGCGCTCGACGCGCTGCTGCGCCAGCTCGCGCTCGACATCGTCGTCGACGGCGAGGGCGCGCGCCGCGTCGGCCGCGTCGTCGTCCGTGGCGGCGCCGCGGAGCCCGTCGACGCCGTCGCCCGCGCGATCGCGAACTCGCCGCTCGTCAAGACGGCGCTCTACGGCGCCGACCCGAACTGGGGCCGGATCGCCCAGGCGATCGGCGCCGCGCTTCCCGGCAGCGACCCACTCGACTTCGACATCGCGATCGAGGGCACCACCGTCTGCGAGGGCGGGCTCGGCGTCGCTGCCGACATCGCCGCGCTCGAGCAGGCCGTCAGCCGCGAGGAGGTCGAGTACGTCGTCGACCTGCCCGGCGACGGCTTCGAGACTGAGGTCTTCTTCTCCGACCTCGGCTACGACTACGTCCGCATCAACGCCGAGTACACAACCTAGGATTGGCCCATATGCACGCTCCCGTGCCGGCGCCCGACGTCGCGACACTCCTCCAGGCGCTTCCCTACATCCGCGACTTCCACGGCAAGACCGTGGTGATCAAGTACGGCGGGGCGGCGATGGAGGACCCGGCGCTGCGCGAGGAGTTCGCCCGCGACGTCGTGTTGCTCAAGTACGTCGGGATGAACCCGGTGGTCGTCCACGGCGGCGGCCCGGAGATCACCAGCTACATGGAGCGGCTGGGGATGCCGGTCGAGTTCATCAGCGGCCTGCGCGTCTCCGACGAGGCGACGGTCGAGGTCGCGAAGATGGTCCTCGTCGGCAAGGTCAACAAGGACATCGTGCTGCGGCTCAACCGTCACGGCCAGCCCGCCGTCGGCCTCTGCGGCGACGACGGCTCGCTCTTCCGCGTCGTTCGCGCGACGGCGCCGGGGGGAGAGGACATCGGCTTCGTCGGCGACATCGAGCGCGTCAACACGGACGTCCTCGACCACATCTCGCGCGACTACATCCCGGTCGTCGCCTCGGTCGGAGCCGACCGCGACGGACAGTCCTACAACGTCAACGCCGACGACGCCGCCGGCGCCGTCGCGCGGGCGCTGCGCGCGTACAAGGTGATCTTCCTGACCGACGTCGTCGGCTGGCTGCGCGACCCGCGCGACCCGAGCACCGTCGTCTCGGAAGTCGGGGCGGACGAGGTCTCCGACGCACTGGCGGGAGTCGACGGCGGCATGCGCCCGAAGCTGCAGGCCTGCGTCGACGCGATCCACGGCGGCGTCTCGTTCGCCCACATCATCGACGGCCGCGTGCCGCACTCGCTGCTGCTCGAGCTCTTCACCGACGCCGGCGTCGGCACCAAGATCCGTGCCGCCGGCTGACCCGTTCCTACCGACGTACGCCCGCTACCCCGTCACGTTCGTTCGCGGCGAGGGATCGCGGCTGTGGGACGACGAGGGCAACGAGTACCTCGACTTCCTCTGCGGCCTGTCGGTGACGAGCCTCGGCCACTGCCACCCGGACGTCGTCGCCGCGGTGCGCGAGCAGGCCGGGCTGCTGATGCACACCGGCAATCTGTTCTCGAACGAGCCCGGTGTCGCGCTGGCGGAGCGGCTCGTCGAGAGCTCGCTGGGCGGCGGCGTCTTCTTCACCAACTCCGGCGCCGAGGCCAACGAGGCCGCGATCAAGCTCGCGCGCAAGCGGCGCACGGGCGGCGACATCGTCTCCGTCCACGGCGGCTTCCATGGCCGCACCTACGGCGCGCTCAGCGCGACGCCGCAGGAGAGCAAGCAGGCGCCGTTCGCGCCGCTCGTGCCGGGTTTTCGAGCCGTCGCAGACGAGGCGCTGCCCGGTGCCGTCGACGAGCGGACCGCCGCCGTCATCGTCGAGCCGATCCGTGCCGAGACGGGCGTGCATCCGGTCGCTCCAGAGGTCCTCCGCGCCACGCGCGAGGCGTGCGACCGCGCCGGCGCGCTGCTGATCTTCGACGAGGTCCAGACCGGGATGGGGCGCACCGGCTCGCTCTGGGCGTACGAACAGCTCGGCGTCGTTCCCGACGCGATGACGACGGCGAAGGCACTCGGCGGCGGGCTGCCGATCGGCGCTCTCGTCACCACGCCGGCGCTGCGCGATGTCCTCGCGCCGGGCGATCATGGCTCGACGTTCGCCGGCGGGCCGGTCGTCGCTGCGGCCGCGCTGGCGTCCTTCGACGTCATCGACGACGCCGACCTGATGCTCGCCGTGCGCGACGCCGGAGAGCGGCTGCGAGGCCTGTTGGAGCAGTTCGCGGAGGTCGTCTCGGTGCGTGGATTGGGGCTGATGATCGGCTGTGACATCACCGGCGACGCGCCCGCGATCGCGCGTCGCGCGCTGCTCGAGGAGCGGCTCGTGATCAACGCGACAGGCCCGTCGACACTGCGTTTTCTGCCTCCGTTGACCGTTTCGGGGGCCGAAATTGACGACGCCATTGCTCGTTTGGGCCGCATTTTGGGGTGATTTCCTAGGGCGGGCGGGCAAAAATCCCGTTGTCGTCCGATGAATGGGATACGAATTTTGCGGTCCACCCCCGCAACCAGGGAGAGCAACGTATGTCTTTGACCAAGCAGGAGCTGGCCCAGAAAGTCGCCGCGAGCGCTGACCTGGGAAGCGGCGACGCCCGCAAGGCCGTCGACGCTGTGTTCGACACGATCGCCGGCGAGCTCAGCGGCGGCGGCGAGGTCGCCGTCTCGGGCTTCGGGAAGTTCAGCGTGTCGAAGCGCTCAGCACGCGAGGGTCGCAACCCCGCAACGGGCGAGCGGATCCAGATCGCGGCGAGCAACGCGGCGAAGTTCTCCGCGGCCTCGGCGTTGAAGAAGGAGCTCAACCCGTAGCCGATGCGCCGGGGGCGCGGGCCAGCGCCCGCGCCCACATGCTCGGTTGCGGTCGACGGGCCTGATGCGCCCGCCCATCATGGGCGGGCGCCATCGCCGTCTGACCGACGGCGGTCGCCCGGGGCTCGCGACCATCTAGGCTTCCGGCCTCCATGGCCGAGATCACCGAGCGCACAGAGCACACCCGTACGGCGTCCTACCTCGCCGAGAAGGGCGAGGTCCACCGCGTCTGCCTCCTCTACTCGGGAGGGCTGGACACCAGCGTCATGCTCAAGTGGATCCAGGACGAGTACGACGCCGAGGTCGTCACGCTGACCGTCAACCTCGGCCAGCCCGGCGAGGACTACGACGTCGTCGAGGGCAAGGCGAAGATGCTCGGCGCGGTCGACACGCGCCTGATCGACGCTCGCGAGGAGTTCGCCACCGAGTACGTCCAGCGGGCGATCAAGGCCAACGCGATCTACGGGCTCGGCTACCCGCTGTTCACCGCGCTCGGGCGTCCGCTGATCGCGAAGCTCGCTGTCGACGTCGCCCGCGAGCTCGGCTGCGACACGATCGCCCACGGCTGCACCGGCAAGGGCAACGACCAGGTGCGGATCGAGGCGACGATCGCGACGCTCGCGCCCGACCTCAAGGTGATCGCTCCGGTGCGCGGATGGGCGATGGGCCGCGATGAGGAGCTCGAGTACGCGCGCCGTCACGGGATCCCGGTCAAGGGCGGCTCCGAGACGCCGCCGTACTCGATCGACGACAACCTCTGGGGTCGCTCGTCCGAGGGCCGCTGGATCGAGGATCTCGGTCAAGCACCCGAGGACGACGTCTTCGATCTCGTCACGCGCCCCGAGGACGCACCGGACGAGCCGGAGATCGTGAAGCTGTCGTTCGAGCGCGGCGTTCCCGTCGCGCTCAACGGCGAGCGCCTCGGCCTCGTCGAGCTGATCGAGCGCACGGCCGAGATCGGCTGTCGCCACGGCGTCGGCATCGTCGACCACATCGAGGACCGGATCGTCGGCCTCAAGGTCCGCGACATCTACGAGGTCCCAGCGGCGGCGATCATCCTGCCCGCGCACGCCGAGCTCGAGCGCCTCGTCGGCACGATCCACGAGAACCGCTTCAAGTCCCAGCTCGACCAGCAGTGGGCATACCTCGTCTACGCCGGCCTCTGGTGGGAGCCGCTGCGTCTGCACCTCGACGCGTACATGGAGTCCGTCTCCGAGCGCGTCACCGGCACGATCGGGCTCAAGCTCTACAAGGGTCACGTCCGCCCGATCACGCGCGAGTCGCCCAACGCCGTCTACGACGCGCAGCTGGCGACGTTCGAGTCCGAGGGCGAGGCGCCCGAGGCGCTGTTCAGCCAGCAGGCGTCGCCCGGGTTCATCGAGCTGTGGTCGCTGCAGTCGCGGCTCGCGTGGCGGCTGCGGGAGGGCCAGGGCGGGTCGTGAGCGGCCTCGGCTACAAACTCCTCGGGATGGTCGTCTTCAAGGCCGGCAAGCTCTATCTGCGGCGCCGGTACGGCGGCCTCGTCCCGTCTCGTCGTGCCGCGCTCGCCGGTCTGTTCGGCCTGCTTCTCGTCGGCGTCGTGGCGGGTGCCACGCGCCGGCTCGGCGAGCCTTCGGCCGGCTGAGCGGCGCGTCGAGCACACTGAGCTGACGGCCGTCCGCATATCTACGTAGGCTTGCCCTCGGTGCACCCCGCGTTCCCCCCTGACCCGTCGCCGCTCGAGGTCGATCGCGTCGAATGGCTCCCTGCGTCCGCGCACGGGCTGCAGGTGCATCTGCTCGGCCGCTGGGGCGACCGCCCGATCGCCGGCTCGCCGCTGCTGCTCGTCGGCGACGGCAACCGCCGCCACGGCTTCTCGCCGCTTGCCGAGGCGCCCGCGGGTGTGCTGTTCGCGTTCGACGTTCCCAACGAGCTGCGCCAGGCACTCGAGCGCGACCTCGCCCTGCAGCTCGGCAGCCGCGAGATCTCGTTGCCTGCCGCGGTCGCCGGATCGATCGACGATGCCGACGAGACGACCGGCGAGGTGATCGACCGCGCCGTGCTCGCCGAGCGCCGCGCGCGCCGGGCCGAGCTGAGCGAGGACGTGGTCGCACGGCGCGCCGAGACCGCCGAGCGCACGACCGCGACGCTGACCGCACAGCTGGGCAACCTCGAGCAGCGGCTCAGCCTGGCCGGCGACGAGCGCGCCGAGCTTGAGGCCCAGATCGCGGAGTCCGAGCGCCGTCTACGCGCCGCCGAGCAGCGCGAGCACGCCGAGCAGCAGCTGCGAATCGAGGCTCAGGACGACCTCGGGCTCGTGCGCCGCGCCCACGAGGCCGAGATCGCCGACCTGCGCGAGCGGCTCGAGAGCGTCACACGCCGTGCCGAGGAGCTCGCGCGCGACGTCGAGCGCGCACGGCGGGCGACGGCCGAGGCGGTGCAGCGCGGCGAGGCCGACCGCGGCGCCCTGCGCCGCGCCGAGGTGGCGATCGGCGAGACGGTCGACGACAGCGCGGCGGTCGCCGAGCTGCGCGCACAGACCGAAGCGCTCGACGCGGCGCTGGCCGGTGAGCGCGACGAGCGCGAGCGGCTCGAGCAGCTGCTCGAGCAGAGCCGCACCGGCGCCACCGCCGAGCTCAAGCGGCTTGAGCACGAGCTCTCGGCCCGCCGTGAGGTCCACGCCGGGATCCTCGCCGAGCTCGCCGGGGCGCATGAGGCGCTCCAGCAGCTGCGGGCAGCGGATGGCGCCGCGCCGGTCGCCATGAGTCCCGCGGCGCCTGCCGCCCCGGCCGACACCGCGATCGAGCTGCGCGTCGCCGCGCTCGAGCAGCGTCTTGCCGTACTCGAGCAGCGGCGTGAGCTCGCGGTGCGGGACACGTCGCTGCTGCGCGAGCTCCTCGACGCGCGCACGCACGAGCTCGAGCGATCGCGGATGGAGTTGCGCCAGCAGCTGCTCGACGTGATCACGGCGCTTCGCCCGTCTGCCGACTCCGACGACGGCGCGCGCGCCGAGCTCGAACGCCAGCTGGTCGCCCGCGAACATCGCGAAGCGGAGCTGCAGCGCCTGGTCGCCGACGTGTTGCGGACGTCGGCAAGCCTGCGGACGCGCTTCGAGGTCGAGATCCGCGAGCTCGAGAAGCGGATGACCGACCGCCTCGTCAGCGAGCGTGCCGAGGCTGCCGAGCAGCAGGAGGCCGCGCAGCGCCAGATCGCCGATCTCCAGGCCCGCGTCCTGACGGCCGACGACGTCCGCGCCGGGCGCGACCTCACGTTCAGCCTGCGCGCTGAGGCCGAGAGCCTGCGTTCGGAGATCGCCCGCGTGCGCACGCTGACAGAGGCGCAGCAGGCGCCCGGTGGGGTGAACCCCACGCAGGCGGTGATCGGGGGACTCGACGCCGCCGCGTCGCGCCTGCGCGAGCAGGTGGTGCCGCTCGGCGACGACGTGCCCAGCGAGCCGTCGCTGGCACCGACGCTCGCGAAGCCCGCGTCCCCGCAGGCGCCGCCGCTCGTTACGGACCCCGCGGACGAAGAGGACACGGCGGCGCCGTTGCCGCCGCGTGCCGTCGACGCCTCGCGTGAGCCGACGGCCTGGCTGGCGCCCGCGATCGCACGGATCGCGAGCAGCGACGAGCTCGTGGCGGAGCGTCTCGTGCTGGCACTGCTGCCGGCGCTGCGTCCGGAGCGGCTCGAGTGCTCGTTCGAGCTGGAGCTCGAAGAGCTCGGCGTCCACCGCGTCGTGATCGGCAAGGAGGCGACGACCGTCGAGGCGCTCGAGGCTCCGGGCGCCGCCGGCAGCGTCGACTTCCGGCTGTCGGGTGCGACGAACGCGCTCGCGCCGCTCGCCGGCGGCGGCCTGCGGCGGCGGCCGAAGGATGTCCGCGTCTCCGGGCGCAAGCGTCGCTTCCGCAAGTTTGCCAAGCAACTGCAGCGTCCGCTCGGGCTCGCCGAGGTCCATGCCGCCGGCCTCACCGTCGATCCGGGGCTGCTGCTCGCGGCGCTGTCGGCGGGCATCGAGCCCGATTGGACCGTCGGCCATCGCTTCACCGTCGTCTGGAAGGTCAGCGGCGGGCACGCCGGCATCTGGCACACCACGGTGCAGCCGGGGCGTGTCCCGGCGATCTCATCGGGGATGCCGCCGGAGCCCGCGACGGCCATCGTCTACGTCACCGAGGGCGGGCTGATCCCGTTGCTCGGCAACCTCGAGCTGCCCGCCGGAGACGTCGCCAGCGTCGTCGGCGACGCCGCCGTGGTCACGGTTCTGCGCGAGTGGTTCGACCACGCGCAGGGCCTCGCCTGAGACTTCCGCAAGGTGCGGGAAAGACCGCCGGCGGGGCGCCTGCGGCGTCCGGGCCGCGCCGTAGAGTCCGGCCTGCGTGTCCGTTCCCTCCTGCGCTCATCTTCACGTGCATTCCGAGTACTCGCTGCTCGACGGCGCGTGCCGGATCGACGCTCTGGCGGCCCGCGCGGCGGAGCTCGGGCAGCCAGCGATCGGCCTGACCGACCACGGCGTCATGAACGGCGCGGTCGAGATGGCCAAGGCTGCCGCCAAGCACAACGTCAAGCCGATCCTCGGCTGTGAGATCTACCTCGTCGACGATCACGCGGCGGCGCCGTCGCCCGGCGTCAAGGTCGAGCGCAACCACCTGACGCTGCTGGCCGCCAGCGACGAGGGCTTTCGCAACCTCGTCAAGCTCTCGAGCGCGGGCTTCCTCCAGGGCCTTCAGCGCGGCAAGCCGACGGTCGACCTCGAGCTCGTCGCCAAGCACGCCGAGGGCGTCATCTGCCTGACGGGCTGCCTCGCGTCGCGCTTCTCGCAGCGGCTGATCGACGGCCGCACCGACGACGCCCGCGCGCACCTCGACGACCTCGTGCAGGTGTTCGGGCCCGAGGACGTCTACGTCGAGGTGCAGAAGAACGGCCTGGCGCCGCAGGACGTCGTCAACGAGGGTGCCGTGCGGATCGCCCGCGAGGTCGGCCTGCCGCTCGTCGCGACGGCCGACGTCCACTACCTGACGCGCGAGGACTACCACCACCACACAGCGCTGTTGTGCGTGCAGACGAAGTCGACGATCGCCGACCCGAAGCTGACGTTCGACACCAACGAGTTCTATTTGAAGTCGAACGAGGAGATGGCGACGGCGTTCGCCGAGTGGCCCGAGGCGCTCGCCAGCACGCTCGAGATCGCCGAGCGCTCGAACGTCACGATCGAGCTCAACCAGCAGCTGATCCCGAGCTACCCGACGCCCGACGGCAAGCCCGAGAGCGGCTACCTGCGCGAGCTCGTCCAGCGCGGGCTCGAGCATCGCTACGGCGCGCCGCCGCCGGCGGCCGCGATCGAGCGGATGGAGTTCGAGCTCGGCGTCATCGACAGCATGGGCTTCAGCGGCTACTTCCTGATCGTCTGGGACTTCGTCGACTGGGCCAAGGGCAACGGCGTCGCCGTCGGCCCGGGCCGTGGCAGCGCCGCCGGCAGCCTCGTCGCCTACTGCCTCGGCATCACCGACGTCGATCCGCTGCGCTACGACCTGCTGTTCGAGCGCTTCCTCAACCCCGAGCGCGTCTCGATGCCGGACATCGACATCGACTTCTCCGTCCGCGGCCGCGAGCGCGTGATGCGCTACGTGACCGAGAAGTACGGCGCCGACCGCGTCGCCCAGATCGTCACCTTCGGCAAGATGTTCCCGCGCGCCGCCACGCGCGACGCGGCACGCGTGCTCGGCCACGACTACGGCGCCGGCGATCGCCTGGCGAAGATGATCCCCGACCCGCAGCAGGGGCGGCCGCCGAGCTTCGAGGACTGCCTCGCCGAGGGCCAGGAGCTGCGCCGCGAGTACGACTCGAACCCGACGGCGCGCCAGATCATCGACGTCGCCAAGGGCCTCGAGGGGATCGTTCGCAACTCGTCGATTCACGCGGCCGCGGTCGTCATCGCCGACCGGCCGTTGACCGACATCGTCCCGCTGCAGCTCGCCGA
>Ga0075420_100001619_pt1 | contig 19145 bp, 19 predicted proteins | sample SoiMetdeltSBSDD4_FD_75296 | JGI IMG/M metagenome (GOLD analysis project Ga0075420, IMG submission 75296) | Bulk soil microbial communities from a Populus tree surrounding site in Tennessee, USA - Soil MetaG P. deltoides SBSDD4 | ecosystem: Environmental > Terrestrial > Soil > Tree plantation... | reverse complement strand
ACTCGCGGTCCCCTTACGAGGACTCCGGTTTTCAAGACCGGCACGTTCGGCCGCTCCGTCACCCCTCCGCATTCCAGCGCCAGGCCTGTAAAGCTCATCATTTATCAAACCTAGCTCAATGATAGAAGCCCCCCCTCTTTCATCAATTCAACAGGTGCCTGCCGCGTTGATGCTGTGGGGCGGCGCCTGTATCTGCGATCGGCGGTTATGTCGTCTCGATGCGCTCAAGTCCCCTCATATATGGACGCAAGGCTTCCGGAATGCAGACGGTTCCGTCAGCTTGCTGGTATTGTTCCAATATGGCTACCACAGTTCGGCCAACGGCGAGACCGGAACCATTTAGGGTATGGACAAATTCCGTTCTCGAATCTTTCTTTCCCCGATCCGAGCGGAATCGAATGCCGCACCGTCGGGCCTGGAATGCTTCGAAGTTACTACAGGATGAAATCTCACGAAAAGCGTTCTGCGATGGAAGCCAGACCTCAATGTCATATGTTTTTGCCGCCGAAAATCCCATATCACCTGAGCATAACGTGACGACACGATAGTGGAGGCCAAGGTGCTGCAGAACTGCTTCAGCGTTGGATGTCAAACGTTCCAACTCCTCATACGATCGCTCCGGATGGGAGAAGGCAACGAGTTCCACCTTGTTAAACTGATGAAGCCGGATCAAGCCTTTCGTATCCTTACCGTATGATCCTGCCTCACGGCGGAAGCAGGGAGAGTATGCGGCGTATCGCAGCGGTAACTTGTCTCCTTCCAGAATCTCCTCACGATGTAGATTTGTCAGAGGGACTTCTGCGGTTGGAATCAAGAACATGTCGTCCTGCGCGCTGCGGAACAGGTCTTCTTCAAATTTGGGGAGCTGACCGGTACCGGTCAGGGCTGCTCTATTGGCAAGAAACGGCGGTAGGATTTCCCGGTACCCATGTTGATGGGTATGCAGATCCAGCATGAAATTAATGAGTGCTCGCTCGAGCCTGGCGCCGGCTCCTGAGAGAACCGCAAATCGAGCGCCTGCTATTTTCACCGCACGGTCAAGATCGATGATCCCCAGCGTTTCGCCCAACTCAAGATGTGTGCGAACTGTCCCCATCAGATTCGGCTTGGTTCCCCACCGATTGCGTTCCACGTTCTCATCTGCTGTCCTTCCGACTGGGACTGACTCGTGTGGAACGTTGGGAATTCGCAGGGCCAGGTCGGAGAGGCGTTCTTCGGTTGTGCGCAATTCATCTTCCAGTGCCTTGATGCGATCGCCTAACGCCTTCATCGTTGCCATGGCTTCGGCCGCCGACTGTTGCGCGCGTTTCAGTTTGGCAATATCTTCGGAACCACTTTTGAGGAGATGACGATACTGTTCAACCTGTGCCGTCAACGTTCGACGTTCCGCGATGAGCTTTTCGAGATCCGGCCACGCAACATCGGAACCGCGCGCGCCGAGTTGCACGCGGAATGCATCGAGATTGTCACGCAAATAACGGAGGTTGTGCATATTCGTGCCAAACCAAACGGCTGGGAATCTAACACCTGGTTTTTCACCTGTCAATTAATGCACGACCGCGTGTCAACCCAATTTAGAAACGTCCGGGTTCATCTTCTGGCCACCACCGCATGTGATTCTCGCCCGGGCAGCAGTCGTGTGCGTCACGGATGCTCCGGCGTCGTCGTGACCGGGCGCTGGGGCTGTGGAGCTTGGCCGGGGCAGGCACTCGCATAGGACGATGACCTGATGGGCGAGCGGCCGGCGGTGAGTGATGCGCAGGTTCCATCCAGTCGTTCTTCCACCTGCACATGCGTGGCCCGGAGCGGATCATGGATCTGTGATAGAGGTGCCTGTGGAGCGCCACCGTCCAATCGCGACGGAAAACGCGTGTCGTCTTGTAACACGGGATGCGGTCCAGATCCTGGCCTGCCTGAAATCGGCCGATGCAGATCGGTGGTCTGCGCCGGTGGGACGACAAACAGTTGGTTGTTCCGCGGCAGATAGTCCTCCAAGAAGCGGTTCGCGGTCGCCAGCGTTGGGAAGCCCGCGAGCCGCAGTTCCTTGATCAGCCGATCCTCGAAGTTGGCAAACAGCCGCTCCACCCGGCCCTTGGCCTCCGGCGAGTGGGCAGGGATCACCCTGACGCCCAACTCCGTGAGGTTCCGCTCAAACTGACTGTGAGGCGTGCCGCCTTCCACCTGTTTGTCCACCGTCGGTTGAGCCGGCGACTTGTAGGTCGCATGCTTGTCCGTGTAGACCGCTAGCAGTATGCCATGCTGCCGAATGTAGTAAACCCATGCTGTCCAGAGCGGGGTGGGGCTTCATACTCGTGGAACCGGCCCTGACCCCACTGGTCGCATCCTCGGTCAGGGCCATCAAGACACAGCGGGGGCCATGCCCCTCCAACCAGTCATGGTGCGACCCATCCATTGAACCCACTCGCCCACGTTGGCGTTGCGCGCTCGCCATGTTAGATGCGGCCGCTTCCGCCGTCAGAAATGGTCCACGCTCGCGTCCCGCAACCCCGTGCGCAGCGTCTCGGCACTGACCACGAGCTCGTGCCGCTCAACCAACTTCTCCGCCGCCAACGTCCCCATGCCGCTGCGCATACACCCTCAGCGCTTGGCCTTGACCGGCGCTGGGATCTGCTGGTTGAATGGCGTCCCCCACCCACGATGCGGCTAGCCCTCGGTCGCCTTCACTTGCGTCATCTTCTTCTCCATCGTGTGACGGATCACATGGACCCGCCGAAGTTCCTTCCCACTCATCATGATTCTGTCCTCTCACACCATCAAGCCTCCTTGTCAGGGTTGGGCAGTCTACCAGGCAAGAGGACATTGCTATCTTGATGAAAGCGGACATTATCATGTTGGGATTACATTAATGCACGACCGAGTCGGAGCCTTTCCATGAGCCCCACAGTCTTGACAAGTTTGTGAGGCGGACGTCACCATCTATCCTATGCGGTCCTCATCTAATCCGCCCAACCGATTCGAATCTCTGCAACGCGAACGTCTCGTACCGGGAGATCGGGTGGATCTCCACATGTATGCCGATAGTTCCCGCGAGATTCTGAGCCGGAATGATAGTCCGGACCTACCGTTTCGTTGGAGCCTGAACCCGTATCGCGGCTGTTTTCACGCGTGTTCCTATTGTTATGCCAGGCCTTCGCACGAGTATCTGGGTTTCGGTGCAGGGACAGATTTTGAATCTAAGCTGGTCGTCAAACACGACGCACCATTGTTGCTGCAACGGACATTCGATAAACCGTCATGGAAGGGAGAGTTGATCGTCTTCTCCGGAAATACGGATTGCTATCAACCGATCGAGGCCAAGTACGGTCTGACGCGTGCGTGCCTGAGGGTCTGTCCGGAATACCGGAATCCGATCGGCATTATTACAAAGAGCGCGTTGGTTGCCCGTGATGTCGACGTGCTGACGGCCATGTATCCAGATATATGGATCCGGGTCTATTTCAGTATTCCGTTTGCCGATGATGAAATGGCGAGGAAGATTGAGCCTCAGGCGCCTTCTTCCACGAAGCGGTTTGAAACCATGCGGGCGCTCTCCGAGGCGGGGATTCCAACCGCGATCTCGATTGCGCCGATTATTCCCGGTCTCAATGAAGATGATATTCCGGAGTTGCTCGCGCGTGCCAGGACGGCAGGTGCAACGTCGGCAACCTCCAGCGTCCTACGCTTGCCGGGAAGCGTAGAACCTGTATTCCTTGAGCGGATGACGCAGGCTTTTCCCGGGCGAATTCACAAAATTATCAATCGCATCAAAGAGGTTCGCGACGGGAGGTTGACGGAAGGGGCTTTTTTCAAGCGGCATCATGGAACAGGCACCTATTGGCAGCTCGTCGAACGTCTTTTCAAGGTGAGTAAACGACGGGCCGGTTTTTCCAATGAGGATAGTGAGGACAGGGGAGAAATTCCTCGCACATTTCGCCGTCCCCATGCTGAACAGATACCCATGTTTCCCCAGGAGGAACTGTGAGACATAATCCAGGATTTTTGAAGCTGGTTGAACAGGCGAAGCAACGCGTCCAGGAATGTTCTGTCGCTGACGTAAAGGGCAAACTCGATCGCGGCGGGAGGGTCCACTTCATTGATGTCCGTGAAGACAACGAGTATGAGAAGGACCATGCCAAAGGCGCTGTCCATATAGGAAGAGGGATTATCGAGCGCGATATCGAATCTCTCGTTCCCGATAAAGAGGCGTCGATTATTCTCTACTGCGGTGGAGGATATCGTTCCGTCTTGGCGGCCGACAGTTTGCAACAGATGGGCTATCGCCACGTCGTCTCAATGGATGGTGGGATTAGGGCCTGGCGTGAAGCCAATTACCCCCTTGAATCGGGATGCAAGAAGTAGTGCATGGCGCCCTCGCGTCGCGAGTTATTGTCCCATCTTGTTTTTGGGGCCACTCTGCTGCCCGCGTTGTTCCGGTCTCCACGATCGCTCTTCGGCCATCTGCTCTTCGATCCGCAGGGTTCGATCGTTCCGGCCAAAGCAATCCCCGCGAATCCGTTCGTCAGGAACGGGAAGCCGCTCGTCGCGATTGTGCATGGCAAAGATCCACGCGCCATGCTTCAAGCCGGACTCGATCTTCTCGGGGGGGTCGAGCAGCTGAAGGCAACCGGCAAGCGGGTCTTGATCAAACCCAACGTCTTGAATAACAGGCCTCCCCCATCAACCACGAATCCCTCCATCATCGAGGCTGCCGTCGGGATAGTGAACAAGACGGGAGCCGCCAATATTATCGTCGGCGATGGTTCCGGTATCATCAGATTGCCGACGTCGGAAAACCTGCGTGCCACGGGAATTCAGGCTGCAGCCGAGCGTGCCGGCGCAACTGTCATGGCGGTAGAGGATCAGCCCTGGGTCTGTGTCGAGCCTCCACGGGCAAGTGTCCTCAAACGATACTATGTGTCCAAACCGGTGTATGAAGCAGACATTGTCATCAATATGCCGTTGATTAAAACGCATCGTTTTGCGGAGTATTCATGCGGCCTCAAGAATGTGGTCGGTGTCATTCACCCCCGGTACAGGCCGTCCGTCACGTTCTTGTCGGGATCCTGGCATGAACGGATTGCCGAATTGAATCTGGCGGTGCATCCCCACCTGACGATAGCAGACGGAACGACGGTCATGATTGCAGGCGGCCCAACGAGCGGAACTCCGGCCTCAACCGATGTACTCCTGCTGAGCGGAGATCGGGTGGCAATCGACCTGGTCGCAATTGCCTTGCTTCGGTCTTACGGGGCGTGGCCGAAGCTGCAGGGCAAACGGATTGAAGATCAGCGCCTCATCGCGTATGCCGCCTGGCTGGGATTGGGCATCAGCGATGCCCGGCGGATAGACTTGGTCAGTCGGTCGATTGAGGGGGAGGTACCGTTATTCGAGCGATTGATGGACACAATTCGGCGCGATGTGTTCAGCCGATAGGGTGAGGAAGCGTCACTTATTGACTCGATCAAATTCCTTGATCACTTGCTCAGTCAGGTCGATGGCCTCTTTATTGTATATGACAATCTTCACGGTCTGTTCGCTACCTTTATCCAAGATGAGCTGAAATCCACCCTTGTCGGCCACCGTTTGCGTGGCAGCCGCGATTCTCTTCATATAATCGTCCACCAGTTCCTTCTGCTTGGATTGTACTTCTTGATTAAATTCCTGCGCCCGCTTCTGATAGTCCTGGATCTTGGTCCGGAAGGCGGTCTCTTTGTCCTTTTTCTCCGTGTCGCTCAATTTCGATGCCTGTTCTTTGAGTTGCCTTTCGGTGTTTCGTAATTCCTCCTCATCACGAGAAAGAAGCTTCTGGCGAGTGGACACATATTCTCGCAAGCCGTCGAGGGCGCGTTTGCCGGCTTTGGCTTTCTCGAGAACCACTTGTGGATCGATCACGCCCATCTTAAAATCCGCAGCGACGCCGCTCGAAACGAACACAAGGCCTGCTGTCAACACAAGCGCGACGACGATGCACGTCTTTCGGCCAGCTCCCATCCGACTCACCAGCATACTGGCAACTCCTTTCAAAAAAGTTTGCTAAACCCCTGGAGGATAGCGACCGTGCGTCAAGGTGTCAAGCAGGCGAACAGCTTCATAGCGGGTGCGGTGTGTCCCGCATGTTTACAAAACCGGGTCTAATTTCAGTTCACATTGCTTTTAATCCTTGACGATGTTGACAGGCAATTTGACAGGCAACTGCTACGCCGATAAGCTTCCGAGTGTACTCCTGATACAGGACATTCATCTAAAGGGGAGGGCCGCGTGATACCCATTGATCCGAAAGTCTCGCATCAACAATTTGTCAGCGCGCTCCAACACGACCCGCTGGCGTGTGAACGGAACGGATGTCCAGGACCGGTGGAAATAACCGACCTTTCCCAGATGCGTGATCGCATCAAGACATTTGAAGTCCGCTGTCAACAATGTGGATGGCATCGGCGGCTGACCGGCCAGGAACATCTGACCCCAGCATGGGATGAGGCCTCTTTGCTCATGATGGCCGACGAGCATTTGATGCACCAGCAACCGTTATGCCCCTTCGATGACACGCCGGTAGTGTTCACTTCATTGCCCAATCCTAGGCGACGGGCACGATATCGGCTGTCATGTTTCTACTGTGGTCGGCAGACGGAAATGGATTGGCCGCCACCTGAAGCCAAACGGTAATGGTGGATCGATCGCGGATGGCGGGGAAGATTAGACGAAATAACGGCTGGTCTCGAATCGGTATTCTGTATTGTCCACAAGTTGGATAATGCTATGGAGAAAGTTTCCGGACGCGTCCTGTTCGCTCAAATCGAGATCGGTGCCGTCCTCAATAGGGTTGCCTTCCAAGTCGCTGATCACTTTCACCCATGGCCGTTCAGCGTTGGCTTTGTCTTGAGCCGGTTTGAGAACGACGGCCAATGCTCCGGTCTCCAACCGGACGAGGCTGCCGATCGGCACGATGCCGACACAGTTGACGAACAACTTGAGCAGCACCGGATCGAAGGCCTGACCGCTCTTGGCGAACATGATTTTTAACACATTTGACGGGGACATCGGTTCGCGCCGATACACACGCGAAGACGTCATCGCATCGTAACAATCCGCGATCGTGACAATCCGGCTGGCCAGCGTTTGGGTCCAGGACACCTTCAGTTTTGGATACCCCGAATAATCGAAGTTCATATGATGCTCAAAGGAGGCAGCGGCCATCCGCCCCGGCACATTGCTGAGTCCCCGCAATCTGACGAGTGTCAACACCCCCTCCGTCGGATGCGATCGCATGATATCCCATTCGTCTTTGGTGAACTCATCAGGTTTATTCAGGATATCAAGAGAGATCGCGCATTTTCCGACGTCGTGAAAGAGCGCCGCCAGGCCCAGATCTGCAAGCTCGATTTTGGGGTATCCGGCCCGATTACCCAGCGCCATTGAGAGTAGCGCGACATTCACGGAATGGTTATGCGTGTATTGGTCATGGCAGCGAAGGTTGGTCAAGCCGAGCAGGGTGGATTCATCGTGGAGCATCAGATCCACAATGTTCTGAATCGCTCGCTTCGCTTGTTTGAAGCTCAACGTCCCGCCGTCACGGGCATTTTGAGCGAGCGCTCCAACAGCACCAGCCGCCTTGGCATATCCTCCCTTCGCGTGAGTCTTTCCCTGTGAAGCGGATTTCGCGGCCCCGCCGCTCTCCATAGTCTGCTCCGGACCCCCTCCGCGCACGCGGAGCTGGCGAGGATGCTCTAGTTCTATACCGGCCACGGTCTGTGCGATCATTTCTTGTTGGAGATCCTCGAGGGTATTCGTCTCCGGATCCAGACTGACGAACAGATAGGCAAACTCTCTCAGATCCTTGGATTCGACCGTCGCAGAGAAGGCGATACCCCCCACTTTCCACTTATTCAGTACCTCGATGATGCTGGTAAAGACTGCCATTTGTTGGGAACTCATTTTCAAATGGCTATCCCCCAGGAACAGAAAGTCGTTCTGCAGGCGCAGGACGACGGGGTGATCTGCCGCGAGCGTTTTAATCAACGTCAGCATGGATTCGACGGGCTTGTCGAGCGCCGCGTTCGTTCGTCCATGAATACGAGAAGTCTTGATGAGCACATTCAGTTGGGTGATCAACTGGATGCCCAGCATCGCCAACTGCTGATCCAGGATATCGCCTGCTTCGGAACCTTTGGCGATCTTGTTGGCCAAAGATTTTTCGTGAGTGAGGATCAGATGGGCATCGTTCTCCGGAGCGGGGGAGGGAGCGGGTACGGAGGTCTGGTCACTCAAGGGTGGTGCTCCTCAGGAGTTCGCGGCAAAAGGTGTTTTTGTCCGCAGTTGTCGAGTGGCCGAAGACAATGCGGTGCCGCAGGCTTGCTTGACCGCTGCGCTTCCCTTTTTCTGACCAAGTTCAAGTGCGGCGATGGCGGCAGGTGTTGCCAACTTACCGAGTGATTCGGCCGCCAAGAAAGCCAGTTCCTCTTTTTTCTTACGATTGGTCCATGACCATTCCGTCAGCAGCGTCTGCCAGTATGGAACCGATTCGTCGGCAGCCGTATGCCGCATGGCCTGAAAAATGGATCGCTTCTCTGCCGGGGAACGATCGTGAAAATCTTCCCCGGTCACGAAGGGAGACCAGTTTGAGAAGGAAGTGGTGTAGTGGCCGGTTCCCAATACCTTCATTGCGGTAAGACGGACCGTTTCGTCGATGTCGCTCAGCAGCGACACCCACTTCGAGGCGTTCCCGGACGGCCGCAGGATAGCCAGAAGTCTCAGGGCTTCCTTGCGAACCTGGGCGTCGGAATGCCGCAGGGTTTTTTCAACCGCGTCCCCGAGCCGGGGATCAGCCCATCGCCCAATCAGGGTCAGGAGATTGCGCACGTAGGCAGGTCGCCTATCGGAAAGTCCTCGCACGATCGGATCGGCATTGTCTTTTGCCACGTGGAAGAGGGCTTCGACCACGATGGACTGGTACGCGGGAGACTCCACATTAGCCAGCAGCGAACAGAGCGAGGGCACATTCTCTTTTTTCATCATGAGAAGAAGAGTCAGGAGCCCTTCAGTCTGGGGTTTCTGGCTCTTGTTCAAATAGGACTCAATGAGCTTGATGTGTTCAGGACGTCCTAATCCGTCCAACACACCCGTCAATTGTCTGGCATGGTCGGGAGACAAATCCGGTCGTACGGCAGGGGTGTCTTGCAACATCGTCAGGACATTTTCGAGGACCGTCCACTGACCCGCGCGCACCAAGGCCTGTATCGCGCCGCCCCATACGTCAAAGAGCTTCGTGAGGAGAGGGTGGGATGTTTCCGATGCGAGAATGGCGGTCAGCATATCGATGATATACATGGAGCCATCGCGGCTGGATTCGTCCTGAATCTCTTTCGCCAGGGCGGCGAGTTCATCTTGCGACACTTCATATCCGACGACATTGGGCTGGAGCCGGCGCGTCGTTGACTGGTTCGTGTTGCTTCCCTGCGCGGATGTCTTCCCATCCGATACAGCCGTCTCGGATGCCTGGGACGCGCGCTCCCGGTCAAGCAGCTCCCGCAGGGACGACGGGGTGGTGTTCATGAACCCCGCGTCCTGCAATTGGAAGATCTCCGTGCCGAAGCCGGAGGAACGCACGATTTCCTCCGCGGTCACGATCGTGATCGTGCTCAGGTTCTTGCCCCAGAGACGAGTGACGATATCTTCGTCATCTTCCTCGCCCGATGCGGCACTGTCGGCGTTGCCCCACAAGGCTTCCAGGAAAAACGACAAGTCTTCGGATGTGATCCCCTGATAGAAGCTCAGTTCACGTATGCCGTCCGCATACATTTTAAAGGCAATACTTTCCCCGGTGGCGTCGCGATCCGGCTGATAGACGACCTGATCCTTGCAGTACAAATCGGACCGTTGCACCAAAAGAGTCAGCTGTGAATAGGTCATAAGATGCTTGATGAGGTCATCGTGGAACTGTTGGAAGAAGCGGTGTGCAACCGGATTGGCCGCACCGTAGGTGCGGGCGGATTTGGCGGCCTTGTCGAGCAGTTTGAGGAGCTGTTTGACCGAGACGAGTTCTGGGTCGGTTCCTTCTTTCATGAAGGGATGCAGAGCTGATGGAGACTCTTCGGCCGGGGAACTTTGCATATGGGTTAGTCGTATCGCTTGGGGCGTACTTCGTCAAGAAAATAGGCGCTCTGAGCAGGCTGGCGGATGGGGAGATTTGGAACGTCAGGAGCTCTGTGCGCGTTGCGACGCGCGCATTCCGAATGTACAATCTCATGACGATCGACATGAGCGAACCTCCACTGATCATCTGTTTCGGCGACAGCCTAACGGCAGGATATCAAAGCCCGTCGCCGGTGAATCCTGCAGGACGTGCCACGCCGTACGGTCACATGCTCGAGAAATTGATCGGTCCGCGCGCGCGTGTCGCGATCAGCGGGACCTGTGGAGAACTCACCGGTGAGATGGTCATGCGCTTTCGTTCGGATGTGTTGAGGCAGCGTCCTCGTTACGTCGTGATTCTTGGAGGCAGCAATGATCTAGGGTATGAGGCATCGCCGCAGGAGATCATGCGAAATCTACTGAAGATGTATGAGACTGCCCGAGCAGACGGTATCATTCCCATTCCCGTAACCGTGCCGTCCATCCGGGTGCCCGATGCGGACAACGCCGACGCGGTGTCTTGGCTTCGTCATCACATTGCCGGGCGACAGGTGTTGAATGAATTAATTCTCGAGTATGCCCGCTTGAAGCAGCTTCGGAGTCTGAATTTGTTCGCCGCGACTGCAGATCCGCAGTCGCTGCAATTGGCTGCACGCTATTCGAATGACGGACTTCATCTCACGACCGAGGGCTATCAGTTGTGTGCCACGTTGCTGTACGAGCATATTTTCCGCACAGCTTTGGATCACTGATCGAGGAGAGGGACCATCCGAGGAAAATGGCGCTGCGCGATGTCACCGACGGCGACTTCGACCGGATTGTCGAGGCAGCCGCCACTCCGGTGTTGGTCGAATTCTGGCAGCCGGGATGCGGACATTGTCTGGCTCTGATGACCGTTCTTGAAACATTACAAGAGGACCTGGGCAATTCCGTGCTCATTCTCAAGATGAACGTCGAGGAGAACTTTCAAATCCCTGCCGAACTTGAGATTTCGAGTCTGCCTGCCTTGGCTCTGTACACACGTGGAAGCTTTCAGCGGTTTATCGGAGGGATAGGAAAGAAAGATGCCATCCGGCAACAGCTTGCTCCGTTCCTATAGGATGCGCCACGAACAGCCGTGTCCTCGGATCAGATGATCCGCTTCGGTGGGGCCCCATGTACCTGCTTGATACTCAGGCAGCCGAGAGAGTTGTTGCGCCTGCCATCCCTTCAGAATGTCGGTGGTCCATGACCATGATGCTTCGACGGCGTCACGCCGCATGAAGCGGGAGGCGTCACCGATCATCACGTCCAGCAACAATCGTTCGTAGGCTTCCGGAGAAGGGCGACCGAATACCTCGCTGTAGTGAAAATCCATTTCGACCGGATGGGTTTGTGTTCGGGTGCCGGGAACACGGGATACGATTCGAAGGGAAAGCCCCTCGTCCGGTTGGATCCGAAGCACCAGGACATTGGCCGGCAGGGAATGTTGCGGGTCCATATTGAAAAGGATGTGAGGGATGTCTTTGAACTGCACGGCAATTTCGCTGGCGCGCTTCGGCAGCGCTTTTCCGGTCCGAAGATAGAACGGCACTCCCGACCAGCGCCAGTTCTCGACGAAACATTTGAGCGCAACGAAGGTTTCTGTCGTTGAATTCGGATCGACTCCCTTTTCCAGCCGATACCCTTTGACCGGCTTTCCGTTCGCGATTCCTTCGGTGTATTGCGCCCGGACGGTGAACCGCTCCACATCCGCTCCGACGATGGGCCGAAGGCAGCGTAACACTTCCATCTTGGCATTTCGGACGACGTCCGGCTCCAGCGAATATGGTGGTTCCATCGCCACGAGACACTGGAGCTGAAGCATATGGTTCTGGATCATATCGCGTAACGCGCCGGCTTCCTCATAGTAGGCGGCCCGGCTACCGAGACCCTCCGCTTCGCACACCGTAATCTGCACATGATCGATGTATTTGTTGTTCCAGATCGGCTCAAAAATGCTATTGGCGAACCGGATGACCATCAAGTTTTGAACGGTTTCTTTCCCGAGATAGTGATCGATCCTAAAGATCTGCGATTCATCGAATACGCGCCCCATCACCTCATTGATGCGCCGGGCCGAGGCCAGGTCTCGTCCCACCGGTTTTTCCACGATAATGCGTGAATAGGGTGGACCATCAGATGCACGCGTAGCCAGGCCCGCATGATCCAATCCTTCGCACACAGCGGTGATGGAACTGGGTGGGATGCTGAGGTAGAAAATCCGATTGCCGGGCAATTGCATCGTTCGTTCGATCTCTTCGACGCGTGCTTTCAGCGCGGCATAGGTCTGAGCGTCCTCGTTCTCCCCGGATAGATAAAAGAAATGTTGCTCAAACTCGCGCCACGTCGATTCTACGAGGGGTTGTCGGGAATGCGCGATCACTCCTTCCCGCGCAATCCCACGAAAATCCGGATCGGTGAGGGATCTTCGCCCTAGCCCGATGACAGCGAATTCGGACGGCAGCAAACCGTCCAGTAGTAGATTGTAAAGGGCTGGAATCAGACGGCGTCGCGCGAGGTCGCCCGAGCCTCCGAAAATCACGAGCGTGCAGGGCTGCACAGGAATGGCCGACTCAGGTTCAGGGAGAATTTCAAGCAGGGGTGTCAATGTACTCATCGGTCAGTCCTGTTACGGATGTCAAGACGATCAGCGACGGACGCTGTGTCCACCGAATGCATTCCGCAACGCCGCGAGCATTTTTTCGGCAAACGGTTCCTCCTGACGAGAACGAAAGCGTGTGAAGAGGGCGGTCGTCAATGTCGGAACCGGAACATCCTTCTCGATGGCATCCAGCACCATCCACCGTCCCTCACCGGAATCCTGCACATACCCTTTGAGGTGTGACAGTTTCGGATCTTCCTTGAGCGCGCTTGCCGCCAGTTCCAATAACCACGAACGGACCACGCTGCCATGCATCCACAAATCAGCGATGCGCGCGAGATCAAGTTTATACTCGGTCTTAGACATCAACTCAAATCCCTCAGCATATCCCTGCATCATGCTGTACTCGATCCCGTTGTGGACCATCTTCACGTAATGTCCGGCACCATGTCCGCCGACGTGAGCCCATCCCTGTTGAGGCGCCAGCGTCTGAAACACGGGAGCTAACCTATGGACTTGGTCCTGCTCTCCTCCGACCATCAGACAATATCCCACCGTAAGCCCCCACACGCCTCCGCTGGTGCCCACGTCGATATAGTGGAGGCCCTTCTTCCCTAACTCGGCCGCGCGCCGCACATCGTCATGAAATCGGGTGTTTCCTCCGTCGATCACGACATCACCGTCCTGCATCGAGCCGGATACGGCCTGGATAGTTTCTTCGGTCGGCGCTCCGGACGGCACCATAATCCATATGGCTCTTGGCGCAGCGAGTTTTGCGATCAGATCATTGAGGGATGACGCGCCGATGCATCCCTGGGTCTCGGCTTGCTTGATCGGTTTTTGGGCACGGTCGTAGACGACGACCCGGTGTTGATCCTGCCGCAAGCGAGTGACCATATTGAGACCCATTTTGCCCAGGCCGATAAATCCAATCTCCATGATGAGCCCTTTCTCAAATAATGCCTGACATCGTCAGATGCTCATGATGCGCCATAGGCGGTAAGGCGGTGCCAGAACCGAATGAGCCGTACGAAGACGAGCCGGAATTCAGATGCTCGGACGCACTGCACAGGGACCTCTGCTCAGTCGATGCGTGCCGGCTGTGGAATGTCTTTGAACAGAAGATCGGCCAATCGACGACCGGCGTCTATTTGCTCCGGGACGGTCGGTGCGCTCAGAAATCGACCCGCACTGTCTCCAAGACCCTGATCACGGGAGACCATGAACCGTAACACGTCCACGGGAGCAGTGAGCCAGAGCCCCCGCACTCGGAAAAAGGCGGTGATCGTTTCATCGAAAAAAATTTGGAGGAGATACTGCGCGGTGGCCGACTTGTCGGCCAGGTCGTGGGCTTTGTCCAACCAATGAAGACACTCGGCCTTCAATCGGATCTGTTCGTTAATCGACGCGGGAGGGGGGCCTTGCCGGAAGCGTTGAGCGGCCTTTTCAATCAATTTGGCTGCAATGCCGTCATGATCATAGAGGATCCGGCCTTTTCTCAGCAGAGGAGGCAGGCGCAGGGAATCCTCGACCTGCTCTGACACGGAGAGATGCCCGCCGTACCGGATATCAATGAGGCGATCCGCGACACGGACAATTTCATGGCCCTCTCCAGATCCCTTGACCAGCACAATGAGGTCAATATCGCTGTGTGGCGTAATTGCCCGGCGGGCCCCGGACCCGACCAGAATGACCCCGGTCAGATCGCCGCCACGTTTGGCTTTGACATACTTGAGCGCGACAGCCAGCGCATCTTCATAGCCGGGCGGCGTGATCTGAGGAGGTTGTTCGGGTGGCGCGGGTACCTCCAGCAGTTCAGCCTGTAATTCCGCCGCCGTAGGAAGCGATCCTGTCGGACCGGAGGAAGACGCAACGGTCTCTGATTCCATCATTCAGTAGAGCCTTTATGCGGGTGGTGGAGTGTGAACGCGCCCGATCTCATCCTTGAGGCGAGCCAGCCACGTTTCGAACGGCTGATCGGCCGCTACGACAATTTCGAGCTTTCCGTTGGAAAGCGTGCGCACGATACCCCCGCCTTCCGGAGACAGGGGAATCTCAACCCATTCGCGATTGAGTCCCAACGAGTCTGTAAGCTCGAGAATCTGACTGATCTGTTTAAATGAGACGACCTGCACGGCTAGATTCGAATTTGCTCGACTGCAATGTCTGCATTCTAAAGATCGCGCAGAGAGCCTGTCAACGAGCGACATGCGAGTTGCCAAGGACGTCAGTCAAGATAGCGCCTGCCCGGTCGATGTCATTGGACGTAATGTCGAGGTGGGTCACGGCGCGGAACGTCGAGTTGCCGATGGAACTCAGCAACAGGCCGTCGCGTTTCAAAGCGGCGATAATCTCAGCGGACGAACGACGATCATCCACCACGTCAAAAAACACAATATTCGTCTCAATGTCGTCCGGATTCAGCGACACCGAAGGGATCTTCTGAAGCGTCTCGGCCAGACGTCGAGCATTGTCGTGATCCTCTTGCAGGCGCCCGACGTGATGGTCGAGTGCATAGACACCCGCAGCGGCCAATACGCCTGCCTGCCGCATCGCCCCGCCATACATACGACGGAAGCGCCGGATTTGGTCGAGAGTGTCGAGATTGTCGGTTGCGATGAGCGATCCGGCCGGTGCGCCGAGTCCCTTTGACAGGCAGACCGTGACCGTTTCAAAGTGGCGAGCGTACTCGGCCGCGGACACGCCGCTGGCGGTCACCGCATTCCATAACCGGGCCCCATCCAAATGCATCGGTATGCCATGCTTCTTCGCGACTGCCCTGATGTGCTCGATGACGGGAAGAGAATAGACGGATCCACCCCCACTGTTGTGTGTGTTCTCGATGCAAATCAGACCTGTGCGGATCGTATGCGGGTCCAGGGGGCGGACAGCAGCTTCGACGAGTTCTGCGGTCATGATTCCTCGCGCTGCCGAGACCCAATGGAGCTGTACCCCGGCTAATGCACCGGCCGCACCTTGCTCATAGCGGACGATATGCGAGCTCCGCTCGACGATCACTTCCTGACCAGGTTGCACCTGCGCTCGAATCGATAGCTGATTGCCCATTGTTCCGGTGGGAACAAACAGGGCGGCCGATTTGCCGAGCAGCGCGGCGCCCATTTGCTGAAGGCGGTTGACGGTAGGATCTTCACCATAGACATCGTCACCGACCTCAGCCCCGGCCATGGCCTGCCGCATGGCGGGAGACGGCTTTGTGACGGTGTCGCTTCTGAGATCGATCATGCCGGTTTCAACTCGAATCGGTAGGCCAGGCGATTCAGCACCGGGTATAGGGTAAAAATTGGGGTATTGAAGGGGATGACTGCCGCTTCAATGCCGGGTAACAGGCACAGATGCAAATTCACAAAGTTGTAGCTGAGGCTGTTCTGCCATGGCTCCCGGATGGACTCGGCATACGCTTCCACGCGATCCGACGCATAGGAGCGTGTCATCAATCCGCAGGCCCCCTGCAGTCCATACTCTGCCAGGTCCGGAGCGCCCTGAATGAGCAAGGATACGACCGATGCATCGAACCACACTTTGAATTTGCAACTGACCTGGATGAATGGACCAAGCGATCCGATCATGTTCAGGACCGAGACCGGATAGGCAAACTCGGCCGGAATATCCGCCGGTTGATCGGGCGGGACATATCGGAAGTCCGGTTCGCGAAGGGCTGAGGCCGATACGAAGACGAGATGTGGATCATCGAGTGCGACCTCCAGCATCTGCCCGTCATGGTAGCCGCACAGTTTTCCCATTTCGTACCGGAGCGGGTAGGAGTAGCCGACCTTGGCATAGAAGATTCGTACCCCTGCGTCCAACGGCTCCTCGGGAGCCCGGCTGATTTTCAGGTCAAACGGCAGCATGAGATGAAAAGCATTGGTGCGGGCGGCCATGAATGGGGCACAGGCCCCCGGATATTCCTTTTGAATGACCGGATTGTCGGGGTCGAATCTTTTCGGTGGTCCACCGAAGTGTTGCGCAGTCTTCGAGTCCGCGGGCATCCGGTATTTGTGTTGATAGTAGGCGGCGGCTCGCTTTTGGGCCAGGTCGAGGAAATATTCGGGCGCGTCCGTCTCGACGATCAAGCGTTGGGCGTGGACGTCATGTGCGCGAGGAACACGCATAGCCTGAGTGTAGATCTCCAGATCCGCGGTTGTTTTTTGAATGTCTTGTCGCAACCGGCGCGCGAGGTCTGGGTCCCAAAAACGGGTATTCTGCAGCAACTCTCCGGCCTTTTGCAGACACTCCAGTTTGTGGACATAGCGCTTCGGTTCCGCAGCAAAGGCTTCTGCCACTGCCGTATACAGTGTGAAACGCTCCTCGGTTGTAAGACCGAACTTGTCGAAATTCGGTTCACGCAAAAACGTGAGCGCCAAGGGGCCGAAGGCTTCCTCTCGTCGGATACATAGGGTCAACAGATAGTTGTAGTGGGCTCTGGCTTCGTCAGTTGTCATCATTAACGTCCTCCACGAAGCGGACATTCTATCAAATTTTTCTCGTGCAATCTCGAAGCCTGCCCGCGAAGTGCTCTTTGCGGTTGTGACGTGCGAGGAGAAGTACAAAGCACAGAACTGTACTGATACGGCGGTCTCGCGTGGTGGTGACGCCTCGACCGGCTGGCTTATTGCCGGGATCAAAGCCCTCTTGGACACCCCGGCACATCTTGCATGGATGCTAGTACGGATCATACTGGTCTGGACCTGGCTGGCGTGGTTCCTGGCTCAACAAGAACGCCGATTACAAACGACATAAGCGCCGCATGATGTCGCGTCACTTTACGGCCAGAAAAACCGCATGCTATAGTCCGACCGCGGCAGAATTGATCCATTGTTCCACTGACGATCGTTCCATTCCAATGACTCAATGATTCAATGATCTATGTGAACAAATGAGAGGCCCCCATGCCTGAAGTACCAGTTAAGATCTACATCGATAAGGTATTGAAACAAAGCCGCAACTTAGTGAGTCAAACGGCGTTGCTCCCGGGGACAGTAAAAGACAAAGCTCTTCGAGCCATGGCTGAACGAATCGCCGAAGACGAAGAGAAAATCCTTGCGGCAAACGAGGAAGACGTCGAAGCCGTCGGCAAGTCATTGGCAGGCGAAACCAACAGGGATCGGGTCCGTGAAGCGGTCAAGCGTGTCCGAATGACACCCGATGATGTGAAGGAGATAGCCGACCGTCTGCGGATGCTTGCAGACCTTCCCAATCCAGTTGGGGAGATCACAAATCGGCATGAGGAATCCAATGGCATGCAGGTCAACCTCGTGCGGGTGCCGATCGGTGTGATCGGGATTATTTCGGAAATGAGACCGTTTGTGACGGCCGAATCCATTGCCATCTGCCTGAAGTCCGGTAACGTGAGCGTCTTTCGTGGATCGCCGGAATGGAACAGGACGCATCATGTGCTCGCCGGTATCTTCTCCGATTGCGCGGAAGAGGCGGGCGTGCCACCCGGTGCATTCAGCATTGTCGAACGGCCGGAGAAGGAAGTGGCGCTCGAGTTGATCCGTGCCGGGAAAGCGCTAGATGCGATTGTGCCTCGCGGCGGGGCCGGCCTTCGAAAGGCCGTGTTGGAACAGGCAAAAATGCCTGTGTTGTGTCATGACGGAGGCATCACACATCTCTATATCGACGAGGGCTCGGATATCCCGATGACCCAGAACATTGTGGTGAACTCAAAGGCGCAATCCCCTGCCGCTGCAAATTCCGTGGATACTCTACTGGTCCATCAGGTGATTGCACGACCGCTATTGTCAGCCTTGATTCTCCGCCTGCTCGACGAATTCAAGATCGAGGTCCTGGGATGCCCGAAAACCGTTGCCCTCATGGGACAGATGACCATGAGTGGCCACAAGTCGGTGCGGCCGGCCGGAGAAGAAGATTGGTCCAGGCAGTTTCAGTCATCGACCTTGACTGTGAAGATGGTCGCGAACATGGAGGAGGCCTTGACTCATATTGCTCAATATGGGCCGAGTCATACCTGTGCGATCGTGACGAAGTCGTATGAAGCCGCCTTACGCTTTACCAGGGAAGTGGATGCGGGCGCTGTGCTGGTGAATGCCTCGACTCGTCTGAGCGCAGGCGACTCGTTGGGCTTCGGTGCCGATATGGGCATGAGCGTCAATAGGATCCATGCCCGCGGTCCCATCGGACCACAACACCTGACCTGCGAAAAATATGTCGTCTTCGGGATGGGTCAATTGCGTCAACCGCACCCGGTTCCTCTGACATACGAAGACGCCATCATGCTCAAGCGCTATTGACCCCGGGACAGGCGCACGTTCCGGGCAATCGGTTGCGACGCAACCGGGGGTTGTGGCGGGTGAAAGAGCCGTGCGCGGGACAGGTGGGTGAGCCTGGGAAGAGCGTACGTCTCGGCGTGGGC
>Ga0075420_100001618_pt1 | contig 19148 bp, 23 predicted proteins | sample SoiMetdeltSBSDD4_FD_75296 | JGI IMG/M metagenome (GOLD analysis project Ga0075420, IMG submission 75296) | Bulk soil microbial communities from a Populus tree surrounding site in Tennessee, USA - Soil MetaG P. deltoides SBSDD4 | ecosystem: Environmental > Terrestrial > Soil > Tree plantation... | reverse complement strand
ATGCTCTGGCTTTCATTTTACACCATTATGTCCTATTGAAAAATGATTACCATCACCCCAATGTCCACCCCAATGCGTAGTAAAATCTTTTCCTGCACTTAGGGTTTCCCAATAGGTTCCTAGTTGTCGATAAGCCTCACTATCTTTCTGCCATACACCATCTCTGAATAAGAGTAGGTCTACAGCTAGTGACAACTTATGGACTGAATTTTTACTGCCCAATCCAAGTTTAGCCAATCTTTCGGCCTCAGCTTGTGAGCGTAAAATTTCTCCAAACTTATATTGAAATCCCAATCTTTCTGCTTCTGCAAGCAGTAGTGGGATTAATTTAGCGAATTCAAACTGCTTTTGAAGTAGTTTCATTACGCAAGCACTTCCTCATCACCATCAATAGTGAGAGTAAGAATGTTATTAGTTCCTGCTAATGCTTGGATGATTTCAGCAGCAGCAAGAATGTAATAACAATAGTGGTCTAGAACTTGTCCTGCGCCAATGCTAAAAGCATCAAATATACGAGTGCCAGCAGCGTCAGCACCGATAGACATAGTAAAAGTGACAGCAGCACCAGATGGATTCTGGACATGAACATGCCTCACAATTCCTCGTCTATTTGCTGGAACTGTGTATTTGGTCGCAGCAGCATTAGAAACTTGCGCGGGACCAGCCATTCTAACTTGAACTTTTGCCATGTTATCCTCTTAATTTGCTGCCATATATGCAATTTCGAACCTAAAGGTTACAGAACCACCCGAAGGTAAATCACCCGCTTGAATAGCACTGAGTGAAACTCCTGAACCCACAGCTCGAAATTCTATAAATGATGAATTCGATGTAATTTGTGGATAAAATGCCATAAAACCGGCTTTAGTAATTCCTTCATAAAGGAATGAACCAGTGTAAACAATATTTGCTATAGTAGCTGCATTATATGGTAATCCAGTGATACGAACATCACCGCTTGCAGTAGTATGAGTAAATGCAGAGGTTGAAACTTGTCCAACTAAAATTATTAGTTTTCCTATTTTTATGAACCTACCTACTTGTGTAGCATAGGTCACACTTAAATCACCCGGAGTCTCAAATGTTAGAACGGGTGTCCAGCTACCATATAAGGGAGTAATTAATGGTCCCATTATGGATATAACACCGTTCCCACAAATGGCATAGACTCACATTCACAATCTTCGCCATCCATTCCGGGAGGTCCAGCTGCACCTGTAGAACCTGTAGCACCAGTAGCACCTGTATCACCTTTTAATCCAGGTGGACCCCAATTCCAGTCAGTATTCTCATTATCATCCATGATACTACCAAGGGGCATACCACTGATGATAGTAGTTCCAGCTGTAGGAACAGAACTGGATGGAGTTATTGCAATTACCTGTGTTTCTAGTTCATTTATTCCCTGTCTTAATGTTTTAATTAATTGGTCAATGACCTGAAATAAAGCACTATTCTTCTGGCTTAAACCAGATGTAAGTAGCTGAGCCTGTAGACGGTCTAACTGTGGAATAATAGCCATTATGTTGGATATTCAACAGCCACAGCTTTCGCGTAAAGAATGATACGACGAATCAGGAATGTTTCATTCAATTCAGTCGTATATAATTCGTATCGAATTCTTTGTCCCTGTATATTAGACAAGCGCATAGGTTCAATACGAGCGGTAGCTGTCATAGGCATAGGAACCAAATCTTGCTGTATAATGTCATCGAGTCCAGATAACCTATGCTGCAAATTTCCAGCACCAGTTACTCTTAACCTAACACCTACAACATGATGTTCTGATTCAACTCCACCTGATTTAGCCACCTATATACCCCGTTTTCGCTATAGGTAAAATAGACACATCTACACTAGGTTGCCCTGTTTGAGTATCCTGTAGCGTATCATTCAGCTTGCCAGGAACTAATGTGTAGATACCACCCACATCTTGTAACATCAATAATGGAGTAGTTCCATTAAAGATTAATCCACCTTCAGTTACAAGAATAATATCACCCTCTGGTGGACTTGGTGGAGTTCCACCCGGAGGAACACAGTATGTTGGAAAGTATGTGCCATTAGTCATTCCACCAACAGCACCGCAAATAGCCCAAACAGTATATGTTTGACCATTTACGTTAACATCAGAACTAACAGTAATTTGGTCTACTGCAACTGCTGTAATTCCTGTAGCAGTGTTACCAAAGTTAGATGAAGTAGAACTATTAGCTCCAGCATGGGAGGGGTCACGGAATACACCATTTCCACCATTACGCTGAACCCATACAAATAAGGGCATTCTACCCGATGTAGGTGTAAGTGGAATATTACGAGGATTTACACCATTACCTACATAAGTGGTAGCTTGAATCATTACATTTGCACATCCACCAGAACCACTATCAGCGGTTCTCCAAAGTGAATATACTCTATTATTTCTATTTCCCATATTGTGCTGGTCACTAAATGTATTTAGTATTCCAGCAGCAAAATTAAAGGAATTTGAATTATTTCCATCGGCAGCTAATCTGATGGCATTATTAGCAGTAATGCCCGGTCCTTTGAACCATATTCCGTTACCAGTCCCACCACCTGATTGGATTAAATTATCCTGAACAAATCCAAAATCAGCTAGGAATCCAGTTTGAGGTATAACATTTGCTTGTGGTGTAGGCGCAGAAGCAGGATGTGCAAATACTCCACAAATGTTATATCTAGAACCGGGGTCACAGAATACAATGTATTGATAAGTTTGAGCATTTTGATTCACTCTGGAATCACTACCATTTATTTGGAAGAAATATTCTCCAGTAGTAGCATTAAAACCTGTTCGTAATATTGATAATACATCATTACTACTCGGTGTCATGGCTCCTAAACTAGTTCCGAACCACAAAACACCATCAGCACCACCAGTTCTACGAATATAGATGAAATGTGCAGGACCAGGTGTTACAACAGTTGTAGTAGTTCCATTTCCTACATAAGTTCCACCTACTGCATATACAGGTTCAGCAGGAAGTGATGCACGGAAACCATATTCACTGTTTGGATAGTTACAATTATGTAAAAGATTTCTATTCATTGGAAGTGTTATAACAGGGTCATCTTCTGGCCCAAACACTCCTAAATATTCAAGACATGCTGATACCATAAATGTAGTATCAGTATTTCCATCCGCAGATTTAGTATGAATTACTGAAAATGGAGATACCTCAGCAGGCAAAATCATGCCTGATGGTAGATATCCCATGAAATTTCCATTATTAAAAGCAAATTGATTAACGACAGCCTGAACTACTGCACCGCCAGCTAGTCTATAACCTAACTGTCCGTCACTCGCGCCAGAATTTCTACTATAAAGACTAAGAACACCTGAAACAACACCTAAACAAAGTCCAATTCTATCTTGAACACTCTGTAATGGAGCATCTGTTACTCCATCTATTTGAGCGCCTGATGTAGAACTGGCTAATCCTACAGTAATTCCCAAAGCATCAAAACGTGTAGGATTAATATCTCCGTTTAGTGAGCCAAATGAATTAGGTGCCCAATTTACTAATGATGCTGAATCAGATTGCAATCTACGAACATGAGAGCCAAGTAACCAGTCAATTGGAAAATTAGCATCATTAAAAATCAATGTGCTAGTATTCATATTAGTTGGTAAAGCAGCACCAATCCAATCATCTAGGTCAATTTCACCTAAATTAGTATTGCTAAATTGTTGACCAAATATAATTGAAACTAAGTCCCCACCAGTTCCGATACCTTCTGATGTGGAATCAGTAAATCCTAATGCAAAGATACCATTAATATAGATTTGAACTACACCATTACCCGGATTACCTGACCGAGTAAGAACATCAAATCTATACCATTGATTAAGAGTTGGAGTTAATACTAATCCTTTATCGAAATAAGTGCCAGCATTATTAATATTGAACAAACGAATTTGTCCAGTTGATTGATAAATTAGTTGTGCTCCCATTGAAGCACCTAAACTACAAGTAGCACGCCAGAATCCTATATCACTTGTGGATGCTGGTGGCTGAACTCTTGCTCTAAAATAGAATCTATCCCAATGTGTTTTGGGATTAACTCCACCCGCTAGAGCAATCATTGTTTGAGTTAGAAATCTATTATTTGGACCCCCCGCGCGTAATCCACATCCTTCTAATGTGCGCGAGGAATCTCTACTAAAGTCAGAAACAGCATTAGAACTCGAACTATCTAAATCTGATGCATGTTCAAAACCTAAAACCCATCTACGCTGTGCAATAGCATTGACAGGTGGTGTAACTCCTGCACCAGCAGCCCTAGTTCTAATAATAGTTGCTGACCATACGTGTAATCCATCAGGTCCAGCGGGAAATATACTTGCAGGGCTACCTGCTTGACCCGGAACTAATATTGACCCCACAGTAGGGTCAGCAATAATTCCAGTAGGACTTGGAAATCTGATTTCAGAACCTGGAGGGTCTATATTCCAAGGCCCACCAGCATACATTCCTTTTGGAATTGCATCCAAATCACCAGATGGAAGTGGATTATATGGAATTCCAAAAAGTGCTGCTGCATCAGCAGGACACATTTCCAGAATAGGACTTCCTGCAATAGCCACAGCACTGTTATATTCTCCCTCATCTTGGAAGAATATCGTGTAGTTCATGTAAACAGTAATTTGGGCCATTAGAACTGACTCTGTGCTGAGAACTTGGGAAGAATTCTAATTAAACTTCCTGCAACTGGAACAAATGGCACATTAGCTGGTGGAAATCGCTCAGCCCACATAAGTTTACCATCACTATTTCTGGTTACAAAATAACCATAGATAGTTCCGGGAGCGTTAATTGCACCAGTGAATGAAAATTCTTGCATGGCATTATAAGTGGCAATACTAGGGTCGCCAGCAACAATACCCCAATTAGCAAAAGTAAGTGGTAAACTTGCATATCCACCACCTGCTATTTCAGTAAAAGATGCAGCAGTTGACGCACCAGAAGGTGTGGCGTTATTTCCGTATAGCTTTAATGTCAGCGCAGGAGTGAGTTTCTCAGTGAGAATCTCAACTTCTAACGCATTCGGAACAACTAGGCTCATACTTGGTCACACCCTATAAGTAGCTCGCTAATATTGATTAGAGCCACTGTGTTTACGAATGCGGGAAATGTATATGGACACCAACGAATTTTCTTTGGGTCCAATCCATTCGCATAATCTGCAAACAATATTTGTCTATCAGTAGTTACACAATACAACAATTGATTCACAGAATCGTTAACTATCTGAATTCTGCGATTGTCAGTCTTGAAAGTTTGAGCAATCCAAACTTCCCAAACTTTCCATGTTAATTCAGGTAGAATATATCTACCATTGAATAGTGCAATACCAGTGTATGTGCAAACCATCAGGTAATCGACGTTAGAACTACCTGAGTCAATAACAGTAGCAATACCGTGAACACCACAACCCAACGCGTTATCAACAGCAGTAAGGGGCCATGATGCAGGTGTTCCACCGTTATCAACAAAACCCACCGTCTTGTTACGTTGCATTGCATAGAGAACATCTCGAAGCTCAGCAATGTTAGTGACAGGATTACCATTCGGAGGTATTAAACAGAATCCATCTATCTGATTAATAGCCTCAGGTTCTCCAACTGCACTAACGCGAACTATCGAGATGTTATCATATTCAGTGCAAAGGCAAAGTCTATTGTGATAAATACAAAGATTAACTCCAGCTTTAATTTCAGCGAAGTTATCAAGTAAATGAGTAGCGTCGAGTAGTAAATCTTGGTCAAAGAAACTAATATTATTAAGAACAGTAACGACGTTATTCGGAATAGTCGCTCCGGGAATGAAAAAGAGTTGATATCCATTCACATCACCATTGTAGTTTTGAATTACCTTAGAAGCAACTATATGCTTCTTAACTACGAATGCGTCTGGACTGTTAGCTACGTTAGTAAAGTCTACTTCTTGTAATGCTGTAGTAGTATGTGCTACCAAACCCGCGGGGGCAGTAAGGTAGCCGGTATCAGTTTCATAAACATAACCAAAAATATGAACACCAGCATCAGTAAAGCCAGCAGCGCCATTAGCCACAGTAATATTGACAGTAGGCTTATTACCTGCGGCTTTTCTTGCTGCGGTTCCGTCTCCTTTATAGACATACAAAAACTCGTTTTGCATACCTCGTTCACGGTTTAGTCCACCTATTAGTTCCGTGAAAAAGGGAGTAATATATGCCCGTCCATTATAAGGAACGAAACCAAAATCGGTCATTCCAGCAATAGTGAGAATTGGTCCAAACATCGTAGTTGAATCTACGACATGGTAAATCTCTCCATTAGCACCATTCGCAACTAATACGAGTAAAGTCTGTTTATCGGATGTAGGATAGTTATACATCCTTAAAACGTCGGACAAGGGGGAAGCAACATTCTGGTGTCTGTCGATTCCATCCCTTGTCCCAAACGCGCGTGGACCAACAAACTTTAAGTTCTCACATTCAGAAAAATGGTCTAAAGGCGTGGATTCTTTATCCTCTTGCGCCCAGAGGCCATTAAATTCTTCCAGAACTATTGGTTGATGGTCCCGCATTACTATTCACCCTGCATGTAATAGTAAAGTGTAACCTGAACTTTACCAGCAGTCAGGGCAGCAGTTCCAATAGTGAATGTTACGAAAGTATCTGCCGCAGCTTTAACAACAGATGCAGCAGTAAATACAGGAATGAGTGCTACTGTAGCGCCAGCAGCATAAGTGGCGATAGCAGTAGCAGCTTTCAATGCAGCAACCTGAGCACCGGAACCCAGACCTATTGCGATTGTAGCACCACCACCTGATACGGGAAGGGTAATACCCTGAATGAAGCCACCAAATATGACGGCTCCCGCAGGAACTTGTATTGACGAACGTGGTGTAATAGTAGCAACGGCGCCACCATCAACCGCGAAGTCATAAGTTACTTTAATTTCTTGTAGTGCGCCAGCGCCCTTTTGAGCACCAGCATTAATAGCTCCCTTACCTTCGAGCAATGACTTAATCATTGCCCACATATTACCGCGAGGACTAAACTGACCTTGACCTGTGCTGTAACTCACTTGTTTCCACCTTTCGGCAGGGCATTATGCCCCAGAAACTAAGTTATCCAACCACGACGTTTATATCCGGACCTGAAAGGTCGTCTCCTTGTCATGATTGTTTGTTTAGATTTAGAACTAATTCCAGTTACTCTATCCATACCTAGAACAGCGTATGCATTGAGAGCATTGGCACTAGTTATATTCCTTTCAATAAACTCTGCACAAAGAGCAGCCGTTCGATATTCAAGGAATGTGCGAGCATTTACGATGTTGATAAGAGAATTCTCATCAACAAGGTTTTCAAATAGTTGTTTGATATAATCAATTTTAATATCATTATTCTGCACAGATGGAAGAACCGAAATCTTTTGGTCATTCCATACGTAATACAGAAAATTGTTATATTGAACCCCTTCCAATGAATGTGGAAGATAGTCCCTACGCGTCATAGGAACAAATGGGTTAATATCTCGATTTCTTTCCCACAACTGCTGTGGTTCTACGAAATCGTTAGGTAATGCGGGTGCTACAGGAGTTCCAGCAGCATTGTAAGTAATCTCTGTAACACCAGCATTAATCTGGATTACAGCAGATGTTAATTGAGTTACAGGAATCCCATTGAGTTCAAAGGCTTCCTGTAACTCTTGTAGTGCAATCTGTAGATAGGGTAATTGGGCCACATAAGTATAATTAGTCCGCGCAGTATCGTTCAGCAATGATGCTGACTTCGCCATTACTTGCGCGGCTGTTAAATCTGATGCAGCCATCTACATTACCCCTTTGGCATACTGTTCTTAGCTTCCAATATCGATTTCGTCATTGGATGCTCAGGGTCAGGGAAATGACATGATGCACAGACAGGGAATTGTGGATTCTTGAGACTTCCACAAGCCTTGCAACGCACCATATCCACCATCTGAAATTCTTTCATCCAATCCTTCGTGGCTGTGAGATTTAACTCTTTCGCAGCCAGTCGCATATCATCAGCGATAGCGAGAGGATTGCCATTGGAACGTGCCCACAGTGAATCAGCCATTTTAATAAGTAGTGTATACCAGTTCATTTGGCGAGCCTGAGCTTTCTCAAGTTCACCTTTATACTCTTTCTTTACCCATTCTTGAGTTGCAAGAATATCGGGTTCACCTTTAGCATTAGTTTTACATCCCATGACGTAAAATAGTCCGGGCATATGCGAATCCATGTTGCACGCAAGATACCCATTCAAATAGTCTCGCACGACAGAATCGGCGATTTGTATTGAACTGACAGGAATTTCAAGTAGTGGCTGGTCCTCATCAATATCTCTCCACCATGAGGAAGGACCAACTACTAGAATTCCCGGCTTCTCAAAAGTTCCCGCAGGAATATTGAAAATTCCGGGTTGAATAGTGCATTTCTTTTCTTCAATATTCTTCGGAAATATTGAAACAACAGTAGATTTATCTAGTGGATTGATAGGACCACGAATAGTCCTACGCTTCCAATCATTGATTCCCGGAAAAGCTCCTACTGCTCCTGACATTATTCATTCTCCTTGACTGGTGTAATAATTTTGGGCTCACCAGTATAGCCTACAGCTTCACCTGTAACAGTTCGGAGCAACAAGTTGGATTCGTCCCCAAACAGTTGTTCCTCTAGTTGTTGAACCCTCATTAGTTTCTCATGTGCCCTAAGTTCAGGGTCATTATCAGGGTCAACATATTTAGCCATGCTCTTTTTACCAAGCGCGGCATACATAGTATCGATTACGAGCTTACACGCATCCACACGCGGGGGTAAAGGATTATTCATGTTATCCTTAAACACCCACAATGGTTCGTATGACATTCCCTCGGTCGGAAGTTCATCTTGATTAACTAGTGGAACAATCACTAGTCTCTCAAGAATATACTTATCTTTCCAGTCAGCGTCATGCTGATTATATTTGGGTTTCTCCAACACTTGTGGAGTTTGGAGTTTGAAACCCTCAGCAGTTACGTTCGTTAACCGTTTCTCATACTGGTCCCATGATGATACAACTCGAAACATGGGACGCCCAGTATCAGAGTCGATACCGAACAAACTTACAAGTTGTTTATTAATAGATTCAATTGGTTCAGTGAGTTCCATTTATCATCCTATTAAGAATAAAAATTCGGTTTTGAATTTCGGCATATTCACCATTATTGTCAGGTGGAACATCCGAGAAATTTCCACCATACTTATTGATGATAGCCTGTTGCTCCTGAGAATACTTCTGCATTAGGGCTCTTTTATCGCCCTTTACATTTTCCAAATCAGCCATTACTTCTTGAATAGTCGCCATTATTTCTCCTTAAATTCATATTTCGCGTTAGGGTCAATCTGTGGAGTATTGATAGCACCTGTTCCACCAGTATCATAACCAGTGAACCATTTGCCATTCTGTTTATTCGGCCAGATAATCATGGTCCCCATATGTCCTATCATGGCTTCCATGTCACAATATGATTGAATACCAGCTTCACGCACACGTTTGAAGAAGCCAATATCATCACACCATTCTTCGGAATTAAGTTCTCCCAATCGAATGTATGGTTTCTCCAGTTTAGAGAACACCGACATTTTAATCAGACAGAAACCTAATCCTGCCGCAACAATTGGGACCAGTCTTTTCTCATTTCCCATAAGATACATGGGAAACGCAGCACCATCTTCATCAGCAATATCAAACACGACGGGCTGATGAGGATATGCCCTAGAAAGATAAAGTCCTGTAACAATGTCTTTATCATGTTCAAGTAGTTTCTCCAACGCATCAGGCTTGTAAGCCATATCGTCGTCGATAAATAGAACGTGGCTACAATCATTTTCAATCGCAGCATCAATAATCATATTACGACTACTGGCTGGCGACCTACCATGATTGAAGATAACCATTGAATTCTCTGGTTTCCTCATTAGGTGAAAATAATCGTAAAAATCTGCACGACGAGCGTATTCTCCGGTAGTAACACTAATTAAGACTTTGGAACTATTGCGGACCATATTGTCTCCGTAATTTGAACTGGTCCAATTACCAATTCATCAACAGCTTGTTTAACACCGGGCCACATTGGATGATTATAATCGTGACCACAGATTAAACCACCGGGTCTAAGTAGCTCGTAAGCTTTCTTAATGTCTCTCACTACTGTATCTAATCTATGGTCCCCATCAATGAAAACCATATCTACAGGCCAATCTAGTGAGAAAAGATAAGAAAACTGGCGAACCGGAATTACATGCTGAGTTGCAATGTGGTCTTTCAAATTCTCAAGAAAATATGGCATCACATATGTTGTCATCTTAAGTTGTGTGCCATCTTCCTGAAAATAATCTCCCTTCCAAGGGTCTACAGCCCAAATAACTCCTTTGTTATTATCGGCCATAGCTCTCGTTGACCGACCATGTAAACTTCCAAACTCTACAATTAACTTCCTCTGAGAAGCCTGTGTAGCCAGCCAAATAAGTTCCCCCTCGGACATCCACCCCCCAATAGTAGATGCCCGAACTATATCGGGACTGGCTACACAGTTCTCCATTACACTACTACCTCTCCGGGATAGTATTTATTCTCGTTGGGATTCCAGAACAGAAGCACCGGAATGTTCTGTGTAGGAGTCGCAACGTATTTGACGTTACCAGTAGTTGTAAAGGCAACAGGTGTGGTGGTCGTAAAGATGAACACCAACATATGTTGCCCATCAGCAGGCGGAGTGATTGTAGCAATAGCAACAGTTCCACTGATAAAGCTAATGAAACTGTTAGGTGCTACAGTTGCTGCCGATGCAATAGTGTTGGGTTTAGGTTGCTGTGCTCCCTGAACTGTGCTAAGGTTCTGGAAGTTAAGGTCTTTAGATTCCATTAACTCCCCCCTTAGTATCCAGAAGGAACTGCCAACGAATCAATAAAGGCAGTAGCAGCAGGGTTCGAGACGAACGTCTGCATACCATTGACCATATAGAATATGTCAGCAGTAACAACACCACCCGAAGGTCCACGGATTTCGAAAATCTTACGTCCATCGGTAGTGTAGAATCCGATAGGCAGGATTTCCCCGCGTCCCCACACTTCATCGACAACAAAGTCGATTCTAGTGCGGTCCCAATTGAAGGAACCTGTAACATTGGAACCGGCCATTTGCATACCGGAACCTTTACCATTGCCGAAATACATGTTCAGAGACTCATCCTTTGCAGCCTTCTGAATCATGATTACAAGCTGACCAATTTCCTCGTATGCTTGAATCTGGGCGGGATGTGTCCAGACACGAGGATTAAAATCATTGTCGATTCCTACTCTATCGCCAATTCGATTAATCGCCAAACGCGGGAACGGAAGCGCCAAAGCACCACCACCAGCATTTACACGATTGGAACGAATTTCCGGAGTAGCTGCTCGACTAAATCCAAGCCATGTTCCTGCGGAAGCATTGCTATGATGATAAGGCACACCATACAACGCTGGCAGAGAAGCAGGATTGGAAATACCATTGACAACCAGTCTATCAGTGGCAATAGCGCCAGCGATAGCAGGTGTTACGTCAATTGATTTGTTTGCAACATCCCACTTGGTAATCAAGCCAGAGCCTCGCAAAGTTGCGAGTGTAGCATCGAATACCTGAATGGTCTGTCCAAAACGGACAAGCTTTGCACCAAAACCATCGGTGCCAAGAGTATAAGTGTCAACGCCACCAGCAGTAGATACAGCAGAAATGGTGCCGACTGCACCAGTTCCATCCTGCATCATCTGAGCGTCTAACTGTCTACGCAGTTCATCCAATGCAGTTGCAGTAAGTCTGCGAACTCCATTGGTGATAGCTTTTCTTTCGTCGTCAGTTGACCACTGTGTAAGCTTGGTGTATTCGATGTTCTCGCTTACGAATACACAAGTTACGACAGCTTTGTCAAAAGTGGGTCCGCCACCCCGTCCCAGGTCTCCGCCATCAGGATTGAAATACTGAAAGCTTCCACCGGGTCGAAGTTCAAGCGGAACTCTCATTTGGCGATTCGATATTTTTTCCACATCACGCTTTTTGATGTTGGAATAAAACTTATCGTCTCGCTCAAACAAGACGCGAATCTTTGGAAGGACTTTCTCCAGTTCCAAAGCCGCTACTTGAGCTTCAACAACAGCCATGTTTTCTCCTACTTCTCGGTTAATCCGAGTTTAGAAAATCTAGTGTGGACATTCCGCGTGGAATATCCTTGGCTTCTTTAATCTTGCCAGTATTTCGTTCTTGGGAACGTGGCCGTCCCGGTGTAACTGGACCCCTTCGGGTCGATTCCTCATTATCTTCCCTGACACGATGACCTGTGCCGCGCAAAGCTTCATTTCTGGCCTTTTTTAATAGTGCAGGCAGCACTGTTTTAGCTTTGCTAACATAGGCTGAGCGAATTCTATCAGAGGATTCTTTGGAAAATCCGTCAGCGAAAGCTTTTTCCCAAAGTTTATCCAGAAGTGCCTTGAATCGTGAATCCTGATTGATAACCTTCTCAAGATTATCCATGCAATCACGCGCTGCATTCTTGCGCACGTAATCTGTCATTGACTTTTTAGGGTCAATATTCGCATCGATAGTATTCTTGAGAGTGTTATTCACACGAGTATTAAGGTCATTCCTCGTGTTTTCAAATTGTGTGCGGATAAAAGTTTGTTCTTTCTCCGCAAGCTGTTTTTCCCGAGAATTTTCTTTCGGGTCTTCATTATTTGCTAGTTGTGAAGGAGGTTTGAATTCAGTTGTTCCAAACACAAATTGATTTAGTAAAAGGGCTGCATTCTGTAATGCAACACCGGGTTGTGGTTTACCCTCAGCATCAGCTTGCACACCAAGTCTGCGGGCTTCCTGAATCATTGAGACAATAGTATGCTTGGTAAGATTACCAATCACATGATAGTATGCCTTCTCATCTACTTTTGCGAGAGTAGGCAGATAGTCATCTACAATCTTGTAGAATCCATTAGGATTAGTTTCCCGAACAGCCTTGAGAACTGTTTCGGTAGAACCAGACATTAAATCACTCTCGAATCTATCGAGAACCTGTGATTTTTCTACTGCTGTTTTTGCATCTTCAATAGTGGGTAGAAGTTCTGTGAACTGCTGTTCACGATAGTATGCCTTTTCAAGATATGGAAAATCCTTGAAAAGACTTGGATACTTCTTGAGGATTTCCTTACGACGAACAGGTGTTACGAGTTCCAACTGTTCTTCGCTTGGGGGTTCAATTTCTTCCTCAAGCTCTTTTAATTCGTCAGCCTCTTCTATTTCTTCTTCATCTTCCTCGGATTCCCTATCATCTTCGTCAGGAATCTGAGTTTCTTCCTTATCTTTCTCCTTGCCTTTCTCCTTATCCTTATCTTTTCCTTTTTCTTTACCTTCTTCAAGGTCAATAACTTCTTCCTTGTTATCGTCCTCACCAAGAAAGTTAATCATGTCCTCTTTGGACATATCTCCACCGCCACTAATAGTGGTAGAACTTCCACCACCAGTTCCGGTAGGAGCGTCAGGACTGAATAGGAGTTTAGGCAAGTTAAACAGTTGCAACATTTTCTTCTCCAGTTATGGGTGCTTCTTTAGTTTTCTTCTCGTTGGGTTTCTCCCCCGGAGTTGCACCTTTTTCCGGTGGAGTACCTTGCATCATCATTTGTTGCATCATACGCTGCTGTTGCAACATTTGATACATTTTGCCGTATAACAAGACATTACGATAACCGGGTTCATTATCGATTTTTGCTTGTCTACCAGCTTCACTTCTAACCCATTTCCTAACAATCTCGAACCCAATTTCAGGGTCCGCATAATCTTGGTCAACTTCAATAGATGGCATTTCTGGCATCATTGGGTCGCCAGTAGGAATAGGTTCGGAGTTTAGCAATAGTTTAATATCATCATATGTTGCTTCAACGTCAGCCTCACCCGGCACAAAGAAATCTGTGAGGCCAATTGCTTCCCGAATTACCGGCAGATTCTCAGGACTTCCGAGAATCGCTAGAATTTCAGGATTTGCAGACTGTAAAAGCTGCATGATAATGTCTTTTTGTTGGGACCAAGTCATTGGAAGATTTTCATTAGCTTCCAATTCTACTTTCCCAATCTTACCTTCCATTTCGGCTTTACGAATGAATACATTGACGAAAGAACCATCTTTTCGGCGCTGAACATCACGTTCATCTTCATGTGTTTCTTCGATGAACATGGGAATAGCTTTTCCGAAAATCTGCTTCCACCATGTAGTCAGCATTTTCCAAGTATTCTGTAGTCTCTGTAACGCTTGCGCGCGAGACATAGAATATTCTGATGCTGTTCCACCACCTGCTACAGCACCACCGAATAGTGATGGAAGTGCGCCCGATACTAATTGCGCGAGAGTTTGGATATTTTGTGCAAACGGCATAACTTCTGGTGACAGAGTAGCCGTTTTAACTTCATGGAATGCATCTCCGATACTTTTGCCGGACTTAGGTGTTGCCTCATATATACCACCCGGGGTCGATTCCATTTGGCGGTATGCATTGAAGTTTAATACGCCGGGGTCCGCAAAAGTTTGACCTATGCCATGCTCAATAGTTTGAAGTATAAGTGAAATGAGGTCATTTGTAATTTCTTGAATACTGACGAGTAATAGACCAAGCGGGTCAAAGTGTATGTAATCTGATAGAGGATTGTGAGTAAGAGTCCAACAATCATCTAATGCCTCATTGCAAGCTTCTGCAAATTCATCATTAACTAGAACTACTTTCGCGCCGTTCGGATATTTCTTCTTAAGAAGGTCAACATCCTCTTTAGAACCAAGTATGTTGAATGCAGACGGGCGAAGCCAACAATTACGAATAGTAACAGTATTGAGGGGGTATTCGCCTTGGTATTGCGGCGATAACCTACCCCACTGTTCATATGGGTCACGCGGTCCCGTCGCCGCTGCAATTTTCTTTGCAGTAAGCGCATTTTTTCCATGTAAATGCGCGTATCTTTCGATTGCGAGGGCATAGTGTGTTTCATACGCGTATATTAGATAAGGAGTATCAGCCTGTTTCATTGCATAGTTGGCTACCTTAACGTATAGCCCACCATATGCTTCAAGACAGACTCTAGTTTTTGGCTCCTGTGTAACTCCCACAAGTCTGGTTACAACTAATGTTTCTCGTTGTAACTCAGGAGCAATTTGCATTAAACAAGCGGGGCACAAATCTTCCTCGTTGTTTTGAAGTTCGTCCTGAATAATGATATCCTCATTATCAGGAGCATACTTATCTCGATTTAACTCAGCTTTAGCCTTTAATGCATCCAATTGAGGTTGCATTTCAGGTGTAATCACTTCGTCATTAATTTCAAACCCACAATTAGGACAACGAGTATATTGATGTTGTTCATCAACACTCTCGTAGTTCTTTTTCTCGTAGGTTCCGTATTTCTCATCTGACTTTGGATATGAGTAGCACGCTACCATACCCTCAGTGCAATAAATAAACAAAGCATGAAGCCACAACAAAGGCACATCGTTGTGACGATATACCAGTTGGGCAATTTTATCACCAGCCTTTGCGGTAGATAAGTCAAGAGTGCTATCAGCGTCATCAGGGAAACACTTGATAGGAGGAACAGTAACACTAAGAGCAGCAATAATGGATTCGAGATAAGCTCTGAATACGTTAATGGGTTTATCATAGTAGGATTGGTCTGTATCATCCCCTTCTGTTTCATCCCATATACGCCAATCGTGAGCTACCTCGGAATACCATGCCTTCTGGAAGCCTTCCCAGAATAATTTCAGTCTACGCCATGTGCGAATTTGACGTTCGCGCACAGCCATATCTTCCTTATCGAAGTGGTCTACTACTTCTTTAAGGAGACGCTGAATATTATCTTCTGGGATATTGTGCGACATTAGTATCCCTGCTGACCCCTATTTCCAAGCATTTGTGAATACATTTGCCAAAATGGCATCATTTGCATCATCATTTGCATGGGGTCGCCCATACCCATATTCTGTTGGGGTTGCTGTCTCTGAACAGGCATACCCTGTTGGTCTAAGTGCTGATAGTATAGCGATGGAGAAACACCGAATGCACCCGGTCCATGCTGTCTATTCTGTAAACCTTGTGTGGCAGGATTACCCATACCACCAGAAGCTTTGAATTCCATCATTCTACGAAAGTTAGGGTCAACTACACCACCAGCGCCACCCATTCTTTTGCGCTGCTGCTGTTGTGGCTGTTGCATGAATGATGGACCTTGCACCATGCCTTGTCCACCACCATAACCCCCACCAAATCCACCACCCATAGGAGGACGCATCATACTTTGCATCCCACCCCCACCCATCGGTCCCATAGGTGGAAGATTACCCCTACCAGGTCCAGAACTATCTACCTGACCCCCTAATGGAAGAAATCCACCAGGATGTGAAGTAACAGTTTGAAACCTTGGTGCAGTAGGTGGAGCACCACTTCCGGGACCATGAGAACTTACTCCACCACCCCATTCACGTCTTACAGGAGGTAATGACTGAGGATTAAATCCTTGCGGTCCTACGTTAATCATTTCTTCACTCCATGACGTTTCTTGACAGAATCAGAAGGACCAGTATCTAGTCCTCGTTTATTTGCAGTAGCGTAAAAAACAGATTTACCCTTTTCAGGGCCATATCGTTTCTTCATTTTAGACATGACTTCTTCGCCATGTCCTTTGAAGTATTTATTTAGAGGCACTTTTCACCTGCTGTTTTTTCAACATAGCAGAAGAAGGCCCAGTTTCTACTTTTGGTGGAGTGTATTTAGGATGTAGTGCGTAATCCCTTCCACCTGTAATTGGGTCTACATAATTAGGAGTTTTCAAACGCCGCGCTCTATCGCGTTCTGTTTGATATGCTTCTAATTCATGTGAACGCCAATAATAAGGATTATTCAGATTGCTAGTAGCAGGAATTCCTTCCGGAACATTCCCACGATTAAAAAGCATCTCACCTATCTTTTGATACCAAGGCATATCTTGCATTTGCTTGGTATGTGTCATCTCATGAGCAATAACTTGCTCTTTATCGAATTGGTCCATTCCCCCCATCATTTCAGGGTTATAAATCATGTTTCCAGACCAAGGATTGGAAACAGCATTAGCTCCACGTGGAGTAAATACTTTTGCAAGTAGTGAAGAAGTAGAAGGAGACACAGATATTTTCTTTACGCCGGGCATCTCCTTAGAAACTTTGGAGTATGCACGTTGCATGGACTCATCCATGACTTTATTTTTATCCTGCGGCTTGTCCTTCTCGTTCTTGTTCGGCAATTTTTAACTCTTTTTCCAAATCTTCAGTTGAAACTTTTGCTACTTCAGCATCAGGCTTCGCAACATCACGTAAACGCTGAGCTTTAACTCTATCCTCAGCTTCTAATAATTGTCTACGCACATGCCAAGGAATACTCTTTGGCCTTGTAATTTCTGGAGCCGGAGCAGGTTTAGGTTCTGGCTCAGGTTCCTTTAATAGTTTGTTAAGTAGTTGTGTTTTCTCGTAATTTGAAAACTCAAGTTGTTGTCGAAGGGTTTCACAAGACTGACAAACCTTTTCTTCGACTACAACTTCATTCTTCAACTTACGAGAGTTGTATTTAATTTCTAAATATTCACGATACCAGTCTAGTAGGAACATTATGCCCTTCTCCTTCTATGAAATCGACTCACCACTTGCATTTTCTTTGATGCGTCGATTGCATGCATATTTCGATAGTATGCTGTGAAGTCTTGTGTTGCTTGTAATTTCCTTGTAATTTCTTCTTGTTTCTGAATTCTCTCGAACTCAGTTACAGATTCCTCGAAATATCTTTCAGCCTTATCACAGGCGTAACGAACGTCATCGTAAGGGTCATCACCATCAAATTCTGCTACATCTTCTGCTGGTTTACCTGATGATGCCTTCTTATCATAAGAACATGCCTTAATTGAATCAATCATGATGGGACAGCAATTCGGATGCCCATCATGATTAGTTTCTTCACAACAGAAAATCTGAAACTTAGGTAAATTAGTTTCAGGTTCTGGTGGGTCGAATAAGCTTAAATATGCTTTGTAGTCAAGAAGCCCTTTATTTCTGAGTAGCCACATGGCATATTCCTCAGAATATATTGGCATATCTTGTTGTGGAATTACCGGCTTCGGTTTCCACCTAAGATATTCATGTAGTAACAATTTTCCTGCTACACGCGACCCAGGAGAATTGTTTGAAAGTTCTATCGGTCTTCCGATAGCTGATTCAATCTGTTGCTGAATAGTATGTTCTTGTCCTCGCTCCTGACTAACTGATTTACACCATGCTAGGATTCGCGGTTGTTCTCTTTCCGCAATATCTCTAACTTCTGGTGCCCATTCTTCAATCTTAGTCTTGAGCCAGTAAAGTTCTTTATATAGATACAATCGCTTCTGGGGAGATATTGCATAGAAGCCTACATAGTTCATGGCGGCAAATCCCCAATCCCCAATAATCATACGGGGCCACCATGAAGGAATTTCAAACGGAGGAACTACGTGTAAAGCATTATCAGGCTCATCAGGATAATGTTTATCACGGAATTCATCAAATACTTGTCCCTGATATGCATCCCAATCACCGAACTTCCTAGCTTTCCGCTCAGCCTCAGACGGTATACCATCAAGACGTGCAGAATAGTCAGGGTCAGCGTTAGGGTTATCAGCAACGGTCGCATGAATGTAAATTCGTTTTACGTTTCCTTTACCAAGAATGATTTTCCCACCTTCTGGTGCAGGTTGAACAAATCGCTTCTTAGTAAATGTATGTCCAATTCCGCCCGGCATTCCTGCCGCACGAATTATTGCTGGAATATTTGCAGGGTCACTACTTCTAACGCGAGTAAAACCAATATAGAGATAAATATACTCAGTAAAGGAAGTGAGTTCGTCCGGAGTAAAGAGATTAATTTCCATTGAGTCATATTTATGAACGTCATTTTCTTCCTCGCAATGTCCAAGGAATATCATTGCACCAGCATTACTCATACCAGTGCCACCAAATTGGTCCATACGTGGAAACGTCCACGCCATGTCCGTCTTATTAAAAGTAGC
>Ga0075420_100001615_pt1 | contig 19173 bp, 15 predicted proteins | sample SoiMetdeltSBSDD4_FD_75296 | JGI IMG/M metagenome (GOLD analysis project Ga0075420, IMG submission 75296) | Bulk soil microbial communities from a Populus tree surrounding site in Tennessee, USA - Soil MetaG P. deltoides SBSDD4 | ecosystem: Environmental > Terrestrial > Soil > Tree plantation... | reverse complement strand
GGCTTGATGTTCACCATCTTCGGCTCCCACTCGCGGGCGAGGATGTCGTCGACGGAGTGGATCGGCGCGTCCCAGGTCACGCGGTCGCGGTGCGGATCGAGCACGCGCCGCGTCTCGTCGGTGAGGTCCGGGTCCTCGAGCCAGGCCTCCGGGAAGGCGTCGCACAGCCGGGCGTAGAGCTCGGGGTCGGTGTCCACGTCGACCGGCGTGCCCTTGTACTGCCCCTTGAGGTCGAGCGAGTCGACGCAGCCGAGCGCCACGAGCTCGTCGATCAGCTCGCTGGTCCAGGTGTTGGTGGGGTCGAGCTTGAAGCGCGTGGTCGGGTAGAGCTCGAGCAGCGCGGTGAGCCGGTCGAGCGTCTCGGGCTCGCCCTCGGCAGGCGCGGTGAGCCGCGTCGAGACGACGTAGTTGAGCGGCCGGACCTCGCGCCCGAGATGCTCCGCAAGCGAGACGCCCGCCTGGCGCAGGGCGAGGTCGAGCGCCGCCGACTCGAAGGCCCAGCGGCGGTACTCGCGCGAGGTCTCCCTGACCGGGGGAGCCGTGAACAGGTCGAGCTCTTCGAGCCGGCGCGAGAACGAGTCGATCGTCCACGAGCCCGCGAGCGGGAAGTCGAGCCCCTCGGCCTGGAGGTTCGCGTGGTCGACGCCGTCGTAGACCACGTCCTCGCCCACACCCTGCTCGCCGCCGCCCTCCAGCGCGATCAGCGTGGTGAAGCGGGTGAAGCCGTTGAGGGCCAGCTCGCGGCCGTCGTAGGAGTAGCCGTCGATCTCGAGCGGCAGGGAGGCGATCTCGTCGTAGGTGCTCACCCGGACGAGACTAGACAGCCTCGTCGGCCACGGCGGCATTGCCCAGTCGGTGACGCTCGGTCACCCGTACAGCTCGTCCAGCGCCGCTCCGAACACCTCCGTGTGACGGTCCACGTGCGCCTCGGTCGTGGCCGGGCACATCAGCGCCATGTTGTGGAAGGGCGTGATCAGCACGCCGCGGTTGAGCAGGTAGAGGTGCAGGTACTCCTCGAGCGCGCGGTCGGCCGCCGCCTCCGACTCGGCGCCCGTGCGCGGGGGGTCGGCCGCGAAGCGGTACTCGGCGCGGGCGCCGAGGCTCACGACGGTCCAGGGCGTGGAGTGGCGCGCGAGCGCCTGCTCCACACCCGCGACGAAGCGCTCGCGCAGGGCGATCATGCGCTCGAAGGCCTCGTCGGTGAGCACCTCGGCGAGCGTGGCCCGCGCGGCCGCGAGCGACAGCGCGTTGCCCGCGAGCGTGCCGCCAACGCCGCCGGTGTCCTCGAGGTCGGCGTCCTCCAGGGCGGCGATGCGCTCGGCCAACTCGGCGCTCACCCCGTAGGCGCCGATCGGCACGCCGCCGCCGATCGACTTGCCGAGCGAGACCGCGTCGGGCTCGAGTCCCCACGCCGCGGTGCAGCCGCCCGGGCCGGCGCTCAGGGTGTGGGTCTCGTCGATGATCAGCAGCGTGCCGTGGCGGCTGCAGGCCTCCCGCACGGCGGCCAGGAAGCCGTCCTCGGGCAGCACGATGCCGATGTTCGTGAGCGCCGGCTCCATCAGCACGCACGCCACGTCGCCGCTGGCCAGGGCGGTCTCTACGGTGCCGAGCTCGTTGAACTCGGCCACGCGGGTGGTGTCGGCCGGGTCGACGGCCGGGCCCACGTTGCCCACCCGCGAGCGCTCCGCGCCGTCGTGCAGCGTGACGAACGCCTCGTCGACCGAGCCGTGGTAGCACCAGTTGAAGACCATCACCCGCGGCCTGCCGGTCACCTCGCGGCAGATCCGCAGGAGCCAGCGGTTGGCGTCCGTGGCCGTGAGCGAGAACTGCCAGAACGGCACGCCGAAACGGCGCGCCAGCTCGCGGCCCACCCAGGCGGCGTCCTCGGTGGGGAGCATCGTGGTGATGCCCGGCCGCTCACGGATCGCGCGCATCGTCGGCTCCGGGGAGTGGCCGGCCATCGCGCCCGTGTCGCCGAGGCAGAAGTCGGCGTACTCGTTGCCGTCGACGTCGAGCACGCTCGCGCCGCGGGCCTCGGCGAGGTAGACCGGATGAGCGCCCGCCCACATCGTCATCCACGACATCGGCACCCCGGCGAGAAGCGAGCCGCGGGCCTGCTCGTGCAGCTCGCCCGAGCGCGGGTGCTCGGCCGCGAAGCGCTCGCGCTCGCGCGCCAGGAGCGCGTCGAGCTCGGCGCTCACGCCTCTTCCGGCTCGGGCCTGACCGCGGCCATCTTCTCGGCGCGGCGCTGCTGCCAGACGGTGAGGATCATCATCGCCACCGTGAAGAGGAAGATCATCGACGCGATCACGTAGATCTGCGGCGGTACCGCCACGCGCGCGGCGCCCCAGATGAAGAGCGGGAACGTGATCGTGGAGCCAGCGTTGAAGTTGGTGATCACGAAGTCGTCGATCGAGAGAGCGAACGCGAGCAGGGCGGCGGAGATCACCCCGGGCATGATCAGCGGCAGCGTCACGAGCCTGAAGGTCTCCCAGGGCGTGGCGCCGAGATCCTGCGCCGCCTCCTCGAGCGAGCGGTCGAAGCCGATCAGGCGCGAGCGCACCGTGATGATCACGAACGACAGGTTGAACATGATGTGCGCGATCAGGATCGTCGTGAAGCCGGTGGCGAACCCCGCGTTCAGGAACAGCGACAGCAGCGCCGCACCGAGCACGACCTCGGGCGTGGCGAGCGGGATGAAGATGAAGAAGTTGACCGGCGCGCGGCCGCGGAACTCGTAGCGCACGAGCGCGAGAGCCGAGATCGTGCCGAGGATCGTGGCGCCGATCGTGGAGAGCGCCGCGATCTCGATCGACTTGGAGAGCGCGTCGCCGATGCCGGAAACGTCGAAGGGCGCCTTCCAGGCGTCGAGCGAGAACTCGTTCCAGATGAAGTTGAAGCGCCCGACCGGATCGTTGAACGAGAAGACGAGGATGATCGCGATCGGCACCAGCAGGTAGATCAGCGCCAGCCCGGCGTAGAGGTTGAGCAGCCAGTTGAGCCCGCGCCGGCCGAGGGCGAGAGGACCGTGGCTCTCGTCGCGCTGCGAGGCGCGGGGCGCCTTGGCGGTGGCGGCCTCCATCAGCGCGTCTCACCCTCGGTGCCGAGCAGCGCCTCGGTGCCCGCGATCCGCGCCCAGATCACGACGATGATCAGCATAAAGGCCATCAGCAGGAACGAGAGCGCCGCCGCGGTGGGGTAGTCGGCCACCTCCAGGTAGCGCGACTGGATCACGTTGCCGATCATGAACTGGTTGGGCGTGCCGAGCAGCTCCGCGTTGATGAAGTCGCCGGCTGCCGGGATGAACATGAGCAGCGTGCCCGCCACGAGGCCGGGCATCGACAGCGGCAAGGTCACCCGAAGGAACACGTCGCGCCGGCGCCCGTAGAGGTCGTAGCCCGCCTCCAGCAGCCGGTGGTCGATCCGCTCGAGCGACGCGTAGAGCGGCAGAATCATGAAGGGCAGGAAGTTGTAGGTGATGCCCGCCACCACCGACACTGTCGTGTCGAGCAGGCGCCCGTCCTCGGAGACGAGCCCGATCGTCTGCAGGAAGCTGACCACGACACCGTCGTCCGACAGGATCGTCTCCCACGAGAGCGTGCGGATCAGGTAGGTGACGAAGAACGGAACGATTACCAGAAGCAGCAACGCGTTTCGATACTTGCCGCCCCGGAAGGCGATCACGTACGCGAGCGGGTACCCGATCAGGATGCCGAGCATCGTGGCGATGCCGGCGTATTCGAACGAGCGGATGAACTGCTCGTTGTAGTCCGAGAGCGCGTCCGTGTAGTTCGAGAACTCCCAGGTGAGCGTGAAGCCGGTGTCGATCGTGCCCGACTTGAGCGACTCGAGCAGCATGATGAACAGCGGGATCGCGAAGAACACGAAGAGCCAGGCAAGCCCCGGCAGGAGCAGGAAGTACGGCAGCCCCCCTTTCCTCAAGCGGGCGGACACGGGCGCAGAGAGCTAGGCGCCGATCACCTGCTGGAACGCGTCATCGAGCTCCGCCTCCTCCTCCGGGTCGAGGCCACGGAAGATGAAGGTGTTCTCGAGGAACGCATCGTCCGGGAAGATCAGCTGGTTGTTCGCCAGCTTCGGATCCTCCTTGACGAGGACCTCCTTGACGCCGGCCACCGGGGTGATGTAGTTCACGTACGCCGCGATGGGCGCCTGGACCTCCGGGTCGTACACGTAGTCGATGAACTTCTCAGCGGTGAACGCCTCCGGCGCGCCCACCGGGATCTGCATGTTGTCGGTCCAAAGGTGGCTGCCCGACTCGGGGACCACGAACTCGATGTTCGGGTTGTCGGCCTTGAGCTGCACGGCGTCGCCCGACCAGCCGAGGATCACCCAGGAGTCGCCCTTCGGAAGGTCCTTGATGTACTCGTTGCCGGTAAAGGTTCGGATCTGCCCGGACTGGGAGGCCTCGCCGACCTTGTCGATCGCGGCCATGAACTCGTCGACCGACGCCTTCTCCGGGTCGGCGCCCATCGAGGCCGCCACCACCCCGACCGTGTCACGCATCTCGGTGAGCATCGTGACCTTGCCCTTGTAGTCAGGGTCGAACAGCGCGTCGACCGTCTTGGGCTCGGACTTCACCTTGTCCTTGCGGTAGATGATCCCGGTCAAGCCCGACTGCCAGGGGGCGGTGAAGTCCCGCTTCGGGTCGAAGGGAGGGGACTTGAGGCTCGGGATCAGGTTCTTCTCGAAGTTCGGCATCGCCGACCTGTCGAACTTCTCGACGTACCCGAGCCGCATCATCCGGGCGGCCATCCAGTCGGTGACCACATGCATGTCGCGGCCGCCCGAGTCGCCTCGGTCGTACTGCTGGCGGACCTTGCCGAAGAACTCGTTGTTGTCGTTGATCTCCTCGACGTACTTGACCTCGGCCCCGTACTTCTTCTGGAACGTCTTGAGCGTGTCGCGATCCTCGTCGATGTACGCCGGCCAGTTGGCGACGTAGAGCGAGTCCCCGATCTCACCCTTGGCGATCGCCTTCTGCTCGGTCGAGCTGCCACCGCCCCCGCCGCCCCCCGGGTCGTCGGTGCCGCACGCCGCCAGGTAGGCGAGCGCCGACACGCTGAGCGCCCCGGCGGCGCCGCGCTTCATCAGCCGCCGGCGCGTGAGCGGGTCTCGCAGCAGGCGCTCGAAGTGTCGTTCCAGTTCGTCGTCGGTCGGCGTCACGTCTCGTCTCCCTCGTTCTTCGTGGCCGGCTCGCCGAGCCCGCCTGCCGCATCTCTCACGATGTGAATGTTCTCCGCCGACCAGCTCAGCCGGGCAGCCTGCCCGGCGGCCGGCAGATCCCGGCGCGCCTCCGCGTCGGCATTCGGCACGAGCACGGTCATGCGCGTGCCGTCTCCCAGCTTCACCACCATCTGCGTCGCCGTCCCGAGGTAGAGCGAGCTCTCCACCTGCCCCTCCACGCTCGCGCCGTCGCCGCTTCCGGCCCCCTCCGGCTCGAGCACGAGCTTCTCCGGACGGACCACCGCGTGGGCGCGCTCCCCGGCGCGCGCGCCTCCCGTCTCCTCGGTGCTCACGGTTGGCCCGGCGTCGAGCCGCAGCTCGGTACCGGCGCCGTTGGCGGATACGACCTCGCCCGGCATCAGGTTCGACACGCCGATGAAGCCCGCGACGAAGGTCGTGGCCGGCCGCTCGTAGACCGTCTCCGGGTCCGATACCTGCTCGACCACGCCGCGGTTCATCACCGCGATGCGATCCGACATCGTGAGCGCTTCCTCCTGGTCGTGGGTCACGTAGATGAACGTGATGCCCACGTCGCGCTGGATCCGCTTCAGCTCAATCTGCAGCTGCTTGCGCAGCTTGAGGTCGAGCGCGCCGAGCGGCTCGTCGAGCAGCAGCACAGCCGGGCGGTTGACGAGGGCCCGCGCGAGCGCCACACGCTGCTGCTGGCCGCCCGATAGCTGCGAGGGCCGGCGCCGTGCCTCGGCCGCCAGCCCGACGCGCTCGAGCTCCTCCGCCACGCGCCGCTTGATCTCGGCCTTGTCGACCCCCTTGCGCTCGAGCCCGAACGACACGTTCTTCTCCACCGAGCGATGGGGGAAGAGCGCGTAGCTCTGGAACACCGTGTTGGTCGGCCGTTTGAACGCGGGCCGGCCGGTCACATCCTCGCCGTCGAGCAGCACGCGGCCCTCCGTGGGCTCCTCGAAGCCGGCGACCATGCGCAGCGTGGTGGTCTTGCCGCAGCCCGACGGGCCCAACATCGTGAAGAACTCGCCGGCCGAGATGTCCAGATCCATCTCGCTGACCGCGGTGAAGTCGCCGAAGCGCTTGGTGACCCCCTCGAGCCGCACACTCGGGTCGCCGTCGCCCCCCGTGCCTGCGGGCACGGGCCTCCCTTGGCCCTCCAGGCTCATCGTGCCGCGCAACTTATGGCCGAATCGGAGCGGACGCAAGGTGCGAATAGCCGAAAACACTCCCTCTTAATTGGACGTAGCGGCGTACGCGGTAGGCCGTCGTTTTCACGATCCGCTCTCTTGTCGATTGCCAAATGCGCCGATACGGTTGTCCACTGCGGCTAGTCCGACGAAGCGACCCGAGGAGAGTCAGGCGTGGCGACCACCCCCGAGACCGTGTACGAGGAGAGCACTGGCGCTCCCAGCGACCTGCAGCAGAAGGCGCGTCGCCATCTCTGGATGCACTTCACGCGCATGGGCGCGTACGACGACAGCCACGAGATTCCCATCATCACGCGCGGGGAGGGCTCCTACGTCTACGACGAGCACGGCAAGCGCTACCTCGACGGTCTCTCGGCGCTGTTCTGCGTGAACGCGGGCCACGGCCGCACGGAGATCGGCGAGGCCGCGGCGGCGCAGGTCAAGGAGCTCGGCTTCTACACCAACTGGAGCTACGCCCATCCGAAGGCGATCGAGCTGGCCGAGCGAGTAGCCGGGCTCGCGCCCGGTGACCTGAACCGGGTGTTCTTCACCTCGGGCGGCTCTGAGGCCGTCGAGTCGGCCTGGAAGCTCGCCCGCCAGTACCACAAGCTGAACGGCGACCCGCTGAAGACGAAGATCATCTCGCGCGACACCGCCTACCACGGCACCACATTCGGGGCGCTCTCGATCACCGGCATCACGCCGCTCCGCACGGTGTTCGAGCCGCTCGTGCCGGGAGCTCACCACGTGCCGAACACCAACTCCTACCGCTGGCCGGAGCAGCGCGATCCGCTATGGGCCGCCAACGCGATCGAGGAGATGATCGAGTTCCAGGATCCGTCGACGGTGGCGGCCGTGATCCTCGAGCCGGTGCAGAACTCGGGCGGCTGCTTCGTGCCCCAGGACGGCTACTGGCAGCGCGTGCGCGAGATCTGCGACAAGCACAACGTGCTCCTGATCGCCGACGAGGTGATCTGCTCCTGGGGCCGGCTCGGCCACTACTTCGGCGTCGAGCGCTTCAACGTGGTGCCGGACATCATCACCACCGCCAAGGGGCTCACCTCGTCGTACGCCGCGATGGGGGCCGTGATCGTGTCCGACCGGCTGGCCGAACCGTTCATGCACGACACACGCGCCTTCAACCACGGCATCACCTTCGGCGGCCACCCGGTGTCGGCCGCGATGGCGATGGCCAACCTCGACATCTTCGAGCGCGAGGACCTGTGCGGCCACGTGCGCGAGAAGGAGGCGGAGTTCGGCGGCATGCTCGACAAGCTGAAAGAAGACCTGCCGATCGTGGGCGACGTGCGCGGCGCGGGCTACTTCCACGCGCTCGAACTGGTCAAGGACAAGGAGACCAAGGAGAGCTTCAGCGACGAGGAGGGCGAGGAGCTCCTGCGCGGGTTCATGTCCGGCGAGCTCTTCAAGCACGGCCTGATCTGCCGCGCGGACGACCGCGGCGACCCCGTGATCCAGCTCTCGCCGCCGCTGATCGCGGACACCGAGGAGTTCGAGCTCATCGACCGTGTGCTGCGCCAGGTGCTCACCGAGGCCTGGGAGCGGATCGTCCGCCACTGAGGACGGGCGGGGGAAGGCGGAACCGATGCTCACCGTTCGAGGGCTCGTGGCCGACACCGGCCTCGAGCTGGCGACCGGCGAGGACGAGGCGGACGCACCCGTTCGCTGGGTGCACATCTCCGAGCTTCCCGACCCCACGCCCTGGCTGTCCGGGGGCGAGCTCCTTCTCACCACGGGCATCCAGCTCTCGACCGAGAAGCGCCAGCGCGAGTTCGTGCGCCTGCTGCACGGCCGCCACCTGGCCGGGCTCGGCTTCGGCACCGGCTTCGACCACGCGACGCTGCCGGAGGGGATCCTCCAGGAGGCCGAGACGCTCGGCTTCCCGGTGTTCGAGGTCCCGTATGAGCTGCCGTTCATCGCGCTGACCGAGAAGGCCTTCACGCGGCTCGTAAACGAGCAGTACGAGGTGCTCCAGCGCGGGATCGCGATCCACAAGCGGCTCGAGCGGCTGGTGCTGGAGGAGAGCGGCCTCGACGAGGTGGTGCGCGCGCTCGCGGCCGCGATCGGCGGCGCCGTGACCGTGCTTTCGGCGCGCGGCGAGCCGATCGCGTCGAAGGTCTTCCGCCGCCGCGTGCCCGACGCCGCGCTGGAGGACGTCCGTGAGGAGGTGCGCAGGCGAAGCGACGCACTCGGTTCGGGCTCCGGCGGCTCGCCGGACCCGGGCGGGTCGGCGGGCGAGTTCGCCCCCGACCACCCTGAGATCGCGGGCAGGGCGCTCGTGCTGCCGGTGTCGATCCGCGGCCGCGGCGCGCCGCAGGCGTGGCTCGTGGCGGCGCGCGACGCGGGCGGGCTCGGCGACTTCGAGCGCCTGATCCTCCAGCAGGCGGTCACGGTCGTTGCCCTCGAGCTGATGCGCCAGCGAGCGATGCGCGACACCGAGCGCCGGCTGGCCGGCGACGTGCTCGCGGAGGCGCTTACCGGACGCCTGTCCGACGACGAGCTGGCGGTGCGGCTACGTCCCTTCGGGGTCGGCGCGAGCGCGGCCGTGATCGTGTTCGGCTCCCAGGACAGCTCGTCGGCGGCGCCCGCGGAGGGCGACCTCGACCGCTTCCTCGCTGACACGGGCGTGGGCGCGCTCGTGGCGGCGCGCGAGCGCCTGCTGTGCGCCGTGATCGACGCGCGCGACGGCCTCGACCCTGTCGACCTCGCCGCCCGCGCACGCGAGGCGCTGCGCGCCGAGCACGGCGAGCTACGCGCGGCGGCGTCGCGACCGGGCCCGGTGGGCTCGCTGCGCCGCACCTTCCACGAGGCGCGCTGCGCGCTCGAGGCCGCCGCGCTCGCCAACGGCAACTCGCGGCCGGTGGCCTCGTATCGCGACCTCGGCGCATTCCAGCTCCTGCTCTCGCTCCAGGACGACGACGCGCTGCGGCTCTACTGCGACAGCGTGCTCGGTCCGCTCGAGGACGCGAGCGGCGAGTACGGCGACGAGCTGATCCGCTCGCTCGAGGCGTTCATCGAGCAGAACGGCCAGTGGGAGAAGGCGGCACGCGAGCTCTACTGCCATAGGCATACGCTGCGCTACCGGATACGGCGAGTGGAGCAGCTCACTGGTAGGGATCTTTCGAGCGCGCGCGACCGGATCGAGTTCTGGCTCGCGCTCCGGGCGCGAGAACTGACGTAAACCGAGGAGAATGCACTGATGAAGGTCGGCGTTCCGACGGAGATCAAGACCGACGAGTACCGGGTGTCCCTCACCCCCGCGGGCGTGAGGGAGCTCGTCGAGCGCGGCCACGAGGTATTCATCCAGTCCGAGGCCGGCGTGGGCTCCACGATCCCGGACACGGAGTACGAGGCGCAGGGCGCCAAGACGCTGCCCGACGCCCAGTCGGTGTTCGACGAGGCCGAGATGATCCTGGGCGTGAAGGAGCCACAGCCGGTCGAGGTGGGCATGCTCCGGCCGGACCACCTGCTGTTCACCTATCTCCACCTGGCACCCGACCCGGAGCTCACGCGGGGCTTGGTCGACTCGGGCGCGACCTGCGTCGCGTACGAGACGGTGGTGGACTCCCGCGGCCGGCTGCCGTTACTCGCGCCGATGAGCGAGGTTGCCGGGAAGATCGCCACCCAGGCGGGCGCGTTCTTCCTCGAGCGACCGCTCGGGGGCCGCGGCGTGCTGCTGGGAGGAGTCCCGGGCGTGGCCGCGGCCACCGTGATGGTGATCGGCGGCGGCGTGGTGGGTCAGAACGCCGCCTTCATCGCCATCGGCATGGAGGCCGAGGTGTACGTCTACGACCGCAGCATCGACCGCCTGCGCGAGCTCGACGTGGCCTTCGGTGGGCGCGCATCCACGGTCTACTCATCCACCCTGGCGATTGAGGACATGCTTCCGCGCGCCGACCTGGTGATCGGGGCGGTGCTGATCCACGGCGCCAAGGCGCCGTACGTGATCAAGCGCGACCAGCTCGCCCTGATGAAGGAGCGTGCGGTGCTCGTGGACGTGTCGATCGACCAGGGCGGCTGCTTCGAGACCTCGCACGCCACCACCCACAGCGACCCGGTCTACGAGGTCGACGGCGTGACCCACTACTGCGTGGCGAACATGCCCGGCGCGGTGCCGGTGACCTCGACCTTCGCGCTCACCAACGCCACGCTCCCGTACGTGCTCGCGCTGGCCGACCAGGGCCTCGAGGGAGCGATCGAGCAGATGCCGGGACTGAAGCCCGGCGTGAACGTGGCGGGCGGCAAGGTGACCCACCAGGCCGTGGCCGACGGCACCGGCCTGCCCTACACGCCGGTCGAGGACGTGCTGAGCGTCCCCGCCTGACCCCCAACGGCGAGCGGGCGGTGCCCGCGAGCCTTCGATCTCAACCTTCGAGGAGAGGACCCCCGTGGCCACCGCCCAAAGGACCAAGCTGCAGAACTTCATCGACGGCGAGCTCGTGCACGCGGCCGACGGCGTCACCGAGGAAGTGGTGAACCCGGCGAACGGCGAGACGATCGCCGAGATGCCGCTCTCGGGCGAGGAGGACGTGAACCGCGCGGTGGCCGCCGCGAAGGAGGCGTTTCCGGGCTGGGCAGCCACCCGGCCCGGTGAGCGCGCCGCGGCGCTGATCGCCCTCGCCGACAAGCTCGAGGAGCACGCCGAGGAGCTGTCCGACCTCGAGGCCGCCGACGCCGGCAAGCCGCGCAACGTCTTCCTCGAGGACGAGATGCCCTTCCTGTGCGACAACCTGCGCTTCTTCGGTGGTGCCGGCCGGGTGCTCGAGGGCAAGTCGTCGGGCGAGTACGTGGCCGGGCGCACGTCGATCATCCGGCGCGAGCCGATCGGCGTCGTGGGCCAGATCACCCCCTGGAACTACCCGCTGATGATGGCCATCTGGAAGATCGGGCCGGCGCTCGCCACCGGCAACACGATCGTTCTGAAGCCCGCCGAGACCACCCCGATCACGACCGTGAAGCTGGCCGAGTACGCGGCCGAGATCCTGCCGCCGGGCGTGCTCAACGTGATCACCGGCCACGGCAAGCCCGCCGGCTCCAAGCTCGTCACGCACCCGGACGTGGGCCTCGTGTCGCTTACCGGCTCGCCCGGCACAGGCAAGTGGATCGCCGGCGCCGCCGCGGACACCCTCAAGCGCGTGCACCTCGAGCTCGGCGGCAAGGCGCCCGTGGTCGTGTTCGACGACGTGGACATGGACACCGCGCTCGAGACGATCGCGGCCACCGGCCTCTACAACGCCGGCCAGGACTGCACGGCCGCCACGCGCGTGCTCGCCTCATCGAAGGTCTACGACGATGTCGTGAGCGGGCTGGCCGACCAGGCCAAGGGCTACAAGACCGGCGACACCTTCGACCCCGAGACCACGCTCGGGCCGCTCAACTCGATGCGGCAGCGCGAACGCGTAGAGGGCTTCCTGGAGCGCCGCGGCGCGGCGGAGATCGTGACGGGCGGCGGCGAGCCGGACCTACCGGGCTCGTTCCTCGAGCCGACCGTGGTGGCAGGGCTCGAGCAGGGCGATGAGATGATCCAGAACGAGATCTTCGGCCCGGTGATCACCGTGCAGCGCTTCGACGACGAGGCCAAGGCGATCGAGTGGGCCAACGGCACGCGCTACGGACTGGCCGCCTCGGTGTGGACCCGCGACATCGCCCGGGCACACCGGGTGGCGAACGCGATCCAGTTCGGCACCGTCTGGGTCAACGACCACATCACGATGTCCACCGAGATGCCCCACGGCGGCTTCAAGCAGTCCGGCTACGGCAAGGACATGTCCATGTACGCGCTCGAGGACTACACGGTCGTCAAGCACGTGATGGTGAACCTGGAGGGCTGAGCGGCGGCGGCCGAGTACCGCTTCCTGACCACCTGGCTGATCGAGGCGCCGCGCGATCAGGTCTGGGACCTGCTCGACGACCCGCTCGCCTGGCCGTCGTGGTGGCGGGGCGTGACGCGCGTGGACGAGCTCGACCCCGGCGACGAGCGCCGGGTGGGCAGCCGCTACCTGATCGAGTGGCGCAGCCGCGTGCCCTACCCGGTGGAGTTCGCCTTCACGGTCGACCGCGCAGAGCGGCCCGAGCTGATGGACGGGTGGGCCGAGGGTGACCTGAACGGGCGCGGCTGCTGGCGCCTGTTCGAGGAGCGCGGGATCACCGCCGTGGTCTACGACTGGCGGGTGTCGACCTCGAAGCGCTGGATGAACGCGATCGCGCCGCTGGCGCGCGGGCTCTTCGAGCGCAACCACGACACCGTCATGGGCTGGGGCGGCGAGGGCCTGGCCCAGCGGCTGGGCGCCCGTCTGGTCGCCTCCGGGTAGCTGGCCCGGCTCGGAGGGCTAGGCGCCCTTCGCGGGCAGGGCCGCGATCGCCTCGAGCTCGCGCCGCAGGTCCTCCACCAGCGGGTGCCCGGGGATGATCGCGGCCAGCATCTCGCGGCTCTCCGCGTAGTGCTCGATCTTCAGGCGGGCGCCCGACGGGAGCTCGCCGCGGCTCGCCAGGTGCCGCAGCTCGCGCGCCTTGGAGAGCTTGTCCGCCGCGAAGATCACGGCCGCCGGCTCGCCGGCCGCGGCCACCTGCCGGCGCAGCGCGGCCTTGCGGTCTGCGTCGTCGGCGATCGACTCATCCTCGGTGAGCGAGCGCACGAGCCGCGCCACCGGCTTGCCGAAGCGCTCCTCGAGCTCGGCGGCCTTGGTGTCGGAGTCCTCGAGCACGTCGTGCAGGACCCCGGCGGCCACCACGTCGTCCGAGCAGCCCGCCTCGTCGAGGAGCGAGGCCACCTCGAGCGGATGCGCCACGTACGGCGCCCCGTCCGCCTCACGCCGCTGGCCGGCGTGGCGCTCGCCGGCGAAGGCAAGCGCGGCGCGGGTGAGCGGGGAGCGCTTGGCGAAGCGGCTTCCGGAAGGTGTCCCGGCGAGGGAAGAGCCCATGGCCGCGAAGTATCCCCGAGGCTCGCTGGTTCCGCACCCATAGCGCTCGTAGATCACGCGCGAGCCGAACGTTCTGGTTTCGACCAAGTCGAACGGGACGTCTTGGGTGACTGGCGGCAGGTACGGCGTGCCGCCCCCTACGACGACGGGATAGCGAAACATGCGCAGCTCGTCGACGAGGCCGAGCTCGAACGCCTGCGCGGCCAAGCCGGCGCCGCCGACCGAGACGTCCCGGTCGGTCGCGCCGAGCGCCGCGGCGATCTCCTCGGCCACCGAGCCCTGCGCGAGCCGGGCGTTGCCCTGAACGCTGTCGAGCGTTCGGCTGAAGACGACCTTCGGCAGAGCGCACCAGACATCCGCGAACGCGGCCCCGGACTCGTTGCCCCGCAGCGACGGATCCGTCTCCCAGACAAGCATCGTCTCGTAGAGCCTGCGGCCGAGCAGATAGCCGCCGAGCTCGCCGACCTGCGCGAGGTGGAAGCGAAACAGCTCCTCGCTGGGGGCCGTCCACCCGAACCCGCCCTCACGGTCGGCGACAAAGCCGTCCACCGAGACGCTCATCGAGTAGATCACCATGGCTTGAGCCGAGAGGTTGACAGGACGGCAACCACTCAGCGGGGCGCGCCTCTAGCCTCCGGCCGGATACCTCGCCGTGATGAAGCGCCTCGTGATACCCGTCGTGATCGCCGCCGTGCTGCTGCTCGGCGTGCTCGCGAGCGCGCTCGGGGACGGGGGCGGCAGGGAGGACGCGGGCAGCGGCAGCCCCGCGCCCAAGCGCCCCAACGCGATCCTGATCGTGCTCGACGAGTTCCCCGGCGACACGCTGCTCGGACCGAACGGCAAGGTCGACGCCGGGCGCTTCCCTAACTTCGCCAAGCTCGCGGCCCGCTCGACCTGGTTCCGGAACGCCTACGCGTCGTACGACTCGACGACCAAGGCCGTGCCGCTCATCCTCGACGGCATCCGGCCGCGCAAGGGCACCGCGCCCGACGCGCGCGACCACCCGCGCTCGCTCTTCACGGCGCTCCATCGCGCCGGCTACCGCACGGTGAGCGCGGAGGACGCAACGGCGCTCTGCCCGCCGAGCATGTGCCGTGGGGCGAGCACCCGGCGTCCCGCGATCATCCCGAAGCTCAAGAAGGGCCGGCGGGAACGCTTTGACGCCTTCCTCCGCTCGATCCGCCCGAGCGCCCGGCCGACGTTCTGGATGAAGCACATGCTGCTCCCGCACGGGCCGTATCTCTACCTGCCCTCGGGAGCCCAGTCGCGCCCGAGCTCGGCCGACCCGATCCGCGGCATGAACACGGTGCCCGGCTTCTACGACGAGTACCTCACCCGCCACAACGAGCAGCGGTACCTCCAGCAGCTCGGCTACGTCGACCACCTGCTCGGACGGCTGCTGGCCAAGCTCGAGCGTACCGGCATGGCCGACCACACGATGGTGGTGGTCACGGCCGACCACGGCTACGCGTGGCAGGTGGGGGTGCCCACGAGGCGCAGCGTAAACCCCTCGAACGTCCAGGAGCTGATGCCCGTACCGCTCTTCGTGAACGCCCCCGGTCAGCGCCGCGGGCGCGTGCGGGATGCGTACGCCCAGACGCTCGACGTGGCGCCCACGATGGCCGACGTGCTGGGCGTGCCGCTCGGCTACCGAACCGACGGTCGCTCGGCGTTCTCGCGCGCGGTCGCGCGCCGACGCGGGGTGGCGGTGGTCACGCGCGACTTCAGTCAGGTGGTGCGCATCTCGGGGCCGCGCTGGAAGGCGCGGCGCCGGGCCGTGGTTGAGCGCCGGCTGCGCGAGCTCGGATCCGGGGGCTGGGCGAGCCTGTTCACCGGCATCGGCCCGAACCGCAAGCTGATCGGGCGCGAGCTGACGAGCCTGCGCCGCTCGAGCGCCGCGGGCGCCCGCGCGAGCCTCACGGGCGACTACGGGGAAGTGGCGCGCGCGAGCGGCGTGGTTCCCAGCGAGATCGTGGGAGCGGTGAGAGGGGCCGAGCCCGATACCACCCGCGCCCTGGCCGTGGCGGTGAACGGCCGGATCGAGGCCGTGGGCAAGAGCTTCCACCTCACGGGCGACCCCACCGAGCGCTTCGCGGTGAACGTGCCGGAGGGCTCCATGCGCGACGGGCCCAACATCGTGGAGGTGTTCGAGGTGACCAGCGGCGGGGCGCTCCGGCTGCTCGCCCGCTCCTGAGCGCGGGCGAACCTCCTAAAGTCCCCTTGTGGTCCGATTGGGAGCCGCCATCGCCGCGATCGCGCTGCTTGCCGGCTGCAGCGCCGCCGATCCGGTGGCCGAGCAGGCACAGGAGCGCCCGCCCGTGGTGGTGGTGATCTTGGACGAGTTCCCCACCGACGACCTTCTGCTGCCGAACGGCGAGATCGACGCCGAGCGCTTCCCGAACTTCGCGCGCCTCGCCGCGATGTCCACGTGGTTCCCCAACGCCTTCACGGTCTACGACTCGACCTTCAAGGCGGTGCCCGCCATCCTCGACGCCAAGCTGCCCAAGCGCGGGACCGCGCCGGACGTGCGCAGCCACAAGCCGAGCGTCTACCACCTGATGGACCGGCTCGGCTACCAGGTGTTCAAGGTCGAGTCGGCCTCGGCCGTGTGCCCGCCCGCGATCTGCCCCGGCACGCGCACGCGACGCCCCGGCGTGCTGGCTCGCCTCGCGGGCTCGGGTCGCCCTGGGCGCTGGAAGGCTTGGCTCGCCACCATCCGCCGGCGCGAGCGGCCCGGCTTCTACCTCCATCACGCCCTTCTCCCCCACGAACCTTGGATCTACCTGCCCTCGGGGCGGCGCAGCCGCCCCACCGGTGAGGACCCGGTTCCGGGCATCAACAAGCCGCCCTCGTTCGACAACCGCGGCCTGTCGGAGAACAACCACCTCCGGCACCTGCTCCAGGTGGGCTACGTGGACCGGCAGATCGGCATGCTGCTGCGCCGCCTGCGACGCACCCGCCAGCTCGAGGACGCGCTCGTCGTCGTGGTGGCCGACCACGGCTACTCGTTCGCCCTGAACGTGCCCAGCCGGCGGCTCGTGACCGAGGACAGCGTCGACGAGGTGGCCCCCGTGCCCTTCTTCGTCAAGCGTCCCGGCCAGACCGCCGGCGAGGGCGAGGTCGACGAGAGCTTCGTGCGCAACATCGACGTGGTGCCCACGATCGCCGACGAGCTCGACACGGAGGCGCATTGGCGCAACGACGGCCACTCGGCCTTCTCGGAGGCAACCCGCGCGCGCGAGCAGGTGGCGCTCGTCACGCGCGACTTCTCCCACGTCGTCCGGATCGGGCGCGACGAGCTCGACCGGCGCCGGCTGGCCAACCGGCGCCACTGGGCCGACCTGTTCGGCACCGGCGCGCAGAGCCGGCTCCTGTTCGGCGACCCGTGGACGCAGGCCTACCGGATCGGGCCGCATCCGGAGCTGCTCGACCGGCGCGTGGCCGGCCTGCGCCGGCTGCCGTCCGAGGGCGTCCGGGCCGATATCCGCAACGGCGACCTCGTGCGCGCGGTCTCCTCCGGCAGCGGGCTCCTCCCCACCCGCGTGACCGGGCGTCTATCGGGCGTGGCCCGGGGGCGGGAGCGCGACCTCGCCGTGGCGGTGAACGGCCGTATCCGGGCGCTCGGCAGGAGCTTCCATCTCTGGCGCCGCCAGCGCGAGTACTTCTCGATGATCGTGCCGGAGAGCGCCTTGCACGAGGGCGCCAACCGGGTCGAGCTGTTCGAGGTCCGGGCCGCGAGCACGCTGGTGCCGCTCGGCGGCGCGCCCGACCCGGCTCAGCGCACCTTGTAGGCGGAGTTGGGCTCGGCGCTGCCGTCGTGCCTGACGGCCGGCGGGTGCACGCTCGTGTCCACGAAGGCGCAGAAGTAGCGCTCGCGGTCGTCGCGAGCGATGCAGGTCCGGAAGTAGTCCTCGCCGAGCCGAATCGTGTTCGCGGTCTCCAGGTTGCGCTCGAGCTCGGGGCTGCCCTGCGAGAGCACGAAGGAGCGGAAGGCCTCCGCATTGCGCTCGGTGTCCTCCGTCTCGGAGACCACGAGCGGTCGGGCGGCCAGCCCCGCGGCCAGCACGCCGACCACACTCGCGAGCAGCAGGCCGGTGCCGACGCGGTCGACGAGCACCTCGCGCTGCGCGCGCGGGGGCGCGCCCCGGGCCGCGGCCGTGCGGTTGTGCCAAAGCCGGCGGGCGAGCCAGGGAGCCACGAGGCCGACCAGCACCAGGTTGCCGAACGTGGCCAGCAGGATCCCGGGAATCAGGTCCACGCCCGTGCGCACGGGAGGCAGCAGGTGGAGGATCAGCCCGTCGACCAGCGTGATTACGACGAAGGACGGCCACATCCAGGCGCCGCGCAGGCGCCAGCGGATTCTGGTCGGCCAGAAGCGCTCCTCTCGGTCCACCCGACGCAGAGTAGCCTTGGGTGGGTGGACGACCTCTGGGTCACACAACTCGGGCGAATCGGCTATCGCGACGGGGTGGCGCTCCAGGCTGAGCTCCGCGAGCGCCGCCACGCGGGGCTGCTGCCGGACCTGCTGCTCGTGCTCGAGCATCCGCCCGTCTACACCAAGGGGCGCCGCACCGAGCCGGGCGACCTGCCGATGAGCGAGGACTGGTACCGGGCTCAGGGCATCGACGTCTGCGAGACCGATCGCGGCGGCCGCGTGACCTACCACGGTCCGGGCCAGCTCGTGGCCTACCCGATCATGGCCGTGGACCGCGTCGCTGACTTCGTGGCGACAATGGAGCGGGCGATCGTGGCGGCCCTGGCGGACGAGGGCATCGCGGCCGAGCGGCGCGACACGCCGTTCACGGGCATCTGGAAGGGCGACGCGAAGATCGCCTCGATCGGGGTGCGCGTGCGAGACGGAGTCTCGACCCACGGCCTCGCCGTGAACGTGGACAACGACCTTCAGCCCTTCGAGTGGATCGTGCCCTGCGGGATCGACCACGTGCGGATGACCTCCGTGTCGAAGGAGACCGGTCGCGTCGGCCTGCTGCCCTGCTTCCGCAAGCGGATGGCCTGGCGCTTCTCCGAGGCGTTCGGGCGCCGGCAGCGGCTCGTGAGCCCGCGCCGCGTACTCGAGGCGCCCCTGGTTGCCGCATGAGCACCCGCTCGCGCTCGAATCCCGGCGGCGCCCGGGTGCTCGACATGGGCGAGGTGCGGCCGTTCCGCGACCGCAAGCCGGCGTGGTTCAAGCGTCCCGCGCCGGGCGGGCCGCAGTATCGCGAGCTGCGCTCGATGATCGAGGGCGAGGGCCTGCACACGGTCTGTCAGGAGGCCGCCTGCCCGAACATCGGCGAGTGCTGGGAGCGCGGCACCGCCACCTTCATGATCCTCGGCGACACCTGCACGCGGCGCTGCGGCTTCTGTAACGTCAAGACCGGCAAGCCGACCCACAACGATCCGCTCGAGCCGCTGCGCGTGGCGCAGTCGGTCAAGCGGATGGGCCTCCGCCATGCGGTGATCACGAGCGTCGACCGCGACGATCTGCCCGACCTCGGAGCGTCGGCCTTCGTCGGCGTGATCCGCTCGATCCGGCGCATGGCCCCGGGCTGCAAGGTGGAGGTGCTCACCCCGGATTTCCGTGGTGAGGAGATGCCGCTCGCGCGCGTGATCGCCGAACGCCCCGACGTGTTCAACCACAACGTCGAGACCGTGCCACGGCTCTACCCGCTCGCGCGACGCGGCTCACGCTTCCTGCGCTCGTGCCGGGTGCTGCGGAACGCCAAGGAGCTCGGCGGCGACGAGGTCGTGACCAAGTCGGGGCTGATGACCGGCCTCGGCGAGTCCAAGCAGGAGCTGATCGAGGCCTTCGGGGTGCTGCGCCAGCACGGCGTGCAGGTGCT
>Ga0075420_100001614_pt1 | contig 19198 bp, 13 predicted proteins | sample SoiMetdeltSBSDD4_FD_75296 | JGI IMG/M metagenome (GOLD analysis project Ga0075420, IMG submission 75296) | Bulk soil microbial communities from a Populus tree surrounding site in Tennessee, USA - Soil MetaG P. deltoides SBSDD4 | ecosystem: Environmental > Terrestrial > Soil > Tree plantation... | reverse complement strand
GAACCAAATCACAAATCACTAATCATTAATCACAAATCCCCGAGGGGGCTGACGTGAAAAGGTTGATTGTTGCCATAACGCTCGTCGGAGTGGCGTTGCCGGTCTTCGCGCTATCCCAGGACCTTGGCCGTCGTCTCGGCGGAGAGAACGGTCCGCGCCGCGCCACTGCTGCCGATCAGCCGGCACCCAAGTTGCCGGACGGAAAAGCCGATCTATCCGGGGTATGGACCGGAGGTGGCGACGGCGACATCGTACGCCTTCTGAAGCCGGGTGAGCTGGACACCATCATGCAGCCATGGGCAAAGAAGCTCTATGCGGAGCGCAATGCCGTGGATGGACTAGATCCGTATTTCAGCTGCATGCCTGGAGGGCCGCTCCGAATCACGGGAGGATTCGCGTGGCGTCTGGTCCAGCATCCCACGACGAACACCACGCACATCTTCATGCTGCAGGAAGGCAACGCGCACACATACAGGCAAATCTTCATGGATGGCCGCAAGCACCCGGAGGATCCCAGCCCGACTTGGTACGGACACTCGATCGGTCGATGGGAAGGCGACACTCTCGTCGTCGACACAATCGGCTTAAACGACAAGTTCTGGCTCGACCCCGGCGGCACGCCCCATACCGAGAAGCTTCATCTGGTGGAGCGGTACACGCGTACCAACTACACGACGTTGCGTCGCGAAGTCACCGTCGAAGACCCCGGTGCGTTTACGAGGCCCTTCACGGTTACCTACACCGCAAGGCTTGGAACGCCCGAGAGCGAGATCCTCGAGTACATCTGTATCGAGAACAATCAGTACGGTCTCGCGCAGGGGCTTGCTCTTCCAAACACCAAGAAATAACGCCCACCACCACTAGGCCGCGCAGGCTGAAAGCCTGCGCGCTACGTCGGGACCCAATACTGGGACCGGTAGAGCGCACGCTTCAGCGTGCGCGACACGGCCGCTGGCAATCGGGAATTGAGCGCAAAGTGCGCTTTGGTCGGATGAGGAGGAGTTCAATGAAGCGCGCGTGCGCGATTGTTTCGACAGTCGTACTGATCGTGTTCATCGCGGCATCCACCGCCTGGGCCCAGGCGACCGCACAATTGAGCGGCAGGGTAACCGACGATAGCGGCGGCGTGCTGCCTGGCGTCACCGTCACCGTCACGCAGACGGATACAGGCTTCACTCGAACCACGGTGACTGACGACGGTGGGGGATACGTGCTGCCGAACCTGCCGCTCGGACCGTACCGGCTCGAAGCAATGCTCGCCGGGTTCCGAACCTTCGCGCAGACGGGCATCGTCCTCCAGGTGGGCGCGACACCCGCGATCAATGTCACGCTGGGGCTCGGTGAGTTGGCCGAGACCGTCACCGTCGAGGCCGCTGCGCCGCTCGTCGACACGCAGAGCGCCGGCATCAGCGAAGTCGTCGAGCAGGAGCGCATCGTCGAGTTGCCGCTCCAAGGACGCCAGGTGACCGACCTGATCGTCCTCGCTGGTGGCGCCGTTGAAATGGGGCGGCCGAACAACCGCAGTTTTCAGGGCGGCGTGAACATTGCCGTTGGCGGCGGGATGCAGTTCGGCGTGTCGTACCTCTTGGATGGCGCGTTGCACAACGACCCGCAGAACGCTGCAGGGCTCGCGCTGCCGTTCCCAGATGCCCTTCAGGAATTCCGCGTCGCCACGAGCGGGCTGACTGCCGACAACGGGGTGCGGTCGGGCGCTTCGGTGAACGCGGTCACGAGGTCGGGGACGAACCGGTATTCCGGCAACGGCTTCGAGTTCTACCGCGACGCGAAGTTCAACGCGATCAGTCGCTTTGCCCCAATCGGCCCCGACGGCGAGAAGATGGACGACGGGCTGACCCGCCACCAGTTTGGGGGGACATTCGGCGGACCCGTGATGCGTGACCGATTGTTCTTCTTTGGCGCGTACCAGCAGACCGAGACGACACAGGAGCCGGCATCGCTGCTCGCCCGCGTGCCCACGGCGCAGATGCTTGCCGGCGACTTCACGACGTTCGCCTCGGCAGCGTGCCAGGGCGGAGCGGCAGTTAACTTGCGAGCACCGTTCGTGGGCAATCGGGTCAATCCCGCGATGTTGAGTCCTGCTGCGCTGAACCTTACCGGTCGCCTCCCGAAAACTACGGATCCCTGCGGTGAAACGCTCTATTCAATTCCGCTCGATCGCTCGGAAGGACAGTTTGTCGGCCGCGTCGACTACCAGCTGAACCCCAATCACACGATCTTCGGTCGGTACATGGCGACCACCGACAACACGCTGGCCGCATTTGCCCGGACCAACAACCCGCTGACAACGACTGAACCGGCGCTCGACAACCTTCAGCAGGCACTGACGCTCGGTGACACGCAGGTGTTCGGTGCGAACGTGGTGAACGCGGTTCGATTTGCGTACACCGATACGGATGTCGATCGGCAGAACGCCTTTTTCGATCCCTCCGATCTTGGAGCGAAGGCCTACAGCTACATCCCGGATCAGATGACGTTGAACGTCACCGGTGGTTTCGACATCGGTGCATCAACGGCGGCAAAAGGCATTGCGAACAATCAGACGTACGCGTTGAACGACGACCTGTCGATCGTGAAGGGCAGCCACCAGCTCGGTATGGGCATCAACATCGCGTACTGGAAGGTGGATCAACAGACGTGGGCGCGGGGCTCCGGCCAGTGGACTTTCACCGGGCAGGCCACAGGACTTGGGATGGCGGACTTTCTGCTCGGGCGCGTCGCCGTGCTCGATCATTCAGGCCTGACCGGTATCACGTTCGACCAGAAATATCTGGGTGCGTACCTCCAGGACACCTGGCGCACGAATTCAAGGGTGACAATCAATGCCGGCTTCCGTTGGGAGCCCTTCTTCAGCCAGAACCTGCTCAGGGGTGCAATCACGAGGTTCGATCGGGAGGACTTCAGGCGCAACGTGATCACCGCGCAGTATAGAAACGCGCCGGCGGGTCTCATCTACCCCGGCGACCCAGGCTTCCCGGACGGAGCGACGGGTTTGAGCACGAAGTGGCTGAATTTCGCGCCGCGGGCGGGCATCGGCTGGGATGTGCACGGTAACGGGCGCCTCGCCATTCGATCGTCGTACGGTCTTTCGTACGACTATCCCACCGGCGAGTTCATGTCGAATCCAGCCGCCGCACCGCCGTACGGCAACCGCATCCGCCTGACGGATCCACCCGGAGGCTTTGACGATCCATATGGGCATCTGCCGGGTGGGGATCCTCATCCGATCATCCCTGGCCCTGACACAGTGTTTCCGGCATCGGGAACGTTTGCCTCGATCGACCCCGACCTCAACGCCCCGCGCATCCAGTCGTGGAACGTGACCGTCGAGCAGCAGCTCGGCACGAACTGGCAGGTGTCGGCGAGTTACCTCGGACGCTACTCGGATCGGCTCTGGGGCTTCAACGCGGTGAACTACGGCGTCTTCATGGGGCTCGGACCGTGCACGATCAACGGCGTGGCGTTCACGGTCTGCACGACGAACGGAAACCTGCAGCAGCGGCGTGTGCTGTCGCTGGCGAACGAGAATCCGAGGTCCGCCGCGCTGATCGGCATCCTCGACGAATACACCAACGACGGCGACCAGAGCTATCGCGGCATGCGTCTGTCGGTGCAACGTCGCGCGACGACGGGCCTCAGCGTCAGCGCGAACTACACGCTGTCGCGTTGTTTCGGGCTCGAGATGGGAACGGCGGCGCAGTTCGGCGCTACATACACGGATCCGACCAATCCCGACAACGATCGCGGGTATTGCGATCAGGATCGCACCCACATCGGGAACGCCACGGTCGGCATCGAGACGCCGCAGTTCGGCAATGCGGTTTTGCGTGCGATCGCGTCCAACTGGGGCGTGTCAGCCATCCTGACCGCACGCTCGGGCGCGCGGTTCAGCGTCATCACGGGCGTCGACACCGCGTTCAGCGGCATCAGCAACCAGCGCGCGAACCAGGTTTCCGACAGCATTTACGGCAACACGCAGGAGGATGCGCAGGGCCGGCTTGCAAATTACCTGAACCGCGAGGCATTCGCAGTGCCGGCTCCGGGCACTGTCGGAACGAGCGTGCGAAACGGGATTGTCGGTCCGAGCTACTGGAACGGGATCAGCGTCGCGTTGCGGCGGCTGATCTCGCTGACGGGCACGCAGAACATCGAGCTGCGGATCGAGGCCTTCAACCTGCTGAACAGTTTCAGCTGGGGCATCCCGACAACGGCCCCGACAAACAACCTGGGTTCAGGTCAGTTCGGTCGCCTCATCGCGCAGCAGGGCGATCCGCGCATCATGCAGTTCGGGATCAAATACGCGTTCTGAATCGGGGATCGGGGATCCGGGATCGGGGATCCGGGATCGGGAATCCGATGATGCGGATCCCTCCGGATCCCCGATCCCCGATCCCCGATCCCCGATCCCGAGTGTGAGTTCAGTGTCGTCGTCCGCTCGCGTGGATACCGCCGGGTGTGAGGGCAGGTGTCTCGCGGAGCCAGCCGACGCGGTCGCCAGAGAACCGCTGCCACAATTCGACCCGAGAAGCGGCGCTTCTGAGCGGGCGTGCCGCGCGGCTGGCGGAGACGAGATACCTGCCTTCGCAGCCGGCGAGCTACTGCCCCCCCTTGAACGGCGCGGGCCTGCCGAAGCGAGCCGCGTTTACCGCCGCGTTCGGCTGAATCTCGTTCAGGACGATCGTGTTCTGACCGTCGGTCCAGGTCAGGACAATTCGGAACGGCATTTTCACACCCGCCACATCCCGGTAGTCGCCGTATTCGAACTGCATTGGCACCGTGCCGACTGCTGTTCTGTTCCAGCGGACGATTCTGACGAGCAGGCCTGCGTCATCGAAGTAGAAGTTCACCGGCAGCTGTCCGGCGTTCTGCGCCTGCAGCAGCTGCACGACATTGCCGTCGATCGTCGTGCTGCTTATCTGCCACTGCGTGAAGGCGGGCCGGATGTTCGTTGGAAACAGCTGCATCGCTTCGAGCCTGGCGGCTTCGAGGTTGCCACCGGTCAGCGTGAGGAGAGGGAGCGGGCGCCATCCTTCCGCGGCCCATGCAGCACGGCCATCGAATGTTTTGATCGCATCCCCCTCGGGCGTGCGCACGACCTGGCTCCGTTGGTTCGGAGCTTTTGCGGTGATCTCAATGGGAAATGCGTTCCCGCCGGTGTTGAATCCTTCGTACGTTCCACGGGCGACAAAGCCGCTGAGCGCCGCAAGCCGCTGTGATCCCCCGAGCGCCTGAATGTACTTGTCGAACACCTGATCCACCGTCGTCCGCGTGTCGGGGAAGATGCGCATCGAGTTGGGATCGTCGATCACCTCGCCGTACTGCAGCGCCAGGTTCGGGATGTACTCGGGACGGTTCTTGGCGTTGTGACATGTGAAGCAGCTGACGCGCGGCTGCCCGCCGAAGTAGTTCTTGTTGATCGTGTTCATCATCACGATCATCTGTCGCGCACGCTGAATGAGCGGCGTCGCCTCGGCGAATGCGGCGCGATTGGTGTAGATGTCGCCGGAATGGCAGCTCACGCAGTCGTACCCGAGCGACGAGGCGAACATCCCCATCGTGTCCATGAATTCGTCCACGGGAATGCCCTTGAGCACCTGAATGTTCTTGAAGACGGCGTCCGACATGAGCGGCCCCTGCTCCGGTCCAGTCTGTGCCGGCTGGGCTGACGCTCCGGTGCGTACGCTGAGTGCCGCGACGAAAATCACCAGGCACACGCCCGCTGCCACGGTGGGATATCGGGTCGCGCGCGGGACTCCAAGGCTCATGAGGTCTCCCTTCTCGAATCGTCAGCGTCCTGCGGCTGAATTTCCTGAAATTTACCATGCGATTCGCGGGGTTACGCGAAAAGATCCCGCCCCTGAACTGCGATATACTCCGCCCGATTCACGCCATGTTGAGGAGGATTGAGGTGCGCAAGGTTGTCCTTCTGGCGATGTTCCTGGGATTCACGCTGTCGCTTCCAGCGCAAGAACAGCCGCGCCCGCCGGCGCAGCCCCCGGCCGGCTTGTTCACGCCGCTCGCCGGCGAGTTCACACCGCTGGCACCGGCAGACCTCGCGTCGCGGCCGGCGCCTCGGCTGTTCGACGGCACGCCAGATATTTCCGGACCGTGGGTTGGTGGCGGCTCGAACGACGACATCGAGCGCGAAGGCGGGTTGAAGCCAGGCGAGATACCGCTGTTGCCGTGGGCCAAGGCTTTGCGGGACTCGCGCAAGGAAGAGGACGAGCCGTATCTGTACTGCACGCCCATGAGCGTGCCGCGCATGAACCCGTATCCATGGCGGTTCGTGCAGTCCTACACTGCGCAGGGGCCGATGCACATCTTCGTGGTGCACGAGAATGGAGACGCGGGCTCCATTCGTCAGATCTTCATGGACGGCCGCGGTCACCCCGACGATCCGATCCCAACCTGGTGGGGCCACTCGATCGGAAAATGGGAGGACGACACGCTCGTCATCGATACCATCGGCTACAACGACAAGTTCTGGTTCGACAGCCGCGGCACACCGCACACCGAGCAGCTCCATACGATCGAACGGTGGACGCGAATCAACTGGGGCACGTTGACTCACGACTTCACGTTGGACGACCCTGGAGCGTTCTCGCGTCCCGTGCACTTCCAGTTCGTCGCCCGCGCGGTTCCCCCCGGGCACGACCTGATGGAATTCATCTGCACGGAGAACAATCAATACGGCAGCGCTGCCGGCATTGAGAACATCTACCGGGAAAAAGGCTACGGGCTCGAGAAACCTGACGCCAAATAGGAGGCGCGGCATGAGAACGAGGTTGCTGACGATCGCGGTGGTCCTTCTGCCATGGGCTCCTGCTGCGGCGCATCACTCCTTCGAAGTCGAGTACGACCCGAAGAAGCCGATTGAGGCGGCGGGCGTGATCTCGAAAGTCGAATGGACGAACCCCCACATGCGCGTCTACGTGGACGTCACCGACGAGAAGGGTGTCGTAACGACCTGGAACCTGGAGCTGGGGAGTCCAAACAGCGTGCTGCGGCGCGGCTGGAAGCGGTCTGATCTGCAGATTGGCGAAAAAGTCACCTTCAAAGGATTCGGCGGCAGGAAGATCCTCACGCGCGCCGTCGCGGACGCGATCACGCTGTCAGACGGGCGCGCATTCACCGGAGCCTCCGGTGCGCCCGATATCGCACGTCCGCAGTGAGGACACCCACGTCTTGCGGCTGACGCGTCGCGCCGACCTATACCCTCGGAGGGGAGCATGATGTTCCGGTGGAGGCGAGTGATCCTCGCCGCTGCAATCGCGCTGTTCGTGTACTCGATCAGCGTGCGGTCGATTGCGGGTGTTCCAGTGGCGGCGCTGGCGCAGGCCGCTCAGGGTGCGCAGACACAGAGCCCGCCCATGGCGGAAAACGTCTTCAAGAACATCCAGGTGCTGAAGGGCATTCCTGCGGATGAATTCATGGACACGATGGGGATGTTTGCGTCCTCGCTGCTGTTCGACTGCACCGGATGCCACGTCCAGGAGATTTTGACCAATCGCGACGCGTTCGCCATGGCCACCCCGCGCATCCAGCGGGCCCGGCAGATGGTGGTGATGGTAAACACGATCAACAAGAACTTCTTCGGCGGGCAGCCGCGCGTCACCTGCTTCACCTGCCACCGCGGCGCCGACAGCCCGGAGGTGATACCGGATCTCGCACTCCAGTACGGCGACGTTGCGGATGAAAACCCGAACGCCATGCGAATCTTCCCGGACGCGAGGCTGTCTGCCGACAAGATCTTTGGACGGTACATCGAGGCAATCGGGGGCAGCACTCGTGTGAGCGGGTTGACGAGCTTTGTCGCGACCGGCACGTACGCCGGCTTCAACACGAGCGACGCGAAGGTCCCGATCGAGATTTATGCGAAGGCTCCCGATCAGCGTACGCAGCTGGTTCGGACCTTCGAAGGAGATGCCATCAAGACGTACGACGGCCGGAGCGCCTGGGCTGCTGAAGGATGGAGGCAGATTCCGCTGATGACCTTCACGGGCGGCAATCTGACCGGCGCGCGCTTCGAGGCGATCATGTCCTTTCCGGCGGGCATCCAGAAAGCGTATGCGCAGTGGCAGGCGATGCCGATCACCCTTGATGACCGTAACGTCCAGGTGCTGCAGGGAACCAATCCCGGAGAGCTTCCCGTCAACCTTTACTTCGACGAGGAGTCAGGGCTGCTCGTGCGCACGCTTCGATGGAGCAGGACCGTGGTCGGGACCATCCCGACGCAGACCGATTACTCCGACTATCGCGACGTAGCAGGCATCAAGATGCCGTTTCACATGCGCGTGACCTGGACCAACGGACAGAACATGATCGAGCTGGCCGAGGTGCGTCCGAACGCCGCTATCGACGCCGCGCGCTTTGCGAGACCGGCGCCATTCAAGCCGAAGTAGCAGGTCGAAGCGCTGCTGCGGCCAGGTTTGTCGGATCGTTCTCAAGACGTGCCGCTGGCGATCACTACACAGAATCTCGTAAGGCAAAGGTTAAATCATGTCCCTTCGGCATTGGCGTTTTGACCTTTGACCTTTGCCTTACGAGATTCTGCGTAGCGACCCAGCACGAACGGTTCAATTACGCGTGAGGACGAACTCGCCCTTCTGACTTCCCTGCATCCACGTGCCGCGCAGGATACGGCGGTACGCTCCGATATTCTCGAGGCGACCATCCACCACGATAGAAACCGCCTTGCCGGAGGCATCCTTGCCTTCGGCTTCCAGCTTCACCGCCCATGACGAAGGGTCGGAGTAATCGACGGTGACTCTCTTGACAATCGCGGCGCTCGGCCCCGGGTTGATCACGCCAGTGATGGTCTTCCCGTCCCAGTCGAGATTCAACAACAGCCGACTCGGTTTCTCTTTCGGACCCCATTGACCGCTCCACTGGCCGTCGAGCGGGTGCCCGAATTGTGCTGCCGCCGCGGCCGCGATGACCAGCCACGTAGAGAGCATCACGAACAAGATTCTTCGCGCGTCCATGACGTCGTCAGCGTGCGCCCGCGCCGGTGGGTAGCTCGCCGGGCTGTCTTCGCGGGCCGAAGATCGGCTGGCCGAAGTCGTCGACCAGTCGGTAGAGGAATTGGTTGTTCTCCTGGCAGATGTACTCCTGCAGCTCGCCGTTGGGCTCCCACGGAACATCCCAGGCGATCGTGAACGGCCGCGTGTACGCACCGGGATCGTTCACCGTGGCCTCGTAGCGCAGCGTGTTCTTGTTCGGCCGCGAGAACCGCTCGACCACGTGCAGCTTGTCGGTGTGCGGATGGCCGAAGTAGTCGAGCCACGAATTTTCGTTGAAGCCGACGACGTCGATTACAAGCGTGTCGCCCTCCCAGCGGCCAACTGAGTGTCCGAGGTAGGTGGGATTGAGCGCCTCACCGTTCGGATGTGGCCGCCCGTCCATGTAAATCTCCCGCCAGATGTGAGTTGCACCTTCGAAGATCATGATGATTCGCCGCGACTCCGGGAGCTGGATGATTTCCATCGGGTACGGCGTGGCCATGAGGCGCGGTCCACCCGGCGGCAGGCAGTAGCCCTCCGGGTCGTACTTCGAGTTGTTGCGGGAGTTGTAGTCGTACACAGCCGCCGACCACGGCATCCATGGGATCCACGGCTCGGCCTTCGCTCCACCCCGTCCGCCGCCGTCGCCCCCGGCCGCCCCGCCTGGGCCAGCGGCCCGGCCCGCGGCTTGTGCCTGTCGAAGTTCGGGTAACGGCTGGCCGTCGGAGCCGACGAGCCGCATTCCCATGTTCGTGATGTACGGAACCCGCCATGCCCCCTTCTCACCTGGAACGCGCCCGAGATTGACGGTGCCGTCAGGCAGCCGTGGGGTCGGCAACGCGGGTGGGGGCGCGCCGCCACCGCCGCGTCCGGCCGGCGGTTGAGCCGCCTGGCTGGGCTCCGAAGCGCCCTGAGGGGGGCGAGGATTTCCGGCAGCAGCCGCGATAAAGATGACGGCCGAGACGCCGAGCAGCATGCCGCGCATACCTTTTCGCACCTGACGTCTCCTTCAAGTCCAGAAGTGAGGAATGCCTGTCAGTTGTCGTTCTGACTCGACGCGGCAAAAAGCCGCTGGCCTGTTTCGGTGAGGAGCACCACGCGCGCGTTGCCAGTCGGACTGCCGTCCCGGGCCATGCTTCCTTCGACGGTGACCTTGTCGCCGATCTTCATCGTGTTTCGCGTCCAGCCGGCGCGCATCAGGCCGTTCGGGCTTCCCATTTCCATCGCCCAGTTGGTGACCTTGTCGCTCTTTTCGTCGGCGACGTCGATATAGAACCACGTGTGGGGGTTCTGCCATTCGACTTTGGTGACGACTCCCGTCAGCTTGAACGGCTTGCTGGCGTCGAATTCCGCGGCGAACGAATGATGCGGCGCGGCAGGTACTGCGGTCAGGAAAAGCATCACGAGACCGGCGGCGAGGTGGCGTGTCACGGGCGGTCCTCCAATGCAACGAGATTGTCGTTATGCCGGCGGAGCGGTGTCAACTTCCTCGGCATGGGCACCCGATACGGAGATCCTTGACAGCGGGAACGAGGCGTGGCCATGATCTACCGCCCGCGCCGGCGGGCGAGCCTGATAGAGGAAAATACACGCGGGCTATGGTCCAGGCGGACCAATACACCTGGAGGGATTTCTCAATGCGAATGAAGCTTGCGGCGCTGGTGGCTGGCTTCGGCCTTCTCTGGGTCGCCGTCCCGGTAGTCGCGCATCACGCGGTCGGAGCTGAATACGACGTCAACAAGCAGGTCAAGTTGACGGGCACCGTCACCAAGATCGAATGGACGAATCCGCACGCGCGCATCTACTTCGACGTGACCCAGCCGGATGGAACCAAGGTCAACTGGAACGTGGAGCTGGCAGCGCGCAGCGCGCTCGTGCGCCAGGGCTGGACGCAGCGGTCCCTCAACATCGGTGACACGGTCACAGTCGAAGGCAGTCTGGCCCGATCGGGCGTGAACATGGTGAACGCACGCGCGGTGGAGCTGCCCGACGGCAAAAAGGTGTTCTCGGGCGAAAACCAATAGAGATTTGTGATTAGTGATTTGTGATTTGTGATTGGTCTGCAATCACGATTCAAATCACCAATCATTAATCGCGAATCAGAAATTCCCATGAGGAGGGTTCGCGTGAGGAAGCTGCTTGTCGTCTCGGCGATGACGGCCCTGTTGCTGCCTCTGCTGGTGCAGTCGGCGTCCACGCAGTACGACTCGACACAGAAGCCGATTGCGACGGTGCGGCGCGCGGGCCCGCCCAAGGGGCCTGTCCCCCGGCTGCCCAATGGAATGGTCGATCTCATGGACGCCACATGGACCGGCGGCGGCCCCGTGAACGACCTTGAAGGACAGGGCGGTCTGAAGAAGGGCGAATTGGATGCGCTGCTGCTGCCGTGGGCGAAGGCGCTGATGGCCACGCGGGACGAGACACAGGAGCCGCACAACGCCTGTCTCCCGATGGGGGTCCCGCGCGTGACGCCGTTCCCCTACCGGTTCGTGCAGAACTACACTCACAAGCCGCCGACCCACATGTTCATCCTGCACGAGGGGAACATCCACAGCTACCGGCAGATCTTCATGGACGGCAGGAAGCACCCGGCGGAGCTCGATCCCACTTGGTACGGCCACTCAATCGGGTCGTGGGAGAAGGACACGCTCGTGATCGACACGGTCGGCTACAACGACAAGTTCTGGTTCGACCGCCGCGGTCACCCCCATACCGAGCAGCTGCACACCGTGGAGCGCTGGACCCGGCTGAATCTCGGCGAGATGGAGAACAAGGTGACGATTGACGACCCGGGCGCGTATAGCAAGCCCTTCACCTTGACGTTTATGGCGACGACCACCCCCGGTGATGAGCTGCTCGAGTACATCTGCCAGGAAAACAACCAGTACGGGATTCAAACCATTCCCGGCTACAAAGGGCCGACCTTCGGCAGCGCACCGACAAAGTAAGGGGACAGGGAGAGGAATAAAACCTCTCCCTGCACCTGACCTCGAACCCATCCGAACCTATCCCCTAGAACCTATCCCCCTGTAACCTTTGCCTCCCGGTTGACGTTCGACCGCAGATCGGGATCATAATGCCCCCCCAAGCAGGCCGTCATGGCGTCGGCGAGAGAACACCTATTCAGATGAGGAGACCAATGGCAAGACGTCACGCTTTTCGTTTGTTGATTTGGGCGATCGCAATCCTGTTCACCGCGGCACCCGTGCTGGCGCAGCAGGCTGCGACGCAGAAGCCATTCGAGCCGCAGGTCGGACAGGCAGGCAAGGATGTCGTCTGGGTGCCGACGCCGCAGGCGCTGGTCGACAAGATGCTCGACATGGCGAAGGTCACTCCGCAGGACTTCGTGATGGACCTCGGCTCAGGTGACGGGCGCACAGTGATTACAGCCGCCAAGCGCGGCGCACGAGCGCTTGGCATCGAATACAACCCGAACATGGTGGAGCTGTCGCAGAAGAACGCCGCGGCGGCGGGTGTCACCGCGCGTGCGTCGTTTCAGAACGCCGATCTGTTCGAGACGGATCTGTCCAAGGCGCAGGTCATCACGATGTTTCTGCTGCCGTCGATCAACATGAAGCTTCGGCCGAAGATTCTCGATCTCAGACCCGGCACCCGCATCGTGTCGAATACCTTCACGATGGAAGACTGGGAGGCAGACGAGACCCAGAGGATCGAGCAGGACTGCACCAGCTGGTGCACGGCGCTCCTGTGGATCGTCCCGGCCAAGGTCGGTGGCAACTGGCGCGTCGGCGAGAATCAGCTCGTGCTGAAGCAGCAGTTCCAGATGTTGTCGGGGACGCTCGGCTCGAATCAGATTTCGGCCGGACGCATGCGCGGCAACGACATCACGTTTACGGTCGGCAACGCCGTGTATACAGGGCGCGTCGATGGCAACAGCATGAAAGGCACGATCAAGGGCGGAAGCGGCGGGACGTTTACCGCGACGAAAAACTAACGCTTCTGTTCTGCGTTCCGGGCTCCGGGTTCCGCGTTCTGTTCGAGGTTCGACAATTCCTCGAACGCCGACCGTCGAACCCCGAACCCGAACTTCGAACACGAGCTCGGGAATCAGCAATCACGACCCGAGAACCTGCGCGAGCCGTTCGCGCAACGCACCCATTTTAAGAAACTTTCAAACGGACCCTTTCGGATATTCATAGCGGCGTCGTTTTCGCGGCCTAATTTCGAATCGGATCGCACGTCCACGCGACGGCTGCGGCGGGTCGGTCACGGAGGCTGCCATGAACCCGTTCCTGAGGGGATTCTCTGCGGGCGCGCTGACACTGCTTCTCACGACGGCGATGGCCTGGGCACAGGCCACCGCCGCGCTGAATGGCCGCGTCACCGACCAGAGCGGCGCCGTACTGCCCGGCGTCACCGTCACCGTCATGCAGACGGAGACCGGTTTCACCCGGTCGGTCGTCACCGACAGCGACGGCTCGTACGTGATACCGAACCTGCCGCTTGGACCGTACCAACTGGAAATGATGCTTCAGGGGTTCCGCACCTACGTGCAACGTGGCATCGTGCTCCAGGTCGCGGCCACCCCCACAATCAATGCGGAGCTCGCGGTCGGCAGCCTTGAAGAAACAGTGGCCGTCGAAGCGGCTGCGCCGCTCGTGGACGTGCGCAGCGCCGGCATCAGCGAGGTGGTCGAGCAGGCGCGGATCCTCGAGCTCCCGCTCCAGGGACGTCAGGTCACCGACCTGATCGTGCTCGCGGGCGCCGCGGTCCAGACAGGAACGCCGCCGTCGCATCACTTCGCCGGCGGCGTGCGTGTGGCAGTGGCCGGCGGTCAAACCTTCGGCGTGGCGTACCTGCTCGATGGCGCCATGCACAACGACCTGCAGAGCAGTGGCGGCATGCCTCTGCCGTTCCCGGACGCATTACAGGAATTCCGTGTCGCGACGAGCGGCCTGTCGGCCGACAACGGCGTGCGATCCGCGGCGTCGGTCAACGCGGTCACGAAGTCGGGCACCAACAACTTCCACGGCAACCTGTTCGAGTTCCTTCGCGACAAGCGCTTCAATGCGACGAGCCGGTTTGCGCCGATAGGGCCGGACGGCAAACGAAAGGACGACGGGCTGTCGCGGCACCAGTACGGCGGGACGCTCGGCGGGCCTATCGTGCGCGACAGGTTGTTCTTCTTCGGGGGCTATCAGGGCACGTATCTGAATCAGGCGCCGAACGACAATGTTGCCTACGTGCCGACGGCGGCCATGCTCGCCGGCGACTTCACGACCTTCGCCTCGCCCGCCTGCAACAACGGTCGGCAGATCGCGCTGCGGCCGCCGTTTGTGAACAACCGAATCGACCCCGCGCTGTTTAGTCCCGCGGCGATGAACTTTGCCAGACGGCTCCCGGCTACGACCGATCCGTGCGGCGATCATCGGTTCCCGACTGGCGGACCCGGGGCCGAGCGCAATGAGGGCCAGATCGTCACCAAGATCGATTACCAGCGGACCGCGAACCACTCGCTCTTCGGCCGCTACATGGCAACCTTTCACAAGCAGGGCGTGCCGGTCGTCGACAACCTGCTGACGGCCATGCACCAGTTGAGCGTCGGATTGAACAACTTGGCCACCTCGGCGACGTTCGGCGATACCCGCGTGTTCGGCGCGAACACGGTCAACGCGATCCGCGTCAGCTACAACCGCACGAAAGTCGACCGCTACAACGCGCCCACTGTCGAGCCGTCCGATCTCGGCATCAAGGCGTTCAGCTACGAGCCGCATCGCATGAACATCGACGTGGCGGGCGGATTCGTCGCGGGTCACCCGAGCGCCGGCTACGGCCTTACCGATACCGATGCCTACCAGTTCAGCGACGATCTCACGCTCGTGCGCGGCGCGCATCAGCTCGGGTTCGGCGCGACGATCGCGAAATGGAGCACCTACATCGAGACGTGCGCGCGGTGCGGCGGGCAATGGAATTTCAACGGCCAGGTGACCGGTCTCGGACTCGCCGATTTTCTGCTGGGTCGCGTGGCCTCCGTGGAGCTCGGCGGTCCCGGTGGTACCGACCCGGAGCAGTGGTACGTGGGCCTTTTCGCCCAGGATTCCTGGCGCGCGGCAAACCGTCTGACGTTCAACTTCGGGCTGCGGTGGGAACCGTTCTTCGGCCAGCATCTGCAGGGCCGGTTCGGGATTCCGATCTGGAGCTGGGAGAACTTCAGGAACGGGGTCCGAAGCACGCAGTTCGTCAATGCGCCGCCAGGCTTCCTGTACGCAGGCGATCAGGGCTTTCCACCCGGGCGCTCGGGTATCAACCGGCAGTGGCTGAACTTTTCGCCACGCGCCGGCGTCGCCTGGGACGTCACCGGCGACGGGCGCACGTCGGTGCGCGCGTCGTACGGGCTCGGCTACGACTTTCCCGTCAGCGATTTCTATTTCCTGCAGTCGTCGGCGCCGCCCTTTGGCAACAGGATTCGCCTCGATTTCCCGCCGGGAGGCTTTGACGACCCGTACGGGCACGTCGGAGGCGATCCCCATCCTATCGAGACGAACCGACAGACGACTTACCCACCCGGCGGCGCGTTCGGCGTCATGGCCCCGGACATCAACTCGCCGCGCGTGCAGTCGTGGAACGTCACTGTGGAACGGCAGATGGGCGCCAACTGGGGCGTCGCAGTCAGCTATCTGGGGAACTACACCGACCGGCTCTGGGACCTCGTACCCCTCAGCCCGGCGGTATTCATGGGGCTCGGCCCGTGCACGATCAACGGCGTCGCGCATCCGGTGTGCAGCACCGCGGCCAACACGAACGCGCGGCGTGTGATATCGCTCGAGAACCCGCGCGTGGGCGAGCAGATCAGCAACCTGGAGATCTTTGACGACTTCGGGTCGTCTACCTACCGGGGCCTGCGCCTGTCGGCCACGCGCCGCTCCGCGGTGGGCGTCAGCATCAGCGGCAACTACACGTGGTCCTACTGCTTCGGCAACACGATGATCGAAAACCAAAACCAGTTCGCCTCGGGTCCCACGAAGCCGGACGACGTGAGATTCGATCGAGGCAACTGCCGGCAGAACAAGACGCACATCGGCAACCTGACGCTGGGCTACCAGACGCCGCAGTTTACGGGTCGAGCGCTGCGGATCCTCGCCTCCGACTGGCGGGTGTCGGGCATTTTGAGCGCGAGCTCGGGGACGTGGCTTACGGTCATCACGGGCCGCGACACCGCACTGAACGGTCAGGTGAACCAGCGCGTCAATCAAGTCAGTGACGACGTCTATGGCGCGAAGACGCTCGACTCGTACCTGAACCGCGCCGCATTCAGCGAACCAGCCTCCGGCGAGTTTGGCAATCACGTCCGCAACAGCATCGCCGGTCCCGGCATGTGGAACGTCGACCTGGCCGTCTCGAGGCTTCTGGCAACCGCCGGCGGGCAAAGCCTTGAGCTGCGCCTCGAAGCGTTCAACCTGACGAACCATTTCAACTGGGGGCCGCCGACGACCACACCGATATCCGGCGTCGCCAACCTGCTCACCGGGACCTTCGGCCGCATCCTTTCGCAGGCGACGCCGCCGCGCATCATGCAGTTCGGGATCAAGTATGCGTTCTGAGATTTCGCAGAACGGGTCAACGGAGTTGCAGCGACACGGAGGTTCTTAGACATGGCCGTTCTTGTGAGAGGTAAGGAGGCTTTGATGTACTTCCTGAGGCAAGTCTCTGTATGCGCAATGATTCTTGTGCTCACCGGCAGCGCTGCATGGGCCCAGGCCACCGCCGAGCTCAACGGCCGGGTCACCGACCAGAGCGGCGGCGTCCTGCCAGGCGTCACCGTCACGGTGACACAGACCGACACCGGGTTCTCCCGTTCGGCCGTCACCGACGACAACGGCAACTACGCCATTCCGAACCTCCCGACGGGGCCTTACCGGCTCGAAGTGATGCTGCAGGGCTTCCGGTCGTACGTCCAAACCGGTATCGTGCTGCAAGTCGCCGCAACCCCGACGATCAATGCGGTGCTGTCGGTTGGGAGCCTCGAGGAGACGGTGTCCGTGGAAGCGGCGGCGCCGCTCGTCGACGTACGCAGCACCGGCATCAGCGAGGTGGTCGAGCAGGAGCGGATCCTCGAGCTGCCACTCGAGGGCCGCAACCCGGCCGCCCTGATCGCAATGGTCGGCGGTGTCGTCCAGGAACGGCCGAACAATAAAAGCATGCCGGGCTCGCTCTTTACGGGCGTGGCCGGAAGCCTTCCGTTCGGCGTGGCGTACCTGCTCGACGGCGCCCCGCACAACAACCCCTACGACAACCTGAACATGCCGTTGCCGTTTCCCGACGCCCTCCAGGAGTTCCGCGTTGCAACGAGCGGGCTCTCCGCCGACAACGGCGTCCACTCCGGCGGGTCGGTCAACGCGGTGACGAAGTCGGGCACGAATGTGCTTCATGGAACGCTCTTCGAGTTCCTGCGCGACAAGCGATTCAACGCGAAAGCGGTCTTCGCGCCCATCGATCCCAATACCGGCAGGCGGGTGGACGACGGCCTCAAGCGCAATCAGCTCGGCGGCGCGTTGGGGGGCCCGATTCTGTCGGACCGTCTGTTTTTCTTCGGTGCCTACCAGGGGACGTTTCAGGATGTGACGCCGCCCGACGCGACCACGCGGATCCCGACGCCGGCGATGCTGGCCGGCGACTTCACGGCGTTCGCCTCGCCGGCCTGCAACCGGGGCCAGCAGATCAATCTGCGCGCCCCGTTCGTGAACAACCAGATCGATCCACGCCTGTTCAGCCCGGCAGCGATGGCGATTGCGCGGCAGCTGCCGACGACGACCGATCCGTGCGGCGACATCCGGTTTTCCGCGCCGCTCAGCTACGACCAGAGCCAGGTCGTCGCGAAGGTCGATTACCAGGGGAGCGGTGGGCATTCGATCTTCGGTCGTTACATGCTGACCTTCGACGATCAAGTTCCGTCGTGGCCCACGTCCGGCAGCGTCCTGACCACGCGGGCGGAGGATAACGCGCAGACGCACCGCGCGCATTCGCTGACGCTCGGCGACACGCGCGTCTTCGGCACGGACACGGTGAATGCGTTTCGCGTCGCGTGGAACCGCAGCCGCGCGCACTATCACCTCGAGCCCTTTTTCGGCGCCGAAACGCTCGGGATCAACAACTTCTACAATTACGTGCCTGGGATCATCGGCATCGAGATCAGCGGGGGATTCACCACCGCCTCGGGCGGCTCGGTGCTCTTCCAGGGCGACACGGACGCGTATCAGATCTCCGATGACGTCACGCTGGTACGGGGCAACCATCAACTGGCGCTCGGCGGCAACGTGGCGTACTGGACGCACTATACGGTCGACGGCCAGCGCGGCGTCGGTCTCTGGACCTTCGACGGATCGTTGACCGGGCTCGGCACGGCGGACTTCCTGACGGGCCGATTGGCGCGTCTCGAGCACGCTCGGCCTGGCGTGCTCGACCTGACACAGAAGTACCTCGGCCTCTACGCCCAGGACACCTGGCGCGTCAGCCCGCGCGTGACGGTCAACGGGGGAGTACGGTGGGAGCCGTTCTTCGGCGCACACATCCAGAACAACGCGATTGCTAACTTCGATTTCGACAGGTTCCGCCAGGGCGCCACGAGCACCGTCTTTCGCAACGCGCCGCCCGGATTCCTGTATCCCGGCGACCCCGATTTTCCGTCCGGCACATCGGGTCTGAACAACAAGTGGACCAACTTCGCGCCGCGGGTCGGAATGGCGTGGGACGTGACCGGCGATGGCCGCATGGCGGTGCGATCGTCGTACAGCCTCGGCTACGATTTCCAGGGCGCGTCGTATCTTTTCATCAGCGCGACCGCGCCGCCGTTCGGGGGCCGGCTGCGTGTGACCTCGCTGCCCGGCGGCTTCGACGATCCGTATCGCGATTTCCCCGGCGGCCCGCCGCATCCGTATCCGGAAACGCCAGGCCCTGATGCCCAGTTTCCGGCGTACGGCGCGCTCGCGTCGGTCGACCCCGACAACAACTCCACGCGCGTCCAGTCATGGAACGTCATAGTCGAACGGCAGATCGGTGCGGCATGGCAGGTGGCCGCCAGCTATCTCGGCAGCTATACAGATCGCATCTGGGCGCAGGCGCAGCGCAACCCCGGCGTCTTCATGGCGGGCGCGACGGCGGCGAACCTGAATCAGCGGCGCGTGCTGTCGCTGGAGAACCCGCAGGCGTCGCGGCTCATC
>Ga0075420_100001609_pt1 | contig 19212 bp, 16 predicted proteins | sample SoiMetdeltSBSDD4_FD_75296 | JGI IMG/M metagenome (GOLD analysis project Ga0075420, IMG submission 75296) | Bulk soil microbial communities from a Populus tree surrounding site in Tennessee, USA - Soil MetaG P. deltoides SBSDD4 | ecosystem: Environmental > Terrestrial > Soil > Tree plantation... | reverse complement strand
GGCAGCGGCTCGGGGTCGGTGACGTCGAGCCCGGCGCCGCCGAGGTGGCCCTCGTGCAGCGCGCGGCGCAGCGCGTCCTGGTCGACGAGGCCGCCGCGGCCCGTGTTGATCAGGATCGCTCCGGGCTTCATCGCGGCGAGCGCGGTGGCGTCGATCATCCGCCGCGTCTGCTGTGTCAGGGGCGCGTGCAGTGAGACGACGTCGGCCGACGGCAGCAGCGCCGCGACGTTGTCGTCGCGACCCGCGTAGACGACGGTCATGCCGAAGGCCTCGGCGCGGTGACCGACCGCGCGGCCGATCCTTCCGGCGCCGATCACGAGCAGCTCGGCGCGTGCGAGCTCGAGGCCGAGCCAGCCGTGCGGGCTCCAGGTTCGCCAGCCGCCGTTGCGGACCGACGCGGCGGCCTCGGGCAGGTGGCGGGCGACCGCGAGCACCAGCGTCATCGCGAGGTCGGCCGTGGCGTCCGTGAGGACGTCGGGCGTGACGCCGACCGGGATCCCGCGCGCTGCGGCGGCGGCGAGATCGATGTTGTCGCTGCCGACGGCGTAGTTGGCGATTGCGCGGAGGTTCGGAGCCGCCGCGATCAGCTGTTCGTCGACGGCGTCGGAGAGCATCGAGAGCAGGCCGTCGGCGTTGGCGACGAGTGCTCGCAGCTCGCCCGCTGACGGCGGCTCGTCGCGGCTCCAGACGTCGACGACGTGGTGTTCGGCGAGCCGGTCCACCGCCGTTCCGGGGAGGGTGCGCGTGACGACGATCCGGGCCATGGCGACGGATTCTCCCGGTTCGGTCGCGCCGGTGCAGGGCTCCCACCGGGCCAGGCACCGGCGCTACAATGGCGTTCCACGTCGCGGGGTGGAGCAGTCTGGTAGCTCGTCGGGCTCATAACCCGAAGGTCGCGGGTTCGAATCCCGCCCCCGCTACTACGGAACGCCCCTCTCGCCAGGGGCGTTTCGTGCTTCTGGGGTTGGTCGTCGATCGGGCGAGCAGTCAATCAGCCGTTATTCTCCGCGCGAGAATGGGCGTATGACGGAGCGGAGCGTCACGGCGACCTGGTTCTCCGACGGGTCGGGCGCGTGGGTTGCGGAAGCAGACGGCGCTCCGGTCGTGCGCCTAGGCCTCGAGCAGTGGCGCTGACTGCCCGCGCTTCACTCGGTCTGGGTGACGAGGTGCAGGTCTCGTTGTGCGCCCGACGAGGAGCATCCCCCGTCAGCGCGTGAGCGCTGCGCGCTCTCGGGCAGTCTGGGTGTAGCCCGGGCCGCCACGGGGGCTAACGCGCGACTGCGCGGAGATGACCTGAGATGCCTCGCTCCGAGGTCGACAGATTGCCCCACACTAGATGTACGGGTCTGAGGCGCACTCTAGATCTCGCGGACGCGCGTCGGTCGAACCTCGGGTCAGCCTTGATCGTCCATCCCGGCGAGTCCGGAGCGTTGAGCCGCCGCCAGTAGAGCAGCGTCGGTGTCGCTCTTGCGGGATCGAAGTCGGCTTGCTCTCGTCGAGCGCTCATCGCTGTCCGGCTCCTCGCGGAGAGCTGCGCGACCAATTGCTCGATCTCGGCTGTGCGCTCAGGAGACTGACAGCCATCGTAAGACGAAGAGCGCGGCGGACCGCGGCTTTAGGCGCGGAGGGTTACGTTCCGATGAATCGTCCGGCGGTTGCCGCTGCGGTCTACGGCGACGAGCGTCAAGACGGCCTTGATTGATTTTGCTCGCCCGAGCGCCTTTCCTGCTCGAAGTGAGAGCTTGAGGCCGATTCGTGCGGTACCGCTGCCGCTGTACGTCGTCTGGCTGGTTCCGATCACGGTGCTTGCTCCCAGACCGTACTTGCGGGCGGTGCGGCGATCGACGGTGAGCGACAGCCTGATCGTTCCCGGCTCGGACATGCCGTACCGCAGAGAGATTCCCTTCGATACAGCAGACCTGAGGGTCGTGGAGTTCACGTTCACTGTCACCGTTGGGGCTTGTCGATCGCTGGTCGGTGTGGTCGTTGCGTGCGGGGCCGCGGGTGCAGGAGTGGCAGGAAGCGGTGAGATCAGCGGCGACGTGGGTGGCGCCGGGGGAGCGGTTGCGCCGTTCGTCACTGTCTCGCAGTCTGCAGTGGTGTCGAATGCGTCGCGAAGCACCGTGTCGGCTCCGGCGCCGCAGAAGATGTCGTCAGTAGCGCTATCGAAGCTCATGATCTGATCGTTGCCGTCTTCGCCGTCTACCCCGTCTTCTCCGCCTGGGTCGGAGAGGCGGTCGTCTCCGGGACCGCCCCACAGCAAGCCGTCGCTGAAATTGCCCGTGAGGCTGTCATTTCCGGATCCGCCGATGAGTCCCTCGACATCATCGGCGATCGTGTCGTGCTCGCCGGACTCTCCGCTGATCGCTCCGCCGCCGAGCGTCGCGGATATCGAGGCGGTCCGCAGCGAGTAGTCGACGACGTCGAAGCCTGCACCGCCCACGATCGTGTCCGCTCCTGGCCCGCCGTCGAAGACGTTGTCGACGCTGTAGTAGCCGGGGCTGGGGTTGAAAAGGCTTCCGGCGAGGTAGTCGTCGCCGTCACCGCCCCAGATCTCCTCGAAGTCGGTGCCGATGTTCTCATGCTGTCCAGCGATCCCGTCGTTGGCGACACCGTCAAGCGTCACCGACACGGGATCGGTGTGGTCGGAGTAGTCGATGACGTCGTAGCCCTCGTAGCCGCTCAGTACGTCGGTCCCTTCACCGCCGCTGATCAGGTCGTCGCCGAGATGGCCTTCGAGGATGTCGTCGCCGCCGAGGCCAACGAGCACGTCGTCGCCCTCGCCTCCGACGAAGTGCTGTGGTCCGTCGTTGCCGACGAACACGTCGTCGCCGTTGCTGCCGTAGATGGTCTCGATGTCGCTGTGGACGTTGCCGATCGTGTCGTTGTCGACATCGTCGAGCGAGATGTAGCCCCCGCTGAAGAGCGTGTCGTTACCCGGTCCGCCGGAGATGTCGCCGCCGCTGTTGATGTCTTGGCCGTGGATGTGATCGTCGCCCTCGCCTCCATCGATTCTCTTGAGACGTCCGGAAAACTCGTCGTCTCCGGGCCCGCCGTCGACATCGACCGGGACCGCGACCGTGCCATTCACGTTGACCTCGTCGTTGCCTGCGCCGAGCGAGAGAACGATTCGGCTCGCCCCCGAGCATTGAACCCGTTTATCGCTGCTTCCGGCGACGCAGCCAGTTCCAGGGGTGAGCGTCCGATTCGAAATGAACTCGTAGTAGCCGCTGCCAGTTGGCGACGTGACGCTCACATCGTTCCTCAGCCCTGTGTCGTTGACGAAGCGCAGGACCTCCTTGCCGCCTTCGTTGGCTCGATAGACCGAGTCTGCGGACGAGATGGCCGGTACCGAGAGCATGACCGTGCCGACGGCGACGACGGCAGGCAAGAACGAGCGGTGGTGTCTACGAAGTCGGGGCCGCATTCGCAGCACTGTTGAATACCACGAGAGAGCTAGAGCATGTTGGCAGGATGAGATCGGGATGGATCCATCGTCGCGGTCGCGCGAGGTCGAGGACGCGACTATGGCCGCGGGTATCGATAGGCCCAGTCATTCGAGCAGTCATTACGCAGTGCATCGAAACGGATCGAAACCGGCTCAACGCGCGCGCACGCGATGTAAACGATGCGTACGGCACGATGAAGTCGGGCTCTCATGACCCGAAGGTCGCGGGTTCGAATCCCGCCCCCGCTATGCAAACCTCCCTCTCGCCAGGGGGGTTTTGCTCTTTCTGGGGTGCTCGTCAAAACGGCGAGCAGTCAACCGACAGTTGTTCGTGTCAGGGACGACATCAGCTCGAGGCTGACCTGAACCGCCGCGCCCGCCGGTGTCGACGCGATCGCGTCCCTTCGCGTCGATCAACGCGCCCATGGGGACCGGAGCTGAATCGCGCATCGGGCGAGCAGCGAGCGCCGCATCACCCGATCGGGGTGACGCGGCGCGGCGGGGCGGGTTAGACGATGAACCCACAACGAAGGAGGATGCGATGTGTCGCTGGATGGCCTGGCACGGACAGCCCGTCCTCATCGAGGAGCTGCTGTTCAAGACCCAGCACGGGATCGTCGACCAGAGCCTGCACTCGCGCATGGGAGCCGAGCCGACGAACGGCGACGGCTTCGGGCTCGGTTGGTACGGCGCCGGCGAGGGCCCGGCCGTCTACCACAGCGTCGCTCCCGCCTGGGGCGACGCGAACCTGCGCGAGCTCGCCGGGCATGTCGAGTCGCCCACGTTCCTGGCGCACGTGCGGGCGGCGATCGGATCGCCGATACAGCACACGAACTGCCACCCCTTCCGCCACGGGCGCTGGCTGTTCGTGCACAACGGCTACGTGGGTGACTTCCACGCCATCCGGCGCGACCTCATGCTGGCGATCGATCCGGAGCTGTTCGCCGACATGGTCGGGTCGACCGACACGGAGGTCGTGTTCAGGCTCGCGCTCACGTTCGGGCTCGAGGAGGATCCGATCCGCGCGCTTGAGCGCACCGTCGGGCTGGTCGAGGCGACCGCCACCGACCGCGGCGTCGCGCCGCTCGTGCAAGGGACGTTCGGGATCTCGGATGGCACCAGCCTGTGGGCCGTGCGGTACGCGACCGAGGGCCGGGCGCGGTCGCTCTTCGCGTCAGCCGACGTCGACTCGCTGCACCAGCTCTATCCCGACAAGGAGATGTGGTTCGCGACGGCGACCGCCGGCGACCGGCTGATCGCGTCCGAGCCGTTCTCGGACCTGCCGGGCGTGTGGCACGAGATCGAGGAGTCGTCCGCGGTGGTCGTCCGCAGCGGCGGCGCTCTCGAGCACGAGTCGTTCCGCCCTCAGGTTCCGCGATCCACCCTCTCGTCGCGGTAGCCGAAGCCGCCGTGGGTCAGGGAGCCGCTCGGCACGGTCTCCTCCGCCGGTCGCTTCAGGTTCCGGAACTGCCTGCGCATCATGAAGAGGTCGCACGGCATCACCCAGAGGTCGGGGGCGGCGAATGTTCTTTCGCCTGACGAGCGTGGAGCTCTGGCTGGGGGTCTTCGCGATCGTCCTCGGCGCGACGCTCGTGGGCGCTCTCGTGGGCCGGCGGTTGAGCCACCACGTCGAGACCCTGCGCGAGCCGTTCGGTGTGGTGCAGGCGGCGCTTCTCGGGCTCGTCGCGCTCGTGCTTGCCTTCGGCCTCACGATGGCCGTCGGGCGCTACGACTCGCGCCGCGCTGCGGTCGTCGACGACGCGAACGCGATCGGAACGACGTACCTGCGGGCCCAGACCCTGCGCGAGCCGATGCGCCGGCGTTCCCTCACGTTGCTGGTGCGCTATACGGACACGAGCATCGCGCTGTCGAACGAGATTCCGGGCAGCGCCCGTGCCCGCGCGACGATCGCCAAGGGCGATGCGTTGCACCGCTCGCTCTGGAGCCTCGCGGGAGATGCCCTCGCTCGGTCGCCCACCGATACGGCGCCCCGCCTGTACGTCGAGAGCCTCAACCAGATGATCGACATGCAGACGGTCCGGGTCTCGGCGTTGGCCAACCGCGTCCCGGCAGCGGTGCTCGCCGTCGAGATCGCGGGCGCCGCGGTCGGGCTCGGACTTCTCGCCCTGTATCTCGCGATCCTCTCGCGCGGCGTGGTCATGGTGTTCCTCGCGGCGAGCCTGATTTCGGTCCTGCTGCTGATCACATTCGATCTCGACCGGCCGACCCGAGGGCTCGTGACGGTCCCCGATACGCCGCTGGTCTCGCTGCGGGCCTCGATGGCGCTTCCGCCGGCGGCAGAAGGGCCGTAGCGCCGCGATGAACCTCGCCTGGTTCATCGCGATCGTCACGCTCGTGGCCGTGGTGGCGATCTCCGCCATGCTGCTCGTGCGCCGCCGAGCCCCGGACGGCAGCTACTTCGCCGACGGCGACCGTGCGGCTGGTGTCTTCGGGGTTCTCGCGACCGGATTCGCGGTGCTGGCGGGGTTCGTCGTCTTCCTCGCCTTCGACAGCTACGACACAGCCCGCAGCGGTGCGGCGGAGGAGGCGCGGATCGTCGCCCATCAGTTCGAGACGGTCCAGTTCCTGCCGGCGCCGACGCGCGAGCGACTGGGCGGCGAGCTCGTCTGCTACGCCCGCAATGTCGTCAATCGCGAGTGGGCGCAGATGGCATCGGGCACGCTCGCCGACGGGCAGAACCCGTGGGGCATCGCGCTGTTTCGCAGCCTGCGGGCGACGAGTCCTCGCACGGCGACCGAGCAGGCGGCGTTCGCCAAGTACCTCGACGAGCGATCGGCCCGCGAGGACGCCCGCGCCGACCGCGTCCACGCGGGCGAGGGCGTGATCCCGACACCGCTTTGGATCGTCCTGTTCCTGTCGGCGGCGATGCTGTTCGCCTTCATGCTCGGGTTCGCCGACAGCGGCGAGCGGGCGTTCGTGCAGGCGATGATGATGGGCGGCGTGGCGATCGTCGTCACGTCGCTGCTGCTGCTGCTGTCGTTCCTCGACAACCCGTATCACAGCGGCGTGGGGTCGCTGAAACCGGTGGCGATGGAGAAGACGCTGACGCTGCTGCGCGACGAGGCGCGGATTCTCGGGGGCGTTCGCGTCCCGTGCAACACGGCGGGCGACACGAGCAGTTGAGCGCCGACGAGGAGATGGCGCCGCCGTGTTGCTGGTGATCCCGTCGCTCGCATTGCTGTTCTCGCTCAGTCAACGAAGCGTCCTCGAGGAGTAGCTGCATGGCGATCGCTCGCACATCCACCGAAGCCGCCGCGTCGGACCGCCAGCAGCCGGGCGGGATCGTCCTCGCCGCGCTGATCCTGGTCGCAGCCGTCGCGAACCTCAACCTGTCGGTGGCCAACGTCGCATTGCCCGACATCGGCCGCGCGTTCGACGCCAGCCAAACCGGCCTCGACCTCGTCGCCGTCGGGTATTCGCTCGGGCTCGCGGCGTCGGTCCTGTACCTGGGCGCGGTCGGCGACCGCTACGGGCGCAAGCTGCTGCTGGTGCTCGGCACGGCCCTCGCGATTCCCGCGAGCCTGCTCGCCGCGCTCGCGCCGTCGATCGGCGTGCTGTTCGCGGCACGGTTGCTCGGCGGGGTGTTCGCCGGCATGGCGTTCCCGACGACCTTGGCGCTGATCACGGCGCTGTGGTCGGGGCCGGCGCGGACGAAGTCGATCGCGCTGTGGTCGGGCCTGGGCGGCGCGATCGCCGCGCTGGGGCCGCTGCTCTCGGGCGCGCTGCTGACCGGCTTGGACTGGAGCTCGGTCTTCTACGTGACGCTGCCGCTTGCCGTCGTCGCCCTGTATCTCGCCTGGCGCTTCGTGCCGGCCCACGTCAACGAGACGACCGACCCGGTCGACAACCTCGGCGGCGTCCTGTCGGTGGTGCTCGTGGCGGCGCTGATCCTCGCGATCAACTTCGCGCCCGTGCCGGACGCCGGCGTCGCGGCGATCGTGCTCGGAGTCGTGGCGATCACGGCGGCGATCGCGTTTGTCGTCCGGCAGCGCCACGCGAGCAATCCCCTGTACGACCTCGACGTGGCCGGACGGCGGACGTTCTGGGTCGCGGCGGTCGCAGGGATCGTCGTCTTCGGGTCGCTGATGGGAGCGATGTTCATCGGCCAGCAGTTCCTGCAGAACGTGCTCGACTACTCGACGCTCGACGCGGGCCTGGCGATCCTGCCCGCCGCCGTCGCGATGGTGCTCGTCGCGCCGCGATCGGCCAAGCTCGTCGATGCCCGCGGCGCCCGCTTCACGCTGCTGGTCGGCTACGCCTTCGTCGTGCTCGGCTTCCTGACGATGCTGCTGATGTGGAAGGAGGACATCGACTACTGGAAGGTCGGGCTCGGCTACGCGCTGATCGGCATCGGCGTCGGGTTCGCCGGCACGCCCGCGTCGCGCTCGCTGACCGGCTCGGTGCCGGTTCACCGCGCAGGCATGGCGTCCGGCACGGCGGACCTCCAGCGCGACCTCGGCGGCGCGATGATGCAGTCGATCTTCGGCGCGCTGCTGACGGCCGGCTACGTCGCCGCCGCGACCGCGTCGGTCGCCGCGTCCGAGAAGCAGATCCCGGCGGGCGTCCAGGAGGAGCTCCAGAAGTCGTTCTCGAGCGCCGAGGCGGTGGCCAAGCAGTATCCGGACTACGCCGCGCAGATCACCGCCGGGGCGAGGGCGGCGTTCCTCGACGGCGATCAGCGCGCCTATCTGGCCGGCATCGTTGCCATCGTCATCGGCGCGGCGCTCGTCTTCTTCTGCTTCCCCGGCAAGGACGAGGAGGACGCGCTGCTCGAGAGCTACAAGGCGGGTGACACGCCCAGCTGACGCGTGTCGGCACCCTTGCGTCGCGGGTGCCCCCGGCGCACGCTCTGGAGCGTGCCCGCTGCTTGGAAGCCGAGTCGAGGGGCATCGTCGATCGAGCTAGGCGAGGTCCGTCGTCAGCGCCCAACACGAAGGATGAGCCTGTCGCAGCCGCGCAGCGGGGATGAGGCGCAAGCGCGTCACGCTGGTTCGCCCGCGGCAGCGGTCGCCAGCTCCACCGTCACGCGCAGCCCGCCGTCGGCCCGGGGGGTGAGCGTCAGCGTTCCGTCGTGCGCTTGCGTGATGCGCTCGACGATTGCCAGGCCGAGGCCGACGCCCGCGTGATCGGTGCGTATGCGTTCGGTTCCCCGCTGAAACGGCTCGGCAAGCGTGAAAACCAACTGAGGGGTGAGCTTCGCGCCGGTGCTCTCGACGGTGAGCACGACACCGTCGGGGCGAGCGCTGGTCGTGACCCACACCGTCCCCTGCCCAGGCAGGTTGTGGACGATCGCGTTGTGCAGGAGGTTCGTGGTCAGCTGGAGCAGGAGCGCGTTCGAGCCGGTGGTGGGCGCGGCGTCGCCCGACGTCACGATCGTGACGTTGCGTTCCTCCGCCAGCGGAATCAGCGTCTCGATGGCTTCCTCCGCGATCAGCGACAGGTCGACCCGCTCGCGGACGAAGGACCGCTGGTCGGCACGGCTGAGCACGAGCAGCGCCTCGGTGAGGTCGATCGCTCGGCTGTTGACGGTGTGGAGGCGTTCGACGAGCTCGCCGTTGTCGCGGTCCGGATCCTTGCGGGCGACGTCGAGCAGCGTCTGCGTGATCGCCAGCGGGGTGCGCAACTCGTGTGAGGCGTTGGCCGCGAATCGCTGCTGCTCGGCGACGTGTGCCTCCAGCCGCGCGAGCATGGTGTCGAAGGCATCGGCGAGCTCGCGGAACTCGTCGCTGCGGCCCTCCAGGTGGATGCGATGGGAGAGCGATCCGGTCGCGGCCATGCGCGCCGCGTTCGTGACTCGGGTCAGCGGGGCGAGCATCTGGCCGGCGAGAAGCCACCCTCCCAGCAGGCCGAACGCAAGCAGGAACGCCAGCATGATCGCCGCCTTGGGAGCGAACGCGCTTATGAGGTCGGAGCGGCTAGGGCCCGATGGCGCGAATCCACGGACGCGTACGAAGTCAGGCACATAGCGCAGCAGGAAGACCCACACGACGGCGAGCAGCAGTGCCCCGGCGACCATCAGGAAGCCGGCGTAGCTGAGGGTGAGCTTGAGGCGGACGCTCATCCCAGACGCTCTATCCATCGTCGCCTCGCTCGTCCGCGGCGTCAGATCCCGCGTCGATGCGGTAGCCGGCGCCTGCCACCGTGGCGATGATCGACGGCTCGCCGAGCCGCTTGCGCAGTCCGGAGACGGTGATGCGCACGGCGTTTGTGAAGGGGTCCGCGTTCTCGTCCCACGCGCGATGCAGCAGCTCTTCGGCGCTGACGACGCCGCCTTCGGCCTCGACGAGGACCTCGAGCACCGCGAACTGCTTCCGTGTGAGGGCGACGTAGCGCTCGTCGCGATGGACCTCGCGGCGAAACGGATCCAGCCGCAGACCGGCGATCTCGCGCACCGGCGGCCTGCTGTGGGCGCGCCTGCGATCGAGCGCCCTGATGCGGAGCACCAGCTCCCGGAGCTCGAACGGCTTCGTGAGGTAGTCGTCGGCCCCGAGCCCGAACCCGGAGGCCTTGTCGTCGAGCCGATCGGCGGCGGTGAGCATCAGGATCGGCGTGCCGCTGCCGGAGGCGAGGATGCTCTTGGCGATCTCGTCGCCGGACGGGCCGGGAACGTCGCGGTCGAGGACGGCGATGTCGTAGGAGTTGACGCTCAGCAGCTCGAGGGCGGCATCGCCGTCGCCCGCGATGTCAGCCGCGATCGCTTCCAGACGCAGGCCGTCGCGGATCGCCTCCGCCATGTATGGCTCGTCCTCGACGAGCAACACGCGCATGCGCCGATGCTAGAGCCGGCGCATATCGCCGACGTATCGAAAACCGCATACATGCGGGCAACGCCGCGCCGCGTTGGATGGGGGCGTGGCCCGGGGTGCACCAGCGCGAACCAGACGGCGGATTCGGGTCCGCAGGACTCGTATCGCCGGCCTGTTCATCGTCGTCGTGGCGATCGCTGCGGCCCTCGGCTACCGGCCGGTGTCCTCGTCGTCGACAGGTTCGGCGTTGTCGACGGTGGCATCGTCTATCCACGTACGCGGACTCGAGGGCGGTAGTCAGCTTCGGGAGACCGCCGGCTCGGCCCCCGACGGTCACATCGGTGCGCTCGGTGAGGCTGACGGCGCCGTCCCCGACGGCACGACGGTCTTCGACGACGAGATCCCGGGCGTCGCCAACCTCGACGCCGATCTGCTCGGCGCCCTCCGCCGGGCCGCCACCGATGCCGCGGGCGATGGGGTCGAGTTCCACGTCGACAGCGGCTGGCGTTCGCGGGCGTACCAGGAGCAGCTGCTCCGGCAGGCGATCGCCAAGTATGGGTCGGAGGCCGAGGCCACCCGCTGGGTGGCGACCCCGGACACGTCCGAGCACGTGTCGGGAAACGCGGTCGACATCGGGCCGTCGAATGCCGCGACGTGGCTGTCCGAACACGGCGCGGCCTACGGGCTGTGCCAGATCTACCGCAACGAGCCTTGGCACTACGAGATGCGTGCCGAGGCCACCGGTCACGGCTGCCCGCCGATGTACGCCGACCCGACGCAAGACCCACGCATGCGGCAATGACGAGCGAGCGTCCGCGAAGAACGGCCGTCCGAATGCGGCCCTCACCGATATGGAGCAACGGATGTTGAGAAAACTGCGGCCGTCGGTCGCGCTGGCACTGGTCGCCCTGATCGGCGCTGGTTGTGGCTCTAACGCACCTTCTGAGACCGGTACCGCCGGTAGCTCGACCAGCTCCGGCAGTTCGAGCAGCTCCGGCAACTCGAGCAGCTCCGGCAGCTCGACGAGCGCCAGCAAGGACACCGCCCGTGAGAAGGCGATGAAGTTCTCCGCGTGCATGCGCCAGCACGGCGTCAGCGAATTCCCGGACCCGGACGCGGCGGGCGAGTTGACCATCGACGCGGTAGCGAACGGCTCGTCGATCGACACGAGCACCGCGGCGTTCAAGAACGCCATCAGCGCGTGCAGGAACCTCGAGCCGCCGGGGTTCACGGGCCGCCGCAGGACCGCCCAGCAGCAGGAGAGCGCCCTCACGTTCGCCCAGTGCATGCGCGACAACGGCGTGCCGGACTTCCCGGACCCCACTCCGGACGGAGCTCTCATCGACACGAATCGCATCCCATCCGCCGCCGGAAGGGGCGCGCGGGACATTCCGGGTTTCCAGTCCGCGGTGGAGAGATGCCGCGACGGCTTGACGAAGGCTCTGGGGCGTCAGCCGTGAGACGGAGGACCATCGTCCTCGTCGGTGCGGCGGTCGCGGTTGCCGTGGCGGCTGCCGGCGGCGTGCTCGCCGTGTCAGGTGCCGATCAGGCGGCACCGGCCGCGCAGGCGCCGTCGGCGAACACCGCGACGGTGGTCAAGGGGACGCTCTCGGACATGGTCTCCCAGGCCGGGACCCTGACCTATCGGGCGCGCCCGGACGGCTCGCCGTACGTCGTGACCAACCAGGCTCACGGCACGTACACGAAGCTGCCCGAAGACGGCGAGAAGGTCGCCTGCGGCCACGTGCTCTATCGGGTGGACGACGAGCCGGTGCTGCTGCTGTGCGGCTCGACGCCGGCGTACCGCTCGCTGTCTGTGGGCGACAGCGGGCGCGACGTGGCCGAGCTCAACGCCAACCTGGGCCTGTCCTCTGACTCCTTCACCTCCGCGACGGCGTCCGCGCTGAAGACGCTGCGGTCCGAGCTCGGTGAGAAGCAGACAGGGTCGCTGGATCTGGGTCAGGCGGTGTTCCTGCCCGGCGCGGTGCGGATCGTCAAGGTGAGTGGCGAGCTCGCCGGGCCCGCCCGGCCGGGCGCCGCGGTCCTGGAGGCCACATCCGACACGCCGGAGGTGCAGGTGGCCCTCGACCCGTCGCAGCAAGACGAGGTCAAGAAGGGCGACCGCGCCCGGATCACGCTGCCCGACAACCGGTCGGTGACGGCGAGCGTGAGCCGGGTCGGGAGCGTCGCGCAGGCCCCTGCCGGTCAGAAGGACGATGCCGGCGCCGCGACGATCCCGGTCTACGTCAGCCTCGACGACCCGAAGGACGCACGGGGGCTCGACCAGGCCTCCGTCCAGGTGCAGATCACGACCAAGGGCGTGCAGCGTGCCCTGAGCGTCCCGGTCACCGCGATCGTCGGGAAGGCCGGCGGCGGGTTCGCGGTCGAGGCGGTGCGCGACGGCGGGCGGCGCGAACTGGTCGCGGTGAAGCTCGGTCTGTTCGACACCGCGGGCGGACGCGTGCAGGTGAAGGGCGATCTTCGCGAGGGCGATCGCGTCGTGGTGCCGTCGCTGTGAGCGACGCGGTTCTGGAGCTGGACGGGGTTACCAGGGTCTACGGCGAGCAGCCGCCGGTGCGCGCCCTGCAGGGCGTGTCCTTCTCGGTGCGGCGGGGCGAGCTGGTGGCGATCGTCGGGCCGTCCGGGTCGGGCAAGTCCACGCTCCTACACGTCATCGGGACGCTGGAGCGACCGAGCGGCGGCGTCGTCCGGATCGGCGGGATAGACGCGGCGGGCCTGAGCGACCGCGAGCTGTCGCGGCTGCGCGCCCGCGAGATCGGGTTCGTCTTTCAGCAGTTCTTCCTCGCCGAGCACGCCACGGTGCGCGAGAACGTTGCCGACGGCCTCCTCTATGCCGGCGTCCCCGCCGCCGAGCGGCATCGGCGCGCCGATGAGGCGCTCGAACGGGTCGGCCTCGTGCGGCGCGCGACGTTCAAGCCCACGAAGCTCTCCGGAGGGGAGCGGCAGCGGGTCGCGATCGCCCGGGCGCTCGTCGGGCGTCCCGCGATCGTCCTCGCCGACGAACCGACCGGCAACCTCGACAGCGTCACCGGCGCGTCGATCATGGCGCTCATCCGTGAGCTCAACGACGACGGCGCCACGATCCTGATGATCACCCACGACGCGGGCCTTGCCGATCAACTGCCTCGCCAGATCCAGATGCTGGACGGCCAGGTGGTGTCCGACACCGCCGGTGACCGTGGCGCCGATGCGATTCCTGAACGCGTGGCGACAGAGGAACAGGCGTCATGAGCGGAGACACGGGAGGCCTGCGCCTGACCGATGCGCTGCGCGTCACCAGCGTCGGGCTGCGCGCCCGGCCGTTGCGCGCCGCGCTGTCCGCGCTCGGGATCGCGATCGGGACTGCCGCGATCGTGGCCGTCCTCGGGCTGTCGTCCTCCTCGCAAGCCGGGCTGCTCGCCGAGATCGACCGGCTCGGCACGAACCTGTTCACCGTCGAGCCCGGACAGAGCCTCGGCGGCGGAATCGCGAAGCTGCCTCGCGAGGCGCCGGCGCGGATCACGCTCCTCGATGACGTCCAACGAGTCGCGCACACCGCCGTGATGGAGGACAAGAAGGTGTACCGCAACCCGATGATCCCGGCGGGCAACACCGGCGGCCTCCAAGTCCGAGCCGCCAGCCTGAACCTGCCGTCCGTGCTCGGTACCGGCGTCGCGCGCGGCGATTGGCTCAACCTGGGCACAGCTCGCGAGCCGGTCGCCGTCCTCGGCTCGGCCGCCGCGAAGCAGCTTGGCGTCGACCGCGTCTTTCCCGATCAGCGGATCTGGCTGGGAGGCCAGTGGTTCAACGTCGCGGGCATCCTGAAGCCCTCGCCGCTGGCGCCCGGCGTCGACAACAGCGCCCTCATCGGCTACCCGATCGCCGAGCAGCGCCTCGGCTACGTCAGCGTCGTCGGCGGGCGCAAGCACGCCGGTCCGCCGAGCACGATCTACGTGCGCGCCGCGACCGGTCACGAGGCGGCCGTGCAGTCCCTGCTCGCGCTGACCGCCAACCCCCAGGCACCCTACGAAGTGGCCGTGAGCCAGCCGTCCGACGTGCTCACCGCGCGAGCTGCCGCGGCCGGAGCGTTCGACAGCCTGTTTCTCGGGCTCGGCGTGGTCGCGCTGATCGTGGGCGCCGTCGGCGTCGCGAACATCATGATCATCTCGGTGCTCGAACGCCGCTCGGAGATCGGCCTCCGCCGTGCGCTCGGTGCGACGAGGAACCAGATCCGCACACAGTTCCTCACGGAGTCGATGCTGCTCGCGTTCATCGGCGGTGTCGTGGGCGTGCTGGCCGGGGCGATGGCAACGGCCGTGTACGCCGGCACCAAGAGCTGGACCGTCGTGATCCCCGTCGAGGCGTGGTCGGGCGGCCTCGCCTCGGCCATCTTCATCGGCGCGGTCGCCGGCCTGATGCCGGCGATTCGCGCGTCTCGGATGCCGCCGACGGTGGCATTGCGAACGGCATGAGCGGAAACGGATCTCCACCCCGAACAGGCTGTGGGAATCAGCGCGATAGCCTGTCCGGCCGATGAAGCCGCGAGTCTTCCTTGGGTCGTCCGGACAGCAGGAGAAGTTGATCCAAGCGCTCACCCGGGGCCTCGAGGACATCGCTGACGTCGACCCATGGACGACGGTCTTCAACCCCGGTGTCTCGACCCTCGAACGGCTCGTGGAGCTCACCCGCGAGGTCGACTTCGCCGCGTTTGTCTTCGCCCAGGACGACTGGACGATGAAAGGAGCGTCGCCCGCAGCTTCCGGCGAGGCCTCACCGCGCGACAACGTCGTCTTCGAAGCGGGCCTGTTCGGAGGCGCGCTCGGTATCCGCCGCACGTTCATCCTCCACGCGAACGGCGCCAAGCTGCCCACCGACCTGCTCGGTCTGACCTCGGTCCGCTACGACCCCGACACCACGCCGGCGATCGTGCGTGAGATCAACGAGAAGCTGCGGCGAGCGATCGACGCGGAAGGCCGGATCAGCCGCTTGGAGGGCGACTGGTGGCAACTGTCGCTTACCGCGAGAACGGAGCTCGAGCCGTCGTCGGTCTCGCTCCTGACGATCAGCCGTGATCGCGCCGGCGCGCTCGAGCTCGCGGGACGATCATGGCAAGCGGACGGCACGCTGTCCGCGCGCTATTGGAGTGAAGCGTCGAAGGAACGAGTCGATCCGGCCAGCATTTTCTACTTCTGGAATGGCGAACGTCCCCGTCATCCAAATGCTCCCCAACTCGAGGGGACCGGTGAGATCAAGCTCGAGAGCGTCGATCGCGCGGGCGGCTACTTCACGACGCGCTCCGACGGTCCCGACGCCTTCCACGCCCGGACCTCCGGGGTCTACCTTCGTGCCGACCCAGGCGACAGGGCCGTGCTGGACGGCAACGACGCCGGCGGTCGGGCGGCACTCATCGAGCGTCGCCTCGGGGAGTGGAAGTCGTTGGCGAACTCCTGACCGTCAGTCGCGTCCGTGCCCGCTGTGGTGCGGGCCGTGCCGGTGCTTGGCGTGTGGCTTGCGGTGATTCCAAGCCGGGGCGATCGGGCCGACGGCGCCACTCGCCGACGGCGACGCCGACGCGACCACGGCGCCGAACGTCCGCGTGCCGATCACGGAGCACGAGATCCTCGTGCCGACGTCGTCGCGCGTCAGCGTGTACCGCGCCCCGCGAGCCCCGGGGACGACGGCGCCGTCGCGCAGCCAGGTGAACGCGTAGCTCAACGTGCCCGTTCCACCGACCTTGGCCGGGACGCAGGTCAGCGCGCGCCCGGCGCGCGCGGGTCCTTCGACCTTCGAGGGCGCGAGGATCGCTGGGCGCGAGGTGTAGATGCGCAGCTGCTCGGCAGGATTGGCTGCCGGGGCGATCACGTTGTCGGTCGCGTTCGTGCCGGTCTCGGTGAAGCCGAAGTCGTTGTCGTTGATCACCGCGACGGCCGGCAGGCCTTCGAGCACCGTGACGCCTTCGACCTTGGGGAAGAGGAAGCCGACGCCGGCCGGGCCGAGGTCGAGGTAATTGGACTTCGGCGCGGGGGCGACGCCGAGGGTCGTCAGCTCCGAAGCCGAGCCGTTGTCGAGGAAGCAGCCGAGCGGCTGGGTCTTGCCGGCGACCGTGGCCGGCGCGGTGCGCTTGGCGGCCGTGTCGGTGAGCGCCGCCGTGGCGATGTTCGTGCCGGAGCCGAGGTCGACCTCGTACAGGTGGCGGTTGGCCAGGCCGACGTCGTCGTGCTCGTCGACGAGCAGCTTGCGGTTGCCCTGCCAGGCGATGTCGCTGACGCGCATGTTGCCCTGTGCGTTGACGTCCGTGGCCGACACCGAGTCGAGGCGGTAGAGCCATTCGCCGGTCAGCTTCGGCGCCGCCGGACTGCTGATGTCGATCTCGACGATGCGGACGTCGCGGTACCAGTTCGCGCTCGTCGGGCTCGCTGTGCCGGCGTCGGACGAGGCGGAGCAGGCGGAGCCGTAGCCGAGGGCCGCGAAGCCTGCCCGCCCGGTGTCGAGCGGGTTCTGCAGCATGCCGTAGAGCGTCTTGCCGTCGGCGGAGATCGCCAGCCCCTCCATGCCGCGGTTCTGGCGCCGTGCCTTGTACTCGCTCGGGAGCAGCTGCTGTAGCTGCGGCTGGTTCGCCCCGCCGTAGAAGGCGCCGAGCGTCGAGGCCGTGCCGTCCAGGCCGAGCGTCGGCAGGCCGCTCGAGCCCGCCGGCACGATCCGCTGGATCATCGTGCCGTCGGCGCGCAGGCGGACGATCGAGGGGCGGTACTCGTCGCTGAGCCAGTACGACCCGTCGCGCGGGTCGCGCTGGATGCCCTCGGTGTCGAGCCCGTACGGGTCGGTCGGCGTGAACGGCGCGATCGTCGAGTCGTTCGTGTGCAGGTACATGTTGTCGTCGAGTGCCGCCGTCGTCACGTTGCGAAAGCCGGTGATCAGTTTCGGGTCGCCGCCGAAGCGCGCGTCCGCGCGCAGCGGGTCGGCGACACCGACGCGGATCTGCGTGCGGTTCAGGACACCGAGCGAGCCGTCGTCGCGGGCCTCGAGCGAGTAGATCGTCGGCGCGAATCCCGGGGTCGGGAAGGTGCGGCCACCGGTCGCGCTGTCGGGCTGGCCGTTGGGACCGCGATCGCTGATCGAGAGAAACCGCGTGTTGTGCGTGCCGGCGACGACCTGCAGCGCGCTGAGGCCGCCCTCGCGCATGCCGCCCGCGGCGACGAGCGGGTTGGCCGCGGAGAGCGTCGGCGTCGGCAGCAGCTGGGTTCGCCCGAACTCGTAGCGCCCGGCCTCGACCGGGGAGCTCAGGGGCGCGCCCAACGCGGGCGCGGTGAACGTGAGGAGGCCGGCGGCAAGCGCGGCGAGAGAGAGGTAGCGCACGGATCGGCACGCTGTCGCGAGTCGCCTGTCCGCGCGTGACCAACGAGTGACCATCGCGTGAAGGCTCGGTGACCACGCGGGTCATTCGCGCCACGTCACGGTGAACATCTCGTGACGTCACGAGCGGGTAACGCCCGGGCGCACCGCCGCTGATTCCTTGCGCCGCATGCGACGCCTCCTCCGCCTGACGCTCCTTGCCACCACGACGTCCGCGCTCGCCGCGCCGGGCGTCGCGACCGCCGACGACCGATCCCATCCCGACACGCTCAAGCCGCACTCGCCGGCAGCCCCGCTCGTCATCGGCCACCGCGGTGCCTCGGGCTACCGCCCCGAGCACACGCTCGCCTCCTACCGGCTCGCCGCCGAGCAGGGCGCCGACTTCATCGAGCCCGACCTCGTGATCACCAAGGACGGCGTCCTCGTCGCTCGGCACGAGAACGAGATCGGCGGGACGACGAACGTCGCCGGCCACCCGGAGTTCGCCGCGCGCAAGACGACGAAGGTGATCGACGGTGCCTCGCTGACCGGCTGGTTCACCGAGGACTTCACGCTCGCCGAGCTCAAGACGCTGCGCGCGAAGGAGCGGATCCCGGCGGTGCGGCCTGACAACACGCGCTTCGACGGGCAGTTCGAGGTGCCGACGTTCCAGGAGGTCCTCGACCTGCGCCGCACGCTGTCGAAGGAGCTCGGCCGGACGATCGGCGTCTACCCCGAGACGAAGCACCCGAGCTACTTCCGCTCGATCGGCAAGCCGCTCGAGGGGCCGCTGGTCCGCACGCTGAACCGCAACGGCCTCAACCGGCGTGGGGCGCCGGTGTTCGTCCAGTCGTTCGAGGTCGGCAACCTCAAGGCGCTCGATCGCGAACTGCGCGTCCCGCTCGTGCAGCTGCTCGACGAGGCGACGGTCAAGCCCGCCGACGACAAGCGCACGTACGGCGAGCTCGCCACACCGGCGGGCCTGCGTTCGATCGCCCGCTACGCCGACGGCGTCGGCCCGTGGAAGAACTACATCATTCCGCGCAAGGCCGATGACGGCACCGGCACGCCGACGACGTTCATCGCCGACGCGCACGCCGCCGGGCTCGTCGTGCACCCCTACACCTTCCGCCGCGAGAACTCGTTCGTCCCGCTCGAGCTGCGGTCTTCAGCGGACCCGGCCGGCGTCGGCGACCTCGACGCGGAGCTGCGGCAGTTCATCGCACTCGGCGTCGACGGCTTCTTCACCGACAACCCGGACGTCGGCGTCGGCGCGACGCTGCCGAAGCCGGCGCTGGTCGCGCGGGCGCTGCTGCCGGCGTCGGCGACGGCCCCGGCGCCGTTCCCGGGCCTGATCAACACCGACCCGGTGCCGGCCGCCGGCGCGACGCAGCCGGTCGGCGGCTTCTCGGCGCTGCTCGACGCGCCCGGTGAGGACACGTATTGGGCGATGCCCGACAACGGCTTCGGCACCAAGGCCAACTCGCGCTCGTTCCTGTTGCGCGCATACCGCGTTCACGCGGACTTCGAGACCGCCGAAGGTGGCAGCGGCGAGGTCAAGATCCTCGACTCGATCACGCTGCGCGATCCCGACCACAGGATCCCGTTCGCGATGGTCAACGGAGCGACGGCCGACCGGCTGCTGACCGGCGGCGACTTCGACAT
>Ga0075420_100001606_pt1 | contig 19241 bp, 17 predicted proteins | sample SoiMetdeltSBSDD4_FD_75296 | JGI IMG/M metagenome (GOLD analysis project Ga0075420, IMG submission 75296) | Bulk soil microbial communities from a Populus tree surrounding site in Tennessee, USA - Soil MetaG P. deltoides SBSDD4 | ecosystem: Environmental > Terrestrial > Soil > Tree plantation... | reverse complement strand
CTTCGCTCGACCACCCGAACGTCATCCCGATCTACGAGGCGGGCGAGCACGAGGGTCAGCTCTATCTGGCCATGCGCTTCGTGGAGGGCACCGACCTCCGGACGCTGCTCGACTCCGAGGGCAAGCTGCCTCCCGAGCGGACGCTGGCGATTCTCGCCCAGGTCGCCGGCGCACTCGATGCGGCCCACCGGCGCGCGCTGGTCCATCGCGACGTGAAGCCCGCAAACGTGCTCCTCGACGGCGACGGCCACGTCTACCTCACCGACTTCGGCATCACCAAGCAGCTCGGCGGCGCCTCGACCGATACCGGCCGCGTGGTCGGGACGCTCGACTACCTGGCGCCCGAGCAGATCCGCGGCGACCCGGTCGACGCTCGAACGGATTGCTACGCGCTCGCCTGCGTGCTGTACGAGTGCCTGGCCGGCAGGCCGCCGTTCCGGCGCGACACCGAGGCGGAGACGATGTGGGCGCACATGCAGGAGCAGCCGGCGCCGCTTCGCGGCCATCCGAGGCTCGGACCCGTGCTCGGCAAGGCGCTCGCCAAGGACAGGGAGGACCGCTACGCCAGTGGTGCCGAGCTGATCGACGCGGCCGCCGCGGGGCTCGGACTGGAGAAGCCGACGGTTGCGGGCACGCTGGTGCCGGCGGCCCGGCGGCGGGCTCCCGCCATCCTGGCCGCCGGCGGGCTCCTGCTCACGGCCGCGGTCGTGCTGGCCGTTCTCGCCATGACGGGCGGCGACGACGGAGGCGGCGCCGAGCCGCTCGGGAACGGCGTGGCCGCCCTCGACTCGGCGAGCGGGCAGGTCAACTCCTTCGTCGAGTCCCGCGAGGTCCCGGGCAACGTCGCCGTCGGCGAGGGAGCCGTCTGGATGCTGGAGAACGAGCGCGCGAGCGTCGCGCGCATCGACCCGGAGACGAAGCGCGTCACAAAGCGGTTCAAGACCGATGGCGTGCCAAGTGAGCTTGCCGTCGGCGAAGGGGCGGTGTGGATCGGGGAAGCCGGCGGCGAGGACATCACCAACGCCACGGTGCGCGTCTCGCGCCTCGACCCCGACTCGGGCCGCGTGACCGGAACCGCACGGCTGCGTGGCGGCACCGGGGCGCTCCCGGTGGCGGGTGCGCCTCGCATCGCAGTCGGTGCGGGTGCCGTGTGGGCGGCCAATCCCGACGGAAGCATCTCGCGTATCGACCCGGAGACCGGCCGGATCCAGGCCACGATCGGGACGGACCTCGGGGCCTTCACGATTGCGGCGGGGAAGGAGGGAGTCTGGTTCGTGGGAGACGCGGATTCGGCCGCCGTCGGCAGGATCGACCCCCGGCGCAACCGCGTGGCGGAACGGATCCGCCTGGGGACTAACTCGCTTTACGGCGTAGCCGTCGGGGCCGGCTCCGTGTGGGCCGCGGCACGCGACCAGGGCGTCGTGTGGCGGATCGAGCCGGGCCCCGAGCCGCTCACGAGGACCATCGGCGTCGGGGCGGGGGTGGGCTTCGTCTCCTTCGGCGAGGGGGCCGTCTGGGCCGCGAACTACGTCGACGGCGTCGTGTCGCGCATCGACCCGCGCACCAACGGGGTCACCGCCAGAACCTCCGTCAGCGCCCCGCAGGCCATCGCGGCGGGCGCCGGAGCGGCGTGGGTCAGCGTCGCCGGCGGCACGACGGAGGACTCCCTGGCGATCTCGTCATGCGGCCGGTTGATCTCTGGCGCCGAGACACCGGACGTATTGATCGCATCCGACCTTCCGCTTCAAGGGCCTGACAGCGCCGCGCCGCGAGCGCTCGAGAGCGCCATTCGCTTCACGCTCGAGCGGCGCCGCTTCACGGCGGGCGAGTTCAGCGTGGGCTACCAGTCCTGCGACGTCTCGACCCCCCAGAGCGGCGGCTTCGAGTTCCGGAAGTGCGCGGCGAACGCTTCCGCGTACGCACATGCGGACAAGCTCGTCGCCGTGCTCGGGCCATGGTCGTCGTACTGCGGGCAAGTCCAGATCCCGATCCTGAACCGGGCGCCTGGCGGCTCGGTGCCTGTCGTCAGCTCGAGCGCGACGCACGACGGACTCACCCGCGGCGGTCCGGGCACGGGTCCGCCGGACGGTCTCAGAGGAGAGCCGGAGGTCTACTACCCGACAGGCGTCCGCAACTTTTTCCGCGTGGTCCCGCGCGAGGCAAAGCAGGGAGTCGCCAGTGCCATCTTCGCGGAGCAGCGGAGCCTGCGACGGGTCTTCATCGTCGCCGAGCGCGCATCGATCTGGAAGCAGATCCACGCCGATTCGTTCCGGCGCGCAGCGTCCGAGCTCGGGCTGCAGGTCGTCGGCTACGCGGGCTTCGATCCGGAGGCGGCTGACTTTGACCGGCTGGCCTCGCGGGTGGCGAACGCGGATCCCGATGGCGTGTACCTGGCGGGGGTGGTGTGGGACGGCGCTGACCGAGTGCTGAGGGCTCTGCGAAACCGGTTGGGCTCGCGCCTGCCGATCATGGCCACGGACCAGTTCATCCCGATCGCGGACATGCTCGAAAGGGTCGGGCCGGCTGCGCGCGGGCTGTTCGTGAGCGCCACCGACGTCCCGCCCGCCGCGCGCGACATGACCCCCGCCGCCGAGCGCTTCGCGCGGGACTTCGGAGCCCTTGCGTCACCCGACCCCTACGTGCTGCCCGCCGCGCAGGCCGCCGACGCCGTGATGCGCGCGATCGCGCGCTCGGACGGCACACGCTCGTCGGTGCTTCGCCAGCTTCAGACCATTTCCGTTGAGGACGGCCTGCTCGGAGACTTCCGCTTCAACCGCGGCGACATCACACCGGTCCAGCTCCCGATCTTCCGCGTGACGGGAAGGACTCCTCCGGGCGAGAAGGTCTTCGACATCTTCGACGGCGCCGTCGTCGAGGACGTCGTCGAGGTGCCGGCGAAGCTGGCCGGCTGATGCGCTAGCGGCGCCGTGCACGCAACCCGTTCCGCCGCAGCCTCCTCATCGTGTCGACATCGACCTTGTCGGGGGCGTGACCGCTTGTTCCGGGGCCTTCGAAGAGGGCGGGCAGCTTCTCGAAGCGCGGCTCCGACAGGAAGGCCGCGCAGCCCTTTGGGCCGATCTCGCCCTCGCCGGGGATCGCGTGGCGGTCGCGGTTCGCGCCAAGCGGCACCTGCGAGTCGTTCACGTGCAGGCACTTCAGCCGCCGGATCCCCACGACCTTCTTGAACTCGTCGACCACGCCCGTGAGCTTCTTCGCCGTCGCGATGTCGAAGCCCGAGGCCCACATGTGGCACGAGTCCAGGCAGACGCCAATCCGCTTGTCGCCGCCCGCGAGGTCGATCAGCTCGCGTAGCTCCTCGAAGGTCCGGCCGATGGTGTTTCCGGCACCGGCGGTGTTCTCGAGCAGGAGGCGGCAGCCCTCCGACTCGGCGAGCGCGTGCTTCACCATCTCGCCCACTCGCGTCAGGGCCTCCTGCTGCGGCTCGCCCACGGTGGAGCCCGGATGTACGACCACGCCGTCGGCCTTGATCTCGTCACCCATGCGCAGCGAGTGGATCAGCGAGTTCGCCGACTTCTTGCGCATCTCGCGGTCCTTGGTCGCGGGGTTGATCAGGTAGACGGCGTGGATCGTTACCGACTCGATCGGCCCGGACGTCCGCAGCTCCAGGAACTGGGCCACGTCGTCGGGCTTCCAGCGCGTGGGGCGCCACATGCGCGGCGACTGGTTGAACACCTGCATCGCCTCGCACCCGCGCTCGACGGCGCGCTCGTACGCCGGCACGAGGCCGCCTGCCGTAGATACGTGAGCCCCCACCAGCATGGAGGCGGCAAATCTAGAAGACTCGACCGTCGTGACTACGGACTCGCAGTCCGCCAGCCCGAGGCTGGCCATCCTGCTCGCGATGGCGATGTTCGTGTTCGTCATCGACACCTCGCTGATGAACGTCTCGATCTCGGCGGTCGTGCGCGACCTCGACACGACCGTCAGCGGAGTGCAGGCCGCGGTCGCGATCGAGGCGCTCGTGTCGGCCGCGTTCATCCTGATCGGTAGCAAGGTCGGCGACCTCTTCGGGCGAAAGCGCGCCTACATGACCGGCCTGGCTCTCTACGCGCTCGGTGCGCTCGCCATGGTCGTCGGCCAGGGCCTCGCCGCGATCATCGTCTTCTGGGCCGTGATCGGGGGGCTGGGCGCATCGCTCTACCTGCCCGCGATGCAGTCGCTGATCCACGGCAACTTCGAGGGGAAGGCGCAGGCGAAGGCCTACGCGCTGGTGGGCGCGTCGGCCGCGATCGCCGCCGCGATCGGGCCGCTGCTCGGAGGGTTCCTTACGACGCTGCTCTCCTGGCGCGTTGGCTTCATGCTCGAGGCCGCGATCATCGCCGTCGTGCTGGTCGGGAGCCGGCGGCTCGTGCGCGACGTGCCCTACACCGGTCCCCGGTCGGTGGACGGCGTGGGCGCGGTCCTGTCCGTCGTCGGAATGGGCGGCGTGGTCCTCGGCGTCCTCGTCTGGCAGGAGGGCGGCGAGTCGGTCGCCGCCCTGATCGGCCTCGGCGTGGCGGCCCTGGCCGGCTTGTTTTACTGGCTCAGGAAGCGCAAGAGCGAGGGCAAGCCCGCCTTGATCGACCCGTCCCTGTTCTCCTCGAAGCTGTTCAGCTACGGCATCGCACAGGGCATCCTCCAGCAGATCGCGCTGGGCGGAATGCTGATCGCGCTGCCGATCTACCTCCAGCTCGTGCTCGGCTACAACGCGCTGGAAGCGGGCCTGTCGCTCGCCCCGCTCTCGCTCACCATGTTCGGGGTGGCTCTGCTTGCGGGGAGGCGCGCCGGTCGGAGGCGTCCAGCGGCCCTCATCCGGGCCGGGTTCCTGCTGCTCTCCGTGGCGACGCTGCTCCTGATCCCGCTCGTTCCGGGAGCGGACAGCGGCTGGACGCTCGCCATCCCGCTCGTGATCGCGGGGGCGGGCCTGGGCCTGCTTGTGTCCCAGCTGAACAACTACACGCTGTCGCCCGTTTCGGAGGAGCGGGTGGGCGAGGCCGCCGGCGTGAACTCGGCGACCGGCTCCTTCGGCCTGTCGTTTGGCCTTGCCTTCGCCGGCGCGATCATGCTTGCCACCCTGTCGATCGCCTTCACCGAGAAGTCGGACGCGAGCAACGTGCTGCCGGCGGCCGACAAGCAGCGCGTCGCGGAGGTCTTGGAGGACGACGCGCAGGTAATGAGTGATGCGCAGCTCACGGAGCTGCTGGCCGAGCAGCCCGAGGAAATCCAGGACGAGATCATCAGCATCAACGACGACGCACGCGACCTCTCGCTTCAGATTGCGCTGCTGATCACGCTGCTCGCCGCGCTCCTCGGCCTGTTCAACTCGTTGAAGATGATGCGCCTGCCCGACCCGCAGCAGTCGAGCGCGGGGGCGGCCGCCCTATGAGCGTCAGGGTCCGATTCGCACCGAGCCCGACCGGCGTGCTGCACATCGGCGGTGCGAGGACGGCGCTCTACAACTGGCTCCTCGCGCGCGGCTCGGGCGGCCAGTTCGTGCTGCGCATCGAGGACACCGACCGCGAGCGCTCGACGCCGGAGAACGTGGACCAGATCCTCGACGCCCTGCGCTGGCTCGGCCTCGACTGGGACGAGGGCCCGTTCTCGCAATGGGAGCGGCGCGAGCGGCACACCGAGGCCGTCGCGCAGCTGCTCGAGTCCGGGCATGCATACGAGGACGAGGGCGCCGTGCGCTTCCGCGTGCCGAAGGAGGGCGAGATCACCTTCCACGACGTGATCCTCGGCGACGTGACCAACCCATACGCGGCGATCCAGGACTTCGTGATCCAGCGCTCCGACGGCAGCCCGCTCTACAACCTCGCCGTGGCGGTGGACGACCGCGACATGGGCGTCACTCACGTGGTGCGCGGGCAGGACCACGTGTCGAACACGCCGCGCCAGCTGATGCTGCTGCGAGCGCTGGGCGAGGAGCCGCCGGTGTACGCGCACATCCCGCTGCTGCACGGCCCGGACGGCAAGAAGCTCTCGAAGCGCCACGGCGCGGCGTCGGTCCAGGAGGTGCGCGACGGCGGCTATCTCCCGGAGGCCGTCCGCAACTACATCGCCCTGCTCGGCTGGGGCTACGACGAGAGCACCGAGTTCATGACAACGGATGAGCTGATCGAGCGCTTCACCCTCGAGCGCGTCTCCAAGAACCCCGCCGTGTTCGACGAGCAGAAGCTGCGCTGGATGAACGGCCGCTACATCCGAGAGCTGCCGGTCGACGATCTCCATCGTCGCCTCGAGGAGTTCGTCGGCCGCGAGATCCCGGTCGACGTCGTGGCGATTGCACAGGAGAAGATGCAGACGCTCGCCGACTTCTGGCCGCTCGCCGGACCACTCGTCGAACAGCCGAGCGACTTCCAGGACAAGGCGTGGCAGCAGTGGGGCGCGTCGACCGACTGGCCGCGGCTGCTCGTCGTGCTCGAGTCGATACCGGAGCGCTTCGCTGTCGAGGACGTCGAGTCGGTGCTCACCAAGTACGTGGAGGAGCTCGGCGTGAAGCCCAAGCAGGTCTACCAGCCGATCAGGGTGGCGCTGACGGGGACAACCGTGTCTCCTGGCATCTTCGAATCGCTCTGGGCGCTCGGTCGCGAGGAGTCTCTGTCGAGGGTCGAGAAAGCGCGGCAGAAAGCGGAATCCGAAGCCGCCTAGTTGAAAGGTCTCAACCTTTCGTCCAGGGCTGCCGATACCCGGGGTGACTGTGGAAGCCTCGCCCTCCATCAAGCAGGCCGCTGGCCGCGATTCGGCCGCTGCTCGTCACAACGAAGGCCACGGGCGTCGGCTCACGGCCGCCTTCGAGGCGCTCGAGGCATTTCCGGCATTGGCGGAGTCGCGCAACCGCGTTCTGCGCGTGGTCCGCGAGGACCGCTCCTCGGTGGGCGAGGTCGTGCAGGCGGTGGAGTCGGACGTCGCGCTGGTGATCACCGTGCTTCGGATCGCCAACCGCACGGCCCAGCGCAAGAAGGGCAAGATCGCCGCGATTCCCGAGGCCGTCGAGGTGCTTTCACCCGAGGGCGTCGAGACGCTCGCCGCGCGCACCGCAACCTTTGACTTCTTCGAGCGCACGCCAGGCTGGGACCTGATGCCGGAGCGCTTCCGGCTGCACGCCGTGGCCACACAGTCCGCCGCCGACCGTCTCGCGCGTGAGATGGAGTACGAGGACCGCGACCAGCTCCTCGTGTCCGCGCTGCTGCACGACGTCGGCAAGCTCGTCCTGACCCACGCATATCCCGGCTACCCGTCGCAGATCCATGGGCCGGCCCGCACTCCCGAGGAGCGCCTGCACAAGGAGCGCCTCGAGCTCGGCGTGGACCACGCGCTGGTGGGCGGCGTGCTCGCCCGCCGCTGGGCGCTGCCGAACCGTCTGGCCACTGCCATCGAGCGCCATCACTCCGACGACGCCGAGGGCGAGGCCGCGCTGGTGCGCCTCGCCGACATGCTCGCCCACTACGGCCACGGCCAGACCGTGAACCCGAAGCAGCTGCTCCAGGCGGCGCGCGCCTGCCGCCTCACCACCGAGCAGCTGCGCTCGGTGATGTACGAGCTGCCGCAGGGCACCGGCAACGCCAAGCGCAACGTGGACCCGTGCCCGCTCTCGACCCGCGAGGTCGAGGTGCTGAAGCGGCTCGCCGAGGGCAAGGTCTACAAGCAGATCGCGCACGAGCTGGAGCTCTCCACGAGCACGGTGCGTACGCACCTCCACAACACCTACGCGAAGCTCGGCGCGGTCGACCGCGCACAGGCGGTCCTGATCGCCACCGAGCGCGGCTGGATCTAGGCCGCCGGGAGCGCCGGCCCCCTTGGCGCCGGCAGCGGCGCCAGGACCAGCACCCGCGTCCCCAGCTCGGACGACTCGATGTCGAGCGTGCCGTCCAGCAGCTCCGCGCGCTCGCGCATGCTCGCGAGTCCGAGGTGCCCTGGCTCGCCAGCGGCGGGCGGGCCGTTCTGGTCGAACCCGTGGCCGTCGTCGGCCACCCGCAGCTCCACCTGTGGGCCGACCATCCGCAGCGAGATCGAGACCGCCTTTGCCTGCGCGTGCCGACCGGCGTTCACCACGGCCTCCTGTGCGATCCGGAACAGGTCGCCGGCCATCTCGGGAGGCATGTTGATGCGCTCGATGGCGAGCCCGACCTCGAATCCGTAGCGGCGCCTCCAGACCGGGAGGCAGTCCTCGATCGCCGTCTCGAAGCTCATCTCCTGGAAGGCGTAGGGGCCGAGGTCGACGATCTCGTCGCGCAGCGCGCGCAGGTTGCGCGTGGAGAGCTCGCGCGCCTCTTCGATGAGACTCGCCGCCTCCTCGTCGCGCCCGTTCTGCGCCGCGTTGCGCGCCGCGGAGAGGATCATGTCGAGCCCGATCAGCTCCTGGACGGGGCCGTCGTGGATCGCCTCCGCCACCCGGCGGCGGACCTCGCTCTCGGCCTGCATGGTCCGGCGCGAGAGGCCGCGGGCGCGCAGCCGCGAGGCCGACTCGGAGGTTCGCAGCATGCCCACGACGACCGCGGTCGCGAGGGCGGACAGAACGAACACGACCTCGTGGAAGGCGAGGATGTCGGTGTCGAACGGCGCGTCGCCGCGCAGGGCGGACGCCGCGACGAGGGCGGTCGAGCCGATCGCCGCGATGGCGAGGCCGCGCTGCTCGCCCTGGAAGTGTGCGTGGGCGGCGATCAGGAAGAGCGCGGCCAGCCGCACGGCGACGAGCGTGTCGGGCGCCGCCAGCTCCAGGGCCAGGAGCAGCGTGAAGTCGCCCGCCGCGATGAACGGGTGGCCGACCCTGTCGGAGTCGCGGCGGACCGCCACGAGCACGGCGATCGACCACGCGACGAAGACGGCGAGCACCGCGGCCGCCGCGCCCTGGTCGGGGAAGTCGATCACCGCCGCGGCGGTGAGCGCCACGACGGCGACCGCGAGGCGGGCGATCGCCAGCACGAGAATCGGCCCGGCGGACTCGATCGGAACCCGGCGCATCAGACCACGGCTCCATCGCGGCTGCGCGCCGTGCGCAGCTTCAGCGCCGCGGCCGCCGCGCCGGCGGAGTCGATCGCCCAGTCGAGCACGGTGCCGTGGCGGCCGTCCACGAAGGTCTGGTGGTACTCGTCGGTCGCGGCGTATCCGCTGGCGACGAGGAACGCGAGCAGTGCGGCGCGGCCCGGGCTCGTCACGGTCACGAGCGCGCGCCACCACAGGAAGCACAGCAGCGCGTACTCGGCGAAGTGGATCAGCTTGCGGCCGATCAAATCGATCGTCCCGAGGCCCGAGTCCAGGCTGGGCTGATCGGAGAGGAAGAAGATCGCGCCCATCAGGAGCAGCGGCGGGAGCCACAGGTCCAGTCGCAGAGGACGCATTCGCATACCGTAGAGTCAGTCGCGGTGCTGGTCATCACGAGTAAGTCGCCATACGCGGTGCGAGCGCTGTCGGAACTCGCCCGCCGGGGGGACTCGGCACCCGTCCCGATCGGGGATCTCGCGCGCTCGCGCGAGATCCCGGTGCAGTTTCTGGAGGGCCTGTTCGCGACCCTCAGGCGCGCCGGCGTCCTCCAGTCCCAGCGCGGCGTGAAGGGCGGCTACAGCTTCGCCCGCCCGCCGAGCGAGGTTACGCTCCTCGAGATCGTGGAACTGCTCGAGGGCGAGCTGGGCGCCGAGGCGGCGGCCTCGGGCCCGATCTGGACCGACGCCGCGGACGCGGTCCGAGCCGTCCTGGCGGGCACGACGATCGCTGACGTGGCGGAGCGCGAGGCGCGCGACTCGGCCACGCCTATGTACTACATCTAGCCCCGCCCCGCGGCTTCGAGAGCCTCCTGCTTCGTCACGTACACGCGCAGGCGGCGGACCACTCCGCCGGCGACCTCCCAGACGTGGCTGAAACGCCCCTCGAGCGGGACGCCGCTGCGCGGCCCCTCGCCGCGCAGGAGGATCACGGCGACGATCTCGTCGGTCGTGTCGACCACCTCCTCCAGCTCCACGCTCTGCGCGTTGAAGGCCTCCGCCTGGAACGCGAGGAAACTGAGGGCGCCGTCCCTTCCCTCGTAGGTGGCACCGTCGATGACCGCGCGGTCCTCCACCGAGACGGCCGGATCCACGAGCTCCAGGATGGCGTCCGTGTCCCCGCGGTTGAAGGCGTCATAAATGGCGCGCACGACCTCGACCTTCTCCCGCGACACGGCCTACTCCCGCAGCCCGACGGCTTCGAGGGCGTCGGCTTCGTCGCGATAGATCTCGACACGCACGGCGCGACCGTCACGGAGCCTGTAGACCTGCCAGTAGGCGGGCATCTCGACGCCCACGGTGCTCGAGCGTCCGCGGCCTCCCTGCCTCACCCGGACGACCACGCTGTCGTCCGTGCCCACGAATTCCTCGGCCTCGGCGTAGTACTCCGCGAAGAAGATCCGCCACTCACGGAAGAACTCGCGTATCCCCTCGTGGCCGTGAAAGACGCCCATGTCCGGGACATAGGAGTGGGTCATGTCCCACTCGACCTCCGGGTCGTAGAACTCGAAGAGCGCATCCATGTCGCCGCGGCTCCACGCGTCCCACGACGCTCGCACGATTTCCACGTTCTGCTCGGACATCGTCCCTTCCAGTATCGCCTGAACGGAGAGGTTCGGCGTGCGAAGGTGCACGGAAGCCGCGGCTGATGACGTGGCAGCTCCGCTCGGAGTAAGTTCAGCGCATGAGCCCTTTCCGCCTCGCACTTCTCCTCGTTCCCGTCGCCCTGATAGCGGCGGCGGCCGCCGCGATCGCCTCGCCGCCGACGGCGCGTGATTCCGCTGTCGCGGTCATCACGCCCACGCGCATCGACGGCGTCCACCTCGGCGACACGCATCAGGATCTGCGCGCGCGCGGGAAGGTCGGCCGACTCGGCGCGGGCTGCGAGTTTGGTGGCCCGAACACGCGCTCGGCGAGCCTGACCGCGCCGCTCGACGGGAGCGTGACCTACACGCTCCAGAACCCCCGCAGGGTGACCACCATCACGATCACCGGTGGCGCAAAGGCGCGCGGAATCGGCATCGGCGCGACGATCGCACAGATCAAGGCGAAGTTTCCGAACGCCAAGGTCAACCACAGCACCGACGAGGTCTTCCAGCTCACGCTTGTGTCCACACCCAAGCGTCCGGTCAGCGGGGGCCGGATCATGTTCGGCGTGAGCACTCACACGCACAAGACGACGGTCATCGGGGTGCCCGGAATCGGCTTCTGCGAGTAGTGCAGCGGCAAACACGCCCGGTACCCTCGGCGGGGATGAGCGTCTCGCCGCCGACTCGGGCCATCCCGGACAACCTCGCCGACCTGATCGGGAACACTCCGATGGTGCGGCTCACGCGGGTGGCGCCCGACTGCGACGCCGAGTTGATCGGGAAGCTGGAGGCGTACAACCCGGCCGGCAGCGTGAAGGACCGGATCGGCGTGGCGATGATCGACGCGGCCGAGGCCGAGGGGCGCATCGAGCCCGGCCGAAACACGATCGTGGAGTCCACGTCGGGGAACACCGGCATCGCGCTCGCCTTCGTGTGCGCCGCCAAGGGCTATGACCTCGTCATCACGATGCCCCAGGGCATGAGCCGCGAGCGCGAGAAGCTGCTGCGCCTGTACGGCGCGGAGGTTGTGTGGGTGGAGTCGATGGGTGGGATGAACGAGGCGATCGAGGAGGCGAAGCGGATCTGCCGCGAGCGCGGCAACTGCTACGTGCCGAACCAGTTCTCGAATCCGGCCAACCCGGAGATCCACCGGCGCACGACCGCGGAGGAGATCTGGCGCGACACCGACGGCAAGCTCGACGTGCTCGTGGCCTCGGTCGGCACCGGCGGGACCATCACCGGCTGCGGCGAGCGCCTTAAGGAGCGCCACCCCGGGCTGCACGTGGTGGCGGTCGAGCCCGCGGCGTCCCCGGTTCTGTCCGGCGGGAAGCCGGGCCCGCACAAGATCGACGGCATCGGCCCCGGCTTCGTGCCCGAGGTCATCAACCGCGAGGTGATCGACGAGATCGTGCCCGTGGAGGACGAGGACGCCATCGAGACGGCGCGCCTGTGCGGGCGCCGCGAGGGCGTTAGCGCGGGCATCTCGGCGGGCGCGGCCGTCTGGGCGGCCGTGCAGGTGGGCTCGCGGCCGGAGATGCGCGGCAAGCGGATCGTCGCGATCCTGCCCGACTCCGGAGACCGCTACATCAGCACCCCTTTTTTCGCGCCCTGATGTTCGGACTGCCCACATTCGCCCGCGTGGCGCGCGAGGTGCGCGAGGACCTCGCTGCGGCCCAGGCGCGCGATCCGGCCGCACGCAGCGTCGGCCGGGTGGAGATCCTGCTCACGATGGGGGGCGTCCAGGCGCTGCTCTCGCACCGCATCTCACACGCGCTGCACCAGGCCGGCGTGCCGCTGCTGCCTCGGCTGCTGGCGTACATGACGAGGGCGGTCACGGGGGTGGAGATCCACCCGGCGGCGCGGATCGGGCGTGCGCTGTTCATCGATCACGGTGGCGGCGTGGTGATCGGCGAGACCGCCGAGGTGGGCGACGACGTGACGATCTACCAGGGCGTGACCCTGGGCGGCACCGGCTTCGCCCGCGGCAAGCGCCACCCCACGGTCGGCGACGAGGTGATGATCGGCGCCGGCGCGGCGCTGCTCGGGCCGATCGAGATCGGTGAGCGCGCGAAGATCGGGGCCAACTCCGTGGTGATCCACGACGTGCCGCCGAACTCGACCGTGGTCGGCAACCCGGGCCACCCCGTGCGCGTGGACGGCAAGAAGCCCGAGGGCCCGGACGCCGACTGGGTCCATTTGCCCGACCCGGTGGCCGACGCGATCAGCGGCCTCGCCAACCGCCTGAACGAGCTCGAGGAGCTGGTGGCCGAGCAGACCGGCCGCAAGCCCGGCGGCGCCGAGGTCCGGCCCCTGAAGCGCCGCGGCGGCCCGGACTCGACCGGCGGCTGAGCCCGACTCAGTAGAACACGGTCCGGGTGCGGTGGCGCGGCACGCTCTTGTACCTCGGTCCTTGGCCCTTGTTCCACAAGGCGCTGTCGAGCGAGCGCGGCGGGATTCCCAGACGGCCGGCGATCAGCTCGCACGCATGCACCGCGCAGCCGCGGATCTCCCGCTCCTCCTGGCCGGGTGGCAGCAGCTCGCCGGCGTCGATGCGCGCTGCGAGCGCGGGGTCGTAGCGCAGCACGCCGTCCACGCGCAGCACGTGCGGCACGAGGTTGTCGGCGAAGATCGTGAGGCGGCCGAGGTCGGAGAACTCGGCCACGCCCGCGAGGGCCAGGTCGTTGGCCGCGATCTGGGCGCGCTTCCAGAAGCCGCGGTCGTCATAGAAGGGCATTCCGGCGGCCAGCATCGAGGCGAAACGCTCCGCCGATCCCTCGGCGTCCGCGACCAGGTCGAGCGCACGACGAGCACCGAGGAAGCGTCCGAGATCACGCAGCGCCTCGGCATACAGCCCCATCAACTCGTGAGCCGGCTCCTGCCCGAGCACAGCGGCAACGTCGGCGCTACTCAATGCCCGAAGGTCGGACGTCGACCACGGCCCGGCCGCGCGCCAGTGGTCGGTGAGCGCGGCGGCGACGGTCAAGTAGCCGGACAGGCCCGGGCGCTTGCGCAGCGTCGGAAACCAGCCCGAACCGAAGTTGATCGAATCCAGCGTGAGCACGAAGTCGGCCACGTCGGCGGGCGTGCCCTCGACGAAGTCTGGGTCCGGCGCCGGACCCGGCTCCAGCTCACCGAGCCGGTCGACGTCGATCGACACGAACTCGGCGCTCTCGGCAATCGCGCGACACGTCTCGCGCACCTGATCGGTCAGTGGCACCCGGGCAGCTTCCTACACTGCGGCTCGTGCCGACCGTCCTCTCCTGCGAAGCGCTCGAGAAGCGCTACGGCGCCACGGTCGCGCTCGGCGGGGTGGACCTCGAGGTCGAGCGTGGTGAGCTGCTCGGACTGCTCGGACCTAACGGGGCCGGCAAGTCGACCCTGACGAAGGTCGCCTGCGGCCTGGTCCGCGCCACCGCGGGCCGCGCGGAGATCGAGGGGGCGCCAGCGGGCTCTGCGCCCGCCCGGGCAGCCATCGGCTATCTCGCCGAGCTGTTCCGCTTCCCCGAGTGGCTCACCGCCGACGAGCTGATCGCGCTCCACCAGGACCTTGCCGGCTCGGATGGGGGCGCCGCCGAGCGCGGCGAGTTGCTCGAGCTGGTGGGTCTCGCGGACGCCCGCGCGGTGAAGGTGGCCGCCATGTCCAAGGGCATGCAGCAGCGCCTCGGGATCGCGCAGGCGCTTGTGGGCTCGCCCCGGCTGCTGATGCTCGACGAGCCCACTAGCGCGCTCGACCCCGTCGGCCGACGGGTGGTGCGCGACCTTCTGCGCGAGCTGCGCAGCCGTGGCGTCGCGGTGATGCTCAGCTCGCACCTCCTGAGCGAGGTCGAGCTGGTGTGCGACCGCGTGGCCATTCTGGTCGCAGGACAGGTGGTGGCCCGCGGGACGCCGGCCGAGCTCGCGCGCCCGCGCGGGGTGGAGGTGGAGACGGGCGACGGAGTGCGCAGCTTCCCCGAGGCGCGGCGCGACGACGTGCCGAGAATCGTCGCGGAGCTGGTGTCGAGCGGCCAGCAGGTGTACGGCGTGAACCTGCTGGCCTCCACGCTGGAGGACGCCTACCTCGAGGCGGTGGGCGCCGCATGAGCGGCGCGCTGATCGTGGCGCGCTATGCGCTGCGCGAGGCGGTGCGCAGGCGCGTGATCCTCGTCGTGTTGGTGCTCACCGTCGGCTTTCTCGCGCTTTACGGCCTCGGGACGGCGGTGACCTTCAACGAGGTGAACAGCCTCGCGGCCGACGATCAGCTGGACGACCGCGTGCTCGCGGGCTCGACGCTGCTGGGGCTGGCGATGTTCACCATCCTCTTCCTGGGCGCCGTGCTCGGCGTGTTTCTCACGCTCGGCGCGGTTCGTGGCGACGCCGAGCGCGGCCTGCTCCAGCCGATCGTCGTCAGGCCGGTCGGGAGGACGAGCCTGCTGCTGGGCCGCTACGGCGGAGCGGCAGTCGTCTGCGCCGTATACGTGGCCGCTGTCTACGTCGCGGCGATGGTGATCACCGGTGTCGCCGGCGACTGGTGGCCGGACGATCCGGTCGGCCCCGGTGCAGGCCTGGTGCTCGGAGTGCTGGTGATCGCCGCGCTGTCGCTGCTCGGGTCGGTGTTCCTGTCCTCGACCGCAAACGGGATCGCGGTGTTCATGATCTTCGGCGCGGGACTGGCCGCCGGCCTGCTCGGACAGATCGGCGACGCGCTGGCGGTGCAGACGCTCGAGGACGTGGCGACGGTCTCGTCCTGGGTGCTGCCGTTCGAGGCGCTCTACCAGGCCGGGCTGCACGCGCTCACGGAGGAGACCGGCGGGATCACAGGCGTGATCGTCCAACTGGGGCCGTTCGGCGGGGCCCAGGAGGCCGGAGCCGGATTGTGGCTCTGGGCGCTCGCCTACCTGGGCCTTGTCGGCGCGGCGGCGCGGGCCGCGTTCGCCCGACGTGACCTCTAGCGGGCCGGACCCGGCTCTATCCTCGGATCGGTGGGAGTCACTGCCAGCGAGGAGCTGCTCGCGGGGCTGAACGAGCCCCAGCGCGAAGCCGTGCTGCACGGCGAAGGACCCCTGCTCATCCTCGCCGGCGCGGGCTCGGGCAAGACCCGCGTGCTGACGCACAGGATTGCCCACCTCGTCGGCAGCGGACAGGCGCGGCCGGGCGAGATCCTCGCGATCACCTTCACCAACAAGGCGGCCCAGGAGATGCGCGAGCGCGTCGAGCAGCTCGTCGGCAACCGCGCCCGGGCGATGTGGGTGATGACGTTCCACTCGGCGTGCGCCCGGATCCTGCGGGCGGAGGCTGAGAAGCTCGGCTATACCCGCGGCTTCACCATCTATGACGAGCAGGACTCGCTGCGACTGGTGAAGGCCTGCATCGACGAGCTCGACATCGACCCGAAGCGCTTCGCCCCCCGCGGCATCCGGCGCCAGATCTCGGACGCGAAGAACGCACTCCTCGACGCCGAGGCCTACCGCCTCAAGGTCTCCACCTTCTTCGAGCAGACCGCCGCCGACGTCTACGACCTCTACGAGAAGCGCCTCCACGCGGCCAACGCGATGGACTTCGACGACTTGCTCTTCCGCGCGGTGAACCTCTTCGAGCTCTACGAGGATGTCCGCGACCGCTACCGCCGATCGTTCCGCCACGTGCTGGTCGACGAGTACCAGGACACGAACCGCGCCCAGTACCGCTGGCTCCAGCTGCTGACGGCGGAGCACCGGAACCTGTGCGTGGTGGGCGACGACGACCAGTGCCTCGTCGGCGGAACACCCGTGACCATGGCCGACGGCTCGACCAAGGCAATCGAGGACGTCGAGGCCGGGGACCTCGTTCTGTCGAGCTACGGGAGTGGCGACTTCCGCCCCGCCAAGGTGCTCCGCACGCACAGAAGCACGGCCTCGGAGGGAGTGGTCGTCACCACCGAGTCAGGCCGTCGGCTGGTGAGCACGCCCGAGCACGTGCACTTCGCGGGCTACGAACCGAAGCTGGCTGGCCCGAACAACGGTGGGCTGGGGCGTGTCACGGTCACTCTTTGCGGCGAGCGCAAGGGGAGTGGGCCGCTGCATACTGTGCGCCTTGACGGTGGGCCACCTGCGGTATTCGAGGACTACGGGCATGCCCTGGCCGTCGTTGACCGCATGGCGGCGAGCACGCCCGCAACCGTTCAACAAGTGATCGAGCTGGGTGAGTACGCACTCCCGTTCACGCCGGCAGCCGCGGTTCGGCCCGGCATGGTCATGTTCACGGAGGACGGGTCATACGAGCTCGTGGAGACGGTGGAGCGGACGAAGTTGGCCGCTCCGGTCTACGACATCGATGTCGAGGACACGCACAACTTCGTCGCCAACGGGCTTCTGACGCACAACTCGATCTACGCCTTCCGCGGAGCCGACATTCGGAACATCCTTGACTTCGAGCGAGATCACCCCGATGCCACCGTCGTCAAGCTCGAGCAGAACTACCGCTCTACGCAGACGATCCTCAATGCGTCGAACGGGGTGATCGGGAACAACCGCCAGCGCAAGGACAAGTTCCTCTGGTCGGAGCTCGGCGACGGCGAGCCGGTGCACGTGCGCGAGCTCGAGGACGAGCATGCCGAGGCGCGGTTCGTCGTCTCCGAGATCGAGCAGCTCGTCGATCAGGGCGCCTCGCGCGACGAGATCGCGGTCTTCTACCGGACCAACGCGCAGAGCCGCGTGCTCGAGGACATGCTGGTGCGCTACGGGGTCGGCTACCAGGTGATCGGCGGCACGCGCTTCTACGAGCGCGCCGAGATCAAGGACGCGCTCGCGTACCTGACCCTGCTCGTGAACCCGGCGGACACCGTGGCCTTCGGGCGCGCCGTGAACTCGCCGCGGCGCGGGATCGGCGCGACGACCCAGGGCCGGCTGGTGGGCTACGCGAACACGATCGGCGAGCCGATCTGGGACGTGGCGGCGGAGCCCGAGTCCGTTCCCGGCCTCGCGCCGGCCGCGATCAAGGCGGTGGGGCGATTCATGTCCGTGATGGAGCGCCTGCGCGAGCGCGTGGAGGGCGGCGCGGGGGTGGGCGATCTGCTCGCGGAGACGCTCGAGGAGACCGGCTACACCGAGGCGCTGCAGGCGGAGCGGACGATCGAGGCGCAGGGTCGGCTCGAGAACCTCGAGGAGCTCGTGGGCGTGGCGCGCGAGTACGACGCGACCGCGGAGGAGGGCTCGGTGGAGGAGTTCCTCCAGCAGCTCGCGCTGTTCTCAGAGCAGGACAACCTGCGCGACGACGAGGGCATCGTGACCCTGATGACCCTCCACAACGCCAAGGGCCTCGAGTTCGGGATCGTCTTCATCATCGGCCTCGAGGACGGCGTCTTCCCGCACATGCGCGCGATCGAGGCCGGCGACCTCGAGGAGGAGCGGCGCCTGGCCTACGTGGGCATCACGCGCGCGAAGCGGGAGCTCTACCTGACGCACGCCCGCACGCGCATGCTCTTCGGCGGGCGCGACTGGAACCTACGCAGCCGCTTTATCGACGAGGTGCCGGTCGAGTTCACCGACCGCGACGAGGACGAACCCACCGGACCCGCCGCGGCAGCCACCTGGGGCGGCGGCGCATCGGCGCCCGAGCCGGCCGGCGCCAGCCGCGCCTCCTTCACCCTCGGCGACGACGTCGTCCACGCGCAGTTCGGCGACGGGGTGGTCGTGGGCGTCGAGCCGGGCGGCCTCGTGGTCGTGCGCTTCGCGGCCGACCGCTCCGAGCGCAAGCTGATGGCCGACTACGCCCCGCTGAAGCGCCGCTAGCGCGCCGGGTCGGCTCCGGGATAGGCTGCCCCGCCCATGGCGGAGATCATCGACGGCAAGGCTGTTGCGGCGAAGGTGCGCGAGGAGGTCCGGCGCGAGGTCGAGGCGATGGAGCGCAAGCCGGGGCTCGCCACGATCCTCGTCGGTGACGACCCCGCCTCGGCGGTCTACGTGCGGATGAAGCGCGAGGACTCGGCGGAGGTGGGCATCGAGTCGTTCCACCACGAGCCGGGCGGTGATGTGGCCCCCGAGGAGCTCGCGGAGCTGATCCGCACGCTGAACGCGGACGACCGCGTGGACGGCATCCTGCTCCAGCTCCCGCTTCCGGACCACCTCGACCAGGACGAGTTCATCTCGCTGATCGACCCGGCCAAGGACGTGGACGGGCTCACGACCGCGAACGCCGGCCTCCTGATGCACGGGCGCGAGGAGGCGATGGTGCCGTGCACGCCGGCGGGAGTGATGAGGCTGCTCGAGGAGGCCGGCGTGGAGCTGTCCGGGGCACGCGCGGTGGTGCTCGGGCGCTCGATCCTCGTGGGCAAGCCGATGGCGCAGCTGCTGCTGGGCGCGAACGCCACCGTCACGCACTGCCACTCGCGCACGCGTGACCTGGCGGCGGTCTGCCGTGAGGCGAACGTGCTGGTGGCGGCGGTCGGCTCGGCTGGGCTCGTGACCGGTGACATGGTGGGCGAGGGGGCGGTGGTGATCGACGTCGGGACGAACCGCACGGACGAGGGCCTCGTGGGCGACGTGGACTTCGAGGCCGCCAAGGAGCGCGCCCGTGCGATCACCCCGGTTCCGGGCGGAGTCGGGCCGATGACCATCGCCATGCTGATGCGCAACACCCTGGTCGCCGCGCACCGTCGCGCCGGCCTCGCGGATCCGGAGGGACTATGATCGCCGCTTTGTTGCTAGCCGTTGCGCCC
>Ga0075420_100001604_pt1 | contig 19244 bp, 13 predicted proteins | sample SoiMetdeltSBSDD4_FD_75296 | JGI IMG/M metagenome (GOLD analysis project Ga0075420, IMG submission 75296) | Bulk soil microbial communities from a Populus tree surrounding site in Tennessee, USA - Soil MetaG P. deltoides SBSDD4 | ecosystem: Environmental > Terrestrial > Soil > Tree plantation... | reverse complement strand
AGAGGCCGCCGTTTGCCTCACCCACGAGATCTTCGAGGGGGAGCCCACGGTTTTGGTACTGCTTGGCGACCGAGAAGGCGAACCGGAGGTTGGCACGGATGAGTTCATCCCGCGCCGCCTCGCGCTCGTCGGCGCTCAGCTTCGTATTGCGCATGCGGCGCGCGAGCGCCTTCTGCGCTTCCGCGGTCGCGACCGGCTCGTTCGAGAGCTCCTCGATGTAGAGGTCGAGAAGGTCGGGCGGGGTCGTGTCCGCGATCGCTACCGGACGCGGCGCCTTTGCGCTTGTCCGGCTCTTTGTCGTTGCCATCGTCGGCTCACCTCGCATGAGGCACCGTGTTGGCGGCACGGGCCTCGTTCACACCATTGGAGAGCGCCCGCGTGCGGACCCCTTGGGATCCGACCGCGGGCGCGATTACGCTGCAATCAAATAACCCGAGGCCCTGGGCGAAAGTTCCGATTTGCACTTTCTGGGCTATTGACAGTTACCATTAAGCAATGTAAACGGTTACAGGTCTCAGCGATAGAGGTGCGCGGTGAGCTCGATCCGACGATTTCGCTGACGGACCGTGGCGACGATCAAGGATGTCGCCCGCGAGGCGGGCGTCTCGGTCGCAACCGTTTCCCGTGTCTTCAACGAGAGCGGGCCGGTGAGCGACGACACGCGGCAGCGCATTCGCGAAGTCGCCACCAGGCTTCAATACTCCCCCCACGCGGGCGCCCGAAGCCTCATCACGAGTAAGACCAATACGATCGGCGCCCTCCTTCCCGACCTCTACGGGGAATTCTTCTCAGAGGTCATTCGCGGGATGGACCAGACGGCGCAGCGGCGCGGGTACCACCTTCTCGTCTCAAGCTCTCACGACGCGAAGGACGAGATCGAAGCCGCGCTGCTCGCCATGCGCGGACGCGTCGACGGCGTGATCGCGATGTCGCCGCACCTCGATGCGCATTCGCTCGTCGCGAACGTCCCGGCCAGTCTCCCGGTCGTCCTTCTGAACTGCTCCGTGGAAGGTGACAGTTACGACGCCCTGTCGATCGAGAATCGGCAGGGCGCCTATGCGATGGTCCGGCACCTCGCGGGGCTCGGCCATCGGTCGATCGCGATCATCTGCGGCGCAGCGGGCAACTACGACGCGAGTGAGCGACTCGAGGGCTATCGCGATGCGCTGCGCGACCTCGGGCTCGAGCACCGTCGCGAATGGGAGCTTCCCGGCGACTTCACCGACACCTCGGGGTACCGCGCGATCTCTACGGTCCTCGCGCTACCCGAGCGACCGACCGCGATCTTCGCCGCGAACGATGCGATGGCGATTGGCGCGCTCAGTGCGTTGCGGGAAGCGGGAGTTCGCGTGCCCGACGACATGGCCGTGACGGGCTTCGACGACATCCCGTTGGCTCGCTACATGAGTCCGCCACTTTCGTCGGTTCACGTCGCAATCGCGGAGCTGGGCATGCGAGGGGTGGAGAGGCTCGTTCACGCCATCGACAGCAAGAACACCCACACCCGACAGCATCACCGCCTTCCGACGACCCTGGTGATTCGGCGGTCGTGTGGCGCACAGCCGGACGGTGAACGCGCCCCGCCGGACCCGAACGTGGCACGACGCCCACCCCACCCTGAGGACACCTAACGAGTCGCAGCTCCGTTGTCACCGCATCTGGTTCACGATGTCGCTGAGCAGCAGCAGGAGGATGTCGCAATGAACAGACAGGTCAGTTTCGCCGCGAGCGCGCTCGTCGCCGCGCTCGTCGCAACGGCGACCCCGGCGACGGCGCAAACCACCACCGGCTCCATCCGCGGGTACGTGCGAGGGCCTAACGCCGCAACGGTCGCCGAAGCGCAGATCGCGGCCCGCCATCTCGAGCTCGGACAGACGCGCGCCGCGCTGTCGAACAGCAGTGGATTCTACGCCATACCAGGGCTTCGCCCCGGCCGCTACGAGGTCACGGTGCGCCGCCTCGGCTTCACGGCGCAGACGCGGACGATCGATGTGCCGATCGCGTCGACGGTGACGCTCGACGTTCAACTCGTCGAGGCCGCGACGCAGCTCGCGACCATCGCCGTCACGACCGAAGCCGCGCAGACGGCGCGAACGTCCGAGGTCGGCACGAACGTGAGCGAGGAGCAGATCCGCAACCTCCCGAGCTTCGACCGCAACTTCCTCGACTTCGCGCGACTCGTTCCCGGTATCACCGCGCAACAGGTCAACGACGACTCGAAGTTCCTGTCGGCCGGCGGCCAACCCGCGGAAGGGATCAACATCTTCGTCGACGGTGCGTCGTTCAAGAACGATGTGATCAAGGGCGGCGTCGTCGGCCAGGATGCGAGCAAGGGCAACCCGTTCCCGCAGGGTGCCGTCCAGGAGTTCCGCGTGATCACGCAGAACTACAAGGCCGAGTACCAGAAGGCGTCGAGCGCGATCATCACCGCGACGACGAAGTCGGGCGGCAACGCCTGGGAGGCGGAGCTCTTCGCCTATGGAATCGGGAAAGCGTACGTGGCGCGGAACCCCATCGAGGTCGCCAACAATGCGCGGCGGCCCGATTACGAGCGTCTGCAGGCCGGTGGTACGCTCGGCGGCCCGATCATTCGCGACCGGCTGTTCTTCTTCGGCACCTACGAGCTGAACTTCCGGGACCAGCCATCGTACGTGACCGTCGGGCCTAACGCGGCACTCGCGCCGCCGGGGTTGAACCCGGCGCAGTACGCCGGCGCGTTCACGTCGGAGTTTCGGGAGCATCTCGGCTTCGGCAAGCTGACCTGGGTCAGGTCCGACCGGAGCACGGTCGAGGGCAGCCTGAACCTGCGGCGCGAAACCGATTTTCGCGGGTTCAGCGGTCAGACGAGCTTCGAGGCCGCCGAAAACGTGGACGTCGACGTGACGACCGGGATCGTGAACTGGCGCTACGCTGGTGACCGGTGGCTCAACGAAGCGCAGGTCAACGTTCAGCGGATGGACTGGAACCCGTCGACGGCCAACCCGGGCCTGATCGGCAGGAACTACCTCGACATCATCCGCATCGGTGGCAGGGAAGGCGGGCAGCAGTTCATACAGGACCGCCTCTCGCTCCGGAACGACGTCACGCGGTCGAACGTGCAGCTCGCCGGAGACCACGTGTTCAAGGGCGGCGCCAATATCGACTTCCTGTCGTACGATGGGCGCAAGCAGTTCTTCTTCAACGAGCCGCTCTTTCGGTTCCGCGCGCTCGAGAACTACTCGCGTCCGTTCGAGGCCGAGTTCGGGTTCGGCGACCCGGAGATCACGCGGAGCAACACGCAGATCGGCGTGTACCTGCAGGACGATTGGACGGTGAGCCCGCGCTTCACGGTCAACCTCGGGCTCCGCTGGGACGTCGAGACGAACATGATCAACAACTCGTACGTGACGCCGCAGGCACTCGCCGATTCGCTGCGCGGGGCGTACAACGCGTTGCTGTTCGCGAGGCAGCCGCTCCCCAACGGGACGGTGCGGCAGGTGCGCGTGATCGATCAGCTCGGAGGGCTGGACCGCTACATCACGACCGGCCGCGACGACCGGAAGATCTACTACGGGGCAATCCAGCCGCGGCTCGGCGCGTCGTTCGACCTTTCAGGGACCGGCCGGACGGTGCTGTTCGGTGGCGCTGGCATCTACTACGACCGGAACTACTGGAATACGCTGTTCGACGAGCAGTTCCGCCGGCAATACCGGCAGCTCGTGATACAATTCCGGAATACGTGCCTGCCTAACGAGTTCAACTGTGCGGTCTGGAACGACCGCTACTTCGACCCGGTACAGCTCCGGACCCTCGGCTTCAATACGGCCCCGGAAGTGTTCCTCGTCGCGAACGACCTCAAGCCGCCGAAGACGCATCAGTTCAGCGCGGGCGTGCGACAAGCACTCGGAGCGGGACTCGTTACCGTGTCATACAACGGCGTCCGCGGCTACAACTTCATGAACTTCGTGCGCGGGAGTTACGATCTGCCGCCGAACTACCGCGCGGTGTTCGTGACCGACGATCGCGTGAAGACGAAGTACGACGCGCTGCAGCTGCAGCTCGAGCGGCCGATTCGCCCCGGTGATCGGTGGGGCGGCGCGATCGCGTACACGCTGTCGCGCTCGCAGGAGCAGGGCCAGAGCACCGACCTGTTCTGGGGATTCGACGAGCGGTTCCCGACCGTCGCAGACCGTCCGTGGCTGCGGGCGCCGGGGAACCAGACCCACGCGGTCGTCGCCAACGGCATGGTTCGACTCCCCTGGGAGCTGCGACTCAGCTCGATCGTGAACCTCGGCTCGGGTCTCACCGTCACCGCCGACGACGCGAGTGGTGGTCGGGGTCAGTACCAGGTGATCAAATACGTCTACCAGGTCCCGTCACGGCCATTCCTCGGTATCGGGCATGTCTTCGCCGTTCAGAACATGGACCTGCGCCTCGAGAAGCCGTTCACCTTCGGCCGCACACAGCACGTGAGCGTGTCGGCCGACCTGTACAACGTGTTCAACTCGGGCAACTTCGGCTGCTACAACGGCAACATCAATCCGCCGACCGAGCCGCCTAACGCCAGATTCGGTCTGCCCGATTGCGCGGCGCCAGGCCGGCGCTTGCAGGTCGGGCTTCGCTATGGCCTCCAGTCCCTCTCGGGAGCAGGGGGGCAAGGACAACAGTGAAACACGACCCGGTTCGGAACGGGAGGTCTGCCTGGCCCGGCGCGCAGCACACGCGCGTCGCGGCCCGGCGCCTCGTCACCGTCGCGTTCGCGATCGGCGTCGCGGCATGCAGCCGTCCGACGACCGCACCGGCGCCCGCGCCAACGGCGGTCGTCGATCCACGCCGCGCGGAGGCATTCCTCGATACGCTCCAGCGCCGCACGTTCGACTGGTTCTGGGAACAGACGAGCAATGAAACGGGCCTGACGCCGGATCGCTGGCCGACCAGGAGCTTCTCGAGCGTCGGCGCCATCGGCTTCGCGCTCACCGCGTATCCCATTGGCGCCGAGCGTGGCTACGTGACGCGTGCCCAGACCGCGACGCGAGTGCTCAACACGCTGCGCTACCTCTACCGGGCACCGCAGGGGGACCAGGCGACCGGCGTCACGGGACATCGCGGGTTCTTCTACCACTTCCTGCACATGGACTCGGGGCTCCGGTTCGAGCGGGTGGAGCTCTCGACCATCGACACGGCGCTGATGCTCGCGGGCGCGCTGTTCTGTCAGTCGTATTACACGGGGTCGGCGCCTGAAGAGATCTCGATTCGGGCCTATGCCGACTCGCTGTACCGTCGCGCCGACTGGGCGTGGGCGCGCAATCGTCTGCCGGCCGTGAACATGGGGTGGAAGCCCGAGCAGGGATTTCTGACGCACGACTGGCGCGGGTACAACGAGGCGATGATCCTTTACGTCCTCGCGTTAGGGTCGCCGACGCATCCCGTGGAACCGGCGGCGTGGACGGAATGGACGAAGACGTACGAATGGCGCGAGTTCCATGGGCAGCCGCACGTGAACTTCGCGCCGCTGTTCGGGCATCAGTACTCGCACGTGTGGATCGACTTCCGCGGGATCCGCGACGCGTACATGCGCGAGAAGGGGATCGACTACTTCGAGAACTCGCGGCGGGCGACGATCTCGCAACGCGCGTACGCGATCGCGAACCCCGCAGGCTGGAAGGACTACAGCGGCCAGATCTGGGGGCTCACCGCCGCGGATGGCCCGCTCGATGTCACCCTGAACATCGGCGGCCGTGAGCGGCGGTTCTTCACGTACGCGGCGCGCGGCGCCGCAGCCAACGAGATACGGGACGACGGCACCATTGCCCCGACAGCGGCCGGCGGCTCGGTGCCGTTCGCGCCGGAGCTCACGATCCCCGCGCTCATCGCCATGCGCGAGAAGTACGGCGAGCCGTTGTTCTCGCGCTATGGCTTCCTCGACTCGTTCAACCCGACGTTCGACGTCGACCGGAAGCCGCAGCATGGCCGAGTCGTTCGCGGCGTCGGCTGGTTCGACACCGATTACCTGGGCATCGACCAGGGTCCCATCCTCGCGATGATCGAGAACCATCGCACGGGGCTCGTCTGGCAAGTCATGCGAACAAACCCGTATATCCGGACCGGACTGCAACGAGCTGGATTCACGGGGGGATGGCTTGGCAACTAGGCGTTGGGGCGTTGGGGTCAGAGTCCAAGGGCATCATTCCATTGCCACGGCAATGGAATGATGCCCTTGGACTCTGACCCCAACGCCAACTCGCCAACGCGGAGCAGACTTTGATCCCTCTCCACCGAACTATTTGGCTACCCTTGGCTCTGGCGTTCACACTCGCTGCGTGCACGGCAGCGTCGGGCGGCGAAAGTGACGCTATTCGGTTGTGGGCGATGGGTCGGGAAGGCGAAGTCGTGGCCGAGCTGATGCCGGCGTTCGAGCGCGAGAATCCGGGCGTGCGCGTGCGCGTGCAGCAGATCCCGTGGAGCGCCGCGCACGAGAAGCTCCTCACCGCGTTCGTCGGCGAGGCGACACCGGACATCGCCATGCTCGGCAACACCTGGGTGCCCGAGTTCGTGGCGCTCGACGCGCTCGAGCCTCTCGACAGCCTCGCGGCGGCGTCGCGATCGCTCGCGCCTGACGACTTCTTCTCCGGCAGCTGGGACACGAATGTCGTGGACGGCACGGCGTACGGCGTCCCGTGGTACGTCGATACGCGCGTGATGTTCTATCGCACCGATCTGCTGAAGGCAGCCGGCTACGACAGCGTGCCGGCCACCTGGGCAGAATGGCGCGATGCCATGGTTCGCATGAAGGCGCGCATGGGACCGCGACAGTACCCGCTGCTGATGCCGACGAGTGAGTGGCCGCCACCGGTCATCCTCGGCCAACAAACTGGCGCGACCATCCTGCGCGACGGCGGGAAGTACGGCGCGTTCTCGGATCCGCGATTCCGCGGAGCGTTCGACTTCTACATCGGCCTGTTTCGTGACAGCCTCGCGCCGCGCGTGAGTGGCAGCGAGGTCTCGAACCTCTACCAGGAGTTCGCGCGCGGAAACATCGGCATGTACATCAGCGGCCCGTGGCAGATCGGCGAGTTCCGCTCGCGCATCCCCGCGGAAGCGCAGGCCACCTGGATGACGGCGCCGTTGCCCGGACCTGACGGTCCGGGTGTCTCGATGGCCGGTGGCGCGAGCCTCGTGATCTTCCGCGGCTCACGGAGAAAGGCCGACACGTGGAAGCTCGTGGAGTACCTGTCTCGTCCGGATGTGCAGCTGCGGTTCTACGCGCTCACGGGCGACCTTCCGTCGCGTCGCGCGGCCTGGAACGATACGACACTCGCGAACAACAAGTACGCGCGCGCGTTTCGCATCCAGCTCGACCGCATGGTGGCGCTGCCGAAGGTGCCCGAGTGGGAGCAGATCGCGACGAAGGTGTTCGAGTACGGCGAGCAGGCGATCCGCGGTCGCCTGTCGGTGGACGCGACGCTCGCCGCCCTCGACCGCGATGTGAACGGCCTGCTCGCGAAGCGGCGGTGGATGGCGGAGCGCGACGCGACTCGCCGAGCGGGTGGCGCGCCGTGAGCGTGGGCGTCAAGCCGGCGCGCATGCCCGGCGAAGGCTCGAACGCCGCGTGGGTCTTCCTCGCGCCCGCGCTCGTGCTCATCGGCGTGTTCTTCTTCGTGCCGGTGGCCGCGTCGCTCCTGCTCAGCCTCACCGACTTCGACATCTACGCCGTCGCGTCGGCGGACAACACCCGGTTCGTCGGGCTGCGCAACTATGCGCAGCTACTCCAGACGCCGCTCTTCTGGACGTCGCTCAGGAACACGTTCTACTTCGCGCTCGTCGGCGGTCCGCTCACGATCGGCGTGTCCCTCGGCGCGGCGCTGCTCGTGAACGCGAAGCTCGTGCGGTGGAAGTCACTCTTTCGCACGATCTACTTCACGCCGTTCGTGACGACGCTCGTGGCCGTGGCGATCGTGTGGCGGTACCTGTACCACACGCGCTACGGGCTCCTGAACTACGGCCTCGAAGCGTTAGGCATGGCCCCCGTGGACTGGCTCGGCGACCCGCGCTGGGCCATGCCGGCGATCATCCTGATGGCCGTGTGGAAGAACTTCGGCTACAACATGCTGATCTTCATCGCCGGGCTGCAGAGCATCCCCGACGAGCTGTACGACGCGGCGATGGTGGACGGCGCAGGGCCGTTCCGGCAATTCTGGAACGTCACCCTCCCGATGCTCGGCCCCACGATGCTGTTCGTGGCGGTGATCACGATGATCGGCTACTTCCAGCTCTTCGCCGAGCCGTACGTGATGACGCAGGGCGGGCCGCTGCGAAGCACGACGAGTGTCGTGTTGCTCATGTACGAAGAGGGCTTCCGGTGGTGGAGGATGGGCTACGCCGCTGCGATCGCGTTCGTGCTCTTTCTCGTGATTCTCGTCGCGACTCTGCTCCAGATTCGCCTTCAACGGGCACGCGTGTGAGCCGGCGGGTTCTCCTCTACGCCGGGCTGGTCCTCGGGGCGCTGCTCGCTCTCTTCCCGATGATCTGGATGATCTCGGCCTCGCTCATGCCGACCGGGGAAGCGAGCACGTACCCGCCACGCATCGTGCCGAGTCGTGTGACCTTCGAGCACTACGAAGAGCTGTTCACCCGGCTCAACCTCGGGCGGTATCTCTTCAACAGCGCGCTCATCTCGCTCACGGTCACGATCATCTCGCTCGCCGTGAACTCGATGGCAGGGTATGCGTTCGCGAAGCTTCGCTTTCGCGGGCGGGACAGGTTGTTCCGCCTGTTCGCCGCTGGCCTCGTGCTCCCCGTGCAGGTCGCCATGCTGCCGCTCTTCCTGCTCATGAAGCAGCTCGGGCTCATCAACAGCTACTGGGGCGTCATCATCCCCGGGCTCGCGAGCATCTTCGGGATCTTCCTGATCCGCCAGTACGCGCAGTCGATCCCCGACGACATGCTCGACGCGGCGCGGATCGATGGGGCGTCGGAGCTCCGGATCTACCGCTCGGTCGTGTTGCCAGGCATTGTCCCGATTCTCGCGACGCTCGCGATCTGGACGTTTCTCGCCACGTGGAACGACTTCATGTGGCCATTGATCGTCCTGAGCGATGAGGCGCACTACACGCTGCCCGTCGCGCTCGCGAACCTCGTGGGCGAACACGTGCAGGACACGGAGCTCATGATGGCCGGATCCGTACTCACGATTCTCCCGGTGATGCTCGTCTTCCTCTTTCTGCAGCGGTACTACATCCAGGGTGTCATGGCCGGGAGCGTGAAGGGGTGAAGTGGACGGGCGCCGCGGCGTTCCTGCTGATCGGGATGCTGCCATTCGTGCAGCGCCCCGCGGTGCTGGACCCGTTCGAGTCGGTCAACGCGTGGCGCGCACAGCCGGCGGACGGCGTGTCGCTGCGCATCTCGTCGGACTCAGGGTTCCGTGGCCGAGCGATGCGGCTCGACTTCGACTTTCAGGGGCGGGGCGGGTACGCCGTCGCGCGACGAACCTTCAACTTCGCGGTGCCGGCGAACTACGAGTTCTCGTTTCGCATCCGCGGCGACGCGCCGTCGAACACGCTCGAGCTCAAGCTCGTGGACCCGAGCGGCGAGAACGTCTGGTGGTCGAACCAGCCGGGGTTCGAGTTCCCCCGTGGGTGGACGGAGGTCGTTCGCAAGAAGCGGCACATCACGTTCGCGTGGGGGCCGAAGGGCGGGGGTGAGCTGACCCGCGTCGCGGCGATCGAGATCGCGATCACGGCCGGAACCGGCGGGAAGGGGACGGTGTGGATCGACGAGCTCGTTCTCCGCCCCCGGGAACCCGACCGTCCCTATGCGCTCACGCCTAACGTCTCGGCGAGCGTGGACCTGCCGGGGTTCGAAGCGCGGCGAGTGCTGGACGGCGATCCCACCACCGCCTGGTGGACCGCGCCGCCGGCAGCTTCCTCCGCGACGCCTCCGGCGCCCGCACCCCGGAATCAACCGCCAGCACCTCCGCCCGTCGTTCCGCCCCCGAACGCGAAGCACGCGCTCGTGGTGGACTTTCTCAAGAGTCGTGAGCTCGGCGGGCTCACCGTCGATTGGGAGCCGGGGCATCACGCCACCGACTACTCGATCGACTTCTCGCCCGACGGCCGCGCGTGGGAGACGCGCTATCGCGTGGCCGGCGGAAACGGCGGTCGCGACTACATCCTCCTGTCGGAGAGCGACACGCGGTTCGTGCGGCTCGCCCTGGAGCGCGGACCTAACGACACGCTCGGCATCAGGCAGCTGAATGTCCAGCCGCTCGAGTGGGGCGCGTCCAGGAACGCGTTCTTCGCGGCGGTGGCGCAGGACGCGCCACCCGGCACCTACCCGAAATACCTGAGCGGAGTGCAGTCCTACTGGACCGTGGCTGGCGTCGACGGCGACCGCGCCGAAGTCCTCGTCAACGAAGAGGGAATGGTCGAGGCGCGAAAGGGCGGCTTCTCGATAGAGCCGTTCGTGTACGTGGAAGGAAAGCTCTCCACGTGGCGGGATGTGAAGGTGACGCAATCGCTCGGGAGCGGCCATTTCCCCGAGCCGTCGGTGTCGTGGGAAGGCGCCGGCTGGGCCCTCACGCTCGCGCCGGTCGCCGTGCTCGGTGGACGCGATTCCTCCACCGCGTACCTTCAGTACCGCATCTCGAATCGGACCAGCGCTCGACGATCGGTCCGCCTCTACCTCGCGATTCGGCCGTTTCAGGTCAACCCGCCATGGCAGTTCCTGAATTCGCCCGGGGGTGCTGCGACCGTCGGGCAGCTGTCGTTCGAGAACCAAACGGTCCGGGTGAACGGGGAGCCTTCCGTCGTCTCGCTGACGCCCGCCGCCGGGTTTGGTGCCGTCACGTTCGACCAGGGTGACGTCGTCGAATACCTGCGCACTGGCCGGCTCCCTGCAGCGCCTAACGCGCGCGACGTGTTCGGCCACGCGTCGGGTGCACTCGCCTACTCGGCGGAGCTGGACAGCGCGGCTACTTCGGTGGTGGAGGTGGCGGTGCCGCTCCACGCCGCCGCCGTGTCACTCGTTGAACGAGAGCGCGTGCTCGGCGCGCGCGCTCCGCGCGATCGTGTTGCTGACGCGCGCCGCATATGGCGTGAGGCGGTCGAGCGGGTCACGATCGAGCTCCCGCCGCCGGCGTCGCGCGTAACGAATTCACTGTACGCGAACCTCGCCTACATTCTCGTCAACCGCGATCACGCAGGGCTCCAGCCCGGCTCGCGCGCGTACGAGCGATCATGGATCCGGGACGGCTCGCTCGAGGCGACGGCGCTCCTCCGACTCGGCCGACCGGACGTCGCGCGCGAGTTCATGGAGTGGTACGCGGGGTTCCAGTACCCTAACGGGAAGGTGCCGTGCTGCGTGGACTCGCGCGGCGCCGACCCCGTGCCCGAGCACGACAGCCACGGCGAGTTCATCTACCTCGTGGCCGAGTACTGGCGACACACGCAGGACCGCCCCACCGTCGAGCGCATGTGGCCGCACGTGTTGCGCGCTGCGGGGTACATCGACTCGCTCAGGCAACAGCGGCGTACGCCTGAGTTTCAGGCCGGCGACAAGCGCCTGTTCTACGGAATCCTGCCGCCGTCCATCAGCCACGAGGGATACTCGGCCAAGCCGATGCACTCGTACTGGGACGACTTCTTCGCGCTGCGCGGCTTGAAGGACGCCGCCGAGCTCGCGAAGGCGCTCGGCCGTCCGGAGGAGTATCAGCTTGCGTTTCTCCGCGACGACTTCCGGCGCGATCTGTACGCGTCGATCCAGATGGCGATGGCGCGTCATCGCATCGACTTCATCCCTGGCGCCGCCGACCTCGGCGACTTCGACGCGACGTCCACCACCATCGCGCTGGCACCGGTGGGCGAGCACGGGCTGATGCCCGAGTCGGTTGCCCGCGCGCTCGACCGAACGTTCGAACGCTACTGGGAGGGGTTCGTCGCTCGGCGCGACGGGACCAAACCGTCCGACTCCTACACACCCTACGAGCTTCGTACTGTTGGAACGATGGTGCGGTTAGGCCATCGCGACCGTGCTCACCAGCTGCTCGAGTGGTTCTTCAAGGACCAGCGACCGGCCGCCTGGCATCAGTGGGCCGAAGTCGTGTGGCGGGACCCGGCGACGCCGAAGTTCATCGGCGACATGCCGCACACGTGGGTCGGATCCGATTACATCCGCTCCGTGCTCGACATGCTTGCGTTCGAGCGTGAGGCAGATTCAACGCTCGTCATCGGCGCGGGCGTGCCGGAGTCATGGATCAGCGAGCGCCCGGGCGTGACTGTGCGGCGGCTATCCACGCACTATGGCCCGCTCAGCTTCACGATGCGAAACGAGAGCGGCAACGTGCGGGTGTCAATGCAGGCCGGCGTACGCGTTCCGCCCGGCGGTATCGTGGTGCACTCGCCGTTCGCGCAGCCAGCGAGCGCCATGCTCGTCAACGGAACCCCCGGCGCGCGAACGCCGGGCGGTGGGGTCATCGTGCGCAGCCTGCCGGCCGAAGTGGTCTTCCGGCGGTGATTCCGTCAGCGATCGTCGAGCGCCGCGCCGCGCGTGCGAATCACATCGGCGTAGAATCGTCCGCTCGCCTTGATCGTGCGGGCGAGCGTCTCGTAATCCACGTGCACGATGCCGAATCGCTTCGAGAAGCCGAGGCTCCACTCGAAGTTGTCGAGCAGCGACCAGGCGTAATAACCGCGCAGGTCGACTCCTTGCTGCATCGCGTCCGCGACGGCGCGAAGATGGTGCCGGTAGTAGTCGATGCGCAGCGGATCCTCGATCGCGCCGTCGATGGTCTTCGGCGGGTCGTAGAACGCGGCACCGTTTTCGGTGACATAGAGCGGGATGGCGCCGTACCGTTCCTTTACCCACACGAGAATGCGCGTGAGCGACGGTGCGTGCACTTCCCAGCCGGTCTCGGTATACGTCGCGTGCGCCTGTCGCGCGCCGCGAGACCCGAGCGGAAGCGCGAGCGGCCAGTGCTCAGTGACGTTGCGCGTGTAATAATTGACGCCGAGGAAGTCGATGGGCTGCGTGATCGCGGCCATGTCGGCAGCCGGCCACTCGGGCCAGGCGTCGCCGAAGATCTCGCGGAGCTCGTCGGGGTAGCTCCCGAGCAGCGCGGGGTCGAGGTACTGCCGGTTCATGTAGGCATCGGCACGACGTGTCGCGATGATGTCCTCCTCGCGATCCGACGCCGGGTATTTGGGCTCGAGATTCACCACGAGCCCGATCGCCTTCTTCGCCTCGGCGCGATAGACCCGAACGGCGGCGCCGTGCGCGCGCATGAGGTTGTGCGTCGCGATGGGCGCCTCGTAGAGGTTGCGGTGCCCCGGTGCCAGCGCGCCGTGCAGGTAACCGCCGTCGGTCACGACCCACGGCTCGTTGAGCGTCGCCCACATGGGCACGCGATCGCCGAGCGCCTTGAACATCACGCGGGCGTAGTCGGCGAACCAATCGGCGATGTCACGGTTGAGCCAGCCGCCGCGGTCGTCGAGGGCAGCGGGCAGATCCCAGTGATACAGCGTGGCGTTAGGCGCGATACCGGCGTCGAGCAGACCGTCCACGAGCTGGCGGTAGAAGTCGAGCCCGCGCTCGTTCACCGCGCCCGTCCCCGCCGGCAGGACGCGGCTCCACGACACGCTGAACCGGTACGCGTTGAGGCCGAGCTCCTTCATGACCGCGATGTCGTCGCGCCAGCGGCGATAGTGGTCGCATGCCACGTCGCCCGTTTCGCCGTTCGCCGTCAGTCCGGGGGAGTGCGAGAAGCGTTGCCAGATGCTCGGGCCGGCGCCGTCCGCGAGGGGCGAGCCCTCGATCTGGTAGGCCGACGTCGCGGCGCCCCAGAGAAACGAGTCGGGAAAACGGACGTTAGGCACGGCGCTGCGGCTGGAGCTCTGGGTCGCATGACGGACCAGTTCGACTCACCATCACCGTCCACGCCGGCATATGGCTAAGGTCCGCCTCGAGGGCGTGCGCAAAATATATCAGGACGGGGGCCACGTCGCCGTGCATGGAGTGGACCTCGAGGTCGCGGACGGCGAGTTCGTGGTGCTCGTCGGCCCGTCTGGGTGCGGAAAGAGCACGACGCTCCGCATGATCGCCGGGCTCGAGTCCATCACGGCGGGTCGTCTCTACATTGGTGACCGTCTCGTGAACGATGTCGCGCCAAAAGAGCGCGACATCGCGATGGTCTTTCAGAACTACGCGCTCTATCCGCACATGTCGGTGCGCGAGAACATGGCTTTCGCGTTGAAGCTCCGCAGTCTCCCGTCAGCGGAGATCGACGCGCGCGTCCGTCGCGCGGCCGAGACACTTGCGCTGCAGGACGTACTCGACCGGAAGCCGAGGCAGCTGTCCGGCGGCCAGCGCCAACGCGTGGCGGTCGGCCGCGCGATCGTGCGCGAGCCAGCGGTCTTTCTCTTCGACGAGCCGCTCTCGAATCTCGATGCGAAGCTCCGCGTCCAGACGCGACGCGAGATCGCGAAACTGCATCGCGACCTCGGCGCCACGATGATCTACGTGACGCACGATCAGGTGGAGGCGATGACGCTTGGCGACCGGATCGTCGTGATGAACGCGGGGCGGGTGCAGCAGGTGGACACGCCGCTCGCGCTGTACGATCGGCCGGCGAACCGGTTCGTCGCCGGGTTCATTGGCAGTCCGGCGATGAACTTCGTGGACGGGACGATTTCGTCTACAGATGGAAGCCGATCGTTCGTCGCCGGAGATGGTGCGTTCACACTGCCATTGCCATCGGCGGTTGCCAGCGCGCTACAGGGGCACTCTCGCGTCATTCTGGGGATTCGCCCGGAAGATGTCGGCGAGGGCGACCGGGCTGGTCAGGAGGTCGGACTACCTGCACGTGTCGACCTGGTAGAGCCGCTCGGCAACGAGACGTTCGTGCACGCCGCCATAGGGGTGCACGTCATGACGATCCGATATGCATCGCGGGATCTCCCGGCTCCCGGAGAAGCGCTGATGTTGAGGTTGGATCCGGCGAAGGCGCACTGGTTCGATGCGCAAAGCGGGGAACGGCTTGGACTGTAGAAGGGGTGCGGATCGAACGGATGAACGGATCGTGCGGATCGCTCCGTGTGCGCGGACAGTCGATCGCACAACAACAGTCTGAATAAGGAACTGCCTCGGGAAGCCAAGCCCCCGAGGCAGTTCCTGATCGGTTCATCGCTTGTTGCGCGGGCAACTCGAATCGACAGCGATCAGCGGTCTTTGCGGACCTTGAATCGACTCCACATGACGACCGTCGTGCACGACGAACCGCCGGGCGCCTGGAACTCCGCTGGTGTGTTCGAGCCCGTGTAGACCTCGATCGCCGCGACGTCGTGCGGGGGCATGAGGCGATCCACGTCGCCCGCGAACAGCGACTGGTACGGCGCACCGTCCACCACGTATCGAACGCACCCACCCGTCGCGTCGCGCGAGCTTTCTACCACGTAATCCATCCCGGACGGCACCACGCGCAGCGATGGGACCGTGCGGAAGAGGTCCGTCATGCGCGTCGCCTGACGATTCTCGATCGATTCGGTGTCCATGAAGTACCCAAAGCCGGACTTCTGACGCCGCGTGAAGCCGACCTGATCGAGTCCAACGGCGCTCTTCTCCGCAACGACGGCAACCGGGTCGAGCACGCGCGCGGGCTTGGCCATCGTCACCGTGACGTTCTTCGGCACGCGGCCAGAGAGCTCGACCGCGACCTCGACCGGCTGGAAGCCCAATTGGCGCACGACTACCGCTTGCGTGCCGCTCGGGAGATCCGAGAAACCAAACGTGCCGTCGTCTCGGCTCAGCGCCACCGCGCCCGTGCCCGTTACGTCGACACGCGCGTTCGCGACAGGCGCCCCGGCGGCATTGATGACGCGACCTGTGAGTCGAGCCGGTCCACGGAGCCGAGGCGGCGCTGCCGGGGTGGCGGCGCCGGGAACGCCTGCTGGCCGGCCCGCGCTGTCAGGCGCCGGAGCATCCGCGACCACGGTCGTCCCGATGCGGAGGCTCTGGAACCCGAGCGGACGCGTTTCTTCGATCACCACGCCGACCTCGGCCGTCTTACGTCCGTTGAACGTCGCCTGAACCGTTCCGTTTACACCCGCGGGCAGGCCACAGATCTTGTAGGAGCCGTCCGCCCCGACAGTCGCTTCGCGTACTCGGCTTTCCTTTCTCAGCGTGGCCAGCACGATCTCCTGCCACACGAGCATCACTTTCGCGCCGACGAGTGGTGTGTCGTTATCGGCGTCGAGGACTTTGCCCACGAGCGCCGATGGTCCGCGGGCACGCCACGCCGGGGCGCACGAGAGGGCAATGACTCGTTCGGCCGACGGAACCGCCAGCTCGACCGCGAGCGTCTGGCCCGCCGGAAACGCAACTGGACGCGTAGTGATGGCGACGTTCAGCGTGTCCAGCAGCGGGTGGATCAGCGTCAGGCTGTGCTCACCGGCCGGAACACTATCGATACGAAATCTGCCGCCCGAGTCGGTGACAGCCTTTCGCCCTGTCGAGCCGACCATGATGGTCGCATTCGGCAACGGAATGACACCGTGAATGCTGTCGATGACGGTTCCGGCTACGCCTGAGAACCCGGGCTGTTGGCCGGCGCTCTCGCGTGGAAGGATGGCCGCCAGGACGGCAGCGGCCATAGCAAGGCGGAATACGGTCGAGGGCATGCTACGGATAACTGGAACAGGTTATCAGACTACGAGTTGGCGTCCGGTAGTATGCGATCGTGCGCACGGCCGGGGAAGCGGCCGGACGCACCGGGGCGGTGAGCATACCCCTGGGACCGTCCCGTGTGCCGAACGACGCCGTGCGATACCATTCTCATCATGCTGACCCTGGTTCTAGCCGCCGTTTCATTATTACAGATCACGCCCGCCCAGGCGGAACGGCTGCGGTGGGTCCCGAACCCGCGGGCGGCGAGCTCGACGTGGGTTGCGGATCCGTCGCGTCACCTGAAGCCGGCGACGGTCGATTCGCTGAACGCGATCGCCGCCGCGCTGAGTCGGGAGACGAGTCACGAGATCGCCGTCGTGGTGATCGACTCGACCTCGGGGTTCGAGCCGTTCGATGTGGCGCTCGCGCTCCATCGCATGTGGGGCGTTGGCCAGCGTGGTCGCGATAACGGGATCACGCTGCTCTGGGTGCCGACGCAGCGCGCGGTGCACATCAGCGTCGGGTATGGCCTCGAGGGCGTGTTGACCGACGGGCGGACGGGCCGGATTCGCGACGAGATGATCTTTCCCGCGTTCCGGCGCGGCGACTTCGACGCCGGGCTGCTCGCGGGGGTGGCGGCGCTTGCCGACGCGGCGCGCGCGGAGAGGGATGCTCGCGGATCGACGATGTCCACCACGAACCCGGCGCCTAACGCGCAGGTGAGGACTGTCGAACGCGACGATGACGACGGGATGGGGAGACGGACGGGGCTGATTCTCGGCGGGATCGGTGGCGGGCTGGCGCTGCTCGGCGGCGGAGCCGCTGCGACGCTCCGGTACCGCCGGCGCCGGCCGCGAAAGTGTCCGCATGGTCACGGCAACATGATTCGCCTCGACGAGACCGCGGACGACGAGCACCTCGACCGCGGCGAGCGCCTCGAAGAGAAGTTGAAGACTGTCGACTACGACATCTGGATCTGTCCCACTTGCGACTACGCGCTCAAGGTCTCGTACCGCGCGTGGTTCAGCAGCTACTCCAAGTGCCCGAAGTGCGAGCGACGCACGCTCCAGACGCGACACAAGACGATCGTCGCGGCCACGACATCGCACGCGGGCCAGCGGGAGGTCACCGAGACGTGCCGCAACTGCCAGTGGACCCGGAGCTACATGCAGACGATTCCTCGCATCCAGACGTCGAGCGGGTCGAGCTCTGGCGGCGGATCGCGAGGAGGAGGCGGCGGCAGCAGCTTCGGCGGAGGATCGGCTGGCGGTGGCGGCGCCGGCGGGCGCTACTGATCCAGTGGAGGTAGCGCTCCCGCCTCGATTCGACTTTCCGTGGGTGCTGCGGTTCCTCGCGGCGCGCACGGTGCCAGCGCTCGAGTCGGTCGCGGATGGGCAATACGTCCGGTCGGTGCGACTCAACGGCCGCCCGGTCACGATCACGCTTCGTGAGACTGCCGCCGGCGACGGCCGCGGCCGCGTGCTCCTCGTGAGTGCGGTGCCGAAGCTGTCGCCGCAGGCGCTCGCGGCGGCCGTGACGCGCATGCTGGACCTCGACGCCAACCTCGCGGCATTCGAGCGCGTCGTCAGGCGCGACTCCATCCTCCGATCAGTTGTCCGGCCGCGATCCGGGATTCGCCTCCCTCAACTGCTCGACCCGTTCGAGGGGCTCATGCGCGCCATCCTCGGCCAGCAGGTGAGCGTTGCCGGCGCGAGCACGATGACGGATCGACTCGTCAGGCTTCTCACGTCGGCAACCGTCGATCGCGGGTTTCTGGCGTTCCCGACGCCAGCCGACGTCGCAGACGCCGGGGCCGAGCGCCTGCGAACGATCGGGCTCACGCGAGTGAAGGCCGCGACGATCGCCGGAGTCGCGCGGCAGATCGCCGACGGCGCGCTCGACCTCGACGCGCTGCGAGCGATGCCGGCCGACGAGGCGCAGGCGGCGCTCGAGGGATTGCGTGGCATCGGCCCGTGGACGGCGTCGTACGTCCGGATGCGCGCGTTAGGCGACCGCGACGCCTTCCCGGCGGCGGACCTCGGGGTCATCAAGGCGCTTGCCGCCGTCGGCGTGGAGCGACGCGCGATCGCCACGGTCGCCGAGGGATGGCGTCCGTGGCGGGGGTACGCGACGCTGCACCTGTGGGCGAGCCTGACGCCGGCCTGATGTCGAGCGCGCGCGCTCAGGCGGTGCTGACCGCCAGCGCCCTCGCAACGGCGCGAGAGTAGGCAGCCCAGCGCGCCGATTCCGCGCGGAGGTGCGCGCGTCCGGCGGCGGTCAGCGTGTAGTACTTGGCCTGCCGTCCCGTCTCCGTCTCTCCCCACTCCTCTGAGATGATCCCGCGTCGCTCGAGACGATGGAGCGCGGGATACAGCGCGCCTTCCTGCACGGTGAGCACGTCCTCGGTGGTCGTGCGAATCCAGCGACCGATGGCGTAGCCATGCCTGGGCCCCCAGGTCAGGGCCTTCAGGATGAGGAGCTCGAGCGTTCCCGTGAACAGATCGGAGCCGGCCATGTGTCGCGGATGTTGGAGACGGGATCTGCGGGTCTGGCCGGGAGTATGCGGGCGAACAATGCCTAAGTCAACTAGGGGTTTGCCCAGTCGGCAGTCG